>OJMO01000192.1_pt1 | contig 46976 bp, 46 predicted proteins | sample 1597241 | NCBI WGS metagenome assembly OJMO01 (sample SAMEA2452129, study PRJEB22498) | human gut metagenome | biome: human feces; feature: human gut; material: feces | place: Australia | collected 2012 | reverse complement strand
GGTCACTGACCGCCGCTACATTATTCATTATTTTTTATACATTTATATGATTAGTTATTTCTTTTAAGTCTTCCCAGAATTCTAGTTTTTTAGATTCGTCTCTTAGGAGTGCTGCTGGGTGCCATGTTGGCATATATTTTATTCCGTTTTTTTCTATCCATTTTCCTCTTTCTCTTGATATTTTGTGTTCTTCTCCTAATATGTTTTTCAACGCTGTACTTCCAAGTAATACTATTATTTTTGGTTTTACTAGTATTACTTGATTTCTTAAATAATCTAAACATGCTTTGCTTTCATCTGCTTCTGGTACTCTATTATTTGGTGGTCTACATTTTACAATATTTGCTATATATACTTCTTTTCTTTTTATTCCTAAGCCTTGAAATGCTTTGTTCATAAGTTTTCCAGCTTTTCCTACAAACGGAATTCCTTGGCTATCTTCATCTGCTCCAGGTCCTTCTCCTATAAACATTATTTCTGCATTTTTGTTGCCAACTCCAAATACAATATTTTTTCTATTATTACATAGTTTACATTTTTTACAGTTAATTATTGATTTTTCTAATTCTTCCCAATTGTCGTACATATATTCCTCCAATTTATTTTACACATTTTTCTATTAGTTCTATTTTTCCATTTTTTATTTTCGCTTTTGTTCCAATAGGAATAACTTCTTTTTTCTCTATGTGTCCGAAGTTATTTGATTTTATAATTGGAAAATTATATTTTTCTTCTATACAATCTAATACTATTTTTTCTAATGCTATACCACTTTCATGTTCATAATTTCCTATCCATAAACCTTTTATTTTGTCAAATACTCCATTTTGTTTCATATAGTATAGATTATTGCTTACCATTGCTGGGTCTGTTTCATATCCTAATTCTTCTATAAATAAAATTTTATCTGTAAAGTCTACCTTATATTTTCCGCATACTAGACCTCTTATAAGAGATAAATTTCCTCCTATTAACTTTCCTTCTGCTTCTCCATTTTTTATAATTTTAAAATCATTCTGTCCAAATTCTAAACTTCCTTGAACAAATCTATTTAAGGCTTGTTTATAACTATAATCTGTTTCATCTGTTGCTATAGTTTTAAAGTTTGTACTACTGAACGTTACAAGTCCTGTTTTTTCTGTAATTATATTTGTTATTGATGTTATATCACTGTAACCACAAATAATTTTAGGATTGTTTTTTATTATATCAAAATCTAAATATTCAAATGTACTATTTGAGTTATTTCCACCTTTTGCACACCATATCATCTTCACATCTTTATCAGCAAACATATTGTTAATATCTTCTGCTTTTTCTTTGGCTGTTCCACTGTAAATATTTGTATTTGAAAATAAATTTTCCGAAAATTTCACTCTAAATCCATCTGCTTCAATAATTTCTTTTGCTTTTTTTATTTCTTCTATATTATCTCCTACAATCGGATTTGATGGTGCAACAACACCTATTATATCACCTTTTTTTAGTTTATCTGGAACTATCATAAAAAACTCCTTTTATTTCAATTCTATTAATGCTGTTGCTAGTCCATAGCCTTCTTTTTCTACTCTAAAAGAGTGTATTATGTCTGAATTACAAACACTACACAACCCACTATCTATTATATTTTCATCTTTTAAACCTAAATTTTTAAATAATATTCTATTTATTAATATTGTATCTATATGCCATTTTTCTTCTGATGTTTGTTCCATTATATCAGTTATTCTTCCTGTATATTCAAATATTTTTTTACATTCTTTTGCTACTTCTTCTCCTACTTCAAAATGGCATTTTCTAATACTTGGGCACATACATACAATTAAGTCTTGTGGATTACAACCATATTCTTTTATCATTTTTTGTGCTGCTTTTTCTCCTATTTTTTGAAAGGTTCCCTTCCAACCAGAATGTACATTTGCTATTACTTTTTTTACGGGATCAAATATATATATTAATATACAATCTGCATTTGTTGAACCTAGGGCAATTCCTGGTTTACTGGTAATTAATCCATCTGTTTTATTATACTCATCTAAATTAAAATCTGGTTTATCTGTTAATACTTTCTTATTTATTATTTGCACATTATCTGTATGATTTTGATTTGGTTTTGCCATATCTTTTAATTCTATATTAACTGCTTTTCCAAGCATTTCATAATCTTTTAAAGCTTTTTCTAACTTTTCTTTTGGTAATTTTTCTTTATTTGCTCTTGCTGTTCTAAAGTTTTTATCTATACCTAAAGAATATGCATGTGTTATTATATCCGAATATTCAAGTAGTTTTCTAAATTGCAAATATTCAATTCCATTCTTTTTTATATGAACTACAAATTCATTTGATAAATCTTTCATAATCTCACCTTTACTTACTTATTTTATTAATCATTTCGTCTTTTTTCATACCATAAATATAGTTATAATCATTTCCACAATAACCTTTATTAAACCTACAAATTGATTTATAACTGCAATATTCACAAGCTGTTTTTCTCCCGTTTACTTTAAAAAATGGCTTCAATTCTATATTTCCTTTTAGAATATCATTTGATATTTCTTTTATAATTTTTTTGGTGTATTTTTGTAATTTTTCAAATTCTGCATTTGTAGCAACACTTGAACCTGTTTGTATTATTTCTTCTCCACCAGCTTTTAGCCTTGCAGGTACATTTTTAGAATAACCACTTTCAAGCTCTGTATCCATCATTTTTATAATATTTACATCTGCAAGAATTAAGCCTTTCATTTTAAATTGTTTTCTTAGTTCTTCCTTTATTTCATCTTCTACAACTTTTCTATCTAATTTTTCATCTGTCAAATTAAAATATAAAATTCCCGCTGGTTTAAAATCTTCAATCTCACAAGTTGCATCTAAGTATGTAAGAAGTTGAATTTGCATTCCCTCATATATTTCTCCATAATCTAAAGTTTTTATAGAAGATTTATAATCTATAATTCTAACATAATTTCCATCTGGATTTTTTGCTAAATCTATTCTATCAATTTTTCCAATAATTTCAACTTTTTTTCCATTATTTAGCTCTAATTTTATTGGTTCATATTTTCCACCTTTTTTAAACTCAACTTCGTTCCCTATTATGTCAAAATCACTTGTTTTCATCTCTTCTATAATGTATCCTATTGCCTGTGTAACAACTCTTTTTAGTCTATTAGTTTCTCTTACAAATTTTGGTGTACATGTAAATTTATAATTTGAACTTAAGTTTAGTTTTTCTTCTATTATTTTTTCTACAATTTCTTTTAGTTTGCTATCTTCTAATTCTTTTGGTTTTATTTGTTTTTCTATTAGTGTATTAAAAAATGAATCTATAATCTCATGCATAAATGAACCTGTATCTAGTGCCTCTAATTTAAACTGCTTTTGCTCTTGTACATTTAATCCATATTTTAGGTGGAATGAAAATGGACATTTTTTGTATGTTTCTAACTTAGATACACTTGTTTTTAGAGTATTTCCATACATTTTTTGTATTAAGTCTTCCCTTATAATTTCCGGATTATTATTATATTCCATTCCATTTACACTTGCTTGTAATTTATATTTCCATTCTTCATTGTTTTTATAAAAGTTATATATATCAAACCAAATATCATCTATTTTTTTACCTTCATTTACTTCTTTAATATTCTCTAACAAATTTTCAAAGGTAACATTTGCTGTTAATATTTCTGTATTTGTGGTTAATATATCACTTTTTTCTTCTAATTGTTTATATATTTTCTTTATTCTCGAAATTAAAATAGATGGTCTCAAAGATTTACCAGATATATCTGCAGATGCATATGATATATATAATTTATTTTCTGCAACTGTAAATGCTTTATAAATATTAAAGTTTTCCTCATATAATTTTTCTAATGTTCCTTTAGCCATTTCTATTCCATTTGTTTTTAATAGCTCTCTATCGCTGTCATTTAAGAACCCTTCAGACTTATTTACACTTGGAAATATTCCATCATTTACACCTATTATAAATACATACTTAACTTTATGACTTCTTGACCTATTTACATCTCCTATAATTACCTGGTCCTGTGTTCCTGGTATACTACCTAACTCACTATTTTTTATTCCTACTTTTAGAATTTTTAAATAATTATCTATAGAAGTTTTTTCATCTCCGAATACTAAATTTAGTTCATCAAAAATATTCATTAAAATGTTCCAACCAGAAATATATTCATTGCTTATATCTATTAATCCTAATTCTTGTAGTTTTTCTGCCTTTTGGTTTAAGGTTTTATCTACATTCATTTCTAACAAATAATTATATAAATTTTCCGTTATTGCTTTTACTGTTTTATTTTTATTTATTTCAGTTTTGAACTTTAAAATAGGATTTACTATTTGCTCACGAATTTCATTTAGTCTTTGCACATTTTTTTCATCTTCTTCGTTTCTAATTCCATAATTCCATTCTTTTTCATACCATTTTTTGCCTTTTATTCCCCAAGCTACACAATATTTTTCTAAGCTAAAAATGTTATCATTATCAAGCCATAAAAATCCAGATTTTATATAATTAAACATTGCTTCAAATGACCAATTTTTTGTATATATTTCAAATAATGATACTATAAATTTTATAACTAAATTTTGATTTAAGTTTCTTTTCTCATCCATAAAATATGGAATATTATATTTATTAAAAATTACTTTAATTAAGCTTGAATATGTATCTAAATTTTTTGTTATAACTGAAAAATCGCTATATTGTATATCTCCTTTTTGTATTATTTTTATAATTTCTTGTGCAATATTTTCAATTTCTGAATATTGATTTTTAGCAAGCATTAAATTTATATTATTTACTTTTTCTTTATATTCTTTGTAAGGCACTGCATATAAATTTTCTTCTAAGTGTTCTAATTCTTTATTTTTAAATCTTTTTGCTTCTTTTAAATTTATTGTTTCAACTTTTATATTTTTTTCTTTGCTTATATCTAAAATTTTTTGTATTGTTTTTTTATTATCATAAAAAATATCTGTGTCAGGATTTGTTGCCTGCTCTAAATTATCACTACAAATAGTTATTGTAACTTCTTCTGCAACGTCAATTAATTTTGAAATTATAGAATATTCCTGTGTTGTAAATCCTGCAAATTCATCTATATATATGCAAGAATTATTATATTCATTTGTATAATTTATTTTCTCTGAAAGTATTGTTAATAAATCATTTTCATCTATATATTTATCTTCTATTTTTTCATTATAACCTTTGTACGAAATTATAATATCTGTTAATTTTCTTTTTAAATATTCGTCCTCTATATTTTCTAGTTCTTCTTCTAAATCTGCTAAAGTAACATTATGTTTTTTTAATTCTGTAATAGCATTTGCTACAACCTCAATATTTTCATCTGATTTATTTAAGAAATTTAAGCTTTTTTTATTCTTGTGTAAAACGCTATAAATTAACATGGATTTTCCACAATTACTTAAAGTAACCTGTGTAGAACCACCTACTTCATTTAAAATTCTATATGCCATTCTATTAAAAGTTATAACCTCTGTATTTGTTATAGCTTTTGTATCTATTGTATCCATTAATTTTCTTTCAGCCGTAAAAGAAAATTGCTCTGGAGTAATTATATATATTTTTTTATTTTCATTTATCTTATTTTTTACTTCTTTAAAGCAATACTCTGTTTTTCCTGTTCCAGACTTGCCATAAACAATTTTTAATCCCATAATCTCACCTGCTTATAAGTATATCAAAAGAGAGCTAGTAAAATCAACTAGCTCCCTTTCTTTTTTACCATTCATCATTTTCATTGAAGTGCAGTATTTTGTACTGCTCTACCATGAAAAAGCATGGTAATAACATAAGTGTAACAAGTGCACCTATGGTTGCAAAACAGAAAGTTAAAAATATAAGTCCTTTTTTCATGATGCTCTCTCCTTTCCATGTTGCATGAACAAAAACTATATATTCATTATATAATAACTATAAATAATGTCAATAGATATAATATTTTTTTATTTTATATTTCCACATAAATTTTATTTGTATTTTTTACTACTATTCCTGGTTTTGGCAGTTGTTCTTTTATTATTGTTTGTGTTTCATCTATTTCTTGATTTTCTTCTAAATTATTTACTTCCAATTCCATTTTGTATTCTTTTAACTTTTCTTTTGCTTCTTTTATTGTTATTCCTCTTAATTCTGGAACAGTTACATCAAATATTTCCTCTTCTGTTTCTACTTCTTTGTCTTTTTGTAATTCTAAATATGGTAACACTTCACTTAAAACCTGACCTCCAACTGGTGCAGCAATTCCACCTCCTTGGTGTCCTCCTTCTCCTGTTGGGTTGTACAAAGTTACAAGTATTACAACTTGTGGATCTGTTATTGGTGCTACCCCTAAAAATGATGTTACATATTTACCTGTGTTAACTCCATCTTCTGATGTTCCTGTTTTTCCACCAACTGTGTATCCTGCTACTTGTGCATTTTTTCCTGTACCTTCATCTACAACAGATTGCATCATACTTAACATTTTTTCAGATGTTTCTTTAGATAATATTTGGTTTCCTTTTTTTATTTCTAAGTCTGTTTTTTCTCCTGTTTTACTATCTATTACTTGTTTTACAACTCTTGGCTGTATTTTATATCCTCCATTTGCTATTGATGAAACCGCTGTAACTAATTGTATTGGAGTTATTTCAAATCTTTGACCAAAACTTACTGTTGCAAGTTCTACAGGTCCCATTTTGTTTTCTGCTAAAAATATACTTTTTGCTTCTCCAGGTAGTTCTATTCCTGTTTTTTCTAATAAACCAAATTTTGAAAGATATTCATAATATTTACTTACACCAATTTTTTGTCCTAAGCCTATAAATACAGGGTTACAAGAATTCATCAATCCTTGTCTTAAACTTTCTGAACCATGTGGTCTATAATATCTCCAACATTTAATTCTGGCTCCAGCAATTGTTATTGACCCTGTACAACAAAACTCTCCTTGTCTATCTATATCTGTTACAATTCCTTCTTCTAATGCAGTTGATGCTGTTATTAATTTAAATGTTGAACCCGGTTCATATGTATCTGAAATTGCTTTATTTCTCCATACTGCTTGCAATCTTTTATTTTTTTCTGCCTCATCTAAATTTTCCCAGTTATCTATATCTTCTTGAATTGTTGGTTCAAATGGTTCATTCAAATTATAATCTGGATATGTTGCCATAGCAAGTACATCACCTGTTTTAGGATTCATTATTACTATGTTTCCTCCATCTGTACATACATTATCTATACAAGCATTTTCCAAATATTTTTCAGCAATTGATTGTATTGTCATATCTAAAGATAAAACTATACTATCTCCATCTTCTGCTGGAACATATTCTTCTTTACTTTCTGAAAGATTACCTCCTGTTGCATCTGAAATTCTCTCAATCTTACCAGCTTTTCCTTTTAAAATATTATCAAATTTTGCTTCTATACCATCTAATCCTTGATTATCCCCACCACAAAATCCAATAAATTGTGCTGCTAAATTATTATATGGATAATATCTCTTTGTATCTTCATCTATATTTATTCCTTCCGTTATATCATTGTCATTCATCCATATTCGCAATTTATCTGTTTTTTCTTTTTCTTGTTTTTTTGCAATTGTTTCTATAGAACTATTTCTTTTTACCCTTTTTAAAACCTTTTCATAATCAATTTCTAAAATATCACTTAAAGCTCTTGCAACTTTTTCCTTATTTTCTTTTGAAATATTGGTAGGATTTACTGTAACTGTTTCTGCTGAACTACTTACGGCAAGCACAACGTTCCCTGTTGCATCATAAATTGTACCTCTTTTAGGATTTACAGCTCTTTCTAGGCTTTGTTGTTCATATGCTTTTTTTTGCAAATCACTTCCTTGAACAAATTGTATATATGCAATATGTCCAATTAATGCTAGCATTAGTGAAATAGCCCCAATTAAAATCCATCTTATTCTTTTTTTAGTTTTAATAGAAACAGCACGCATAAAAAATCACCTCTATCTTTAAATTATATAAGATAAAGGTGTTTTTTATGATTTTATTTTCCTAATAATGCACTCACTGTTGTTTTAAACCAATTATTATTTTTATTTGATTTTATTACATCTTCTGTTGTAGGTTGAACATAATCTTTCTTTGGTAAGCTTACATATATTTTTTGGTCATTAGTAAGTTTTTGCATGCCAAGTTGTTCTGTTGCTTCTTTTTCAATATTAGTTAAATTTATGCTACTTTCTATATTAACTTCTAACTGTTCATTTTCTTTTTGCACACTTGCTAAGTCACTTTTTAAATTTTTAACTTCAGAAAATTGTTCTGTTATTTGAGAGTTTCTATAACTTATAACTAGTAACACAGCAAATACAGCACCTACATAAAGAAATGCCTTAGCTTTTTTTCTATTTTCTTTACGTTTAAGCTCTAACTTTTCGTTTATGTATTTTTTGCTATTTTTCTGTTGTTTATTCGATTGCTTTTTAGCTTTTTTTCTAACAGGAATATATTCTGGTTCAAGTTTTCTTGGACTTGTTTCATATTGATATCCCATACTTCTAGCCATAAGTTATTTCACCTCCTCATTTGTTATTTTCTTTCAAAAATTCTTAATTTTGCGCTTTTGCTTCTTGAATTTTCTTCTTGTTCTTCATTTGTTGCTATAATTGGTTTTTTATTTATAATTCTTCCAAAACTTACTTTATTACATACACAATATGGTAAATCGCTTGGGCAAGTGCATCTTCCCTCTGCATCTACATATGCTTTTTTTACTGCTCTATCTTCTAAAGAGTGGAAAGTAATTATACATAGTCTTCCACCAGAATTAAGAGAATTTATACATGATTTTACTGTATCATAAAGTGGTTTTATTTCATTATTTACTTCAATTCTAATTGCCTGAAATGTTCTTTTAGCAGGATGTCCATCTTTTCTTTTTGAATATGGAATTGATTTTTCAATAATATCTACTAATTCTTTCGTTGTTTCTATTTGTTTTTCTTTTCTTTCTTTGCATATATTTCTTGCAATTACTCTAGAAAATCTTTCTTCTCCATATTCATATATAATATTTGCTAAATCTTCTTCTGAATATGTATTAACCACATCTTTAGCTGTTAAACTCTGAGTTTTATCCATTCTCATGTCTAGCTCATTTTCGCCAAGATAACTAAAGCCACGGTTTCTTTCGTCTAACTGATATGATGAAACACCTAAATCTAGCAAAATACCATCAACTTTTTCAATTTCTAATTGTTTTAAAATTTCTTCAATGTCATCATGATTTCCATGTACATATTTAACATTACTATATTCTGAAAGTCTTTTTTTAGCAGCAGATAGGGCTTCTTCATCTCTATCTATACCTATAAGCATCCCATTTTTATTAAGTTTTTTTACAATTTCGCTACTATGCCCTGCTCCTCCTAAAGTACCATCTACATAAATTCCATTTGGTTTTATATTTAAACCTTCTATGCATTCTTCAAGTAAAACAGGCTTATGCTTAAATTCCATTTCAACCCCCAAAAGTAACACTTTTAAATAGATAGCTCAAACAGTTGGTATTATAATACCAACTGTCATTCATCCTTTGTAAGTGTTATCATTAGTACGTTTTCAGCAATATCATTTGTATGTATATTAACCTTTTGTACATTATAATTCTTTTGTTATTTGACATTTTTTCTTTAGATTTTTTATCTTCTGTAGGGTGAATTATTAATAATTCACTTTTTCTCTTTTGTATAGCCCTAAAACTTTATTTAATTTATCTTTCGTATTTTTATTTCTTTAGTGTATTATATAATTTTCTTTGGTAAAATTTATATAAACTTTTGCAAGTTATATACCAAGCATGTCCATGTTTTCTGCAATTTCATCTGCAGAAGCATTTTCTTCTTCGTTGTATTTTTGCCATTTTTCTTTATTCCAAAGTTCAATTCTGGTACCAACACCAATAATTACAACTTCTTTTTCTAAATTTGCAGCTTCTCTTAAATTTCCAGCTATTAAAAAACGACCTTGTTTATTAACCTCGCATTCCATAGCTCCAGATAAGAAAAATCTAACAAAATTTCTGGCATTCTTTTGTGTAAGTGGAAGAGTTTTTAATTTAGCTTCGAAGTTAGCCCATTCAGTTTGAGAGAATCCAAACAAACATCCATCAAGACCTTTAGTAATAACAAACTTATCACCCATGTCTTCTCTAAGTTTAGATGGCATTATTAATCTGCCTTTTTCATCTAATGAATGTTCAAATTCACCAATAAGCACTTCGTTTCACCTCAATTCATTTTTATTCCACTTTGTGCCACTTCTTTCCACTTCGATTAAATTTTAATATATAACTTTATAAAATGCAATACCTTTTTGAAAATTTTTTCAAAAAATTTTGAGCCAGCAGATTTTTATCTACTGACTCTTTTTTGTTTTATAATTTTTCTATAATTTCTCCATATGTTGTTAATTTAATATATATATTTTTTTGGGCGGACAGAGGCGTCCGCCCCCACAACGTTTAACATTAATTTATTTGAATATTTTTTAATCTTTTATAAAATATAAAAAAATTTCAAATAACATGGCGGTCAATGACCGCCGCTACTCTAGTAAAAAATCAATTAAATATTTAATCTTTATTCCTTCATCAGATGTATTATTGTATAATTTATCCATTGTTAAAACTGTTTTCTCATAATTATCCTTTATATTTTTTAATACTCCTATTTCTCGTTTTTTTACGTTTTCATCCATCATAGTATATGTTACTTGATAATATTTTTTTTCATTTGAATTTGTTGCTATAAAATCAACCTCAAAAGAATCATTTTTACCAACAGTAACTTCATACCCTCTTCTTAATAATTCAAAATAAACAACATTTTCTATTATATGACCAAAATCCGAATCTCTAAATCCTAATATAATATTTCTTATTCCTGTATCTACAATATAATATTTTTCCAATGTTTTCAGAATTTCTTTGCCTTTAATATCATATCTTGGTACTTTATATATAATATAAGCATTCTCCAACATTTTTAAGTAGTTAAGCACTGTATTATGTGTTATTTTTGTACCTTGACTTGTTAAAAAATCTGCTATTTTTTTTGATGAAATTAAACTTCCAATATTACTCATTAGAAATTTTAATATTCTTTCAAGTAAGCTGGCATCCACTAATTTATTTCTTTCTACTACATCTTTCATAAAAACCGTATTATATATTCCTTTTATTGCATTTTCATATAAATTTTCTTCATCCTTTATAGTTATTATTCCTGGCATACCACCAAATTTTATATATTCAATAAATTTATCTTCTAATGTTCGTTTATCTTCTAATGCAGTAAAATTCAAAAATTCTTTAAATGATAAAGGAAGAACTTTTATTTCAATATATCGGCCAGATAAATACGTTGATAGTTCTGACGATAATAAATATGCATTTGAACCTGTTATATAAATATCCGCATCAAAATCTACTGTTATAGCATTTACGGCCTTTTCCCATTTTTCAACCCTTTGTACCTCATCAAGTAGTATATAATTTTTATTCTTCTTATTTATTTGCTTACTTATTTTATTATACATATCTTTGTAATTAATAATATCATCAAACTCAAATGATTCAAAATTCATATAAATTATATTAGCCTTTTTATCTTCTTCAAGAATTTTTTCCATAAAAAGCTTTAATAAACTAGATTTTCCGCATCTTCTAATTCCTGTTATAACTTTTATAAACTCTGTATCTTTATACGCTAACAACTTATTTAAATACATATCTCTATTTATCATAATTTTTATTCTATGATATATTTGAAATATCATAAACTCCTTTTTAACATTATTTACAATCTATATATAGAATAAACGTTTTTTTGGGTTTTGTCAAGTTTTGTTAATTGATTAACAAAATTATTTAACTTTATTTGCTTTTGTTTAAGTTTATACATCTTCTTGTTTTTAACAGGTCGACAGAGGCGTCGACCCTACATTGTTTGACAATATTTCACAACAATAATAATATTTCTATATACATAATTATAATAAATTTATGAAATGACGAATGCAATTTATATGCAATGATTTAAGAAAATTTGAAACAGCCAAAGAATTAAACAAATGCCAATCAACAATAGGTAAATAAATAAAAAACAAAAGAAAAAAAGTTAAAAAACAAGGTAAAAATTTTTGCCTTGTTTTTTATTTGTACTATTCTTCTAATAACCAATCTATTACATTTTTATGAATTATACCATTTTGTGAAAAATCAAATTTATCCATTGTTAAAACATATTTAGGATAATTATCTTCTATCGTTTTAAAAGCTCCAAATTCTCTTTCGATAACAGAATCATCTGCTAAAATATAAGCTACTTGAATATATATTTTTTCTTTAAATCTTGTAGCTATAAAGTCTATTTCTCCATTTTCTAAATTTCCGACTTTAACATCATATCCTCTAGATAGCAATTCATTATATACAATATTTTCTAAATATGCTCCTAGTTGTGGTCTTTTTCCACTGTTCATTATTTGTCCAAAACCTAAATCAGTTAAATAATATTTGTATTTTCCATTTAATATTCTTTTCCCTCTAACATCATATCTATCAGCTTTATTTATCATCATAGCTTTTGTCATATATTCTAAATAGTTGTATAAAGTTATTTTCGAAACTTCTCTATCAGCCTTATTTGCAAAATAATTTGATAAGCTCTCTGCTGAGAAATTTTGAGATGGTGTTGTAACTATATATTCTACTATTCTATTAAATAAATCTAAATCCTTTATATTAAACCTCGATATAATATCTTTTACTAATATAGAATTATAAACGTCTGATAAGTATGTTCTTGTCTGAATTTCGTCTGTCATCATAAATCTTTGAGGCATTCCTCCCCAAGTGATATAGTCATCAAATGCTTCTTCTATATCTTTTTTATCTGTTATTTTTTTCAACTCACATACTTCTTTAAATGTGAATGGATAAGTTTTAAAACTTACATATCTTCCTGCTATATGTGTAGCAAGTTCTCCAGATAATAAATCACTATTAGAACCTGTAATAAATATTGATACATTTTTAGATGCTTTAAAAGAATTTATTGCTTTTTCCCAATGTTCTACATTCTGGATTTCATCAAAGAATAAATAATATTTATCTTTACTTACTATTTTTTCTTTAACATAATTGTGTAAATCCATATCATTTTGTATAAAAGCATAATCTTCATATTCAAAGTTTATATATATTATTTGAGATTCAGGTATTCCACTTGCTTTTAATTCATCTATTATTTGTAATAATATAACTGATTTACCACATCTTCTAACTCCCATTATAACTTTTATCAAATCTTGGTCATAGAATGGTCTAATTTCAGATAAATATTTTTCACGAATAATCATAAATTTCTCCCCTTTATAAGATTTATTTTATTCTATTGTATCGTAATTATTTTCTTTTGTCAATTTTTGTTTATTGTGCTAAACAAAAATTGTTTTTTCGTAATTTTTGTTCAGTAAGTATCTTATATTATAAACTACCTGTAACATTATTTACATTTTATATATAAAATAAACATTTTTCTGTAATTTTATTTGTGGGCGGACTTAAAGCGTCCGCCCCTACAACGTTTGACATTATATAATATGAAAAATTATGGCGGTCAATGACCGCCGCTACATTATTATTTCTATATTATTTATTCCAGAATTTTCTTCCAAAACAATTTCCTTTGTTTCAATTTCTTTTCCATTTAAAATAAATTTTTCAACACCTGTATTTTTACCATTCGGATTTTTTATTTTTATATTATATACACTGTTTCCGTATTTATATTTTATTGAATATTCTTTCCATCCCTTTGGAATACATGGGTTAAAAGTTAATGTTTGTTTTTTATTTTCTATATTTCCTTTTATTTTCATTCCTAAAATATATTCTATTCCAGCTTTATACATCCAACTACTTGAACCTGTGTACCAAGTCCAGCCACCTCTACCTGCTAAGTTCCCTGCTCCATATATATCTGCTGCAATTACATATGGTTCTACTTTATATTTTTTTGCTGTTTCTTTTGTTCGTGAATGTTCTATTGGATTTATCATTCTAAAATATTCTGTTGCTTTATCTCCAAAACCTAACATTGCCTCTGCTATTATTGTCCATATTGCTCCGGTGTGTGTATTGTCCTCCGTTTTCTCTTACTCCCGGCATATATGCTTTTATATATCCTGGTTCTAATTTGCTTTTATCAAATGGTGGATCTAACAATTTTATTATAGAATTTTCTTTATCTATTAAATGATTTTCTAAGCTTTCCATAGATATATATTTTTTGTCATTATCTCCCGCTTCTGAAATTACAGACCAAGCTTGTGCAATATTATCTATTCTGCATTCTTCGTTTTCTATACTTCCGAGTACATTTCCATCATCCATAAAAGCTCTTTTATACCATCTTCCATCCCAAGCATTTTTGTTTAAGTTTCTTTTTAAAGTTTCTGCTTGCTTTCTGTATTCCTCTGCCTTTTCTTTATCTTCTTTTAAGTCCAATATTTCTGCAAACCTATTTAATATTAAATATAAGAAAAATCCAAGCCATACACTTTCGCCTTTTCCTTTTGGTCCAACTTCTGAAAATCCATCGTTCCAATCCCCAGAGCCAATTTTGGGTAAACCATTCTCTCCAAAATTTAAACTTTTATCTATTGCTTTTATACAGTGGTTATATATGCTTTCTTTATCTTCAGTTTTTTCATATTTATCATATCTTTCACTTGTGTTTTCATCTAATAATTCTCCCTGCAAGTATGGAACTTCTATATCTAAAATTTCTGTATCTCCTGTTACACCTATATATTCTGTGCACATATATGCAAGCCATAATAAATCATCCGAAAATTTAGTTCTAATTCCTCTTTCTGTTTCATCGTGCCACCAATGTTCTACATCTCCCTCAATAAATTGATGAGCTGCATGTTTTATTATCTGATTTTTAATTATTTCTGGCTTAATATTCTTAAAACACAAAGTGTCTTGCAACTGGTCTCTAAAACCAAAGGCTCCTCCTGATTGATAATAACCTGTTCTTGCATATAATCTACATGCTAAACTTTGATATAAAGCCCATCCATTTAATAATATATTTATAGATTCCATTGGTGTTTCAACTTGAACTTTTCCTAAAATATTATTCCATTTACTTTTTACATTTTGCAATTCTGTTTTACAATTATTTATATTTGTATATTTATAAACTATATCTTTTATATTAATTTTATTTTCTTCTTCACCTAGTAAAATTGTAAGTTCCTTTTCTTCATATGCTTTAAGTTCTATTTCTAATTCTATAGCTGCACACGAATTACTTCCTAGCCCACTTTCTTTATCTAATTCTATTTTGTTTATTGCCTCTGGATTTACAATATTTCCGCTTCCAATAAAGCTTTTTTTATTTCCTGTAAACGATTTAATTTTTTCACTAACTCCAATAAAAGCTATTTCATTTTTAAACTCTTCTGCATATAAATTCTTTAAGAATATAATATTACCATCTTTTTCTACTTTAATATAACCATTAGATTTAAGTTCATCTTCCCCTAGAACAGGTTTAATATAATAAATTAATTTTAGTTTTTTAGTTTCTGGCAAAGTATTTTTTATATTCAGCACATTAATTTTTACACTTTCTTTATTTGGAACAAAAACAGTTAATTTTTGTTCTATTCCTAAACTAAAATGTTCATATTCAGCATAACCAAATCCATATTTAATATAATATTCGTTATTATCTGGACATGGTCTTGCTCCTAATGACCAATATTTTCCTGTTTGTGTGTCTTTTAAATAAATTATTTCTGAAGGAATATCTTGTGAAGGATTATTATTCCATGCTGTTATTCTATTCAATCTTGAATTTTTATTCCAAGTATAACCTCCTAAACCTTCTGTTACAACTGTTCCAAATTTTTCGTTTGCAATTATATGGCTCCAAGTTGTTGGCAAATTGTTTTCTTTATTTACTTTCAATACATACTCTTTGCCATCTTTAGTAAATGCGCCATATTCATTATAGTATTTTAAATTTTCTAAATTATCTATTTGGTCTAGTTTATTTTCTCTTATAGTTTCATTTTCTAATACAATTTTTTCTGGTTTTTCCTCTGGAATATTTTTTAATAATTTTTTATATTCGTCTTCTAAATCTTTTAGTTGATTTTCTAAACTACCCAAATGGCTATCTAATACAACATTTGCTCTAAATTCTAATAAATGTAAATCTTCTTCTGATATTTCATTTGAATTAATTCTAAATATTCCTGCTTTTTGATTTTTCATATATCCATAAGGGCTATTTAATATTATGTTTTCTATTTCGTCTTGAACTTCTGAATTATAGCTGTATTCTTCATTATTTAATATTACTAATTCAAATTCTATATTTTTTATTCTTAAATACTCATATGCCTTTAAAACTTCTTCTAGTACAAAACTATCATTTAAGTCTTTAATTTTAACTAAAATTATTGGCAAATCGCCAGAAATACCAAACTTCCATAAATCACTTTGAGAATACGTATTATTATTTTTTATATAGTTTTTCTTTAATTCGTTTTGCACAATTAAAAGTGACATTAATTTTTTATAATCTCTTGTGTCTGTTCCCTTTATTCCTAAATATCGTATTTCTTCCATTGACTTTAATTTTTCTAATTGGAAGTTTTTCTTTATTTTAGCTTGATTTTTATATTCGTTAACATACTTTTGAGCCTTTTCCTTTGTATCTGAAACTGCGATAATTAAATTTAAGTCTACTTCTTCTCCTGGCATTACTTTTAATGTTCTTTTTAATGCAATAATGGGTTCTGTAATTAGTCCCACTATTTTACTAAATGGCTTTGAATTTTTTATCATTTCTGGAAGTTGAATATTTCCTCTACCAAAGAACTTTTCCTTATCTAATTCATATTCTATGTCTCCTATTGTTTCATTTTCAGTAAATAATGTTGTTGCTAAAAATATTTTTTCCGCATTTTTATCTCTTTGTCTTCTTTCTATTATTATATTTTCATTTTCAAATTCATTTCTTAAAAATAAATCATTAAATACTGGGTGTGAAATATCTTGTATTTGTGTAGATATAATAGGTTCAAAGCTTCCTGTAACTTCTAAAATTTGTTCTCTGTTTCCTATATTTTTAATTTTTAAATTTCGTATTTCTATTGGTTCTTCTACATCTACTGTAGTATTTGCTGTTATTTCTATATCTCCATCTTGTCTTACTATTTTTGTGCTGTCTGGTGAAAATACTGTATTATATTTATCTGGTTTATCTAAAAAACTTGCATAATTTGCCATCCATATTCTATTATCAGATATATTTTTTAAGTAAAAAAACATACCTTGAGCTTCATCTGCAGTTTGTTTGTATCTATTTATTATAATATTTTTGTATTTACTATATCCCTCGCCCTTTTGGTTTGTAATAATAGAATAATTTTCATTTGAAATAACATTATATTCATCCATAGTTTCTATATTAGTAATTATTTCTTCATTATAACTTTCGTAATCTTTATATTTTACTTTTACAGGTTTTACTTTTTTCTCTTTTGTAATAATCATATCTTCTGGCATTCTTTCTTGTAGTAAAATATCTATTGCTTCTATTTCTGGATTATCGTAAAATCTTTGCTGAAAAATATTGTTATTTATTAAATTATTTATTGAAAGCAATATTAAACTTTGATGATGTGCCATAAATGTTTTTACTGGTTCACTTATTTTTCCTTTTTGCATTCTATTTCTTGTAAAATCTACCGCTTCATATAGTCCATATTTTCCTCTTGCTCCATATTCTTCCATTAATTTTAAATTTTTAATGGTTTCTTTTGGTTTGTAATTTATAGCTAAAACACTTCCATAGCTTGCTACTACTGCTTCATCTTCTAAACCTCTTTTTAACCCTAGCCATGGTATTCCAAAGGCTTTATATTGGTAATTTGCATGCAAGTCTTTTACATTGAAGGCAGATTCCGAAATTCCCCATGGTATTCCTACATTTTTGCTATATATCATTTGACACATAATCATAAACTTGCAAGATTCATCTAATAAACTTCCCTCATATTGATGAATATTTATTGTTGGCATTAAATATTCAAAAGCCGTTCCAGACCACGAAATAAGACCTTTGTGTTTATTTAAATTTGTAAGTGTTCTGCTTAAATTTCTCCAATGTTTTACTGGTACATCTCCTTTACTTATTGCTACTAAACTTGCTTGTCTTGCTTCTGAAGCTAACAAATCGTAATACGAATTTGTTAATTTATTTTCTTCAATATTAAACCCAATTGAAAATAGTCCAACTTTATAGTCATAAAGCACTGCAAAGTTTGTTCTTTCTATTGTTTCATCTATTATATTTATCATTATATTTATTTTGTTTTTATATTTTTCTTCTGCTTCTAAATTAATTAAAAATTGCTTTACTACATATAAATAACCAACAAAATTTCCACTGTCTACGGTTGAAACATATCTTGGTATCAGTGGTTGCAAGGTTTGTATGTTATACCAGTTGTATAAATGTCCATTCCATTTTTGCAAAGAATTTATTGTGTTTAGCATTTTTTCTAATAAATTTATTGTATATTCTTTTGTTTCATATTTTAGGTCATAACTAGAAATTACTGCAAGCATTGCAAGTCCAATATTTGTTGATGATGTTCTGTTTACAAATTTTTCTTTTCTTCCAATTTGATAATTATCTGGCGGTAAATAATTATTTTCTTCTGTTAGCGAATCTTTAAAATATTGCCAAGTTTCTCTTGCTATATTTTGTATATATTCTTTTTCATCTTTATTTAATTTTTCTATTTGTGCATTGTTTTTTATTTCTTTACTTACTTCATACGCAAACCATGGAGATATTGCCCATATAATTCCTGCTGAATAAAAACTCCATAATTCAAGTGTTGTTTTGCTCGTGTATGCTAATATGAAACCAATAATTGCAAATAAAATATTCACCCACATATTAGTATAATATGAACCTAAACTTACTTTTGAAAATCTTTCTGCTTCCTCAGATGTTGTCCACTCAAGCATATGCATTTTTGAAAAATGCTTTCTATATATTGTTTTTATTATTGCATTTAAAGAAATATATGCTTTGTTTGGAAAGAAGGAAAATGTTAAATATGCTCTTGTTATTATTCCTTTTATTCCAGAAATTTTTGGTGTGAAACTTTTGCTTGTTTCTTGACCTTCTTTTTTAAATACTATTTTGTTTATTAATTCTAAAATCATTGGTATTAAAATTGCTATTAAAACTACCATCACAGGTGCACATATTCTTACATTGAATTTTAATTTTATAACTATTGCCAATAATAATGATATTACACAAGAAATTTCTAATAAGCTTCTTCTTAGGTTATCTAATATCTTAAATTTTGACAAAAAGTTTAGTGGATTTTTGTGCAATTTTCCGTTTTTGTCTTTTATATCATTTAATAACCACCCTGTTATTTGCCAGTCTCCTCTAATCCACCTGTGGAGTCTACTTATAAAACTGTTATATTTATATGGGTAGCCATCCATAAGCATTATGTCTGTTGCAAGTCCACATCTTAAATAACTTCCTTCTAGTAAATCGTGGCTTAATACTGTGTTTTCTGGAATTTGATTTTCTAACACTTCTGAAAATACTTTTAAATTATAAATTCCTTTTCCTGTAAAAATTCCTTCATCAAAATTATCTTGGTATACATCTGAAATTGCATTTGTATATAAATCTGTTCCTCCACTTCCTGCAAATATTTGTGTAAATAAAGATTTTCTACTTGCTTCTATATTTATTCCTACTTTTGGCTGAATAAGAGCATGACCTTTTACTACTGCTCCGTTTTTTACTTCTGGTTTATTTAGTATGTGCCCCATTGTTCCTATTAGTTTTTGTGCACTTTCTAGACTTAAATCTGTATCTGCATCTAAGGTTATTATATTTTTTATTTCTGGTATTTTTTCTTCTTCAATAGTATTTATTATAAAATCTGCTTTTTTATTTTTTAATAAATATTCATTAAATTGTGTTAATAAACCTCTTTTACGTTCCCACCCTAAATATGCATTTTCTTTTTCATTCCATCTTCTTTTTCTATATAAAAAATAAAATATTTTTTTATTATATTTTTCATTTAATTTATCTACTAATTCTTTTCCTTTTTCTATGAGCTTTGCATCTATTTCTTCTACTTCGTTTTTAGTTGTTGTGCAATCTCCTAAAAGAGCAAAATATAAATTATCACTTCTATTTGCTAAGTAATATACTTCTAATTTATGAATTATTTCTTCTACCTTTTTTTCACTATCTATTATTGTTGGTACTACAACAAAGGTTGCCTCTTCTTCTGGTATTCCATCACTATAATCCATTTTTGGCAATATTTTTGGTTTTACAATTTTTCCAAGTATATATTGTGTGCATTGCATAACAATTTCTGATACAGGTATAAATAGAAATATTGATAAAATTATTGCTATAAATAAATCTACTTTATAGTGATTTTTCATTAATGCTAGTGTTATAATAAGGCTTATAGCACTTATTCCATATACATATATTTTAGCTTTTAAGCTTTTATTAATTTCATTGTTTTTATATCCTATTATTTTATATAAATTATTTTTTCCATCCGAAATTAGATAATATCCTATATGTGAATTTTTTGGATTGTTTCCTTTTTGCGATAATTCTAAAGCCTTTTGAGCAATATATAACTCCGAAATTTTTGTTTTTTTAGAAATTTCTGAAATTACATTTCTATAATATTCTTTTGTTTCAAAATCCATTTTTTCGTATATCCCAGCGGGGTCTTTTTTTAATATTTCTTCTACTCCATTTACATCTTCAAAAATTTCCAAGAAATTCATTCGTGCAAGTCTTTTTAAGGTTGTTATACTATTGGCCATTGAGAGTTTTTTTAGTGCAATATCATAATGTTCTTTCTTTATTACTTCTGATATTGTTGTTCCGCTTCTGTTTACTTGTTCTTCTAAAACATCAAAAAAGTTTCTAGCTTTTCTTCCTGCTTTTTTTAACTTGTATGATAAATATTCTATAAAAGGGTATTTTAACTCTCCATATCCTATTTTTGCCGTTTGAATTTTATTGTTTTGGCTACATATTAGCTCATTTTTGTTTTTATTTTCTACTAATCTTTCATATATATTTTCTGCTCTATATTTTTGAATTTGACTTGAATATATTTTTTCACATACTCGTGCAATATTTTCTATTAAGCCAATTTTAAGAAATATGTTTATATTCCATATTTCTTCCATACTTAAACTTTTCTTTTTTTGATAAGCTTGTAATATATAATTCAAATTATAATTATCCACATTGTTTTCTGTAAAAGCTAAAATTTCGTAAGCCAACACATATATACGTGCATAACCATTGTAAATTCCATTTGAAATTCCAACTAAATTTTTATATTTATTTAAACTAAGCTCTTTTTGAACACTTTTTACATTTTCTTCTATAATATAATAATTATCTAAAAGCCATTCTCCAGCAGGATGTATGTTTATTTTTAACTTAACATGTTCATTTAGCAAATTATATACTCTTGTAATAAATTCAAAATTTTTAAGCATATCGTTAATTGGATATGTTTGTATATCCGAATTTTTTGTAACAGAATTATCAGATGCAAACTTTTCAATGTATTCTTCTAATTTTTGTTTATCAAGAGCAATTCCATTAATATTTAAAATACCAAACATTTAAAAACTTTCACTCCCTAAAATTTATGTATTTTAGGTTAGTTTTTCCATGTTTGGTATTTTTTATACTTAATTATCTTTTTTGTATTTTTACAAATAAATTACATTTGCATATTTGCTTATTTATAAAATCGTCACAAGGACAAAGAGTTGTTTCATTCATTTCTAATCTGCAAGGGCAATGCCCATCTTTTTTATAAATTCCATTTAGTATTTTTTCTGTATATTCTCTATCAGGATTATATATATAACCTTTCATAATTTATACTCCTTATATATTTTGTATTTCTTGTTTCAATTCTTCTGCCGTTTTATAACCTTCTATTTCTTTTATCTTTTTCCCATTTTTATATATAAATATTGTTGGAACCGCCTCAATTCCTTTATCTATTGCATAATCGCGGTTTTCATCTATATCTACTTTCAAAATATTATATTCATTTTCTAATTTTTCTAATTCTTTTGCTATCATTTGGCATGGTCCACACCAGGTTGCAAAAAAATCTACTATAACTAATTCATTACTTTTTATTTTGTTTTCACATTCTTGCGAATTTACATGTTCTATCATTCTTATCAACTCCTTTTTGTATTTTTTGCTTTTTAAATTTTTTTATACAAATCAATTAAAAAAAGCACACAATTCCCTATAAATTTGAGAATTGCATGCTTATTATTTTTGGTATATGATTTTTTTATACTAATCTTCTAAATGCTCCCTTTGGTCCCCAATCACATTTTTTAGGACATTTGTAATCTGGAAATGTGCATCTTGCACCTTTTGAATATGGTAATAAATATTCATATACTCTTTGATTTGTTTCTTTAGTATTTTCCAAGTATTTAATCATTGTTTCCATTGTTTGCATTGCAATCTCCAACTGTGCACAACCACATAAGCGCTCTTTACACTTAAGTACAAAATTTTCTACTGTTCCTCTTTCATTTACTCTTACCAACATTCCTTGTGGATATCTGTATGCCAAAGATTTAATATCTTTAAGCCATTCTTTCTCAAAGTCTGTTAATCTAATTATTGGTGGTACAAAGAATTTCGCATCCTCAATATTTGGTACTTTAATTTCGTATGAAATTGTACGATGTCTCTGTGCCTGTGCTACCTGTGCGAAAGTAGCTACATAATTACAACAGTAATTTTCTCCCCATTCTTCCTTACGTTCTACATTAGAAAAAAGGGAAAATGTACGGCTTTTACCATCTGGCATTTTTTCCTGACAATACTTACTCATCATTGTAGAAAATTCTCCCAGTACAGGTTTCAAAAGTTTATTAAAATCTGTTCCTTCTGCCTTTTCTACAAAATCTTTTGCCCAATGAACAAGGTAATTCATCTGCCTTAAGCTAGTAGTGTAACCCATTGTTGTTGCTGGAGTGAATACACTAATTAAGTATCTTGCATTTTCCATTGCAAGTTTGTGAGCTTTTTTCTCATCCATTTCAGTGTATAATTTTAGAATTTCCTTTTCAAAAATTCCAATCCACTTTTCATACAAGGCTTTTTCTTCTTCTGAAGGTTCCATCTTCGTGTATCTGGCTGATTTTTCAGAAGTATCATACTCCTTCTCATTATTTAAAATCATCGCCATAATTTTAGGTACACCTTCAAAAGCAAAATTGTATTTAACATGTCCAAATACACTGTGATGTCCACTTGTTTCCGTTCCATTTGCTCTTTTGTTGCTTTTTTCTTCTGGTTCTGAAAGCAAAGTTTCAACAGTATCTGGCATATAACAAATACCTGCCATTTTGCCTGAGAAAGTTCTTGCCTCATTAATTGGAAGATCATACTCTGGTTTCGTTGATGCTAATACTTCATATTTCATTTGTTATACCTCCTGTCTAATAGTTATTACTACAGTTGCTACACAAATGCCATTTGCATTTTGTGTATTATATATCATTATATGTCATTTTTCAACATTATTTTAAATTTTATATACATAGCAAAAAATACTAGAGTCTGACACACTCTAGTATTTTTATTTTTTCTACCTAAAATAATTATTCCTCGATTGGTGCTTCAACAGGACACACTCCTGCACATGTTCCGCATGATATGCATGCTGTTTTGTCTATTATGTATGTTTCTTCTCCTTCTGTTATACATGCTACTGGACATTCGTTTGCACATGCTCCACATTTTATACATTTTTCTGTTATTTTATATGCCATTTTATTTCACCTTCTTTCAATTTTTTCATATTTTTAATTTTCTTCTTTTGATAATTTTTCCATTTCTTCTAATTCTTTTAGGTTTTCTTTTTCTTCCTCATTCATTTCTTCTTTTTCAATATTTTTTAGTATTTTTACGTCTGATGCTTTATATTTTTTAAAGTAATATCCATCTTCTTTGTCTTCAAATTTTACTCTTATCTTTTCTTTTAATGTTTCTATGCTATCTACTGTTCCTTCTCCATCTTCTGTTTTTACAATTGCTCCTATTTTGGGCATTCTTGCAAGTTTTTCTTCATATGCTTCTTGTTCATATCTTAAACAACACATAAGTCTTCCACAGTTTCCAGAAATTTTTGATGGATTCAAAGATAAGTTTTGTTCTTTTGCCATTTTTATTGATACCGCATCAAAATTATTTAAGAATGAACAACAACAAAGTTCTCTACCACATACGCCATTTCCACCTATTCTGCGTACCTCGTCTCTTACTCCAATTTGTCTTAATTCTATTCTTGTTTTATATATTGCAGCTAAATCTTTTACAAGCTCTCTAAAATCTACTCTTCCATCTGATGTGAAATAAAATGTAATTTTACTATTGTCAAATTTATATTCAACATCTGTTAAGTTCATTTTTAGTTTATGTTTTTTTATTTTATTTTCTGCAACTTTAAATGCTTCTTTCTCTTTTCTCTTATTTTCTTCATAATGTTTTCTGTCTTTATAAGTTGCTTTTCTTATTACTTTTCTTAGTGGTGCAACTATTCTTTCTTCTGAAACTTTCTTATTTGCAATTGCAACTTCTGCATATTCTTCTCCTGTTGATGTATCTACAATTGCATAATCTTTTAGTTTAAATTCTATATCTCCTGGATCAAAAAAATATATTTTCCCAGGCTTTTTAAATCTAATTCCAACTATTGTCTTCAACTATTTAATTCCTCCCAAATATTTATTAATAAATTGTCTATTGTCATGTCATAATTACTATTATATACAAGTCTTTTCTTTGTATCTTCTACAATTTCAATTGCTTTTACATATTTACTTGCATTGTTATATTCTTCTTTTGCTTTTTTCAAAAAATAAATATTGAAGTATTCTAAAATTTCATTTATATTTTCTTTTCCTTTGTATATTTCTGTTGCATTATTTATTAATTCTATTACACTTTCACAACTAAAATTGTTAAGTGTTGTTTCTATGTTATTATATAATTCTTGCTTTTCTTTTACTTTTAAGGCCTTACCTATGCTTCCCTCAAATATTTCTAACATAGTTTCACTAACATTTTGAAAGTCTAAATTTTTTTCTAAATATTGTTTTATTTCATTATTTTCTAGTGGATTAAATGTTAGTTTTAAACATCTTGATTTTATAGTGTTTATTAAATTACTTTCATTTGAAGTAATTAAAATTATTACTATATACTCTGGTGGTTCTTCTAGTGTTTTTAATAAGCAATTTTGAGCCTCTACTGTCATGGTTTCTGCATCATCTATAATATATACTTTTTTATCAGATATAATTGGTTTTTCGTAAACTTTTTCAAGCATTTGCCTTATTTGATCTATTTTTATTTTGCCATCTGGTTTTATTATGTTAAAATCTGGATTATTGTCATTTTCAAGTTCTAAACAAGATTTACACTCACCACATGGTGCATTATCTTTATTTAAACATAATATCATTTTAGCAAATTCTATTGCTATTTGTTTTTTGCCTATTCCATATTGACCTGAAAATATATAACTATGAGCAATACTGTTTGTGCTAAAAGCTTTAATTAGCTCAATTTTTGTTTTGTTATTTCCTATTATTTTTTCAAAAGACATTTATTCTTTTCACCTTTATATTAATCTACTTTTCCAAATAAATTTAATGGCCAAATTCTTAATTTTACTTTACCTTCTATTTTTTCTAATGGAATACAACCAAATCTTCTGCAATCTGTGCTTTGTGGTCTATTATCGCCCATTGCAAATACACAATTTTTTGGAACTACAAAATCGGTATATACTCCTCCTAGTGAGTCTGTAACAACACCTGGTTGTAAATAACTTTCCTCTAGTTTAGAACCATTTATATAAACTCCACCATCTTTTATTTCTACATGTTCTCCTGGTAGAGCTATAACTCTTTTTATGTAGCTAATTTTACCTATTTCTAAAAAGTTATATACAAATTTACTCATTCCTGTATAATTTTTTGTATATTTAGCTACTGGATTTTTACTGTCATATTCTTCTGAACTTGTATAAGATTCACTTGGAGCCTCGAATGTAATTATATCTCCTCTGTTTGGAAGCTTTTTCATGGTTCTTCCAACTCTACTTAAAATAAGTCTTTGATTTTCCTTTAAAGTTGGATACATAGATGGTTGTTTAACTATTGTTGGTGTTCCTAAAAAATATCTTACTAATAAAGCTAAAACAACTGCTACAACTATACAAAATATCCATTCTAAAATATCCTTTGTTTTTTCACTCATTTTTATATCTCCTAAAAATTATATATTATTAATAATTTCATTATTTTAACCATTAACGCAATTTATTATATAACATAAATTTAATTTTGGCAATTGTTATTTTGGTATAAATTCCATAAAAAAATAGCCAGTTGAAATGAATCTTAAAAAATTCAATTCAGCTGACTTTTTCTACAAATTTATTTTAAAATTCTAAGTGTATTGAAAATTGTTATTAATGTTACTCCTACGTCTGCAAATACTGCTTCCCACATGTCTGATATTCCAAGTATTGTAAGTAGCAATACTAATATTTTTATTCCTATTGAAAATACTAGGTTTTCTTTTATTATTCTATTTGTTTTTTTAGAAATACGTATTCCTGTTATTATTTTTTCTATTTCATCTGTCATTATTACAACGTCTGAGGCTTCTATTGCACTGCTTGCACCTACTCCTCCCATAGATATTCCTATATCTGCTCTTGCTATTACTGGACTATCATTTATTCCATCTCCTACAAATGCTACTTTGTAGTTTTCATCTTTATTGCTTTCTATTACTTTTTCTAATTCATTAAATTTGTCTTGTGGTAACATTTCTGCTTTATATTCATCTATTCCAACTTCACTTGCTACTTCTTCTGCTACTTCTTTTCTGTCTCCAGTAAACATTCTTGTTTTAATTCCTAACTTTTTGAATTTTTCAAATGTATTTTTCATATTATCTTTAATTTTGTCTTTTAATATTATTGTACCCTCTACTTTTCCATCTACTGATAAATATAGAGCTGTTCCATTATTTTCTCTATTTGTTTTTTCTTCTACTAATTCTTTATTTCCTATTTTTATTGTTTTTCCTTCAAATTCATATGAAATACCTTTTCCTGATATTTCTTTTAAATTTTTTACTTTACTTTCATCTATATCTATATGTTTATATTCTAAAATAGATTTAGCTATTGGATGATTTGAAAATTTTTCTCCATAAACAAAATATTTATAAACTTCTTCCTCATTTAATTCTCCATAGGTTTTAACTTCTACAACTTCAAATTTTCCTGTTGTAATTGTTCCTGTTTTATCGAAAATTATTTCTTTTATATTTTTTATTCCATCTAAGTAATCACTTCCTTTTACTAAAATACCTTCCTTAGATGATTTGCCTATTCCAGAAAAATAACTTAGTGGAACAGATATAGCAATTGAACATGGGCAAGAAATTACTAAGAATACTAAAGCTTTGTAAATACTTTCACTATAACTTACACTTTTTATTACCATTGGCATAAATACTGCTACTATAATTGCAAGACCTATAACAATTGGTGTATATATTTTTGCTGCTTTTGATACAAAATTTTCTGTTTTTGCTTTTCTATCTGTTGCAGTTTCTACTAATTGTAAAACTTTGCTAACTGTTGAATTTTCATATTTTTCTGTAACTTTTACTTCTATTAATCCTTCTACATTTATGCTTCCAGATAAAACTTTATCTCCAACTTTTACATTTTGTAATTTAGATTCTCCTGTTAAAGCAGCTGTATTTAATGAACTATTTCCTTTTGTTACAATACCATCTAAAGGTATTTTTTCTCCGTTTTTTACAACAATTATATCTCCTATTTTTACATCTTCAGGTGATACTTTTTTTGTTTCATTTTTTTCTTTTAAATTTGCATATTCTGGTTTTATATTCATTAATTCTTTTATAGATTTTCTACTTTTATTAACAGCTTTATCTTCTAGTATTTCTCCTATTTCGTATAATGCAATAACCATTAAACCTTCACTTTGTTTTCCTATTAAATATGCACCTATACATGAGATAGTAATTAGAGCACTTTCATCTAAACTATGGTTTTTCCATAACAATTTCAATGCTTTTTTTGCAGTTTTAAATAATAAAATTACATATCCAGCAATTATACATAAGGTATTTATTAATTCATTTGAAAATACTCCCATAGAACCTATAGCTGCAATATAAATTCCTATAATTAATCTAATTATTTCCATATTTATTTTTTTGCTTTCATTTTCTGTTTTAGTATTTTCCTTTTTCTCTTCTACAATTTGAGTATCTGGCTCCATTTTCTTAACTATTTCTCTTATTTCGTTTAGTGGATTTTCTTTATCTGTTTCAAAAGATAACTTTAATGTAGAATAATTTAATATAACATTTTTATAGCCTTCTGTTTTTGCTATTTTATCTTCGATTTTTTTAGCACAATTTGCACAGTCTAAATCAATAACATCGTATCTATACTTCTTCAATATGTTCACGACCCTTCTTTACAATTTCTATTACGTGGTCATCATCTAAACTGTAATAAACCACTTTTCCATCTTTTCTGTATTTTACAAGTTTTGCTTGTTTCAAAACTCTAAGCTGATGTGATATTGCACTTTGTGTTGAATTTGTTATATATGCTATTTCGCCTACACAAAGTTCTTTTTCTTCAAGTGCACAAATAATTTTCATTCTTGTAGAGTCTGCAAATACTTTAAATAGTTCAGCTAAATCGAATATTTTTTCTTCTTCTAACATATTTTCTTTAACTTTATTTACTGTATCTAATCTTATAATATTTTGTTCTTGATTTTCTTCTACTTCCATATATATTCTCCTATTCTTTGTCATATGAATAGTTATTCATATATTCATATTTATATTGTATGATTAAATAAAAAAAATGTCAATATAAAATTGACATTTAATAAAAAATTATATTACATATAATAAAATACATAAAAAGTGTAATAAGTTTGCGAAAAATATACATAAATGAAATATTGAATGTACATATTTATGTTTTCTTCCTAAGCCATATAACATAGCTCCTATTGTATATATTATTCCTCCTGCAACTAATAAAACAAACCCTGTTGTTCCTAGTAATTTTGGTAATATGTTAATTTTTATTATTATGCACCAGCCCATTGCTAAATAACATATCATAGAAAATACTTTAAATTTTTTTAAATCTATAGCATTTAAAGTTATTCCAAGTATTGCTGCTGCCCATATTATTCCAAAAATCCACCATCCAAGTGCAGTATTATATTCTCTTAAAGTACATAAAGCAAATGGAGTATAGGACCCTGCTATTAATAAAAATATTGCACAATGGTCAAATATTTGAAATATTTTTTTCCTTTTTGTATTTGGTTTCATTCCATGATAAATACTTGAAAATGTATAAAGTATTACCATAGAAACTCCAAATATTACTCCACTTACAACTCCATATGGATTATGCCTTATTGCTGCAAATATACTACAAAGTACAATGGCTACAATTCCTAGCACTCCTCCAACTATATGTGAAACCATATTAAATATTTCTTCACCCTTTGTATATGTTGGAAGCACTCTTTCTGATAATTTTGTTCTTGTCATTTTCCATTTCTCCTATATATATTTATATAAAAATTGGCAAAGATTATTCTTTGTCAATTTTTTTCTTTATGCTAATATTTCTTTTACAACTTCATTTATTGCTTTTCCATCTGCTGAAGCTCCTATTTCTTCTTTACATGCTTTCATAACTTTTCCCATATCTTTCATTGATGTAGCTCCAGTTTTTTCTATTATTTCTTTTACCTTTTCTGTTAATTCTTCTTTTGTGAGTTGTTTTGGTAAATATTCTTCTAATATTGCTATTTCTTCTTTTGCTTGACTTATTAAATCTTCTCTTTCTGCTTTTTCAAAATCTGCTAAAGAATCTTTTCTCTTTTTTACTTCTTTAGCTATTATATCTAAAATTTTGTTATCTTCTATCTCTATTCCATTGTCTTTTTCAACTTGTAATATAGCTGCTCTTACCATTTGTACAACATTCTTTCTTACAACATTTTTATCTTTCATAGATTGTTTTAAATCTTCCATTAATTTTTCTTTTAACATATAATCAGCTCCTTTTCTGTATTGTATTTTATACCTTTTTTTATTATTTTTCAATATTTTTTTCTGGTTGTCGAGGATGCCAAGTCCAAAAACATTTGAAATTTTCTTACAATAAATCGTGTCTCAACATTATTTATTATAAATTTTATATTGTTTATCTAATGAAATTTGTTTTTATTTTTTCTTCGTATTGTGGTTTTGGTATTCCATTTTCTTCTGCATTTTTCATGCATTTTAATATGTATGCCATATTTTTTGCTAGATTTCTCATTGTTTGCAATCCTTCTAAGTCTTGTTTCGCTTCTTCTGCATTATTTCCATGTATTTGGTTCCAATATGAACTTCCTACTATATACATATTACTCATTAATGCATATTTGTTTATTTGGTCAAATGCTGCTGTTGCACCTCCTCTTCTGCAACTTACTACTGAAGCAGCTACCTTGTTTTTAAACATTTCTCCTCTTCCATAAAAAACTCTATCTAAAAAGGATGTTAATGCTCCACTTGCAGCAGCAAAATGAACTGGGCTTCCAAATACAAATCCATCTGTTTCTTGTACTTTGTCTAAAAATTCATTTACTTTATCTTTCATAAAACATCTATTATTATTTTTTAAGCAATAATTACAACCTATACATCCTCCAATTGGATTGTTTCCTAACCACATTATTTCTGTTTCTATATTATTTTCATTTAAAGTTTTTGCAACCTCTTCTAAAGCAACATTTGTTGAGCCTTTTTCGTGTGGTCCACCATTAATTAATAAAATTTTCATTTTTCTTTCCTTTCATAATTATTTTTAATATTTATCTTTATGGCGGTCAATGACCGCCGCTACAATGTTTGATAATATTTTAGATTATATTTTTGTTTTTGGGCACGGAGCGCCGTGCCCCTACAACGTTTGACGATATTTTAGATTATATTTTTATTTTTAAATATATCAATTATTTTGTTTATTTCTGCACCTAAAAATAATGTATACATACATGTATATGTCCACATCATAATTAGCATAATTGTTGTTAAACTTCCATACATAAGAGAAAAGCCTTTAAATATATTTAAATATCTTGCAAATATAAATGATACAATATTTAGTCCTATTGAACCAATAAATGCTCCGGGTATTTGTGATAGTATTTTTACTTTGTGCTTTGGTATAAATTTGTATATAGCAATATACATAAAAAATGTAAATACTATATACCCTAATTCTGCTAATGTCTTCCAGAAAAAACTATCTAAGAATATAAATTTACTTTGCAATATTTCTATAAAACTATTTCCAAATACAAGTAATACAAGTGCTACCGTAAGTAATATTAGAAATATTACTGTATTAAGTAGTGATTTTGCCTTTAAATATATATATTTACTCTCATCAATTTCATAAATGTTATTAAGTCCCTTATTTAAAGCAAAAAGACCCTTTCCTGCTGACCATAGTGTAAATAATATTGCAATAGATATTGTTCCATATGATTTTGAATATACCTCTTGAACTATTCCTAAAACCAAATCTTTCATTGTTGATGGAATTACATATGAAATAACGTTATACACAGTTTGTGCTTCTATTCCTGTGAATTGTATTAATGATAATAATAAAATTAAAAATGGGACAAATGCAAGTATCATATAATAAGATGATTGTGCTGAGAATTCACTTACATGGTCATCTCCCATTTTTTCAAATACTTTGTTTATTTTTTCTCTCATTTATAAACTCCTAATATTTTTTTACTATTATACATTAGAATTTATATTTTGAAATTAAATTTTCAATTTTTTTATAATTTTTTTGATTTTTTTCTATCATTTCTAAAAATTTTTTTGAGTGTGTTTTATATTTTAAATGACAATATTCATGCATAACAACATATTCTATAACTGTTCTATTATATTTAGCAATTTCTGGGTTAATAGTTATAACTTTATTTTCACATTTTCCTAATGTATTTCCCATATTTCCTATTTTGAAATCCTCTGGTGCAAAACCTAATAATACTCTTGCTTTTTCCATAGCCATTTCTATTTCATCTTGTGCTACTTTTTCTATTAATTTATTTAATACAATTTGTATAATTGCTCTGTTATCTATCTTTCTATATTTGTTAGGTAATAAAATTTCTACAATGCTATTTTCTACATTTACTTCCGGTACAGAAATACTTTCGTATTTAATTTCTAATTCATATTTGTTTCCTAATAAATATATGTATTTATTTATATTCTTTCTTTTTAATTCATATTCATTTAATTTTTCTATTATCCATTTTCTTTTTTGTTCAACAACTTCTTGTATTTGATTACTTGTAACATACCAAGGAGCGTTTACTAATACTTCTCCATTTTGTACTGATATATATATACCTTTATTATCTGCCTTATTAACTGTATACTCTATTACATTGTTTTTTATTCCAAATATATTCATTTTTTATCGCTCCCTTTTTCAAATTTATGTTCGTTTGAACTTATGTTTGTATTTTACTATTAGATTTTTTATTTGTCAATAGTTTTTTGAAAAAATGTTCGCAATTTTTTTCTATTATTTTTTTAGATAATAATTCGAATTTTTGTTCTTTTTTTGTGTTGATTTATTATAAAAGGTATGTTATACTAACTAGCATAGGAAATGAACATAGTAGTAGAGATGTGTTGCCACTGCACTCGATAACTTTTGTTATCAGAAAGTGAGGTGGTGTTTATGAACTTTGTACTTTTTTTAATATATACCTTAATGGTATCAGCAATGATAAACGTAGCCTTATTGACAGTTATATACATAAAATATGTAAATTCAATTATAAATAAGGAATAAAAATAACAACACATTCCACTATGCCAATATTGCGAATGTGTTGTTATACTTTTATGTAGTGGTAACCGCATTCACTGCGGTTATTCATTTCCTATATTATATACATATAATTAAGAAAAGTCAATAATTTCAATGTGTTTCATTGCACATTATATTATATATAATTTTTATTTTTTCGGGTCGCCCTAAGGACGCCGACCCCTACAACGTTTGACATTGATATATCTATGTTTTTTTCCTGGGCAGACAGAGGCGTCTGCCCCTACAGTATTTGATGTTAATTTATTTCTTGTTTTTATTAGTAATTTTTTCTAATCTTTGAACAATATCTTTTTGTTTTTCTGTTGGTATCCATGCGAAATATGATGTTACAAATTCGCCATATTTTGTTACATCTTCACTCTCTTCTTTATGTTTTTTTTCCATAAAAAATACACCTACCTTTTATTTTGGTATGTGCATTTTTTCTATTTTTTATTCTATCTTTCTTCTAATTCTTTTTGTTCATATACGTCATTATAAGATTGTTCTAATTCTATTTTTCTTTCTGCAAAAAACTTTCTGTAATTATTTAAAGTTTTTTCTTCTATATTAATTCCATCATCTTCCATATCTTCAATAACTTTTTCAAAGTCTATTTTTAATATTGCATCTTTTACATATTTTTGTAACCATTTTTCTTCTTTATATTGTTCTAAAACATCTTTCATTTCTGTACTATCATTGTTAGCTCTTCGCAAATGCTTAGATTTTGTTTCTACTCCACAAGAACAATCGTAATCGTATATAGGTGAAAATGTTGCATTTATTCCATCTTCTACAACTGCCCAATTTCCATTATTTTCGTCTGATTGCATAACAAATTTATTAAAAATTGTTTGTTTCAAAAATTCATGTTTTATTGAAACAATATCTTCAATATTATAATTTTTCTCTTTTCCATATGCTTCAATCTGTTTAAGAATTTCATCTATATTTAATTCCATTGGATCTCTTAATATAGAATTTCCTTCTACCAATTTTTCATTTTTATTTAAAAAACTTGGTGTTATTATATATGTTAATCTTGGATTAGATTTTTCCATTGCTAAATAGTATTGAGCACTTTTTATTCCAAATTGTTTTGATAAATATTGCATTACAATTGCATTATATTTGCTAAAATTATAATTTTCTTCACTTAAATTTCTATACACATCTCCAAATATATTTTTTACAAGAACCATATCCATATTGTCTAGCATATACCAACCTTTTGGAGTTGAATAACTACTTATATCAATTGCTGATTCAGTAGTTCTTTTCATATCTAAAATTATTCTGCCATTTTTATCTTGTTTATAATATTCTTTTTTAAAAGTATTGTTTTTTTCAAAATCTCCTCTATTTACTTTATTTTTATTTAAATAATCGTTATATTCTCTTTCATTAAAAAACATTTTTTATCGTTTAATCACTTTTATAGAAATAAAATCTATGTAAATGATTAATTCCTTTCTATATTATTTAATTAGGCAGACCTTATTTGTCTGCCTATTATAATTTTTAAATTTACATTTTTCTGAAAACACCAGCAACTTTTCCAAGTATTTTACAGTCTGGAACTATTATTGGGTCCATTGTACTGTTTTCTGGTTGTAAACGTATATGATCTTTTTCTTTATAGAAAGTTTTAACTGTAGCTTCGTCACCAACTAAAGCTACTACCATTTCTCCATTACGTGCACTATCTTGTTTTTTTACAAGTATTAAATCTCCATCTAAAATACCTGCTTCTATCATACTTTCTCCTCTAACTTTTAGCATAAATGCTTCACTATTTCCAACAAAGTCTATTGGAATTGGGAATGTATCTGTAACATTTTCAACTGCTAATATTGGTGCTCCTGCTGTAACTTTACCTATAACAGGTACTTCTGCAAGTTCTTTATGTGTATAAAAATCTTTAACAGATTTTTCTTTTTTTGCTCCATCTGCACCTTTTAAAAGTCTAAGTGTTCTACCTTTTTGTGATTCTTTTTTTATAAATCCTTTTGATTCTAGTTGTGCTAGGTAACCATGTACTGTAGCTGTTGAACTTAATCCAACTGCCTTTCCTATTTCTCTAACTGATGGTGGATATCCATTTGTTTGTATTTGTTTTTCAATAAATTTTAATATGGCTCTTTCTCTTTTATTTAGTCCATTTGCATCCTTTTTCATTTAATCACGCTCCTAATTTTTTTGTGTATTTTATCATACAAACATTTAATTGTCAAACATAAGTTTAAAAATTTGCTTTTTTATTTATATTGTTGTAAAATGCTGTTATTAATTTTATTTTTATGGAGGCTATTATGATAGATATAAAACTTATTAGAGAAAATCCTGAACTTGTAAAAGATAATATTCGTAAAAAATTTCAAAATCATAAATTAGTTTTAGTTGATGAGGTTCTAGACTTAGACGTAAAAAATAGAAAAGCTAAACTTCATGGTGATGAACTAAGAATGAATAGAAAAAATTTAAGTAATCAAATTGGTTCTTTAATGCGTGAAGGCAAAAAAGATGAAGCTGAAAAAATAAAAGCTGAAGTTCAAAAAATAAACTCTGAACTTGAAGAAAATGAAAAATTAGAAGCTGAATATGCTGAAGAAATAAAATCTAGAATGATGAAAATACCTAATATTATGCATGAATCTGTTCCAATAGGTGAAGACGATAGTAAAAATGTTGAAATAAAAAAATATGGTGAACCAATAGTTCCAGATTATGAAATTCCATTTCACGGTGAAATTTTAGAAAATTTGGGTGGACTTGATTTAGATAGCGCTAGAAGAGTTGCTGGAAATGGTTTTTATTATCTTTTAGGTGATGTTGCTAGACTTCATTCTGCAGTTCTTACTTATGCAAGAGACTTTATGATTAATAAAGGATTTACTTATTGCATTCCACCTTATATGATTCGCTCTGACATTGTTACAGGTGTTATGAGTTTCGAAGAAATGGATGCAATGATGTATAAAATTGAAGGTGAAGATTTATATTTAATCGGTACAAGCGAACATTCTATGATTGGACGTTTTAAAGATCAAATATTAAAGAAAGAAGACTTACCTTATAATTTAACTTCATATTCACCTTGTTTTAGAAAAGAAAAAGGTGCTCATGGTATAGAAGAACGTGGAGTTTATAGAATACATCAATTTGAAAAACAAGAAATGATTGTTGTATGTGAACCAGAAGATAGTTGGAATTGGTACGATAAAATGTGGTCTTATACTGTTGAATTATTTAGAAGTATGGATGTACCTGTTAGAACTTTAGAATGTTGTAGTGGAGATTTAGCAGATTTAAAAGCTAAAAGTTGTGATGTTGAAGCATGGAGTCCAAGACAAAAGAAATATTTTGAAGTTGGAAGTTGTTCAAATTTAACAGATGCACAATCTAGACGTTTAGGCATTCGTGTAAAAGGCGATAAAGGAAACTATTTACCACATACTTTAAATAATACTGTTGTTGCTCCACCTCGTATGTTAATTGCTATTGTTGAAAATAATTATCAACCAGATGGAAGCATTAAAATTCCAGAAGTTTTAAGACCTTATATGGGTGGAATTGAAAAAATTTCACCTAAAATATAAAATGTATTTTATAGATGTTGGAAGTTTGATGTTAGAGGTTTGAAATAAATGCAAATCTTCCAAGAAATCACCATAAAATCCAACCTCTAACCTCCAATCTCTTACATCAAAAATAGAAATTTTCTTATAATGCCAACTAATGTAGCGGCGGTCATTGACCGCCATAAATAATATTTAATAAAAGGAGAAAAAAATGATAATTAAAAATCCCAAATTCGAAGTTTCTGCTGTTAGCCCTAAACAATACCCTAGCAATAATTTACCAGAAATTGTTTTAGTTGGTAAATCTAATGTTGGTAAATCTTCTTTTGTAAATACTATGATTAACAGAAAAAAACTTGCAAGAACAAGTAGTGAACCTGGAAAAACACGTCAATTAAACTTCTACAATATTGATGAAAAATTTTACTTTGTTGATTTGCCTGGTTATGGCTATAGCAAAATGTCTAAGAAAGAGCAAGAACAAGTAGGTCATTTTATTGAAGAATATTTATTTAATAGAAAACAAATAGCTTTAATAATTTTCTTAGTTGACATCCGCCATAAACCAACTGAAAATGATAAACTAATGTATAATTATGTTATAAGTTCAAAACTACCTTTTATTATTTTAACAAATAAAGCTGATAAAATTGCGGTAACTAAAGTTGATGGAGCTTGCAAAGAAATTCAAGATGTATTAAATCCTATAGGAGATGAAATTTGTATGCCTTTCTCCTCTGAAAGAAAAATATATTCAGAAAATGTATGGAAAGAAATAGAGAGCATTTTATAATGCTCTCTATTTCTATCTTTGATCATCGTCGTTATCAGATATATCATAATTAATTCTGTCCTCAAATCCTTGTCTTTCCATTAGTTCATTATATCTTTTTATATTTTTGGTATTACTCTTTATTGTTTCTGTTTTTACCCTATCCAAAATGCCTGCTAGATATATATCTTCTTTCTTTCTAGCTTCATTAATCTTTTCATAATCTTTATTTGGATTTACAGAATCTAAAAATGTATCAAATATTGCTTTTTCTTCTTCTGTTAATTTTTCTAAGTTTTCTTTATGTTTGCAAGAAAACATTCTATTTATATTAAGTTTTTTTCTTATATCTTCTCTACTATCGCTTTTTGAAATAGTTAATCTTTTATTTATAATATTCAATTTATTATTTCGATAATATTCTTTTGCTTCTTCAGTTCTACCTAAAATAAATAATCGTATATATTTATATTCAGCCGTTCCTTCAAAATCTTTTTGTCCTTTTCTAAAATATCCAATAGAATCTATAAAAATATCAGTTTCTATTGATTCTCTATGTAATTTTTTAAATACTTCTTCTTCAGTAGGATTCTGCTCAAAAAAGTTACTAAATATATTATCTCCTTCTTCTATTAAATTTACTATATTTTCTTTTCTATTCAAGTTTACTACTTCATTTATAACAGAATTAGTTGGTTTTAATTCTGCTTGTTCATCTGGAGAAAAATTATTAAAATCATTTACTATATCTTCATTGTCTAAAACATTATTTTTTTCTACCATATTGTCGCTTCCAACATACAACATCGTTTTTGTTACGTTTATCGGTTCATTTTCTGAATTAGTCAATATCTTTTCTGCCTCTGGAGTTATTGTAATTTCATTTTCTTTTGCATATTCCTCAAATTTTCTATAACTCTCTTGGATAATTTCTTCTTCTATCTCTCCATATTTTAAAGCTTCTTGAAATTCTAATATTTCTTCAAACTTTGCTTTAATAATCTTTATATTTCCACTATTAAACTGTCCCATAACAATTTCATTCGTTTTATCTTCTCCTAATACTAAAGACACTATATAATTAAAGTCACTTTTTTTATTTAATCTTCTAACTCTCAAATTTGAATGCAATTCAGAAATTTTTGAAGGATCATATCTGGTATATGTACTAACACATCTATTTTGTTCTTCTTTAATTCTATTTATCTCAGATTTTGTATCTCTTACCTCTAGTTCAACATGTTGAACTTTTTTTACAATTTTATCAATTCTATCTTGTTGTGATTCCATCATTTTTCTTTGTTCTTCTATTTTAGCATTCTGAATCATAACATTCGCATCTGGTAGAGCTTCCTTTTTTTCTCTTCTAAAAAAATCCTTTATCCCCATATTCTTTATCCTTTTCTATTGTATTTTTTTACTAATTTTTTTTAAAGCTTTTGTTCTGTCTAATACAATTACATATCCACATTTTGTACATTTCATTCTAAATTTTACACCTATACCTAATATTTTCCATATGTCATTTCCACATGGATGTGGCTTTTTTGTTTTTACTATATCTCCTACATTATATTCCATTATAGCACCTCGGTTGCTTTTACTATTACTCTTTGTTTACTATCATTTGTACATGTAATTAGTGTTACTTCCTTTTTTCCTCCTGTTAATTGACTTGTACAAGCTACATCTTCTGGATCTACTGTATATTTATCATATACAGAATATTTTAAAGTTCTACCTTTTAAATCTGTTAATTCTACAATATCTCCATTTTCTAATGTAGGTACCTTACTAAAGAATTTTGAATTTCTATAATTGTGTGCAACTATACAGAAGTTTCCCACTTCATTTGGATCTGGTCCCCAAAATTTATTTGGTGCAATTTTCAAAAGTTCATCTGATGCTTTAGATAATACTGGATAATTAACACCAATTTTTGGTATATTAACTATAGCAATCGTTGAATATGTAGTTCCTGAAGCTGTAGTTTGAACTTCAGAACTAAATGCAGCAGATTCATTAGATGAATCGTCTTCATTATCATCCAATATAACAACTAATACATCTCCCTCGTTTTTCATAGCTGTATCATCTGTTGAATTTATATCTACATTAGCAAGAAGTTCTTTTGATAATTGTTCATTTTTATATTTGTCATATTCTTGATATGCATAATAACCAACCAAAATAAACACTAATATAGCTGAAATAATAAATTGAATTTTATATGCTTTTTTCTTTTTCCTTAATTCTGGTGTAACATATAACTTTTCAGTTACTAGTATTTGATTCATATATTTTCTCCTCTAAAAAACTAAAATCTCTCAAAATAATTATAACATATAATATTAATTCTTTTAAAGAGTTTTTTTAGTTTTTTTTGAGTTTTTTTCTTCTTCTTTTAAAACTATATTATTAAATAGTTCTTCTAAATTGTATTTTGAGTTTAATTCCTCTAAATTTTTATTTTTCTCTGTATCTGTTTCTCTTTTTAACATACTTTCCTCCTAAATTTTATTTGCAATATTTGCAAAATCTTGTATTGATAGCTTTTCTGCTCTTATATTTTCGTTTATATTTAATTGTTTCAATATTTCAATTATTTTGTTTTTTTCAATAAATCCACTATTGCTTAATGAATTTACTAAAGTTTTTCTTCTTTGCATAAATGCGATTTTTATTAGTTTAAAAAATAATTCTTCATTGTTTACATTAACTGGTGGATTTTCTCTTATTTTTAAATTAATTACCTCAGATTCAACAGATGGTTCTGGAATAAAAGAGCTTTTATCTACAATTCTAACATTTTCAGAATCAGCATAATAGTAAACAGAATATGTTATTGCTCCAGTAAATTTTTCGCCTGGAACAGCTATTAGCCTTTCTGCAACTTCCTTTTGTACCATTACTGTTATACTTTGTAAATCTAATCTTTCTTCTAATAATTTCATTATTATTGGAGTAGTAATATAATATGGTAAATTAGCTACTATTTTTACATTTTTTATGTTTCCATTTTTCTCTTCTTTAATTAATTTATGTAAGTCAACTTTTAAAATATCTTCATTGATTATTTCAAAATTTTCATACAAAAAAAATCTTTCTTTTAGAATGTCTATCATTCTATCATCTAATTCTACACATATAACTTTACCAGCTCTTTCTAAAATGTATTTTGTAAGTGTTCCTAACCCTGGACCAATTTCTATAACTAAATCTTCTTTATTTATATTGGCAGAATCACATGCATCTATAATAACACTTTCATCTATCAAAAAATTCTGTCCTAAATTTTTATTAGCTGTAATTCCATATTTCTTCATTAAAAACTTTGTTTCTTCAAATAAATTCATAAATCTCTCCTCTTATGAAATTATACAATATAACCTTTTTTTTGTAAACAAATTAGTCCAACCATTATTTGATATTCTATGTAACTTGTTTCAAATGATTCAATTTGTAGCTATTATTTTTTAATAAAATTTCTATTACATCAATCCTTGTATATAATTCATATAAATTATGTAAGTGTATATAATATCTTGCTGCTTTATAAATATGTTTTTGTTTTACATTTGTTACAGCTTCAGCAGGTGTACCATATGAATAATTGCTTCTTGTTTTTACCTCTATAAAAACCAATTCTTCTTTCTTTAAATCAAATGCTACAATATCTATTTCTCCTGTTTTACATGTAAAATTTCTTTCTATAATTTTATATCCTAATTCTTCTAAATATTTGCTTGCTATGTTTTCTCCTTTAGCTCCTACTATATGTCTTTGATACATTTTTTTACTTCCTTTTTATCATATTTCCTGGCATTACTTCTATTAAATTTTCCATTTCCATCATTGTTATTAAATAATTTAACTCACTTATCTTACATTTTAAATTGCTACATATACTATCTATGGGTGTTAGTTCATATGTTAAGCAGTTATATATTGGTTTGTATTCTTCTGCAATTTCTACGTTTTCCTCATTTTCTTCTGTTGCTTCATTATTTTGTATTATTTTTAGTTCTTCTAAAATATCTTCTGTTGAAACAACTAACTTTGCCCCTTGTTGAATAAGTCTATTATTTCCCACACCTGTTTTAGTTCCTAAACAGTGTGGTAAGCAGAATACTTTCTTTCCTTGATTTATAGCAAGTCCTGCTGTAATACTTGTTCCGCTTCTATAAGCAGACTCTATAACTAATGTTCCGAACTGAAAGTCCACTTACTATTCTATTTCTTTGTGGAAAATATTTACTCTCTGCCTCTGTTTCTGGTTCATATTCCGATATAACAAGTCCATCATTATATATTATTTCTTTATATAAATATGTATTTTCTTTTGGAAATATTTTATTAAGCCCACATCCTAAAACTGCTATTGTTTTTCCTCCACTTTGCAGGCAACTGGAATGTGCTACTGTGTCTATACCTTTTGCCATTCCACTTGTAATTACAAGTCCAGCCTCTGTTAGTTCGCTTGAAAATTTTGCACACATTTTTACTCCATATTCACTGCAACATCTTGAACCAATTATTGATATTGATTTTTGCTTTAATAAACTAATATTCCCCTCACAATATAGCTGCATGGGTGGATTTTCTATATCTTTTAAAGTCTGTGGAAAATCTTTATCTTCAATTGTAATTTTCCTCATTTTTCACTCATCTCCAATATTTTCTATCTAAACTTCTATACTGAACTGCTTCTGCTACATGCTTTGCTTCTATATTTTTCTTTTCATCCAAATCTGCAATAGTTCTAGAAACCTTTAATATTCTATCATGTGCTCTTGCACTTAAACCTAATTTTTCTATAGCATTTTTCATTATTTTCTTTCCATTTTCATCTAATTTGCAATACTTACTCATTAGTTTTGGTGTTAATTCTGAATTTGAAAAAATACCATTTTCTTTATATCTTTCCAATTGAATTTTCCTTGCCTTGTTTACTCTTTCTCTTATTTTTTCAGAGCTTTCACTAGGTTGTTCGTTTTCTAACTTGCTATATTTTACATTTGGAACTTCTACTTGTATATCTATCCTATCTAACAATGGTCCACTTATTTTTCCTATGTATTTTGCTATTGCTGTGTCTGAACATGTACACTCTTTATCCTTAGAGCCATAATAGCCACATGGACATGGATTTAAAGATACCACTAGCATACAATTGCAAGGATATGTTAAACTTGCATTTACCCTAGAAATTGATATTTTCTTATCTTCTAAGGGTGTTCTCATTACCTCTAAAGTATGTTTATTAAATTCTGTTAGCTCATCTAAAAATAAAACTCCATAATGAGCTAAGCTTACCTCTCCTGGTTTAGGTATCCTTCCTCCTCCAACTAATGATACAGATGAAATTGTATGATGTGGACTTCTAAATGGTCTTGAGGTTATTAATGGTATATTTGCTGGTAACACCCCTGCAATACTGTGTATTTTAGTTATTTCTAGAGCTTCATCAAAAGTTAAATTTGGAAGAATTGTTGGAATTCTTCTTGCCATCATTGTTTTTCCGAGACCCCGGGCTGCCTATAAGCATACAATTATGACCTCCACTTGCAGCAACTTCTATGGCTCTTTTTATATTTTCTTGACCTTTTACTTCTGAAAAATCAAACAAATACTTATCTTTTACTTCAAATAATTTTTTAATATCTATTTCCTGTTTTTCTATTTTTACTTTTCCATTTAAAAAATTTACAACTTGCATTAAGTCATGTGCTGGAATTACATTTATATTTTTCACAACTGCCGCTTCTTTTGCATTTTCTCGTGGTAAAATAACATTTTTAACGCCTAATTTTGCTGCTTCTATACAAATTGGAAGTACACCTGTTACTTTATTCAATTTTCCATCTAAGGATAATTCTCCTATAAAAACATAATCTGATAAATCCTTATTTTCTATACTTTCCATGGACTTTAAAATACCTACCGCTATTGGTAAATCAAATAGTGATCCTTCTTTTCTTGTATTTGCAGGAGATAAATTAACAATTATTTTCCTGCTTTCAAAGTTAAGTCCAGAATTTTTAATTGCAGTTCTTACTCTTTCTTTCGCTTCTTTTACACTAACATCTGGCAAACCTACAATATCAAAACTAGGAAGTCCTGCAGATATGTCTACTTCAACATTTATTAAATAACCTTCTAATCCATGCAATCCCATGCTTTGTACAATTGATAACATTTTTCCTCCTAATAAAAAGGAGCAATACATATGTATTAGGCATTTTTACCTTTACATATGTTTTGCTCCCTATATTTTATTTTAACTCTTTTATTTTTTCTTTAAATTCATTTATTGGTATACTATCATAATATAAATTTTCTGGTGCAATGTCTTCACCCGTCTTCCATTCTATATTAATACCTGATATATATACATTTTTAAAATTGTTTATATCTTTTAAATTTTTATAAAATTTAAATTTTAAATTATCTTTCATATCATATATTTTTTCTTCCCCATTTTTAAATTTTATATATATAAGATAATTTTCTAATGCTTTTACTTTCATTGGCCTTGGTTCAACAATATTCTCCATTAAAAATTCCCCCTTATTTTTTTATTTTAATGGTTCTATTTTAAAATATTCATTATCTTCATTAATGGTCCTCCATAATGCTTTTAATTCTTCATTATGAATTTCTATCCATGCTTCAACCATACACTTTTGCTTTTTGGGTAAATTACCTGCTAATATATTTCCGTTAAAATCAAATGTTGCTTCATATTCAGCATATTCAACATGAATATGTTCCAAATGATGTTTTTCTTTATCATTAAAAAACATTTTAACTATTATTCCATAAAATTGCGATATAATTGGCAAAATAAAACCTCCTTTATTATAACAGATTAACTCATTAGTTTCAATATACGTTTTTTATTTTATATAAAAACAAAAAGAGCAATACATATGCATTAAGTAGTTAGATTTCTACCTTTACATATGTTTTGCTCCCTATATTTTATTTTACATATTTTTATCATATCTTTTAGATTTTAGCAAGTAAAATCGTTCGACAAAAATTTACATTTTATTAAATTTTATTTTTATTGACAAGCATTTTTTTTAAATATATAATTTGATAAGTTTATAATGGAGGTATTGGAAATGGCAAATGGAGAATTTGATTTTTATGATAAATCAACTCTTAAATCTTATAATTTAACAAGTAGTATGAGATATCAACTTTCTATGTTGGATAAGTTAGATGCATTTACAAGAAAACATTCTGAAAATGTAGCAAGTATTGTTTGTAGACTTTGTGAATATTTGCACCTAAATAAGAATTTTACTTCTTATTGTACTATTTGTGCTTATTTACATGATATTGGAAAAGTCTTTATTCCACCAGCAATTTTACAAAAACCAACTAGATTAACAGATGAAGAATATGAAGTTATGAAAACTCATACAATTCTTGGTTATAAAATGTGTATGGACGATTTAGAACTTAGACCTTATGCACTTGGTCCAAAATATCATCATGAATGTTTGGATGGTACTGGTTATCCAGAAGGCCTAAAGGGAAATCAAATTCCGTTAGAAGACCAAATTATAAAAGTTGCTGATGAATATGATGCTATTGTTAGTAAAAGGCAATATAAAACTCATATTAAAATTTCTGAAACTTTAAAAATTTTAATTAAAGAAGCTCAACCTTCTACAAAAGAAGTAGCTTTAGATAATGCAGCAAATGGTGCAAAAGTTGGACGTTTAAACAAAAAAGTGGTTAAAACTCTATTTAAAGTTGTTATAGAAGATACTGAATACGAAATTAGCTGTTTAATGGGCTATATTAAATTCTTAAAAGATGAAATAAAAAGATTAGAAACAATTCAAGATTATGAAAATAAAATGTATAATTCTAAAACAGAAAAAAAGAAAAAATATTATGAAGAAGGAATGAAACTTTTATTCTCAGAAGGTGAAAACTTTGATAATTATCCTGATGTTTTAAGCGAATATAAAGAGGCACTTGAAAATAGAAATGGAATAATCGATTCCTTATTTGATGAGATTAAAATAATTAAGAAATTAAAGGTATAAAATAGAAATTTCCTATAATATAAAAAAATAGCACTAATTAAAGTGCTACCAAAAACAGTACTAAATAAAATTCCCTTTCGTATAAAAAATTTACCTACTAACAAACTTTATTATCTATTTTTATTTTATAATTTAAACCATTTTCAGTTTAAACTAAAGGATATGGTTTGTTTCCATCTAAACCTTCTCTTGTACTACCTTGGTCAGTACAACCACAGTTTTTTAGAAGCTACAGGGCGCACGCCCAAATTGCTATTGTTATAGTTGTTATTGTTCACATTGCCGTTGTAGTTCACATTAAGCACATTGTTGCTGTTGTTAGCAGAAGGCGAAGCAAGCCAGTTTCAACCACACCCTATATTATAATTTCTTTAGCCAACCAGAAACATATTTTATTACATCATCTAGTCTTTGGCCAAGTTTATAATATTTTTTCTCAGTAATTAATTTTTTATCATAACTTAAGTTTAATAAAAAATCTATTACCTTTATTTTGCTAATTATTTTATTTAGCAAATTCTTTTTTAACTCTATATCTGTTGTTACATTTGCTTCATATGCGATTTCTAAAATATCATAAGTACATGTTCTAATTCTATTTTTTATTTCTAATTCTTTCTTCGGATAATTTTCCAATTCTTTATCTACTGCTAAAATTAATTCTCGTATAAATTGAATAACTCTAAATTTCTCCTCTTTCATACATAATTTCTTCCATTCCACTTAACATTTTTGTTATATTTTTTGTTTCTATATTATCCACAAGATATTCATTTATTATATCTATTCTTTTTTTGCAATTTACATATTTATTTGCTTTCTCATAAAATTCTACATATCTGTTTAAATTTTTATAATCTTCTTTTTCGTCAACATCGTAATTGTTTCTTCTATCTATTATTAAATAATTTATTTTATTATTTTCTAGTTTAGCACATACCTTGGAAACTGCTGAAACAGGAAATCCACATTCTTTATAGTTTTTTTCTAAATCTTTTATTTTATATCCAAAAATATAAGATAAAATATAAGCATCTCTACCATATGCATGATAAAATGTCCCCATTTTAAACAAACATATATCTTTGGTATGAATTTCTTTTATTGTTTCTATCATTTTATTCATTTATTTTTCTTCCTTTGTTCAAATTTTTGAGCCGGCGGATCACCGACCCCGCCTGGCTCACTTTATCGTTCTATTTAGTTACTATTTATATTTCTACACTTACTGCGCATCCTCTGCATTTACTGTGATTCCAGGGTTTAGAGAAACTACAGGGCGCACGC
>OJMO01000188.1_pt1 | contig 47537 bp, 47 predicted proteins | sample 1597241 | NCBI WGS metagenome assembly OJMO01 (sample SAMEA2452129, study PRJEB22498) | human gut metagenome | biome: human feces; feature: human gut; material: feces | place: Australia | collected 2012 | reverse complement strand
CTGAATTAAACCGATGTATATCATCTTTCAAATCGGGAGTAGCTGTATCTTCTCCTTTAATAGTTTGTGATGCCAATACCCAGTCATATTTTAGCAATAACGGAATCTGCGCCAGCTCCACTGTTAAAACCAGATCTGCGGCATCCACCACACTATTATTCTCATCCATTCCATAAAAGGAGTACACTAATATTCCATTTTCATCACCGGCGATAATCTCCTCAGTGAATGTATATGGAAAGCTCAATTCCTTCACATTCAGTTCCTTTAAATAAGAACTGACTTCTTTTCCTTCGATACTTTTCTTAACCACAATTTTTGAAATCAAATCAGGATGAGACAATGACAGTTCTACAGAAACATAATCCCCAATCTTAATTTTCCCCTCCAAAATACTTAAGGTCAGTAACCCTGTCTGTTGCTTATCATCACTCTTACACGAAATAATTAATGATGATATCATTCCTAATACAATAGAAATGAAAATGATTTTTTTTAGTGTTTTCATATGATATTTAGTTTACGAATATTACGTTAAATCTATTTTTTGTAGCGCATAGGCATAAGCACCTCGCATAATAGAGCGGCTAGCACCTTCTTTACTGCACAGCACCAAGGTCTGTTTTAATTGATGATAGGTAGTAGTCAAATGAGTACCAGGAATGACAACCTGACTATCAGATAAACTCAAGAAACGAGCTCTCTCCGATTCATCTTCTCCATTATATACTTGCATAGAAACGCATGGAAACTTATTTCCCGAAAAAGTTGTCAGTTGTGCCCTAAGTTCTGTTATCAGAGCTGGTAATATATATTTTGAGGCTCCTGCGACTCCTCCACCTATAACCACCAGACCATCCACAACATTCAGTACCGAAGCAATAGCAGCACCTGCCATTATACCAAGTTCATTAAAACTTGCGATTGCTGCATGACTGTCACCTTCCTTTATACCTTCAGCAATGTCATAAATATCTTTTGGACTTAATGAAGCAGAGCTTTGTCCGGACAAATCGCTGTATACTCTTCTCACAGCGCGTATGCTAACACTTTCTTCAGCAAGCATATCCGGATATTTCTTATTTCTCATAAGCCAGATGTCCCCTCCACAACCATTATCTCCGGTCAACAAGACTTTATTTATAACAACTCCTGCTATTTTGCCTCCTACATTTTCTATATTCTTTTGAATAGTTTTTAAATCTTCAATTTTAGTTGTTTTGTGGCTACTTACAATAATTGTATAATCTACAATTCTTGAAATAATAACAGCATCTGTAACTAACATACAAGGTGTAGAATCGAATAATATTATATCAAATTTTTCTTTTAATTCTTCTAAACCTTTTACCATTTTTTCGCTTGATAATAATTCAGAAGGATTTGGCGGAACATTCCCTGCTGGAATTACAGATAAATTTTCCACTTCTGTTTCATAAATAAATTTTTCAATTTCGTTATTTTCCTCTGTTTCTGCTAAATAATTTGAAAGGCCTGGATATATTGGTATTTCGAATATATTATGAAGTCTCCCTTTTCTCATATCTGAATCTATAATAACAACTTTCTTTCCTGTTTGTGCAAATGCAACTGCTAAGTTTGAGGTAACCCAGCTCTTTCCCTCTCCTGGTACTGTACTTGTAACAAGCAAAGTAAGTGTTTCTTCTTTATTACTCATAAATTGCATATTTGTTCTTAAAGTTTTAAATACTTCTGCAATAGGAGATTTTGGATCATTAAAAGTTATAATTTCATTTTTCATTATTTTTTACCTCCTACTTTTATTTCTGGGACTTGTGCTAAAACATTTAGTCCTGTATTTTTCTCTATATCTTCTGATGTTTTTACAGTTGTATCAAACAAACTAAGTATAAACACTATAGCACATGTAATTACTCCACCTGCAAGCCAAAATATAATTGTTGTTTTTATGTGATTAATATTGTATGGTTCTTCTGGCATTTCTGCTTTATCTACAATATAAACATTATTAATATTGTAAATTTCTTTAACTTTATCACAAAATACATTTGAAAGCTCATTTGCTATATTGAATGCAATATTTGCATCTTCGTTTATATATGTAATTTCTATAACTTGTGTATCTGAAACAGCATTTACAGTTATATTATCCGCAATTTCTTCTTCTAACTGCTGGTCCATTCCTAAGTTTTGTAAAACAGTTTTTATAACGGTTTTACTTTTTACAAGTTCACTATATGTAGATACAAGTTTTTGGTTTAAACTTATATCTGTTTGAGTTATTTCATTCTCTTGCTTATTGCTTTCTTGTTCATAATTTTGTGCAAGTAATAATGTAGTAGAAGCCTTATACATAGGCTTTTTAAACTTTACACTATAACCACCACCTACAACAGCAAATATAATTGCAACAGCTATAATTATAAACTTTTTCTTCCAAAATATATTGAATAACTCTTTTATTTCTATTTCTTCCATATTCTATCTACCAACCCTTTGTAATATTTGAATTCTTCTGTTTTTCTAAATAATATTATATAAATAACATTTGGAATTATCAAGCAGATTATTAATTTTATTATTATAGCTACTATTCCTGTATATGTTATTTTTAAGCATGTCCAATATGTAAGAGCACATACACAAATTCCTAAAATTGTGTACATTATTAGTTTATAAAAATATGTAAAAGATTTTTCTTTAAATACATATTTATATAAAACATATGGTTCAACCCATATAGATGTTGTTAATGTACTTATAATAGTTCCTAAAAATACACCTGCTGCTCCAAATTTTTTTGCTAAAATTATAGATGCTATTAAATTTATTATAGATTCAAAAATAGGTTTATATCTATCTTGATAAAAAGTTCCTGTTGCATCTTTAAATGTTAAAACCGTTTTTCTCATTCCTTTTAAATAAAATGCAATAACAATTATAACTACAACACTTAATTCAAATAAATATTCTTTTCCAATCCATAATTCTATAAAATTATTAAACACACACATTAAACATATAGCACAAAATGAAAATAACCAGAAATTTAAGAAAAACACTTTATCAAAAACCGATTTAACTTTTTCTTTGCTCTCCTTAGCACCTAAATTTCCTACACTTGCTACAATCGCATCAAATATTTGATTTGTAACTAATTCAAGACCATTTATTATCATATAATAATTTGAATATACTCCAACAGATACTATTCCATCAAATTTTGATAATATAATATTATCTGTTGAATTTACCACCATTCCACCTATTTTATGGAACATCATTGCAAAAACATTTTTCTTAATTTTATTAAATTCTTGCTTTTCTAGTGGTTTTACATTTTTATCTTTTAAATATGGATACATTTTATTCGCATTTATAGATATTGCTATATTTTCTAGTACTGTTGAAATAACTTGGCACATTAGGTACAAAATATAATTTTGTGTTGCAACTAACACAATAATTTGTGCAACATTATATATGAAATAAAAACCATATCTATAAATTGTAGCAATGTATTTTTTTTGGTCGCAAATAATTAAAGAACGTTTGTAAGAGTAAAAATACGAAATTCCTGTGTTTATTACAAATAGAATATATATAATATCTAAATTAGGTATATTAGGCACTTCACTTATTAAATATCTATAAAATGGTGTAAATCCAATTCCTAATGTAAGTATTACAATTCCAATTATTCTATAAGCTTTTTTATATAAATTCATTAAGCTTTTTATTTTTTCTGTATTTTCTTCCGCTATGGGTTTATATAAGCTATATACCATAGCAGAACCTACTCCAAGCTCTGCTAGTGAAATCATAGTTAAAATATTTGTAAATAAGCCATTAATTCCTAAATATTCTGAAGATAAGTATTTAACAAATATCATTCTTGTTAAAAAGCTTATAGCTACACCAAATATTTGACCTATAAATGCTGTTATTAAATTAATTATACTATTTTTAGTTCTTTGCATTCGTTTCTCCATTTTTCTTTAAATTATATTCTTTAATAATGTCATCTACATGATAAGATAATATTATAAGCATTGTTATTAAATTATGGTTTAAGGTTTCTGTTATCATCATTATAAAAAAAGCAAACCACGTAATTGATAGTATTTTAGAAAATTCGCTTTCTTTGTTTTTCATTAATTTTTTTCCGATTAAAATATTTATAACAAAATAGTTTATTAATAATATAGCTCCACCACTAAACATAACATCTAGAATTTTATCATGAGTTGCTACACCATAAAATATACCTGTTAAATTTGATTTTTGAGTTCCAGATAATACTCCATATCCTAATATTATTTTTTCTTTTATTAATTTTATAAATGCATCCCATATTTCTGTTCTTCCTGTAAATGTAAGTGATTTATGTAATATTGTTTCAACTAGATAACTAAAATTATCTTGCACTCTAAATATTACAATTAATATAAACATAACTATATATGTAATAAAAAAATTTCTAAAGTTAAATACCTTGCTGTTTTTTAATACAGGTATTAATAAGTACAACAATATTATACTTAGCCCAATCATACTCGTAGCTGATTTTCTTATAAATACCGTTAAAACAGATATTATAATTAGAAAAATAGTTCTTATATCTTTCTTATCTGATTTGTAATACGAACTTATTAATGCTAAACAAATTGCTGGCAATATATATTTTATGTGAGTATTATCATACCCTAAAAAGAAATTATCACTTTGTAATTCTGTAACATACATACCTTTTGGAAATAATAAAACTGTAATAAAATTTATATATATCCATATTTTTAAAATAAATAAAATAGAATCTATCGTTTCTTTTGGCGAAATCATTATAAAATATTCAATGGCTATACAAATTCCTAATGTAATAACAACTTCACTTATTAAGCTATGTAAATCACCTTTATTTATGAAAGTAGATAATATTAATATTCCCTCATAGCTTAGCATTGCAAGCATTATTTTTGATATTTTATTTTTCTTTACTATTTCTCTTATATATAAACATATTATAATACATAATGATATTACCCAAGCTAAATCTAATATCCTATCTATCGTTTGAAATTGTGTTGATATATATTCTGGTTTTATATATGGTAATAGTAACAGAAACATTAAAATTTTATTTTTCATTTTAACTCCTACTATTTTTCAAAACTGCATTTTGAACTCAATTTTTCTTCAAAAGCTTTGTTTATTATTTCTTTTTCTTTTTCATAATTATCTATGTTTTCTGAATCATTCAAACAAATCATTTTGTGTTTTCCTTGTTTTATATCTTCTATAATATTACTATTATCATTAGTAATATTATAAAATTGTCCATTTTTTACATCTGCTGGATAAAATTTTCCTTCTGCTATTTGCCAATCTTTAAAAACATATTGACTAACATCATTTTTGCTTCTAAATGTGCTTTTACAGGTTTTATCTAACATTTCTTTTTCTTTGTTCCATATTGTTTCAAAGGTACTTTTCAAAAAAGCATTTGGTGTATGTAATTGTTTAAATCCTGGAAAATTATGCCATGGCAAAAGTACAATGTTTCTATACAAATATTGCCTATTTTTTAATGTGAACCATTTAGCTTTATTATTTTTTATAGATATTTTCATATTAAAATGAGAGTTTATAATTTCCATATTATTTAAAAATATATGATGAATTATATCTTTTCCATCTGCAACAATCGGATTTAAAATTGCACTAGCACATGGTAAGCCATTTTTAAAGAAATCTTCTTCTTTCACATAATTATTTATAAACATATCATCATTAAAATAAACAAATTTTTCAGATAAGCCTTTAATTCTATGCATATTTAATTCTATTGTATGTGAACTAAAAGTTGGTAAATATTCTTCTGGTATATAGTCCTTATGGTTTACTATTACCAATTTTTCATTTTCAGTATTTAACCATTCTGGAATATGTCCCCATGTTATAAAATATATTTTATTTACCCATGGTGCATATTTTTCAACTCCTCTAAACCAATATTTTAAATTGTCCCAGTCTCTATATCTTATATTTCTATCATCTGCACCAGAGTTTACATCGTATTTTTTTCTTTCTTCTTGCCATGCTTTGTCATTTCCATCTACCCATGGTATAACAAAATCAATTTTTTCCATTTTATATCTCCTATTTTTTATATATTTTTAAAAATATTTTGTATATTTCTAAATTCAAATTTATTAATATAATTGCTATTTTATCTCTTTTTGATACTTTATTATCTTTTAAAATTGTTTTTCCAGTTTTCTTTATATAATTTACTAAATCTAAATCTACTTTAGTTTCTTTAGATAGTAACATTCTATTTAATGTACTTATGTTAGCATATATTTTTCTCCTTAATACGCCCTTTTCCATATTAGGATATTTTTGTAGTATATCTTCGCACATTATATTTGTTAGTTCTATTAAATCGTAATGCTCCTTTTTAAACTTTGAGGTTGTTATTGAATTATTCCTAATTACATAATTGTATATTTTTTTATTTGTACATGCTATTTTATTAGCCTTTATAATTAATTTATAAGTCGTTCCAACATCTTCAAACATTTTTCCTTTTGGAAATTCAACATTTTCAAATAATTCTTTTTTATATAATTTAGAACAAGCTGATATATAGTAAAAATCTGAATATAACATTTCTTCTATTGCTTTTTCGGGGGTTATGCAATATTCTTTTGTTTCATCTTCTTTTATTTTTTTTGCACCTTTTATAACTCTAAAATCTGCTATAGCTATTTCTGAATTAAATTTCGTTATTAAAGAATATAATGTTTCAATATAATTCTTTTCTACATAATCATCTGAATCAACAAATGCAATATACTTACCTATTGCTTCTTGTAAGCCTTTATTTCTTGCATCTGAGAGTCCACCATTTTCTTTATTTATTAACTTTATTCTTGAATCCTTTTCTTTGAATTGTTCGCATATCTTCTTGCTATTATCTGTTGATCCATCATTTATTAATAAAATTTCTATATTAGTATAAGTTTGATTTATTAAGATTTCTATACATTTTGATAAATATTTTTCTACATTATATACAGGAACAATAATAGAAACTAATCTATCTTTTTCTTCCATCTTTTTTTCCTTTCTTCATTCCAATATATCTTACTGCCATGTTAGGAATAAAATTTAGTAAAACTTTTATATTTTTATCTTGAATTGCTCTTTTTAATATGTATTTTGCCAATCCTCCTCCTGCTTTTGTTGTTCCACATTTATCTAAAAAGCTATTCATTCCAAAGAACAATCCAGTATCATAATATCTTTTATATAGTTGTTTTAATGTAAATGTATGTGAGTGTATCACTTCTGAATCTGCACAATATTTTATTTTGTAGCCTTTTGTTATAAGTTTATATGCTATATACATATCTTCGTTTGTTGGTAGATTTTTTCCATCATATCCATTTAGTTCTTCAAAAATTTTTCGATTAATTGCAGAAGCGGCATCTGAAAAGAAAAATGTTTGTAAGCCTAATTCTTTTATATTTTTCTTTGATACTATTCTGCTTTTGTTAGGATAGTTTTTCTCTCTTGTGTACTTTTCTATTGTATTATTTGTACAAAGTTGTCTACTAAAACATGCTTGAACCTTTCCATCTGAAATGTCTTTAGTTAGGTTATATAACCAATCTTCTCTTTCAATTATTATGTCTTGTGTTATGAATACAACAATATCAGCCTTACTAGATAGAGCTGCTTGTTCTCTAGTAAGGCTGTGTGAAAATTCTTCTTTCTTTATTTTTGTATATTCAATCTTAAGTTTTTTTAAAAGTTCTTCCGTGTTATCCTTACTATCTGTTAAAATATATTTTATATTATTAATTTCAACATTTTTTTGCTTAAGTATTCCCCTATGTAATCTTTCTATGTCCTTTTCAGCGTTATATAAAGGACATATAATATCAATTTTCATGCTACATAGCTCCTTTTCTTTTAAACACACATATTATTGTTTTAAAAAATATTTCCATATCCATTTTGAAACTTATATTTTCAACGTAATCTAGTTCCATTTGCATTCTTTCTTCATAGCTTGTACAACTTCTACCATTTGCTGCCCAATTTCCTGTTAATCCTGGTGTTACACTTAATAGTTTATTTTTGTTTAAACCATATTTTTCTATTTCTCCATCTACTACTGGCCTTGGTCCAATAATTGATAAATCGCCCTTTAATATATTTATTAATTGTGGTAACTCATCTAAGCTTGTTTTTCTAAGTATTTTCCCCATTTTTGTTATTCTAGGGTCATTGTCTAATTTATAGTTAATTTTGTATTTTTCCATTTGTTCTTTAGTAAAATATTTACTAAAATTATTTGCATCTGAAACCATCGTTCTAAACTTATAAATTGTAAAATATTTTCCATTTTTCCCTATTCTTGTTTGCTTGTAGAAAACTTTTCCTTTTGAATCTATTTTAATTAGTATAGAAATAATAGCTATAAATGGTAATAATACTACTAAAGCTAAACTAGAAATAACTATATCTGCTCCCCTTTTTAAGTTTATATATAACTCTCTTTTATCTAATAAAGACCTTTCTTTTACTTCAACAATGTCTGTATTTACTTGTACATTTTCCATTACATTATTTGACATTTTTCTCCTCCATTAATTTGTTTTTATTAGAATAAAAATATTTATTTTTAACTCTATCAAGTATAAACAAAATTATAATACCTGTAAAAACCCCTAAACTATCAATAATCACATCTCTTATCATTGCAGACCTATGTGGTACAAATATTTGATGAATTTCATCTGAACATGCATATAAAAATCCAAATATAAAACTATATAAAATTTGTTTTATTTGATATATTTTAAAGGTTTTTAATAATAAATAAATTAATATACCTCCAACTGTGTACAAAGAATAATGTGCTAATTTTCTAATATATGGATTTACTCTTTCAATTAAGCTATCTGAACTATTTTTAGAAAACTGAACAATAGCTTTTGTTGTTTCGTTACTAACTTTAGAAGACTCATCTCCATTCTGTTCAGAAAAGAAAAAAACCGCAGTCATCCATAAAATTACAAGAATTAAATAAATTATCCTTTTTATATAATTTTTTCTATATTTACATAATTTTCCCATAGTTCTATTATACAATGTTTACATAAGTTTTGTCAACATAAAATCATTATAACCTGTCCCAAAAGTAACAAAAAATGTAAATCGGGGACTGTCCCAGATTTACATTAATTCGTATATCCTGTTTTTTGTATTACTTCGTTGCTTATTTGCTTTACTGTTGCTGATGGTTCATAGTTTTCTTGCTTGTATATATTTTCGTGTAATTTTTTTACGTTGCTTTCTAATGTTATTGCTGGTCCATACCACACTCCTCCTATTGTTGCTCCTTTTGTGTTGTATGGCCATCCTATGTTGTTGTTTATTTTGTAAGTTGCTATGTTTGGTAACATATTCATTATTTCCTTTGAGTTTATGTTTGTATATATTTTTGGCAATATTGTGTTTGCTACTTTGTTTAGTTCTATTGGATTTAGTGTTTTTGCTTTTTCTAGCATTGCTTCTATTACCGTTCTCATTCTTTCTGTTCTTTTGTAGTCTCCTCCTGCTGTATATCTTATTCGTGCATATGCTACTGCTTGTATTCCATTTACATGTTGTTTTCCACTTTGTGTTACATGCTCAGATGTACTTGTTGTTACTTTATTTAGTTCATCTACATATTGATTTATATATTTTAGTTCTTCATCTGTTATGTTTAATTCTATTCCTCCTAATGAGTTTACACAGTCAACTACTGCTTCAAAGTTTACTGTTACAAATTCTGTTATGTCTAAATCTAAATTTGTATTAAGTGTACTTAAGGCAAGTTCAGCTCCACCATATGAGTATGCATGTGTTACCTTGTCCAAATTTCTTCCTGTTATTTTTAAGTATGTATCTCTATATACAGAAATTAAATTCACTTCTTTAGTTTTTTGATTTAGTACTGCTAAAATTATGCAATCACTTCTGTTTCCTTTTCCATAGTCATCTGCTCGTGAGTCTATTCCTAGTAATGCTATTGTTCTGTATCCTGTTTTTTCAAGTTCTTGTTCTACATTGTCGTTAATTTCTATTGAACTTTCATCTATATCTACGTAGTTTATTTTATTTACTTTATTATTAACATATAAATATCCCGCAAATGCTACTAAAATTAATATGACCAATACTACAATTAAAATAATTAAAATCTTTTTTTTCATAAATACCACCTTTTTTATTACATTTTATTTGGCATTTGTATTCCTAAAAGATTAGCTCCTGTTTTTAAAATATTTCCTACTGCATATGTTAAATATAATCTTGCATCTTGAACATTTTTATCTTCAGTAATTATTTTGTTATTGTTATAAAAACTGCTGTATTCTTTTGCTAAGTTTATTAAGTATCTAGATAATATTGAAGGTTCATTTTTTTCTGTTACTTGTATTAGAGTATCTTTAAATTGATAAATTAAATTTATTACATTCATTGAGTCTTTATTTAAAAGATTTTTAACAAGTAATTCATTATATTCTGGAATGTAGCCTGCTTTTTCTAATACGCTCTTTGTACGTACATACATATATTGTATATATGGTCCTGTTTCTCCTTGGAAGTTTAATATTGCATCCCAATCGAATATTTCGTCTTTAATTCTGCTATTAGCTAAATCGTTGAATATTATTGCTCCTATTCCAACTTTTTTAGCTACATCTTCTTTATCTTCTAATTCTGAATTTTTTTCTTCTATTATTTTTTTTGCTCTTGTAATAGATTCATTTAAAAGGTCTTCTAGTTTTATTATATTTCCTTCTCTTGTAGACATTTTTCCTGTTTTTAGTTGAACCATTCCAAATGGTACATGTTCTAAACCTTTTGTATATTTTTCATCTAGTCCTAATAATTTTGCAACTTCAAATACTTGTTTAAAATGTAAAACTTGTTCATAAGATGTTACATATAGAGCTTTATCAAAATTATAAGTTCTTGCTCTATACATTATTGCTGCTAAATCTCTGGTTGCATATGTAGTTGAACCATTTGTTTTTCCAATAATACATGGTGTATCTATTTTTGCATATTCTAAATTTATTATTCTTGCGCCTTCAGACTCTTCAAGTTTTCCAGATTTTTCAAGTATGTCTACAACTTCATCCATCTTGTCTGAATAGAAGGCTTCTCCATTCCATGAATCGAATTTACTTCCTAATAAATCGTATACCCTTTGGAATTCTTCCAAACTTAATTTTCTAAATTTGTTCCAGATTTCTGTGCAATATTTATCTCCATCTTCAAGCTTTTTAAAATTGTTTCTGCATTCTTCTAAAACTCTTTCATCTTCTTTGCATAGTGCATTTATTCTTACATATATTTTTGTAAGTTCATCTATAGGATTTTCTTCTATATTGTACTCGCTTCCCCATCTTTTATAGCCTTCTATTAATTTACCAAATTGTGTTCCCCAGTCTCCTAAATGGTTTATTCCTATTGTGTTATATCCTAAAAATTTATAAATATTATATAAAGCTCCTCCTATAACTGTTGAACGTAAATGCCCTATATGAAAAGGTTTTGCTATATTAGGAGATGAGTAATCTATTACTATATTTTTGTTTTCACCTATTTTAGATGAACCATAGTTCTCTTGTTTTTCATTTACCTCTTCTAAAACTTCTTTAGCAAAATTTCCTTTATTTGTATAAAAGTTTAAATATCCACCTACTACATCCATTTTTTCTATTAAATTATTATCTAATTTTATATTTTGTTTTATTTCTTCGGCAATTGCTACTGGAGATTTTTTTAGTTCTTTTGCAAGTCTAAAACATGGAAATGCAAAATCTCCGTTATTTGTATCTTTTGGTATTTCTATATATTCTGGCAATATTTCTACTCCGTTAATAGCTTCACTTATTATTTTTGATATTTCATTTTTATAATTAACCATTTTCTTCCTCCGATTCTTGTACATTATAATATAATTTTAATATTTTTACAAGGATTAATATATGTACAATAAATAGAAATTTCCTATTATACAACAAAAAGAAAGAATCAAGTTCTTTCTTTTTGTTGTAGCCATGTTTAAAATATTATTCTGGGTTCTGCTGTGACTTATAATAAGAAATAATGTCTTCATATGTTTCTGTGGTATATACTTTTATCTTCCATCTAATATCTCTATACACAAAACAACTTGTATCCATAACTTGATGTCCTTTTTCATCATAATGTACACCATCCGAATCTAGAAAATATGTACCTATTTTTTCAGGATTTTCATAGTCTGATATTAATAAATTATTTTCTACTACATCATACGTTATAATATAGCGAAATTTATTATATCCTCTTTCTTTTTCATTTGTAATCCAAGGTAACCTCTCTTTTAATTTACCAGATTTTAATTGTTCTTTCATGTTTACATATTCTCTGTTTGTTACATGACAAACCATTATTGGAATTGCTTTCCGATAACACTCATCAATGAAATCATACAAAGACATATTTAATTCTTTGTCCTCTTCTTCATACATAGCAATTATTTCACTCATATTTTTTCCTCCTTCAATATTAATTGAGATGTTTATAGTTTCTTTATGATTACTCCATATGGAGGTATTAAAATTTAATAGCTATTCAGCTAAATTATTTGAATTATATCATGTTTTTCTCAGAAATCAACACAAATCTTAAATTCTATCTATATAATTCATTTTCGAATTATAAATATGTACAATATAAATAATATTTCTTTCTTCATAAATTGAGTATAAAATAATATAATTTTCAACTGCGATTTTTCTATATGTTAAATTGGAATAATTTCTTATAATTGGATATATTTTAGGATTAAATTTTAAATTTTGAACAACATCTTCAATTCTTAACATTAATTTTTTAGATGTTTCTTTTTGATATAAATTATTTGAAATATAATAAAAAATATTATTGAGCTCTTGTTTTGCATCTTTAGTAAATACAACTTTATATAAGTTTTTATTTATACTCATATTTTTCTCTCATTTCTTTAAATACTAAATCCGCATCCTCAATATCTCCATTTTTTATTTGCTCTTCTGATTTTTTTAATTTTTGTATCAATCTTTCTTCTTTTTTGTATTTTTTAGCAATTATTTTTTTTATATCTTGAATATAAATTTCTTTTTGCATGAAATCACTTCCTAATATTAATTTATTTTAGGGCACGGAGCACCGTGCCCCTACACATTAATTAAATTCTAAATTTTTATTTTAATGATTTTTTTATTTCGTTTATTAGTTTATTTTTTATTTCTTCTGGCTCTCCACTTATTTTGCAACCTGCTGCTCTTTGGTGTCCTCCACCTCCGAACATTAAACATACATCGTCTACATTTAAGTAATTGTTTGATCTTAACGATACTTTATATGCTCCATCTTCTGCTTGGTGTAAAAATATAGATACTTCTACTCCTTCTATGTCTCTACCTAGATTTACTATTCCTTCGTGGTCTCCTTCTTCTGCTCCTACTTTTTGTTCATCCTCTGTTGTAATATATGTAAATGCAATTTTTCCATTTTCTAAAAATTGCATTCTATCCATTGCAAATTTTCTTAGTTCAAAGTTTGCTTTAGATTTTATTTGCATTGCTTGTTTGTATATATTTGATACATTTACACCACATCTTAATAATTCTGCTGCAAATTCAAAAGTTACTTCAGATACACCTTCATATTTAAATCCACCTGTATCTGTAATTATTCCTGTAAGTAAGCATGTTCCTATGTCTTTTGTTATTTTTACTCCCAAATATTCAAATATTATTATTAAAATTTGACAACAAGCTGGAGATGTGTGGTCTACATAGTTTATATCTGCAAACATTGGGTTCATATTATGGTGGTCTATTGAGATTGTTGTTTGTGCATCTTCAAAATATTTAGCACAATTACTAACTCTTTTTTGGTCTCCACAATCTAATGTTATTGTTAAATCGTAACTTTCTACATTTGTTTCTGATTTTATTTCATCTACACCAGGCAAAAAATTAAATGTTCTTGAAAATTCTGGTATTATAACATCTGGATTTTTACCTAATTGTTTTAATGCTAAATTCATTGCTGTTGCACTACCAATAGCATCTCCATCTGGGCTTTCATGCACTAATATTGCTATTGTTTCTGCCTTTTGAATCGCATTTTTTATATCATCTAATGTCATTTTTTATTCTTCTCCTTCACTTTCTGGTTTTACATCTTTCATTATGTCTTTTAAAATTGAATCTATTTTTGCCCCATATTCCATAGAGTCATCTAATTCAAATATAATTTCTGGTGTATTTCTTAAATTTATAGATTTTGCTACTTCTGAACGTACAAAACCAGAAGATTGTTTTAAACCTCTTAATGTTGCTTTTGTATTTTTTGCATTTAATATGCTTACATATACTTTAGCAAATTTTAAATCTGTTGTTACTTTAACCTTTGTAACAGATATAAGACCTGTAACGTCTGGATTTTTAAGTTTATTAGAAATAATGTTACTTATTTCTTTTTTCATTTCTTCTTCTACACGGTTAAATCTATTATTATTTTTTTGCATAATATCACCTCGTTTTTATAATTAGGACGCAATTTTTTGCGTCCTTATATTCTATCTTTTTATTTCTTCCATTACATATACTTCTATTGTGTCTCCTTCTTTTATGTCGTTGTAATTTGTAATTTGAAGACCACATTCATAACCTTTTGCAACTTCTTTAACATCGTCTTTAAATCTCTTAAGTGAAGCAAGTTCTCCTTGATGAATTACAACATCATCTCTTATTACTCTTACTCCTGCATTTCTTTCTACTTTTCCTGTTAATACATAACCACCAGCAATTGTTCCAACTCCAGAAACTTTGAATGTTTGTCTTACTTCTACTGTTCCTATAACTTTTTCTTCAAATTCTGGGTCCCACATACCTTTCATAGCTGCTTCTACATCTTCTATTGCTTGGTAAATTACTGAGTATTGTTTTATTTCAACTTCTTCTCTATCTGCCATTTCTTTAGCACTTGCAACTGGTCTAACATTAAATGCTATTATTATTGCATTTGAAACTTTAGCAAGTGTAACATCAGACTCTGTAACAGCTCCTGCTGCTGCATGTATAACTTTTACTTGTACTTTTTCATCTGATAATTTTTCTAGAGATTGTTTAACTGCTTCAACAGATCCTTGAACATCTGCTTTTACTATTAAGTTTAATTGTTTTAAATCTCCTTTTTCAATTTGACTGAATAAATCATCTAAAGTTACTTTACTTACTTGATTTATAGATTTTTCTCTTGCTTGACGTTTTCTTCTTTCTATTAAGTGTTTAGCCATTTTTTCATCTTTTACTTCGTAGAAAGTATCTCCTGCTGTTGGCACCTCTGTAAGTCCCATAATTTCTACCGGCATTGATGGTGTTGCAAATTTAACACGTTGTCCTTTATCATTTTTCATAGCTCTTATTCTACCTATTGAAGAACCAACAACTATTGTATCTCCAACATCTAGTTTCCCTCTTTGAACTAACATTGTAGCAATAGGACCTTTTGTTTTATCAAGTCTTGCTTCTATAACAGCACCTTTTGCTTGTTTTGTAGGATTTGCTTTTAAGTCCTTCATATCTGCAACAAGTAAAACCATTTCTAGTAATTGGTCAATGTTTGTTCCATTCTTAGCTGAGATTGGTACATAAATTGTATCTCCTCCCCATTCTTCTGGAACTAAATCGTATTTCATTAATTCTTCTTTTATTCTTTCAACATTAGCACCTGGTAAATCCATTTTGTTTACTGCAACTATAATTGGAATTCCTGCTGATTTTGCATGGTTAACAGCTTCAACTGTTTGTGGCATTACTCCATCATTTGCTGCAACAACTAGAATTGCTATATCTGTTATTTGTGCACCTCTAGCACGCATTGCTGTAAAAGCTTCATGTCCTGGTGTATCTAAGAATGTTATATCTCTACCATTTAATTTAACTTGGTATGCACCTATTGCTTGTGTAATTCCACCTGCTTCGCCCTCTATAACATTTGTTTTTCTTATTGCATCTAGTAATGATGTTTTACCATGGTCAACGTGTCCCATAACAACAATTACTGGTGGACGTGGCATTAATTCATTTTCTAAATCTTCAGATTCATCAAATAATACATCTTCCTCCTTAACTTCTTCTTTAAGTTTTGCTGTTACACCAAATTCTTGTGCTATTAAATATGCTGTATCAAAGTCTACATCATTGTTTATTGTTGCCATAACTCCAAGTGCAAATAATTTTTTAATAACTTCTGCACTTGTTTTCTTAAGTTCTGCTGCTAAATCTTTTACAGAAATTGTTTCAGGAATTGTTATTTCTGTAAGTTTAAATATTTTTTGTTTTGATTCGCCTTTGGCTGCTTTAGAATTTTTCTTTTTATTTCGTTTTCCTCTAACTGTTGTTAAATCATAGTAATCTAACATTCCACCTTCTTGGTCTGTAAACATATTAGATAAACTACTTTCTTGTTTTAGACTTTTTAATTTTCCTTCATTAAATCCTAAATCGTTGTTTCCTCTTTTATTTTTATTTTTCTTGCTCTTTTTGTCATCATATTTATTTGCATTTTTTTGTTTATCTGCATTTCTGTTATATTCTCTAACACTTTCTTTTTCAACAACATCAGAAGACATTATGTTTTTGATATTTTTTTCTATTCCTTTTTCGTCTAATGGTCTATTTCCTCTGCCAAAGTTGTTTCCTTGTCTATTATTTCTATAACCATTATTGTTTCCATTGTTATTTCTGTTATAGTTATTATTTCTATTATTATTGTTATTATTACGGTCATTGTTTCTATTGTAATTATTATTTCTGTTGTTATTATAATTGTTTCTTGGTTGATATTGTGTTTTATTTTGTTTAAAGTTTTCTTGTTTTTTTACATTTTCATTTTTTTCAACTTTTTCTGTTTTATCAACTGTTTTATTTTCTTTTACTTCTTGCATTTTTTCCTCTACTTTGCTTTGTTTAACTTCCTCTTTTTTAGGTTCTTCTTTTTTCTTTTTATTTAGTCCAAATAATTCATCCACTGTCATAGGTTTGTTAGGCTTATTTCTGTATACTATATTAAAATCTTTTTTTCTATCTCTCTCTACAAAACCTATTTTAGATTTATTTTCTTCTTGTTTTTTTACTTGTTTTTCTTTTTTGTTGTCCTCATCATTTATTATTACTTCTCTTCTAATAATAACTGGACTACTGTTATTCTTTTCTTTTTTGGTTTCTTTCTTTTTAGTTTCTTCTTTTTTGCTTGCAGCTTTTTTCCCTGTTAAAGCTCCTTTTATTTTACTTGCTTCTTCTTCTGTTACACCACTCAAATGACTCTTTACTTGTATGTTTAGTTCATTTGCCTTTGCTATAACATCTTTACTGGCTAAGTTTAATTCTTTTGCTATTTCATGTATTTTTATCTTACCCAATAACTTCACCCCCATCAATTATTTTTTTTATTTCTTTTGCCATATTCTCATCTAATATTCCAAGTATAGCTTTGTTTTTCTTTCCTATACTTTTACTTAGGTCTTCTATTTTTCCAAAAATACAAATTGGAACACTGTATTTTTCAGAATAAAACTTAAAATTTTTAATTGTTTTCTCAGAAGCTTCTTTCGAAACTATTACCAGTTTTACTCTTCCCTTTTCTAAAGCTTCTTTTGTACTATCTGCACCATATACAATTTTTCTGGCTCTCGCCGATAGTCCAATTAACCCTAACGCTTTATTCAATAATTACACCTCTTAACTTATTATAAAAATCTTTATTTATTTTAGTTTTTAAAGCTCTTTCTAAACTATTAGTTTTTATAGCTTTTTCTAAACAATTAATATCTTTGCAAATGTATGCCCCTCTACCTTCAAGCTTTCCATTAATATCTACATTTATTTCACCATTTTTGTTACATACAATTCGCATTAATTTTTTTTTGTCTTTTTTCTCTCTGCAACTAATACACATTCTTTGAGGTACATTTTTCATTGTCTTTTTCCTTTCTTTATTATATGTACAAGTCTTTCTATATTATGTTTTTATTCTTCAATTTCTGTATTGGTTTCTTCTGTTAATTCTTCATTGTTTTCTTCATTTTCTTCTTGAGCTTTTGCTAACATTTCTCTAAATTGTGTTTCAGATTTTATATCTATTTTCCAATTTGTTAATTTTGCAGCAAGTCTAACATTTTGTCCAGATTTTCCTATTGCAAGTGATAGTTGGTCATCTGGTACTATTACTTGTGCAAATTTTTCTTCGTCGTTTATATCTACTGCCATTACTTTTGCTGGTAATAAGGCTGCTGAAATATAAATTGATGGATCTTCATTCCATTCTATAACATCTATTTTTTCACCATTTAATTCATTTATTACGTTTTGAATTCTTACACCTTTTTGTCCTACACAAGAACCTACTGGGTCTATATTTTCATTTTGTGAATAAACTGCTACTTTGCTTCTATAACCTGGATCTCTAGAAACACTTTTTATTTCTATTAATCCTTCATAAATTTCTGGTATTTCAAATTCTAATAATTTTTTAACAAAATCCGGTGTTGCTCTAGATACTATAACTTGTGGTATTCCTTTTGGTCCTTTTTCTACGTCTGTTACATATGCTCTTATTTTATCATTTACTTTATAAGTTTCTGTTGGAATTTGTTCTTTTGCAAGCATTACTCCTTCAAGTTTTCCTAAATCCATTACAACAATTCCTCTGTCTGCTTTTTGAACTAATCCTGTAACAATTTCTCCTTTTCTATCGTTATATTCTGTATATACTATTTCTCTTTCTGCTTCTCTAATTTTTTGTACTATAACTTGTTTTGCTGTTTGTGCTGCTATTCTTCCAAAGTTTTTTGGAACAAGTTCTATATCTACACTGTCTCCTAACTCTAATGTTTTATTTATTTTTTTTGCATCTTCTAAACTTATTTGTGTATCTGCATCTTCAACTGTTTCAACTATTTCTTTCACAGAATAAATATGTGCAGCTCCTGTTACATCATCCATAACAACTTTTACATTTTCTTTAGCATCAAAATTTCTTTTATATGCTGTAAGTAATGCTGTTTCAATAGATTCAATTAAATAAGATTTTTTTATTCCTTTCTCCTTTTCTAATTCTTCTAATGCTATAACTAATTCTTTATTGTCAATAGCTTCTTTCATTTTTTATTCCTCCTTTAAATTATTCCCAGTTATAAACTGTTTTTATAAGTGATATACCTTTTCGTGGTATTTCAATTGTTTCATTATTATATTTTAATGCAATATTTTCACTATCAAAGCTTTCTAAAATTCCTTGCATTTGTTTGTTTCCGTTTATTGGTTTAAATAAACTAACTTCAATCTCTTCTCCTATATATTGTTTTAAATGCTTATCTTTTCTTAGAACTCTTTCAATCCCTGGTGAAGAAACTTCTAAAAAATACATATCTTTTATATAGTCTGCTTCGTCTAGCAATTCTGTAATTGCATTGTTTACTTTTTCGCAATCGTTTAAATCGATTCCATCTGCTTTATCTATGAAAATTCTTAAAAAGTAATTTTTTGCTTCTTTAGCATACTCAACATCATATAAAGTATACCCTAAATCGTTAATTGTTTTCTCTAACAAGTTTTCAACTCTTTCTTCAATACTTGCCAAAAACATTCCTCCTTTATATATAATATAAAGAGTGGAATTACTTCCACTCTTTCGCTCATATTTATCTTGCTTTTAGCAATTATACACCTTAAATATTATAAATGCAAGGGTTTTAGAGATATTTTTAGAATAAAATTCTAAATATTTCTGCTACGCTCCAAGCTTGTGCTATAGCTCCTTTTGGTAGCTGTGGTCTTTTTGAATCGTATAACTCTGACACACTTCCTATGCAACCTTCATCTTCCATCATGTTTGTTGCTGTAGTTTTTAATTCTTTTATAAATTTTTCGTAATCTTCTTCATATTGTTTTTTATTTTTTATTGCTTTTTCGTTTTCTTTAATTTTCTTAAAGGTATCATTATATATTCCTAAAAGCCATGGCCATGTTATTCCTTGATGGTAGCTCATATCTCTTTTAAAACTATTTCCTTCGTATATGTCTATATAATTTTTTTCGCCTTTTGCTAAGGTCTTTAATCCATATTTATTTTTTAATTTTTTTGTTGTGGTATTTAGTATTTCCTTTGCTATTTTTGTATTTGGTTCTATTACTGGATATGTTAGTGCTGTACTAAATAATTGATTAGGTCTTATTTTGCTATCTCCTACAACATCATATAGGCATTTTCTTTTTTCATTATAAAATTTAGCTTTAAAGTTTCTTTTACATTTGTTAGCTTTCTTTAAGTATTCTTTTGCAAGTTTTTCTTCTTCAAATTTCAAAGATAATTCTTCTAATATTTTTAATGCATTATACCATAGAGCATTTATTTCTACTGCTTTTCCGTTTCTAGGTGTTGCAGCTATTCCTTCATACTTTGCATCCATCCAAGTGTTTTGTGTTGTTGGTGTTCCGCTTACTATTAGTCCATCATTATCTAAATAAATGTTGTTATTATCTAAGTCTATTCCTTTTTCATAATTTTCTACTATATTTTTTAAAACTTCATAAAATTCTTTTTTTACAAATTCAAAATCTTCAGTATATTTTAAATATTTTGCTATTTGTTCAAATAATAATAATGAAGCATCTACGCTATTATATAATGGTGTATTATCCGCTTCTGAATAGCCATTTGGAACCAATCCTTTTTTTATATCGTGTTTAAAGGTTAACAAAACTTCTTTTGCTAAATCATATCTTTTTGTTTTTAAAAGTAATCCTTCAAAAGAAATTAAGCTATCTCTTCCCCAATCTAAAAACCATGGATAACCCGCAATTATTGTATGCAACTTAAATTCTGGTCTATATACAATAAAACTATCTGTTGCAATTATAAATTCTTTTAACAACTTATCTTCTTCTTTTTTGTTTACAAGTTTTGTTTCTTTTATTACTTTTTCTAATCTTTTTACTTCTTTTTTTATTAATTTTTCGCCGTCAACTTTATCTATATTTTCTTCTAATGAGCACACAAAAGTAATTTTTTTATTTTCGTTTGGTTTTATTTCTATTTCATATATTCCAGAAACACTATGGTTTTCTTCTGGATAAAACCCTCTTTTTTCTTCCTCAATATAAAACATATTGTTAAAATTATCATTTTCGTGTTTTATATATTTTCCTTCTGAACAATTAATATAAAAACTATTGTTTTCTATACTAATTTTTATTTTATTATCTTTTATTTCTTCTTGTTTGAGATTGATTTTTTTATTTGTACTCATTGAATGAAAATCTCTAAAATTAACTATTGGAGCAAGTTTTAATTTAATTTCTTCATTTTTATTTTGTATTTCATAGAATACACAAACTGTATTTTTTCCATATTCCATACAAATTGTTTTCTTAACATTTATATCTCCTACCAGGTACTCAAATGTAGGAACATATTCTTTTTCAAAACTTGTTTGAAATTTATATCCCTGTGAGATATAGTTTTTACATACGTTTGTGTATAATGGTATTTCTTTATTATTTATTGTAATACTTTCATCTAATTTAGATAGTATTAAATTTCTTTGTGCTGGTGGTTTTAGCGGAGCTATTAATAATCCGTGATATCTTCTAGTATTTGCTCCTATTATTGTTGATGAGCAAAAGCCTCCTATTCCATTTGTAATTAGCCATTCTCTTTTTAAACCTTCTTGCAATTCTAGTTTTTCCTTAGTAAATTTCATTTTATTCCTCCAAAACAATTTCTTTTGTATTATTTTGTTTTTAATCTATTACGTCTTCGTGGTCTGTTATTTTCTTCTGTTTTTTCTTCCATTTTCATTTTATTTTTTCTTATATTTGCGTCTGTATTTCTTATAGATTGAATTCTATCTCCATATTGTTGTACAAATTTACTTTGTTTTCCTTGAATATGTTTTCTTTCTGGTTGTTTTTTATGTTTATTTGTTTTTGGTATATTTTTCATTTTTTTCTCATATTTTAGTTTTGCATTCATCATAACATATTTAGGGTCATTTTGTTTATCTTTAAATTTTAAGTCCTCACATATAATTTCTATAATTGCTGCTGCAACAGCATCTGGATTATGTCTTATTCTTTCATCTTGTATATATGATAAATTTCTTTGAACAAGTTGTATTCCTTTTACATTGCTTTCATCTTGTTCTACAAGTTCCGAACCTTCTTTTATATATTTTTTTATATATTCCGGAACAACTTCTCCTGAATCGTAAATACAGAAATCTATAATATCTTGTCCAACATGGTCTGTTATTGCTTTAATATGTTCAGACATTGTATAATTATCTGTTTGTCCTTGTTCTGTCATTATGTTATTAACATATACTTTAATTGCTTTACTTTCTTTTATAGCTTTTATAACTCCATTTACTAATAAGCAAGGTATAACATTTGTATATAAACTTCCTGGTCCATATACTATGCAATCTGCTTCTTTTATTGCTTTTACCACCTCTGGTGTTGTTCTACAATTTGTTGGATTCAAATATATTCTGTTTATTTTAGTAATTTTTGAATATACCATTTCTGGAATTTTCTCTTTTTCTTTTACTACCATTCCATTCTCAAGTTCTGCACATATTTCCATTTCATCTAATGTAACCGGTAAAACTTTTCCTGTAATATTTAAAATTTTATTTGTACTTTCTATAGCTTTTGAAAAATTATTGTTATTATGCGCTATTGTTGAAAATAAAATATCACTAAATTTTGTTCCTCTTAAATTTTCTGTTCTAAATCTGTAATTCAAAAGTGCTTCCATATTATCTTCGTCTTTTGATAAGGCAATTATTCCATCCTTTATATCGTCCATTGGTAATATGTCTAAATTATTCTCATTTTTCTTACCATAATTTGAAACAGAAACAATAGCTGTTATATTGTTAGTATATTTTTTTAGTCCCTTTAAAACTGTGTCTAATCCAGAACCACCACCTAAAACAACAACTTTAGGTCCTTGTTCATATATCTTTTTATTAAAAATTAAAGAATTAACATTAACCTTTTTTTCTTGTTTTAATCTATCATCACTTGCTTCTATTAAAATCTCTAATGTTCTTTTTTGAATTGAAATTATTCCCACAACAATAAGTGTAAATCCTAAAACAAATGAACCAACTATTTTTAATAGTTCTGCAACATTTAACTCTTTTGCTACCATTATTTTAGATATTCCTAAACATGCAAATACCACTCCAATTAAAATTGCAAATATCCATCTTTTTATTTTTGTATTTGCCTTTAACCATTCTAACATTCCTTTCATAGTACATTCTCCTTTAAATAATTTCTATTTCTAGTTCTATTTTTTTATTAAATTTTTCATATACTATCTTTTGTACTTCTTCAATTAAATTTATAATATCTGTTGCTGTTGCATTGTTTTTATTTATTATAAATCCTGCATGTTTTTCTGAAACTTGAGCCCCTCCTATTGTAAAACCTTTAAGTCCTGCATCATCTATAAGTTTAGCTGTTATAAAATCTGTGCCTCTTTTAAATGTGCTACCAGCACTTGGGTATTCTATTGGTTGTTTTTCAATCCTAAACTGTTTGTATTCATCCATTTTTTGTTTTATTTCTGCTATATTACCTTTTTGTAATTTTAATATTGCTTTAATTATAATTAAATTACTATTTTTAAATTTGCTATTTCTATATTCAAAATTGCATTCTTCACTTTTTATTGTTTTTAATTCATTATTTTCGCAGTTGTAATATGTAACAGAATACACAATATCTTTCATCTCTGTTCCATGAGCTCCAGCATTCATAACCATTGCTCCGCCTATTGTTCCTGGTATTCCAGAAGCAAATTCAAATCCTGCTAGTTTGTTTTGTAACAATTTTTGAGCAAGCATTCCATTTTTTACTCCTGCCCCAACTTCTACTATATTTTCTTTAATTTCAATGCTATTGAAATTTGGTTTTATTATTGCTCCTCTATAGCCTTCATCTTTAACCAGTATATTACTTCCGTTTCCAATAATTTTATATTCTATTTTTTCATGTTTTAATATCTTAATTGTTTCTCGTAATTGACTCATTGTTTCTACTGTTATAAATAAGTCTGCTGGTCCTCCTACTTTAAAAGATGTATGTTTGCTCATCATTTCGTGTTTTAAAATTTTTTCTTTTGGAATACATTTTATTAAATTGCTATATGCATTTTCTATATTCATATATTCCTCCTTTAATTGCCTTTCAAATGTATTTCTTTACCTTTAGAGTTTTGAGGGGTTGTTTTATTTATTACTTCACCTGTATTATATTTAACTATATATGTATCTTTTGGATTCTCCATTCCAAGTTCTTGTAAATCATTTACGTTTAATAAATAATATTCTCCATCTTCAGTTTCATTTCCATTTTCATCACATTTTGTACCTACCAATAAGCTTGTATCTTTAACTGCTAAATATTTTTGATATTGTGAAATTACTGCTGTTTGCACTTCCTTTGCTTCTGTTTCTAATATATTATCTTTGTAACTTGTAACTGAAATATTTCCAATTCCAGCAGAAACTCCTGCTAATATTAATAAAACTACAATTATAATTACAAGTGTAACTATAGTAACTCCTTTATTTTTTCTCATACTTATTCTTCCTTTGCATAAATTCTTGTAAATTTTATCATTTTTTATATAAAAATACAAGGATTTATGTTAGATTTTTGCATTCCATCTAATAATGTGTTATAATATTGTTATGTTAACTATTGTTTTAGCACGAAAGTGAGGTTTTCTATGAGTATAGAAACTGTCGAAAAAATCAAAAAGGCTGTTCATCAGCCGATTAACTTTAGAGATTTTGAATCAACCTGCACAAGAGAAAATACTAATTGTTTTGCTCTTGCAATTGGTTCAACCGTAACTGCTGATAAAACTCTTTATCGGATTGGCAGAATTTCTGATAAGAAACCTTTAGATGAGAAATTCGTTTCCATCGAAGAAGTTAAAGATTTGTTTTTAGCAGATTTGCAGGCTTTAAATCTAAGATATGAGTCTTTAGATTTGCATGGTAAAAGTCAAATCTTGGCTTACACCTCAGGATTAAATCTTCAGGAAAACGAACACATTGTTGTTATGTTTGTTCAGGAAATGGCAAACAAAACAATTATGGATTTTCATTTCTTACGATACGATAACAGAGGTTGGTCAGAAAAGAAAGGCTTACATTATTTTTCTACAGGAGAAAATGTTTCATGGCCAAGCAATTGGTATGATAAGCTGGTAGGTTGTTTCAAAATTACACGTTAAACACAAAAATAGAATGGCAATGCCATTCTATTTTTGTGTTACATATTTTCTTTAAACATTTTATTTAACATTTGAGGGTTTGCTTTTCCTTTTGTTTCTTTCATTGCTTGCCCTACTAAAAATCCTATTGCTTTTTCTTTTCCTGCTTTGTAATCTGCAACAGATTGAGGATTGTTTTCTAATACTTTTAGAACTACTTCTTTTATAGCTCCTTCATCAGATATTTGAATCCATCCTTTTTCTTTTACAATTTCTTCTGGATCTTTCGGATTTTCAAATAATTCTTCTAAAACTTTTTTAGCAATGCTAGAACTTATTGTTCCTTTATCTATTAAAGTAATTAATTTCCCCAATTGTTCTGCATCAAAAGGAATTTCTATTGGTTCCATTTCTGTTTCATTTAATATTCTTGAAATATCTGAAATAATCCAGTTATTTACTGCTTTTGGATTGTTGCAAACTTTTATTGCTCCTTCAAATAAGTTAGATAAGTATTTTGAACCAGTTATTATGTTTGCATCTTTTTCACTTAAATTGTATTCTTCTAGATATCTTTGCTTTCTGCTTTCTGGTAATTCTGGTAAATTATTTTTTATGTTTTCTATATATTCATCTGAAAGTTTAATTGCAACTAAATCTGGGTCTGGGAAATATCTGTAATCTTGTGCATCTTCTTTATCTCTCATAGAAAATGTTTTTCCAGATACATCGTCCCATCTTAATGTTTCTTGTTCTACTTTTCCGCCATCTTCTATTAAATCTATTTGTCTATCTACTTCATATTCTATGGCTCTTGTTATACTTCTGAAAGAGTTCATGTTTTTCATTTCAGTACGTGTTCCAAATTCTGTTGCTCCTTTTTTTCTAACTGAAACATTAACATCTGCTCTTAAAGAACCTTCTTGCATTTTACAGTCTGATACTTCTATATATTCTAGTATTGATTTTAATTTTCTTAAATATTGTTCTACTTCATAAGCTGACCTTAAGTCTGGTTCTGATACCATTTCTATTAAAGGTACTCCAGCTCTGTTTAAGTCTACTAAACTTTCTCCTGAGAAATCGTCATGGTTTAATTTTCCCGCATCTTCTTCAATGTGAATTCTAAGTAATCTTATTTTCTTTTTATTTCCTTCTTCATCTTCAATTTCTATGTATCCGTGTTCACACAATGGTTTATCAAATTGAGATATTTGATATGATTTTGGTAAATCTGGATAAAAATAGTTTTTTCTATCGTTTTTACTATTTCTTGAAATTTCACAATTTGTTGCTAGTCCTGCTTTTACAGCATATTCAACTACTTTTTCATTTAATACTGGTAAAGTTCCTGGCATTGCCATACATATTGGACATGTATGTGTGTTTGGTGCTCCACCAAATTCTGTTGGACAACTACAGAATATTTTTGTTTTTGTTGATAATTCTGCATGAACTTCAAGGCCTATAACTGTTTCATATGATTCTCTTGGCATTTATTTTCCTCCTACAATTTTAGTTGATTTTTTATTACAGAAATAATCAATTAATCTAAAATTTTATCAAGGCTCCCCATTCACGCCCTTCTAACAAAATTCTAAAGAATTTTGAAGAATGTCGGAAAGGTCCCCACTTGCCTCGCAAAATTTTATCTTAATTATTATTTCTGTCTAAATTATTAATTCATAAATCAATTTCACTACGTTTTATATAATAAAATAAATTGTCTGCTATTTAGTGAATTGTGGTTTGTGGTTTTCTCTGAATTTTGTTTCTTGTTCGTATGCATAGGCTGCGTTTAGTATTTTCTTTTCTTGGAATTTGTTTCCTATTAATTGCATTCCTATTGGCATTCCTTCACTATTTACTCCACATGGTATTGATATTGCTGGTACTCCGGCAATGTTTATAGATACTGTACATATGTCTGCTAAATACATTTCTAGTGGATTGTCTGATTTTTCTCCTATATTGAATGCTGTTATAGGTGATGTTGGTGTTAGTATCACATCATATTTTTCAAATACTTCTTCAAATTTATTAGATACTAAAGTTCTAACTTGTTGTGCTTTTTTGTAGTATGCATCATAGTATCCAGATGAAAGCACATATGTTCCTAATATAATTCTTCTTTTTACTTCTGCTCCGAAGCCTTCACTTCTAGAGTTTTTGAATAATTCTTTTAAATTTGAGTAATTTTTAGTTCTATAACCATAACGTATTCCATCAAATCTTCCTAAGTTTGAGCTAGCCTCTGCACAAGCAATTATGTAGTATGTTGCTAATGCATATTCTGCAACATCTAATGAAACTTCTTCTACAATTGCTCCCATTTCTTTGTATTTTTCTATTGCCTTTTCTAATGATGCTTTTACTTCTTCATTTATTCCTTCTCCAAAGAATTCTTTTGGAACAGCTATTTTCATTCCTTTAACATCATTTTTTAAAGCTTCTGTATAATCTTCTTTTTCTTTATTTACAGATGTTGTATCTCTTTCGTCATGTCCAGCTATTAAATTTAAAAGTATTGCACTATCTGTTACATCTTTTGTAATTGGTCCTATTTGATCTAATGATGATGCAAAAGCAACAAGTCCAAATCTTGAAACTAATCCATATGTTGGTTTTAAACCTACAACACCGCATAAACTTGCTGGTTGACGAATTGAACCACCTGTATCACTCCCAAGTGCCCATGGTACTAAATTTGCTGCAACAGCTGCTGCACTACCTCCTGAAGATCCTCCTGGAACCTTATTTAAATTCCATGGATTTTTTGTTTTCTTAAAATATGATGTTTCTGTTGAACTTCCCATAGCAAATTCATCCATATTTAATTTACCTAAATTTATCATATTTTCATTGTTTACTTTTTCAACTATTGTTGCATTATATGGAGCAATAAAATCTTCTAACATTCTTGAAGAACAAGTTGTACGAATTCCTTTTGTACATAAATTATCTTTTATACCAATTGGAATACCTGCTAATTCTCCTTTAATTTCTCCACTTTCAACTTTGGCTTGTACATCTTTTGCTTGTGCTAAAGCTTCATCTGTTAATGTTGTAACAAAAGCTTCAACATCTTTTTCTTTTTCGTTTATTCTATCTACATAAGCTTGAGTTATTTCTGTAATTGTAAGTTCTTTATTTTTTAACTTTTCTTGTAACTCATGAACAGTTAAATCTGTAATATTCATCTATTCTCCTCCTTTATTCTGGTGTTAGAGGTTTAAATTTTTATTATTTTTTCACTTCTAACTTCTAATTTTCAATTTTTAGTTTATAACCTTTGGTATTTTAAACATATTTTGTTCTACTTCTTTACAATTTTGAAGTAATGCACTATTATCTTCAAATACCTTAATCTCATCTTTTCTAAAAACATTTTTAGCCTCGTTAGCACCAATAGTAATATCTAAACCTTCTACTGGAGCATTGTTAACAATATTTGCAAAATTCAAAATATCTTGCAAATTAGCTAAATAATTATCTAATTCATCATCTTTCAAATTTAAGTTAGCAAGTTTTGCTATATGCAATAATTCTTCTTTACTTACTTGCATTAAATCATCTCCTTAAAACAATATCTGCTACATTATATACTCAAATAAATAAAAAAACAAGTCTTTAATTGACTTGTTTTTACTTTTATTAAATATATACAAGTATATCTTATGCTACCTTTATTCCAGTTTCTATAATTTCTTTAACGAATGGATTTGAGACATTCTCATAATCTTCTTTTAAAATAGGGTGTGGTTCTATTCTTGCATCTATGTTCCATGTCATTCCCATTAAAACAGCCATGCACTCATAAATATCATCAAAATCATCTGAAACAATAGCAATATCTATGTCACTATCTTCATTCTCTGTTCCTTTGGCATATGACCCAAACAATATAATTTCTGTAATATTATACTTCTTCTTTATTTCTTCTTTATATTTATTTACAATATTTATAATATCTTTATTTATTGTTTCTTTAGCCATTCTCGGACCTCCTTAATACTTTGTATTTGTAATTTAGTATATTCATCTGTGCATTTTTTATCAAAGCTCTTTTTATAATCATCATATCTAGCACTTATATTAAAGGTATTTATAACTTGTATCTTTTCCCTTATCTCTTTTGGAATATTCAAATTAGATTTCTTAGCTAACAATATTAAATTGTGTGTTTTTGGTGGTATTGGATTTTCAAAGTTACTTTTTGCATATAAACCTTTTAATAATTTTTTGATTACTAAATGTCCTATAAACAAGCACCAAGTATTTTTTCTATTTTGATATAACACATTCATAGTTTCATAATCATTATCTGAACTTTCAAGCCAAAATTTCATTAAATCTAAATAATTCATAGTATAATCCTTTCGAATTGCTTTTATAATATATTACATTATTTTTTATCTTTTTACAATATTTTTTGTAATTTTTCATTTGTAATTATCTTTCACAACATTCTAATTGTTTACCTTTTTACTATTTGTCTTCTTACTATTTATGTGTCATTTTTTATTTCAAAGTGCGTCACTTAATTTTACCATTTATATATGGGACTTTCCCATAAAAATCACTTGACAAATATTGGTATAAAATGCTAGAATAGTTAGCATAATATGTATATTATACTGCGTTTGTACAATAAAAGCTTTTAGTGTTTGCTATTAGAGAGTAAGGGTCCTAGGCTGTAAGCCCTTTTAGTTAAAGCTATTTTAAGTGAAACATATTGGAGCAGTTTTTAATAAAGTGGAAAGCTTTTGCTTTCAAGTTAGGGTGGCACCGCGGAATTGTTATTTCGTCCCTACATTATATTAATTTATAATGTAGGGCTTTTTGTTTGCTTATTTTTACATTTTGTAAATTAATATATACTATATTTTTATTTCCCTTTAAGGGTTTTTAGGAGGTTTTATTTTTATGAAAGAGAACATTTTTAGAACACATAATTGTAACGAAATTAGTTTAGATGATGTTGGCAAAAAAGTTAGAATTTCTGGTTTCGTTCAAACTATTAGAGATTTTGGAGGTCTTGTTTTTCTAGATATTAGAGATATGTATGGAGTTACTCAAGTTGTTACTTCTGCTGATAGTAGCGATGTTGATTTTGCTTCTCATATTCCTATTGAATCTACTGTTTGTGTTTCTGGTACTGTTAAAAAAAGAGACCCTGAAACAGTTAACGAGAAACTAAAAACTGGTTTAGTTGAAATTGTTATTGAAGATATTAAAATTTTAGGTAAAAGAACTAAAGATTTACCTTTTGAAGTTAATACTAATCAAGAAATTAGAGAAGATTTACGTTTACAATATAGATTTTTAGATTTAAGAAATGATAAATACAAAAATAATCTTATTTTACGTGCACAAGTTTTACAATTTTTAAGAAATCAAATGATTGAACAAGGATTTTTAGAGGTTCAAACACCTATACTTACAAGTTCTTCTCCAGAAGGTGCTAGAGATTATCTAGTTCCTAGTAGAGTTCATGCTGGTAAGTTTTATGCACTTCCTCAAGCACCTCAACAATTCAAACAACTTTTAATGGTTTCTGGTATTGATAAATATTTCCAAATTGCACCTTGTTTTAGAGATGAAGATGCAAGAGCTGACCGTGCTCCTGGTGAATTTTATCAAGTAGATATGGAAATGGCTTATGCAACCCAAGAAGATGTTTTTAGTGTTATAGAACCTGTTATGTATAACACATTTAAGAAATTTTCTAATAAAAAGATTGCAGAATATCCATTCCCTAGAATTACTTACAAAGATGCAATGCTAAAATATGGTAGTGATAAACCAGATTTAAGAAATCCTTTAGTTATTATTGATTTATCTGACTTCTTTAGTAAATGTACTTTCAAACCATTTATTGGTAGAACAGTTCGTGCAATTAAAGTTAAAGGTCACTTATCTAAAGGTTTCCACGAAAAAATGTTAAGTTTTGCTACATCTATTGGCATGGGTGGTCTTGGTTACTTAGAAGTTCAAGAAGATTTAAGCTTTAAAGGACCTATTGATAAATTTATTCCAGATGATTTAAAGAAGGAATTATTAAAATTAGCAGATTTAGAAGTAGAAGATACAATTTTCTTTATTGCTGATAAAGAAGCTAGAGCAACAGAACTTGCAGGACAAATAAGAACAGAGCTTGGAAACAGATTAAACTTAATTAATAACGACGAATTTAAATTCTGTTGGATTGTAGATTTTCCAATGTATGAATTAGATGAAAGAGGAAATATTGCATTTAACCATAATCCATTTTCAATGCCTCAAGGAGGTTTAGAAGCTTTAAATACTCAAAATCCTTTAGATATAGTTGCATATCAATATGATATAGTTTGTAATGGTATAGAACTTTCTTCTGGAGCTGTTAGAAACCATGATCCAGAAATAATGATAAAAGCTTTTGAACTTGCTGGTTATTCTAAAGAACATATTGAAGAAAAATTCCCAGCATTATTCAATGCATTCCAATATGGTGCTCCACCACATGCAGGTATAGCTCCTGGATTTGATAGAATGTTAATGCTTTTAACAGAAAGTGAAACAATAAGAGATGTTATTGCTTTCCCTATGAATAGTAAAGCTCAAGATTTAATGATGGGTGCACCAGGAAATGTTACAAGAGAGCAATTAAGAGATGTTCACATTCAATTAGATATAAAAAAATAACATAAATATAATTTAAAATAATAAAAATGAAACGATAAAAAATCGTTTCATTTTTATTATATATATAATTTTTGTATATATACCTTTTTACTATCTTTTATTTTGAACAAAACTCGCAAAGAATTGTACGTAATCCTATATCTAAATCTATTATTCCTTGTTTATATTCAGCATCTAAATTTATTAAATTTTGTACTATACTTCGTAATTCTTTCTTTTTAAAATAACCTGCTTGCGTTTTATATTTTGTAGTTAAAAACATTTGATTTGGCTTCAAATTTAAACTAACTGCTATATTTTTATTTTCTTCTAATGCAATTGTTGTTATATATAGTTTTTTAAAATGATTATATAAAGTAATTAATATTTTTTGCATTGGTTCTTTTGAATATAATAAATTATCTAATATTTGTAATGATTTGGTTATTTCTTTTTTTCCTAAATTATCTGTTAAATCAAATATAACAGCTTGAATTTGTTTTGTACAAAGTGCATCTATGTCCTCTCTTTTTATTGTTCCGCCCTCTCCTGCATATTCAATAAGTTTACGGATTTCGTTTATTAAATCTTGCATATTTGTGCCACTATTTTCTATCAAGTAATTTATATCATTGCTTGCTATTTCTACTTTATATGCCCTGCAAATTGATGATAATTTTGCATTTAATTGATTTATTTTTAAGGCTTCAAAATTACAAACCATTCCTAACTTTTCAAGTGTGTTATATAACTTGTTTTTTTCTACACTTTCTTCTACAAATATAATTACACAGTCTTTTACAATATCATTATAATTTTCTTTTATATAATTATTTATTTTTTCTATAGTTTGTTCTTTTTCTTTGCTTTTCCCTTTTCCACCTCTTTGAAAAATTTTTGAATCTCTAATAATTATTAATTTCTTTTCATAACCAAATGCAGGTGTTTCAATTTCTTGAACCAAATTTTCTACATTGTTTTCATACAAGGTTACAAAATTTATACCACTTATTGTTTCTCCAAAATTTTTCTTAATTCTTTTTAATGAATTTTCCAATAAATATGTTTCTTCACCAAATAACAAAAATATTGTTTCTGGATTATTTTGTTTAATTTCTTTTTCTAATTGTTCTGGTTTTATTAACATCTCTAAATCTTTTCCTTTTATATTATATATTTAATGGCGGCCTTGAATGACCGCCGCAAATATTAACAAGCATTTAAATTATTTATACACTTTAGTCTTTTATTTCTATGTCTTCTTCTTTTACTTCCTCTTTTTTAGGTTCTTCTACTTTTGGTTGTTCTGCCCCACAATTTGGGCAAAATTTAACATTTACCTCTATTTCTTTATTACAACTTGGACATTGTTTTTTGTCTTTTAATTCTAAAATATCTTTTCTGTAATCTTCTATTTCATCTGCTAATACATCTATTTTAGTACATTCTTCTTTTAAGAATTCATCTAAATTTTCTTTTTCTTCTCTAACATGATTTTCATATATCTTTTTACCAATTTCTTCATATAAATCATTTATTTTAGATTTATTCTCATTTATTGCCATTTTTAATTTTGTTTCTTTAGCAATTTTGCTTGTTTTTTCAGCTGCTCCTTTATAAGTTTCACTTGCCTTTTTTCCTAATTTATCAAAAAAATCCATACTCTTTTCCTCCTATTTATATATTATAAATAAACTGGAAATATTTATTCAAATTTCCAAAATCATATTAACACTTAGATATTTTTTTGTCAAATTTGATTTATGTAACCTGTTATGATATAATAAGTTCGTCACTTGTAAAAACAGTCAGCAAGGAGGTAAATTATGGAAACTTACACAAAGGAAGATTTGGAAAAGTTAGGACTTTCTTATGATTCCGAAACAGAAACACTACTTTCTTCTTCAGATTTAAATTTAACTGGTAACGTTAATGTAAATGTAAATTTGAAAATTGACGGAAGATTTTCTTGTAGTGGTTTTGTACGGGCAAAGAAAATTTCCGCAACCAGTAAAGTTAATGTAGAAGATTTTTTATGTTGTGATAGCATTAATGCTTATTCACTTAATGTAAAAGGTAATTTGCTTTACGCACCTCAAGGAATTACTTGTGCTTCTATGTTAATTGCACATGGTAAGGTTGATTCAGGAAACATTGACTCAAAAATTATCATTGTACATGGTCCAATTGATGCATTAAAGATTTCTGCTGAGAAATTCACCATAAACGGTAATATCTCGTGCAAATCCTTAGTTTCCAAATAAGTTTTAAGTATTTACTTCAAAAAAACAGACGGAAATTTCCGTCTGTTTTTTCTTATTCACTTTTTCTATCTCTTGTCATTAACATTTCAACTGCTTTTTTAGGATCTAATTTATTATATAAAACGTCATAAACCATCTGTACTATTGGCATTTCTATGTTGTTTATTTTTGCAAGTTCATATGCTACCTCTATATTATCTATACTTTCTATTGTCATTCCTACTTCTTTTTTGGTTTCTTCTAAAGTTTTTCCTTGACCTATTAATTTTCCTGCTTTTCTATTTCTGCTGTGTTCGCTTAAACAAGTTACTATTAAATCTCCTAAGCCACTTAAACCGTAAAAAGTATCTTTTTCTCCTCCTAAAGCAATTCCTAATCTTGAAATTTCTGTTAGTCCTCTTGTAATTAAAGCTGCAAACGAATTATCCCCAAGGCCAATTCCAGCTGCTGTTCCTGCACAAAATGCTATAATATTTTTTAAAGCTCCTCCAAGTTCTACACCTTTTACATCTTTACTTGTATAAATTCTTAAATCTTTACTCATAAAGTCTTTTTGTACCATTTCTAATACATCTTCATGTTTTGAAGCTACAACAAGAACTGTTGGAACACCTATTGAAACTTCTTCTGCATGACTTGGTCCTGATAAAACTCCAATTTTTGCCTCTGGCATTTCTTCTTCAATTACTTCATCTAATGTTTTTAAAGAATCTTTTTCAAACCCCTTTGAACATATGATAATTGGTTGATTTGTAACAAATTTTTTGTATTCTTTTACAATACTTCTTGTAAATTTTGAAGGTGTAACATGTAAAATTATTTCGGAATCTTTTATTGCTTCTTCATAACTTAATGTACATTCTATTCCTTCTGGTAATGTTATATTAGGTAAAAACTTACACTTTTTTTCATTATTTATTAGGTCTGCTTCTTCTTTAGCAAATGACCATATTTTTACCTTTTTTCCTTGATTTGCAAGATAAACCGCTAAGGCTACTCCCCAGCTTCCGCTTCCTATAATAGCTATATTTTTCATTGTTTTATCCTTTCGTTTATTAATATTTTATTCTATAATATGTTTTATTTTTTTCCAAATGACAATTTATTTTCTTTTCCATTCATTATTCTTTTAATATTTTCTCTATGATTAAAGCATACTATTGCTGCTAAAATAATACTAAATATAAAATATCCATTTCCTTCCACTATATAATGTGAATGTATAAATAATGTTAACACTGGAAATAGTATTGCTGCTGAAATTGAACCTAGTGAAACCATTTTTGTAACTGCCATTAATGCTAATGCAAATATTAAACAAATTAATCCTATTTGCCAATTTATCATTATTAGAACTCCTAAAGATGTTGCAACACCTTTTCCTCCTCTAAATTCGAAAAATATTGGAAATGTATGTCCTATAACAACTGCAACAGCTGCAATTTGTACTAAATAACTTTGTCCATTAAATTCTTTTATTACATTACCCATAATTAATGCAATAACTATTGCTACAATACCTTTTAAAATATCACACACAAGAGTAAGCGCTGCAGCCTTTTTTCCTACACTTCTAAGCATATTTGTGCTTCCTGCGTTTCCACTTCCTTTTTCTCTTACATCAAATCCAGCAAATTTTCTACTAAATATTACTGAAAAATTTATACTTCCTATTGCATATGCAATAATCGCAATTAAAATATATGGTACCATTTTTCATTCTCCTTTTTAAAATTTATCTTCTTTCTCTCTAACAATAATCCTAACCGGTGTTCCCTCTAATCCAAATTCTTTTCTTATTTGATTTACCAAATATCTTTGGTATGAAAAGTGGAATAATTTTTTGCTATTTACGAATATAACAAATGTTGGTGGTTTTATGCTTGCTTGTGTTATGTATAAAACTTTAAGTCTTCTTCCTTTATCTGTTGGTGGTTGAACTAGAGCAATTGCCTCGTTTAATACTTGATTTAGCATTGCTGTTGATACTCTTAAGGCATTATTGTCTGCAACTGTATTTATCATTTCAAATAGTTTATTTACTCTTTGACCAGTTTTCGCTGAAATAAATATTATTGGTGCATAAGATAAATATGCAAGTTTAGCATATACTTCTTTTGTGTATTTTTCTAATGTTCCTGTTTCTTTTTCATATTCATCCCATTTATTTACAACAATTATTATTCCTTTTCCAGCTTCATGTGCTTCTCCTGCAATTTTAGCATCTTGATCTGTAACACCTTCATTTGCATCTATCATCATTAAGCACACATCTGCTCTTTCTATTGCAAGCATTGTTCTCATAACACTGAATTTTTCTATTCTTTCTTCGACCTTGCTTTTCTTTCTAATTCCAGCTGTATCTATTAAAACATATTTTCCAAATTCATTTTCAAATTCAGAGTCTATAGCATCTCTTGTTGTTCCTGCTATATTACTTACTATTACTCTGTTTTCTCCAAGTATTTTATTTACTAATGAAGATTTTCCTACATTTGGTTTTCCTATAATTGCTACCTTTGTAATTCCTGTTTCATCTTCACTTGGGTCTTTTTCTGGAAAAGATTCATATATTGCATCTAATAAGTCACCTATTCCTTTTGCATTTGCTGCAGATATTGCATATGGGTCTCCTAATCCTAAATTATAAAATTCATATATATTACTGTCTGGTTCAGTTCCAAATTCATCTGCTTTATTGCATGCAAGAATTACAGGCTTTTTAGATTTTCTTAACATTACCGCTATGTCTTGGTCTGCTGCTGTTACTCCTTGTTTTATGTCTGTTAAAAATATTATTACATCCGCAATTTCTATTGCTATATTTGCTTGTTCTCTCATTTGAGAAAGAATAATATCTTCAGATTCTGGTTCTATACCTCCAGTATCTATTACTGTAAAATTTCTTCCTCTCCAATTTGCTTCTGCATAAACTCTATCTCTTGTAACTCCTGGTGTATCTTCTACAATAGATATTTTGCTTCCTACTATGTAATTAAAAAATGTAGATTTTCCTACATTTGGTTTTCCTACTATTGCTACTACTGGTTTTCCCATTATTTACCTCTCTAAAAATTAATTTACATTATTATATAGGAAAACAATTTAAATTACAAGGATTTGAATTCAAAAAATTGCTATTTTACATAAAATAGCAATTTTTATTTTTTATTCTCTTATTTCTTTTGCAAGTTTGCCTATTGCCTTTGTTTCAATTCTTGAAACATATGAACGTGATATTCCCATTTCTTGTGCTATTTCATTTTGTGTTTTAGGTTTATTTCCATCTAAACCAAATCTTAAATTTATTATTGTTTTTTCTCTATCCTTTAAAATACTAGAAATTTTACTGTATAATTTTTTTATCTGTAATTTTAAATCCACTTGTTCATCTATTGTTTTTTCATCTGCAATTAAAACTTCTTGTAAGGTTACAACATTAGAATCTTTATCTTCTCCAATAGTATCATTTAAATATACTTCATTTTGTAATTTTTTTGTGCTTCTTAAGTACATTAAAATTTCATTATCGATACATCGACTTATATATGTTGATAATTTTGAACCTTTATCAACATTAAAACTATTAATTCCTTTTATGAGTCCTATGCTTCCTATTGAAATTAAATCATCCGTATCTACATTTGAAGTAGAATACTTTTTAGCAACATGTGCTACTAAACGTAAATTTCTTTCTATAAGTATATTTCTAGCTTCTTCATTTCCTTCTTTTAATTGTTTTAGATATAAGGCTTCTTCAGCCTGTGTAAGTGGTTCTGGAAATAAATTGCTACTTTGAATGTATCCAACAACTAAAATAGCTGATTTTATAAAACCTAGAAAACCAAAAAGTGAAAGGGTATGTAACATAAATGCACCTCCATTTTGCTTATAACAAATTATATGAAATAGCAAAATAGAAAGTGCATGACCTATAAAAAAATTAATATGTTTACCCTAATGCAACATCTAATACCATCATTATTACAAATCCTATTAATGTAAATAGTGCCATTACGTCTTTTCTTTCGTTTGATTGGCTTTCTGGTATTAGTTCTTCTACTACTACGTATATCATTGCTCCTGCTGCAAATGCTAGCAAAAATGGTAGAAACATTCTTATTTTAGCTACTAGCAGTGCTCCTATTACTGCTGATATCGGTTCTACTATTCCACTTAGCATTCCATAAAAAAATGCTTTTTTTCTACTGAATCCTTCTCTTCTTAGTGGTACGCTTACTGCTGTTCCTTCTGGAAAGTTTTGCAACCCTATTCCTAATGCTAATATGCATGCAGATATTAGATTTGCTCCTTCTAAGTTATATGCAAGTGAACCAAATGCTACACCTACTGCCATTCCTTCTGGTATGTTGTGTAAAGTTATTGAAAATATAAGCATTAAACATCTTTTTAAACTTTTTCGTTCTTGTTTTTTATCTATATTTCTATTATCTTTTTGTTTATCACTTATTATGTCAAATGCTTTATCTCCTATAAATAATAGTATTCCTCCACATAAAAATCCTGCTGCTACAATTAGCCATGGAATCATATTTAATGTTTCTGCCATTTCTATTGCTGGTGATAATAATGACCAAAATGAAGCTGCAATCATTACACCTGCTGCTAATCCTAACATTCCATCCATTATTCCCTTTTTTACTCTTTTAAAGAAAAATACTATTGCTGCTCCGTAGAGCAGTTACTCCCCATGTAAAAAGTGTTGCGATTAAGGTTTGAAATACATAATTAGAATTAATAAAATAGTCTATCAAAATACTTCACCCCTGTATTATGATATGAATATTTCATTTTATTTGTGTATACATAATTAATTTTATTTTAACCCAAAGCTACATCTAAAATCATCATTACTACAAATCCTATTGCTACTCCTATTGTTCCTATATTTGAGTGTTCTCCTGCTTGTGATTCTGGTATTAGCTCCTCTACTACTACATATATCATTGCTCCTGCTGCAAATGAAAGTATATATGGAAGTATTGGTACAACTGCTTTGGTAAACAGTATTGTTATTATCGCTCCTATTGGTTCTACAACTCCTGAAAGTGCTCCATACATAAATGCTTTTGGTTTGCTCATTCCTTCACTTTTTAATGGCATTGATATTATTGCGCCTTCTGGAAAGTTTTGTATCGCAATTCCAATAGCAAGCGCAAAAGCTCCTGCCATTGCTATTCCTGTGTTCCCTATTATTGCTCCTGCAAATGTTACACCTACTGCCATTCCCTCTGGTATATTATGGAGTGTAACTGCCAAAACAAGCATTGTAGTTTTTTTAAGTTTTGTTTTTATACCTTCTGGCTTATCGCTTTCCAAATGCATATGTGGAATTAAACTATCTAATACAAGTAAAAATACTATTCCAAATAAAAATCCTATACTTGCCGGTATCCAAGCAATTTTTCCTTGTTCTTTTGCCATATCTATAGATGGCATAATTAACGACCATATTGAAGCTGCTATCATCACTCCAGATGCAAATCCTAAAAGTATTTTTTCTACTTTTATATTCATTTTATTTCTCATAAAGAATACCATTGCAGCTCCAAGTACTGTACCTAATAATGGAATTCCTAACCCTAATAATAATTGCATAATTATCACCTTTTTTATTCATTTGCTTTTAAACTAGAAACCATATCTATTTTATTTATTTTTCTTGCAAGGAATTTAGATACTAAGTATGATACTAAAAATGTTCCTATTGTTGCTATTATATATGTTTCTATGTTTATGTGTGCTCCAAAATCGTAGCTTTCTTCTATAGCTGTTTTGAATAGCCAATCTACTAAATAATATCCTGCCGGTAGTCCTAGTATAATTGAAATAGCAGCTATTATATTATTTTGTTTTATATATATTTTTTTAATTTGTTTATCTTTAAATCCTAATACTTTTAAGGTTGCAAATTGATATTGCTTTTCTGTATATGATAGTATTCCTAAATTGTATATTATTACTGCTCCTAGTATAACTGCAATTACAATTATAAGTACTACCATTGTTCTCATAGTTTCTATCATATTTGACATTCCATCTTTTAGTTTATCTATATTTGATATTACTTCTACATTTCCTATTTCTTTTTTACCACTTAAATCTGTATTTGTATATAATGAATCTGGCTTATATTCTATTCCTAAGCTTTCTAAGTATTTTCTTGTCATTGTTACATTTTGATTTTGTGGATCTTTATTAAATCCTACTATTTTTGAAGTATAATATGTATTATTACCAGATATATGCCAAGTTATTTCATCTCCTATTTTATAACCTTTAGTATCTGCTAATTTGTAGGTTACATATACACCTTCATCGTTATTTAATTCTATAAATTTATTTTTATTGTCTACAAATCTTATATAATCTTTTGCATCTGTTACAAAAATGTTATTAGATTCTCTTTCATCATTATTATCTTTTATTTCAATATATAAAGATTCTGATGTGCTATTTCCATATTCATCTGTTAATTTATTTAAGTTTTCTGCACTAATATCACTCTTTAGGCTTAATTTATAGTCGAAATTATAAATAGTATTAAATTGTAATCCTATAAAATAATCCATACTGTTTAACATTCCTATTGCACATACTATTAGCATGCAGCAGCACGTTACTCCAACTACAGCAGTTATTGTTCTTGCTTTGTTTCTAATAATATCTCTAATATTCCATTTTGTGGAAAAATTCATTTTTTTGAAAATTCCTTTTGTTGTAATATTTAATGACTTTTTCTTTACTTTTGGAATTGAATTTCTTAAAGTTTCTGCTGTATTTTCTTTTAATATATTTCTTGTTGTTAAATATGTTACAAAAGATACTACTAAAACTACAGCGGCTGCAACAATAAATGAATCTTTTTTTATTATTGCCATACCATTTGGTATTTCAAAAAAGCTCATTTCTAGATTTATAAATACATCTCCTATGAAATATCTACCTGCAAATAATCCACATATTGCAGCAATTATTGAAATCCAAAAACTATAGCCAATATAATGTTTTACAATTTTTCTTTTCTTGAATCCAAGTGCTTTTAATGTTCCAATTTGTATTCTTTGTTTTTGAACAACTCTTGTCATTGTTGTAATAACTGACAAAATAGCTATAAATAAGAATAAACCAGAAAATACTCCTATATATGTTTTTCCTTCATCAACTTCTCCTTGATATTGTGAATATGATGCTGTATCTTTAATATCTATTATTGTAACATTTTCCATTTTATCTTCTATGCTGTTTTTTACTTTACTTAGTTCATTTACATCTTCAACATCTACCATAGCATAATTATATTTTAAATAATCTCTGTAATTAAAGTCTTTAAAATACGTATTGAATATTTCTTCATCTGTAATATTTGCTTCTTTCATTACTTGATTTTTAATGTAACCTTCTAGTTCATTTGTTGACATATAAACAAATCCAAACATTTTGTGATCTGGATATATTTGAGATTCATCTTTAACATCATATACGTGGTCTGGAACATTTATTAGTCCTATAATTTCTTCATCAAAAACATACCCATCGTATTTTATTTTTAAGTTATCTCCTACTTTTAAATTATTTGCTTCTGCATAAAATTGATCTACCCAAATTCCTTTTGTATCTTTATTAAATTTCTTACCATCTACTATATAAAATTTTGAAATTTCATTGCTATCTATAAAGCTTGCTTGCAAAGTAACATCACTATTTTCTTCCAAAATAGTATTTATAACTAGCTTTCCTTCAACATTTTTTACATTATCTATATTTTTAATATCTTGTATTTTACTTTCATTTATTTCGCCTAAAACATTTAAGTCTTGTAAATTATAATTACCATAAAATTTATCTGCAGTTTCTTGCATTCCTTCCATATAGCCTTCTATTCCGCTATATGCCATAATTCCTATAAATACCATTAAAAATATAGTAATAAACTGTGATAAGTTTTGCTTTATGTCTCTACATAATTTTTTATTTAAAATTTTCATCTTTCCCTCCATTTTCTACCAATTAACTTCGTCTATTTCTTTAGGATTTTCGTTTGATACTACACTTTCAATTTTTCCATTTTTTACTCTTATTACTGTATCTGCAATTTCTGCAAATAAACTATTATGTGTAACTACTATTACTGTATTATTTCCATTGTTGGCATCGCATTGTTTTTTTAATAGTTTTAATACTTCTACACCTGTTTTTGAGTCTAATGCTCCTGTTGGTTCATCACATAATAATAATTTAGGGTTTTTAGCTATTGCTCTTGCTATAGAAACTCTTTGTTGTTCTCCTCCTGATAGTTGATTTGGGAATTTATTTATATGTTCTATTAACCCCACTGCTTCTAATGCACTTTTGCTATCTCCTGCATTTTTTACAATGTCTTTTACAATTTCAACATTTTCTAACACTGTAAGTGTTGGTAAAATGTTATAAAATTGAAAAATAAATCCTATATTTTCTGCTCTATATTCACTTAGTTTTTCTTCATTATAGTTTGAAATATTTTCATCATCTATAATTATTTGACCGCTTGTTGGTGTATCCATACCTCCTATTAAATTAAGTAATGTAGATTTACCAGCACCTGATGGTCCTAGTACTACAACAAATTCTCCTTCGTTTATAGCTAAATCAATATTGTCTAGTGCTTTAAACTCTTTTTCTCCTGCTTTATAAACTTTACTAACATTTTTTAATTCTACTATTTTTTTCATTCTTTCCTCCTTATATGAAATTTGTTTCACATTTTTCTTGTATATTATATTTTTTTATAGTATAATTGTCAATAGAATTTGAAATTTATTTCACATTTTATCTTATATAATCAAAAATATATTGTTTTTTATGCCTTGGTGTCGCAATCTTCGGATTTTAAAATGGTCAAAAGACCATTTAATATATAATTATCTTTTTTTATAAAATTAATATACATATTCATATGTTTCAAATATGTTAAATTAATAAAATGAAGATTGCTCCAAATCGCACTCACAGAATAATCTGTTCGTTTGGTCGCTTACGCGGCATTTCAAAAAATATATTTTTGATTTTATGATAATGTAATTTTAATGTTTGACATAATTTTGTTTTCATTTTATAATTTAGTTTATGATGGAGGTTTGTAATGAAAGAAAGTTCTATTAGGGAACCTGTTCAAAAGCGTTCTATTGAGAAAAAAGAAAAAATAATTAAATGTGGTTTTGAGTTAATTTGTAAAAAAGGTTATTATAATACTAATACTGCTGAAATTGCTAAAGCTGCAGGTGTTTCTACCGGTATTGTTTATAATTATTTTAAAGATAAACATGATATTTTAATTGAGGGTATTAAAATTTATGCAGATGATATTTTTTATCCTATGTTAAATATTGCTGAAACCAAAATTAATAAAAATAACATTGAAAATGTTTTACGAGAAATGATTAATAAATTTATAGAAAATCATAAACTTTCTCAACAAGCACACGAAGAAATAACAGCTATGACACATTCTGATAAAGAAATTGCTGAATTTTTTCATAAACATGAAATAAAAATGACAGAAAATATAACAAACTTATTAATCCAGAATGGATTTAATTCTGAAAACTTGTCTGAAAAAGTTCATATAATAATAGGTTTAATAGATAACCTATGCCATGAAATTGTTTATCATAAACATTCAAATATGAATTACGATATAATGACAAATTTAGTTTTGCAAACTATTGTGAAATTAATAAATGAATAAATCTGGTGAAATTAGGGACGGGATTAAAAATCACTATGAAAGATGATTTTTAACCCCGTCCCTGATTTAACCTAAATTTCAACAAAATCACATTTTTGCATTTTTTAATTTATTGCTTCTCCGTTTACATATATTGATGTTTTATTGAAAATATGATCTTCCTATAATATAAAAATAGAGTTTAAATTTAGATTTTTTCTAACATCTAAACTCTAAATTGTATTATAATGTTCTATAATTATTTTTATCTGCTCTATCGTCTAATTTTCTATCATATTCTTCGTTTTTATAGAACCAATCTGTTTTCTTATCTACTGGGTGTGCCATTCTATTTTTTTCTATTAACATTTCGAATAATACAAATAGTGGAATTACAATTCCTAATGCATTTACAAATAATGTTGTATATGAATTTATATCAAAACTGCCATCTGAACTTACAACTGCCATTATGCCATTAAACAATGGTGTTCCAAAGTATAATGCATATGAAAGCAAATACAATAAGCTCCCTATAATATTTCTTTTAATTACAAGCACTATTGACACTATAGTTATAAATAGTAAAGCTATTTCCATATTATAGTTTGGAATTGTTATTCCCATATCAATTCCTATTGTGTTTGTTACAGCGAGTACAATTCTAAAAATCCAATACATTATCATAAACATTACTACTAAATATGTAGATAAATTTTTCATTTGTTTTCCTCCTATAAATTAAATTTTATAATTATCAAGCTAATTATCGAAATTATATAGCAAGCAATCTTTATTATTGCAACTGATGTGTTTTGATCTCCAAAGCTAAAATATTTTTTACTTATATTTCTTGCTTCAAAAATACCAATAACTCCAATAAAAATAAATATACTTGATATTAAAATAATTATTGTTTTTAACATTTTTTACATCCTTTATTTTTTCTTTCTAATTTATATAATAAATTTATTTTTATAAATTGTCAAGGAAAAAGAGCAACTATCAAAAGATAATTGCTCTCTCCAAGTTTCACATAGCTTTTTGTAAATTTGAATTCTTAACCTCAGATATATACTTTTGCATAAAGTCCCAAGGTTCATCTTCAATTCCAACAGATCTCAATGCTTCAACCATATGCTGATTCACAGGATGGCGCTTACTTTCAAAATCAATAGTTGGAACCATATAATTTTTTTTCATTTCATCATATAGTTCCTCTTCTGTCATTTGTTCATCTGCTGCAAGTTCACATATACCATATAATAGTAAGTTATAACCTACCATTTGTGGTTTTATTCTCTTGCATCGAAGCATTTCCTTTGTTTTTCCAAACCATGTGTAACTTAATCCTCTTGTACTCATAATATTGTCCTTTCCATATTCTATAATTATAGAATACTCTTTTGCTAAACACCTACTGCGTTTTTATTATATCATATTAACATAATATTTTCAAGTTTTTTCCATTTTCATTTTTCGACATTATATTTCAATTCTATCTTTAAATTTCTTTTCTACCATTTTATTTAATAGTTTATTTTCAGGTTTTTCTAGCTTTTCATCTTTTTCGATTATTCTAATTGCTAAACTTTGTATCATTTTTAACATTTCTATATCTTCAAATAAATTTGCTATTTTGAATTCTGGTAGACCATGTTGCTTTGTTCCAAAGAATTCTCCGCTTCCACGTAGTTCTAAATCTTTTTCTGATATTATAAATCCATCATTTGTTGATGTCATTATTTTCATTCTTTCCTGAACTACTTTTCCATTGCCTTCATATTTTAATATACAATAAGATTGATATTCTCCTCTTCCTACTCTTCCTCTTAATTGGTGTAACTGTGCAAGTCCAAATCTCTCTGCATTTTCTACAACCATAATACTTGCATTTGGAACATTTACCCCTACCTCTATAACAGTTGTTGAAATAAGAATGTCTATTTCGCCATTTTTAAATTTTTCCATTATAGCATCTTTTTCTTTTGCTTTCATTTTTCCATGTAAGTATTCTACTTTATATTCACTAAATGTTTCTTCTTTATATTTTTTCGTTAATTCTTCAACAGACTTTAAATCCATTTCTTCATTTTCTTCTACTAGCGGACATACAATATAAGCTTGTCTACCTTCATTTATTTGTTTTTTTACAAAATTATTTACTCTTTCTTCCATATTCTTTTTTACTGCAAAGGTATCTACCTTTTTTCTGTTTGGAGGAAGTTCATCTATTATAGATATGTCTAAATCTCCATATAATATTAGTGCTAAAGTTCTTGGTATTGGAGTTGCTGTCATAACTAATACATCTGGATTTTGACCTTTTTCAATTATTTTAGTACGTTGTTTTACTCCAAATCTATGTTGTTCATCTGTAACTACAAGCCCTAAGTTTTTAAATTCAACATTGTCCTCTAAAATAGCATGTGTTCCAATTAGAATATCTATATCTCCATTTTTTAATCTTTCTAAAATTTCTTCTTTCTTCTTTTTAGTAATGCTAGAGATTAATAGTTCGCATCTAATATCGAATTGCTCTAACATTTGCTTAAAACTTTCTAAATGTTGTGTAGCAAGTATTGCTGTAGGAGCCATTATGGCTACTTGATAACCACTTTTCACAACTTTATATGAAGCAATTATAGAAACTGCAGTTTTACCAGAACCAACATCCCCTTGAAGAAGTCTATTCATAGGCTTTACTTTTTCTAAATCTGCATCTATTTCTTCCAATACTCTTAATTGTGCTTTTGTAAGCTTAAATGGCAATTTATTTATAACATCTGACATATGTATTTCTTTATTAAAAGCTATACCATCAATTTCTTTTTTGTATTGAGATTTTAAGCTAAGAAGTGCAAGTTGCATACTTAATAACTCCTCAAACACAAGTCTTTTTCGTGCTATATTAAACTCTGTAAAATCTTTTGGGAAATGAATTGAATTTGTTGCAGAATTTATATCCATAAGTTTATATTCTTTTATTAAATAATCTGGAAGTGTTTCTACAAGTTTATTTTTTACAACTTCAAGTCCATTTTCTATAATTTTTCTAATATTATTTTGAGATAAGTTATATGTTAATGGATATATTGGAATTATCTTACCAGTATTTTTGGTATTAACACCTACATCATACACTGGTGAATTCATTTCAACTTTGTTTCCAATTTTTTTTACCTTACCAAAAAACTTATAAGTTTCGCCTTGCTTAAACATATTTCTTAAATAACTTTGATTAAACCACGTTATTGTACAACTTCCTGTTTCATCTTTTACTATTAATTTATAAATAGTCATTTTTCTATTTCTTGTTCTTATTTCAGAAACTCTAGCCGCTGCAATTCCTTCTATTAAAACTTCTTCACCATCTTGCACTTCTGCAATTTTTACTGGTTTACTTCTATCTTCATAGGTTCTTGGATAATATGTAATTAAATCTTCTAATGTATATATATTTAATTTTTGCAACAAAGTCGCTC
>OJMO01000183.1_pt1 | contig 48158 bp, 52 predicted proteins | sample 1597241 | NCBI WGS metagenome assembly OJMO01 (sample SAMEA2452129, study PRJEB22498) | human gut metagenome | biome: human feces; feature: human gut; material: feces | place: Australia | collected 2012 | reverse complement strand
AATTTTATGTGTCTATTTTTATTTCAAAGTGCGTCACTTAATTTTACCATTTATAAAACATAATATATTGTATATATTATTATTATATGTTGCTTGTACTATGAATATGACATATTCATTATATAATATTAAAAAATCTCATCGTATTTTCATAGCTTAATTTTGCAATCTCTTCTAGGCTCTTATCTTTCTCTCTTGCAACTTTTTCTACTATATATTTAAGGTTTCTTGAATCATTTCTTTTTCCTCTATTAGGCTCTGGTGATAAATATGGGCTATCTGTTTCAATAAAAAATCTATTATCAGGAACCATTTTAATAATTTCAGATGCATTTTTAGAATTTTTAAAAGTAACTGGTCCTGCAAAAGATATATAAAATCCTAATTTTAAAGCCTCTTTAACCAATTCTCTATTAAGCATACAACAATGAAAAACGCCTTTTCTATTTACACTATATTTTTTTAATATTTCTAATGTATCTGAGATTGCATCTCTGCAATGTATAACTATTGGTAAATTTAAATTATTTGCCAAATGTATTTGTTCTATAAATACTCTTTTCTGATATTCTTTATTTTCTTTATTCCAGTAATAATCTAAACCTATTTCACCAATAGCTACACATTTACTGTTTAAGCTTAAGCTTTTCACTTCATTTAGTTGTAATTTAAATTCATCTTCTTTTTCGGGAATATCATTTGGCGATATTCCACATGTTGCATATATAAATTCATAGTTATTTGCTAGATTAATTGCATATTTAGATGAAGATAAACTATATCCTGCACTAATTATCTTTGTTACACCTTCATTATATATTTCACTTATTATATTTTGTCTATCTTCATCAAACTTAGAATCATCATAATGTGCATGTGAATCAAAATATTCTATCTTCATAACATCTCTCCTTTTTGGTTAATTTATTAACATTGTAACACTAGCTATAGCATACTCTTTAATATGAGAAATACTTATGTCCTTATCTATTATATTTATCATCTTGTCTGGTTTATTTATAGAAAAAGTAGGTCTTCCGATTCTCATCATTTCTAATTTCTATATCTGTCCATGTTATCTCATATTTTGTTTTAAGGCTACTAGATATTGCTTTAAATATTGCTTCTTTTGCAGCAAATCTTGCTGCATAATGTTGATACTTCATATTATTTTTAGAATTGCAATACGTGATTTCATAATCTGTAAATACTCTTTTTAAAAACTTTTCTCCTAAGCTATTAATAGATTCTTCTATTCTATTTACTTCTATTATATCTACTCCTGTTCTTATTTGCATTAAACTTTTGTATGATATTAATATCATACATACTCCTTTCATTACATTCTACTTTAATTGTTTATAAGGTTCAAATATATTATATTTGAACCTTATTTACATATATCATATTCTATTAGTTATCATCTGTATAATAGTTTGCATTTAAATCTTCACTTAAATGCCATTTTCCGATAAAGTTTATTATTGTATTATTATCTAAATTATAGTTTGGATCTACTATTATATTTCCCTTTTGATCTATTACTCCCCATAGACCATCTTTCTTTACTCCAGAGTATCCATATTCATTTTGTTCTGTTGCATCATCATATACATAATTCACAACTACTACACCATCTTTATTGATAAAACCGTATTTTCCGTCTTTTTTATCTAAAAATATAGTATTAGATTTTAAAATTTCACTTGCTTTCTTTTCTTCAAATTTAAAATTATAATATTTGTACCCATCAGCAACTCTTACTTTGACAAATCCTTTTTCATCATTTACTTCAGATATTATTCCTGTAACTTTAACATTCAAATCACTGCCAATTAAATCTGACTCATAATCTGTTTTTACACCTTCTATAAAATTTGCTGTTTTTCTATAAATTAAGTTTGTATAATTAAAATCAATGATTATTTCATTATTTGTATTAATTATTCCATATTTATTATCTTTTTTAGCTATGTAATAATTAGAAAATAAATATGTTAAATCTTGATAGCTAACCTCTATTTGCTCTTCACCCGATAATTTTACAAGTCCGAATTTTTCTCCTTGTTTTACAATTACTATTTCATCATTAATATCTTTTATATCTGTGTATTTATTCTCTAAATATGTTTGTCCTTCACTATTAACAATCTTTAATATTCCATTTTCTTTTACTACATATGTAGAGTTTCCTATTACATTCTTTACCAAATCATACTTACATTCTAATACTGTCTTTTTATTATAGTTAATAACACCTAATTTTCCATCACTATTTTCAACTATATATCCATCTTCATATCTGTTAGTTAGATTTGTTATGCTTTTATATTCATTTTCAATAATTTTACTTCCTGAATTATCGATTAGTCCTTTTTTTCCATCTTTTGTTGTAACTAAACTATTAGTTACTCCTTTTAAAGCCTCTATCTTTTCATATTCACAGGCAACAATTTCTTTACCTTCAAGATTAATTATTCCATATTTACCATCTTTTTTTACTCTTAATACATTAGTTTCATACCATAAATTATTATTTTCATCATTGTTCTGAATTGTTTCTACTAGTTCATAATTATTAAATAATTCTTGTTTTTTATCATTTAATACTTTAGTTTTATATGTATCATCCGTATAGTTTACATCATATGTACACACAAATACTGCTTTTGTCTTATCTGGTATTTGTATCATATCATCATTATTTGGCTCAATTATAGTATTTCCTTTTGAATCAATTACTCCCCATTTACCATTTGTATATACAGAAAAATAATTAATCGGAATTACTTTTTCATCATTCTTTGGCTCTGTATTCAGAAGCTTTTTAAGTCCAATAACAAACATTACAACTACTGCTACTGCAATAATAACAGCCATTACTTTTTTTATATTCAGCTTACCTTCACTATCATATCTTTTTCCTCTACTCATTTAATTACCTCCAAATAAGCTTTAGTCTACGATATATACTATAACACATTATCATATAATTTTACAAGTTTTTATAACAAATTTATAAAATGTTGATTATTTATACTAAGTTACTATCATAATATTAAAGTCTTAGTTTATATATACATTTAGAATACATATTATGCATATTTGTACTACTCTTGCACTTTTAATTAGATACTTTAACTAGTATATTATATAAAACTTATATGACATTTAGCAAAAATTGAAGCAAACTTTAAAATATACATATAAATGACGGTTACTAGTCAGTGTTAATTTCCAAAACACATATAAAATTAGTCCGTAGCTTGTGTATTTATATATAAATACACACAAGCTACTACTCTACTGTTTTAATTATTTAGGCTAACTAGTGACAAATAATGCACTATCTTGTATATATAGATGTAAAAAATCAATCTTATTTTCCCATCCCTATATCCAAGATAGTGCACCTCTTAATATCTATCTTATAGTTTTACTTACGCTTCTTCACCTTAGCGACAATTACAGTCATATCATCTTTTTCATTTCCATAATCATTATCTCTTGCTTCATTAACAATTATATCTGCAATTTTCTGTACATCATCTGTTCCGTATATCTTCTAACAAATATTTAAGCCACAATTCTTTATTTAAATATTCTTTATTAGAATCTAATATACCATCACTGCACATAACAATAATATCTCCATCTTGTAAATCCTTATCATATGCTTCTAAGTCAATATCTTCTAGTATTCCTGTTGGTAAAGATTCTGATTTTAATATTTGAACTTCATTTTCTCTTTTTATATATGTAGGACATGCCCCATTTTTTATAAATTCTATATTTCCCGAATACAAATCTAATATTTCTATATCTAATGTCGCATACATATCATCTTCATTGTTTGCAGATAAAGTTGAATTTATTAGTTTTATTGATGTATCTTTTTGAAATCCTGATGTTAATAATCTTTCTAACATTTTTATTGCTATTTTACTACTTTTTCTTGCTTCTGGACCTGACCCCATTCCATCACTTAGTGCAAGAAGATATTTTCCATCATCTAATTTTGTTTGAATACTTGTGTCACCAGAAACAGGTGAATTTTTCTTTTTTGCCTTTGCAACACCTACTTGCAGACTATATCTATCTTTTGAAATATATGTAAACATACAAGTTTCTTTATTTATTCTTAAACCACATTCTTGTTTTTGTAATACCATATCTTGATTTAAGACTTTAGATAAAATTTGTGCAACTTTCTTTGAATTACACTCTGTTCCATCCACATTTTCGCAAAGCCCTGTGTATAACGTAACATTATATCTTCCTGTTTTTTCTTGCTTTATATTAACATCTTTTATATCTACCTGTTTTTGCTTTAAAAACATTTTTATCTTTTCTTTTTCTTCTACAAATGCTTCTTTTGTATTTGGAGATATCTCTTCTGCTAAATTTGAAATGACCTCTGATACACCTTCTAATTGTGTTGATACATTCTTCTTACTTTCATCTATTTTTTTCTTCCATATAAAATTCAAATTACTTATGCGGTAAGAATAATTTATTGATTTTATTATTTTGCTCAATTCTTTTTCTAGAACTTCATTATTATCATCACCATTAAAGCCAACTATATAATTATTATGCATTGCGAAAATGTTCAATAAATCTTTTTTTGTCATAATCTCTTTTTCTAATAAGCATCTATAAATATCTTTTTGTATTTCATCATTATCATATATATCATCATATAAAATGTTTTCTTCTTGTCCTTCCAAACTATTTTTAAGCTCATTTATAAATATTTTTTTGTTATATTCTTCTTGTTTTTCTAATTCTTCATCATCGACGATAGTTGCGGCTGCTTCTTTATAGCTTTTAGCCATTTCTGATATTGTTTCTGAAATACTATTTAATTTATATATAGTTTCTTTATTTTCTTCTAGACTTTTTCCAGTTGTTTCTGGTAACAATTTATCTTTTCCAAATAAATCTCCAATTTCAATTCCAACATTTTTAGGAATTGCAAGTAATGCAATTGATGCAATTAGTATTTCTCTAAATAGTATTATTGGTACTACATTTCCATTCGCAACATATGTTAATAAAACATTACCAAGAATAAATCCTGCAATTACTCCGAGGCCTTCCAAACTTATTAAATAATCCTGCTACCATTCCTGCAATTGCATATGATGCTACCATAATTGGCTCTCCATCACTTATTATTCCTAAAACTACTCCTATTGTAATTCCTGCTCCTCCACCTACTAATATTCCGTGTTTCCAGCCTAAAATTAGTACAAGCAATATACTGCAAATATTTTTTAATGAAAATCCAAAAATTTGTATTGGCTCTAGAGCAAGTACTGCTATAGCGACAAGTAAGCTTGCCCCTATTACTTCTTCTATTGAATAGACTTTTTTATTCATATAATCTTTTATTACAGTAATTGAATTAGAAAATATCTTATAAAAGATGTATATTGCAATACTAATCATAATCGAAATTAGACAGTCATATAATAGAAATGTATTAAAAAATAATGGTATTAATGAAACAGCTAGACTTGAAAGAAAAAGATGAATGCCAATCCTTCTTTTTTCATTTGTTTCATTTACTACTTTAGGCCTTATAATATAAATACTTGCAAATAGAACTAAACTTGAAAAAATATATGTAAGTAATCCTTCTAGTCCAGAACCTACATATGTTCCGTGCTCCACATGTTATATATATAATGCCTATTGGAATTCCATTACTCATTGCTGCCGCAAGTATTGCAAGTCCGAATACAGATAGATTAATATCAGAGTCTAATCTAAAGTTAACCATTGATATTAAGAAACATATTATATATAAAACAATATTTTCTTTTGCAAGAATCTTATATAATACTCTTTTGATATTATCTTTTTTATCTAATTTTACATCCTCATTTTCTTGACTTTGTATGTCATCAAAGTCTTTTGTTATATTTTGAAACATCCTTACCACCCCATACTTCTAAAATTCTATGGTAATTTTAATACATAAACTATTAAATATTTGTCGCTTTTAATACATAGAATCCAAAAAGTTTTTTACAACTTGTGATATATTTTTATTATTTATTTTATATTTATTATTTATAACGCAAATTATGTTTTTTATTTTATCGTAAATTAGCTAAAAATACAATATTTGCTTTAATTTTTTAATACAAAAGTTGATTAATGATTTTGTTTCAATAATTTAATCAGAATTAATAATAATTAAACATTGTATTTCCCTAGGACATTCACACTTTCTATATGACTTAAATATACTATTATAACATACTAATATAAATATAGAATATATTATATAGAGGTGATAAGTCGTGAATAATAATTCAAATAATATTGATATATCCAAGCTTATGAATATGCTTTCAAAGATGGATAAAAAGCAATTAGAAGAAGGACTTAGCAAGGTAAGTCAAGTTCTAAATTCAAAAGACAAAGATAAAATAATTAATGAAATTACAAAAAATAATAAGTAGGTGATAATGTGAATGAAGATATGTCTGATATGATAAAGAACTTAAGTAGCATGCTTAATGGTAAAGAAATGCCTGAAGATATAAAAAATATTATTAGTAATATTGCTTCTAACAACAGTGATCATAATAACAGTAACCATCATACTGATAATTATTCTAGCAATAATCAACATGATGATGATATATCTTCAAATTCCAGAAGTAATAATTCTAATTTTAATGAAAAATCTACTCCTGATATTGACATAGGTATGATTTTAAAAATGAAACAAATAATGGATTCTATGAAAAACAATAAAGATGACCCCAGAGCAAACTTACTTTTATCTTTAAAACCTTATCTAAAAAATAGTAGACAAGAAAAGGTAGACCAATATATAAAACTATTTAATATGAGTAAAGTATTTGAAGTTATTAATCCTTTGGGTGGTGATACAAAAAATGGCATATAGTTACCCTTATTTTTATTCACCATCAAGGAGATATTCAAATTATAATTACAGATATCCAAACTATTATGAACAAGTATATAAATCATCTACTAAAGAATCAGTAAAAAAACATGAAAACAATGAATCTATTTCGGATAAAATTACTCAAGTAGAAGAAAGAAACAAAGCAGAAGAATCTAGAGAATGCTTCGAAATTTTTGGATTAAAACTGTACTTTGATGATATCTTGTTAATCTGTTTAATTTTCTTTTTATATAATGAAGGAGTGAAAGATCAATATCTCTTTATTTCATTAATCTTATTGCTACTTAGCTAAAACATAAAAAATGATGAAAAAATACATTTTTTCATCATTTTTATTTGTAATTAATATTTCTTTTTATATTACATACCATTTTAGCTTTATAATTTATCCTCCTAAAACTAAAGATGATAAGGTATAATCCCTACCATCTTATTTTTAAATCTATTTTTTATTAGAATAGTAAAACAACTATTTATTCAACAACAATTTTTCCATTTTCATCCACATATGCACTTGTCTTTATACTTCTTTCTTGAACCTCTTCTTTAGACCTCTCCTTTATAATATTGGAAATTCTAATTTGAGGTGCTTCTATTGAAGAGCAAGCAATAATAGCTTCCTTGTTTCCTTTTGCTCCTGCATGTGCTAGCCCCCTAAGTATTCCGAGAATTACTATATTCTCTCCTGCTATAACCTCGGCTCCACCATTTACATCTCCAAGTATTACTAAACTTCCTTCATATTCAATTCTTTGTCCGGGACCTAAGTGCTCCTCTATGAAATTTTGTTCTAGATACTGCAATTTCTTTATTAAATGCTTTCTTTATTCCATGTAACCCCAATATTTTGGGAGAATCAAAATTTATCTGTATATCTATTTTTTCTTTAATAGTATTCCCTATTTCTTCCATCTCTTCATTTGATAAAGCTTTGCCTGTAATAAATAAAGGAAAATCATTCTCTTTTCGTATTTTTTTTATCTCTGTTATTTTCTTTTTTAGTCCATCCAAAATATCTTTTCTAGTCATTTCCTCATTTATTTTCATCACTATTTCATTATTTTTTATAACCACTGATATACAATTTCTCATGATCTTACATTCCCTTCGCTAATATTACTTTATTTTATCTTACTGATTGCAAGCTTGAAATTGCAATCATATCTTCTGTAATTTCATTTGTATTCATCCCAAAATACTCTGCAAATATATCCCTTGCAACTTCTGCTGTATATCCACCATGTCCACCATTCTCAACTAATACTACTACTGCAATTTCTGGACTGTCAAATGGTGCGAATCCGTACAAACCAACCATTAGTTTTATTTCCTGCCTGAGCAGAACCTGTTTTTCCTCCAAGCTCTATCTTAAAATCTTTAAAGGTAGAATATGCAGTTCCTCCTGATTCACTTGTTACTCCTCTCATACCTTCAAGTACTGAATTTAAATTTTCTTTTTTTATATTTAAATTTTCTTCTTCTGCAATATCAGATTTTAGTTTGTTATTTGTAAATTCATTTATTTCTTCTTTTGAAACCTCTGTACCATCAGGATTTACAATTGTTTTTACTATACTAACATCTACTTGCTTACCACCATTAACTAACATACTTATATATTTTGCCATTTGTATTGGTGTGAAATTATTATAACTTTGTCCTATTGCTGCAGATAGAGTATCTCCTATATACCATGATTTATTATCTTTTTCTACTTTTTCTCTACATGCTAAGTCTCCACTTACTTCACTTGGAAGTTCTATTCCCGTTTTCTTACCTAATCCAAAATATGATGCATACTTTGATAATGTATCAATTCCCATTCTATAACCTGTTTCATAGAAAAAATAATTACAAGAATGTTTTATAGCATCTGAAACATTTAAATAACCATGACCTGAATGATAACTAGTATAGTACCAGCATACTGGTTTATGTGCTCTTGGATATACTCCTGTATCATTTATTTTCTCTGTTGGGGAAATCACTCCACTTTCTAACCCTGCAATTGCTGTTATCATTTTAAATGTCGAACCTGGCGCATATGCTCCACTAATTGCTCTATTAATTAACGGAGTAACTTCTGAATTAGTATATTCGTTATACTTTTCTGTACTTATTCCATCTACAAATAATTGTGGTTCATAATCTGGATAACTTGCTATTGCCAAAACCTCTCCGGTGTTAACATTCATTACAACAACTGCTCCAGCATTTGCATTACTTTTCTCTGCAAATCCTCCACTTGCAATTTTTTCAATATTTGCTTTTAACGATGATTCTGCTACTTTTTGTAAGTTAGCATCTATAGTTAATACTACATTTGACCCCGCTATTGCTTCTTTTGAAATATATTCATCTGTTGCAGCTCCATCTACAGACATATCAATCTGTCTTGTTCCATTTTTGCCTTTTAAATACTCTTCATATACATATTCTATACCTGTTTTTCCTATAATATCATTAAATCCATAATCATTCTTCCTAGACTTTAATTCGTCTTCTGTTATTTTTCCAACTGTACCTAATATATGGGACGCTAAAGTTCCTGATGGATATGAAACAGATGGTTTAGTTACAATATCCACTCCAGGAAAACTTATATTGTTCTCTGATAATTTTAAAACACTTTCTCTGCTAATTTTTTTTGCCAAAGTAACAGCTCTTGTATTACTATATCCATTACGAGCTATCTCATATCTCATTACTATTATTTTTCTTACATTTTGAATATTTTCTTCTGATATTTGATATTTTTGTTTAAAGTAATCAAAACACTGCTCTGCAGAATATTGTTCGTCAATGTTGTTTGACTTTTTCCATGACTTTGATTCTGAATCTCCAATGGAAAACTTATATGGATCTATTTGTATTGGAAAATTATCTATGTAATTATCACCGTTTTCTTCCAAAAGATTAGTTATTTTTAATAATGTATTATTTAGAGTTTCATTATCTATTTTTGTTTTATATAACTCTAAACTAAAATTCATTTCTGTTGTTACTAACTTATTTCCTGTTCTATCTACAATTTCTCCTCTTGCAGCTTCTAATGTAGTTTCTCTAGTTAATCTTGTATTAGACTCTCTTCTATAATCTTCTCCTTTTATTATTTGCAAATTGAAAAGTTGAACTAATAAAATTACTCCTATAGCATATACTAACATTGATATAATATTATATCTTATTTTATGTTCATTTGATTTTGTTTTGTCCAATTTTTCACCTTCTTTTTTAAAAATACCTTGTTAATATCTTTTGCTCTTTAAATGTCTCTTCTAATAAGGTTCCCAAATTTTGTATAATAGGATATATTATTATTGTTAATAGTGCATTATATATAGCTTCTATCATTAGTATTTTTATAAATGAAATTAATTCCAAATTAATAGATAATTTAAATACACTTAATATATATATACCAAATTCATATATAATAGTAGTACTTATAACCATAATCATAATAGTCATTCTATTGTCTTTGGAAAAATTTTTATCATACATATCTGCTATTATTAATATAATAACAAACATAATGCTTGATATTCCTATTATTTTTCCTCCTAGTAAATCTAATACTATTCCCAATATCATTCCAAGTGGTATTCCGCACTTTTTTTCCTGCAAATAATCCGTACTATCAACATTAATAATATAAACAAATTTGGTTTTACTCCTGCTATATTAAACAGATTAAAAAAATTAGCCTGAAGAAAATATATAACAAAAAACATTAGTATTATGACAATTACACATGCTACTTTTTTCAAGGACATTCACCTCTTTGTTGAAAAAGTGTCAAAAGGGACGGGGCATATTGACACTTTTAGTAATTATTATTTATTAGTAATTGATATTTGAAAAAGTGTCAATATGCCCCGTCCCTTTTGACACTTCATTTATTGGTAATAACTAGTACAGTTTCTAATTTTGAAAAATCTACAGCAGTTTCTATATTTACATATCTATCTGTTATATTTTTCGTATTTATTACTTGTTTCACTGTACCAATGTGTATTCCTTTAGGATATATACCACCAATTCCAGATGTTTCTATATTATCTCCTTCTAACAAATTAGCATCTGTTGGAATATATGTTCCCTTTAATAAAGAATCATTGTCTAATGTACCTCTTACGATAATTCCATCTCTTGTTGTCTTAATTATACTACTTACTGAACTTGAAGTATCTATTATTGTTTGTACTTTGGCTGTAGTATCTGTAACTGATATAACATGTCCAACTAGTCCTTTATCCGCAATAACTGTCATATTTACATCTATACCATCTTTTTTTCCAGCATTTATCACTATTACTTTACTATAGTTTCCTAAATCTCTTTGAATAACATTTGCTGGCAGTGTAGCATATTCTGAATATTTATCTTTTAAATTTACATATTCTTTCAAACTCTCATTTTCCGCTTTTACTATCTCTAGTTCTCTAACTTGTTTTTCTAAATCACTGTTTTTTTTCTTTAAATCGTCATTCTCACTTTTAAGATTATCTATATTTGAAAAAAATGTATCATTCCCAGCTATTTTATTTTTTAAATATGTTAAACCGTTTTGAACAGGCATTACTAATGAACTAAATGCATTGCAGGCATACGACCATTTTTCTAATTTTAGGTTTGATAATACTATTAAGATTATCAATATAATAATTGTTATTATTATTCCTATTAATCCATTATTTGCCTTTCTTTTATACATAACATTTCCTTTCTATCTTTTTCTTCTTGCATTTATTAGTACTGCTTTTAATTTCTCTAAATCTTCTAATGTTTTACATGCTCCTTTAGCCACACAATCTAATGGGTCTTCTGCTATATATACTGGCATTCCTGTTTTTAAACTCAATAACTTATCCAGATTTCTAATTAAAGCCCCTCCTCCTGCAAGAACGATTCCTTTCTCCATAATATCTGATGCAAGTTCTGGTGGAGTTCTTTCTAATGTTTGTTTTACAATTTCAACTATTTTACTTATTGATTCTTGCATAGCTTCTTCTATACCGAGATGATGTTATAATTACATTTTTAGGAAGTCCAGTACTCAAGTCACGTCCTCTTATTTCCATGCTCATATCTGTCATAAGTGGCATGGCACATCCAATTTCCATTTTTATTTGTTCTGCTGTTGTTTCTCCTATTGCTAAATTCATCTCTCTTTTAATATAATTAACTATATCTTCATCTAGTTCGTCACCTGCAACTCTTAAAGAATTGCTTACTACTACCCCACCTAACGATATTACAGCAACTTCCGTTGTTCCACCCCCGATATCAACAATTATACTTCCACTTGGTTCTGCTACATCAATACTTGCTCCTATTGCTGCTGCCATTGGCTCTTCAATTAAATATACTTCTTTAGCTCCTGCTTGTAATACTGACTCTTCAACAGCTCTTTCTTCTACTTCAGTAATACCTGATGGAACACCAACTACCACTCTTGGTCTTCCTGCATTATATCTTTGACATACCTTTTTTATTATATTTTTTAACATTAATTGTGTAGCTGTAAAATCTGCAATAACTCCATCTTTCATTGGTCTTACTGCTTTTATTGTATCTGGAGTTCTTCCGAGCATCTCTTTTGCTTCATGTCCAGTTGCAAGTATGTTCCCACTTTTTCTATCTATAGCAACAACTGAAGGTTCCTTTAATATAATTCCTTTTCCCTTTAAAGTAACTAATAGATTAGCTGTACCTAAATCTATCCCTATATCTTTTGATACAAAATTAAAAAAATTCATACTAATTCCACGATCCTTTCTTTGAAAAAACGCTCTCATACTTACCATCTCCTATGATTATATGATCTAAGAATTTAATCTGCATAATATTACTACATTCATATATTCTATTTGTAATTTCTATGTCTGCTTTACTTGGACTTGGATCTCCACTTGGATGATTATGTACCATAATCATTTTGGGAGCATTCATTTTTACAACTTCTGTTAATACATCTTTTGGACTTATATTAACAAAATCCGTTCCGCCAATAGCAATATCTTCTATTTTTAGTACATTATTTTTTACGTTTAGTATTACAATTTTTACTATTTCTCTTCTTTCGTATCTTAACTCCTCCATAAGCATGTCTGCAATATCTTGACTACACTTTATTTTCAAATTTGTAATATCAACTGGTTTTGACATTCTTTTTGCAAGTTCACATACAGCTTTTAACTGAATTGCTTTTACTCTTCCTATCCCCTTTATATTCATATATTCTTCTACTGAAATATCTTGCATAAACCTTAAGTTATTTTCATAAGTTTGCTTTTTTAATTTAAGTATTTTATTTGCTAAATCTATAGAAGTATGTTCTTTTGTTCCATTTTTTATTATTATTGACAAAAGTTCTGCATTTGATAACTTACTTTCCCCATATAGCTGTAATTTTTCATAAGGTCTTTCTGATTCGGGTAATTGTTTTATAGTCATAAAAATCCTTTCAAGTATCGTGCCCTTTTAAATTTAAAAATAATAGTGGCATAAAAAACTTGAATGTTTTACAAAATATTCATGCCACATTTTTATTTATATACCAATACTCCAAATATTATTAAAATTGGTGTATAACTTTTTATATCCTATATAAAGTAATCAAATAAGATTTTACTTTAAAATTAAATCTTTCTATAAATAAAAATTGATAATATCATACCTATAATACTTGCTATATTCATTTTAAATGTTAATCCAAATGTTATTCTCATAATACTTAAATCCAATTCAAGTGGATTCGATAATCCAAAACTGTTACCATATGCAAGCCACCATAAAAAATCTACCTTTGAAGCTAATTCTCCTAATAATCCTCCTACAACTAATCCAGATAATATAAATATAATTAGTATCCATATATTTTTTTCTCTTGTTGCCATAATTCCTCCTATTTTTCTTATGTAAATTTTATACTCTTTTGACTTTCCTTACGGAAACCTTTTTTATACTTTTCATATTATATATTGGTTTTTCTTTTTTTTCAATACATATATACAATTTTTTCCTGTATTTTGCTTTCTTTTTTATAAAAAGTATGATATTCTATTTAGTACATTTTTTTATAAATTTAATATAATATATTGATAATATTCTTTACCAAATATTTCTCATTTATTTTTTACTAAATTAGTTGTATAATTATATTATAAATATATATGGAGGCTATAATAATGAAATTTGAAAAACTTAATGAAGATAAAATAAGAATAACTCTAAGTTCTCAAGACTTAGCAGAAAAAGATATTGATTTTCATTCTTTTATGTCTAATTCTATAAAATCGCAAGATCTATTTTTAGACATTTTAGAAGAAGCTGAAAAAAAAGTAGGTTTTGTAACCAAAGATTATAAAGTTAGAATCGAAGCATTAGCAATGAATGATGGTGATTTTATTTTTACTGTAACTAGATTTTCTCGGAAGCAAAGAAAAAGATTTAGCCAAATCTTCTAAATTAAAATTTAAAAGAAAAAAAGTAAATACCAATAGTGAAGAATTAGTTTATAAGTTTTTTTCATTTGATGATTTCTGCAATTTTACTAATTTTATTAATAATGCTAATATAAAAAGCATAAATTTAGCTTCCAAATCTATAATATTATATAAATATAAAGGATTATATTACTTAGTTTTTTCACATATTAATCCTGATTATAAATATAATAAAAAATTATTTAGTTTATTAACCGAATTTAGTACATATCAAAATAATCCTGAATTATTCTCAAGAAAACTATGTGAATGTGGAGAAGTTATCATAAAAAATAATGCTATAAAAATATGTCAAAAATATTTTACTAAAAAATTCTAAAACCTGTTTATATAACGTGTAATATATTGCTTTTGTAATATTTTTCATTTAAAACATATAAAAAAACAATAAGTACTTTTTATAACTACTTATTGTTTTTTATATAATTAAATTTTATATCTATAATATGTATATCTTTTATTTCTAAAATAACACAGAATATTTGCAATATGTTTTCTTTTTTTACTTATATACATAATTTTGTGGATTTTGTGCAACACCATTTATTCTTACTTCAAAATGTAAATGATTTCCTGTTGATATACCTGTAGACCCAACTTTTGCAATCACTTGTCCCTGCTTAACATTTTCCCCTTTAGATACTAGTAACTGGCTACAATGTGCATAATATGTTTGTACACCATTTCCATGTGATAATATTATATAATTTCCATATCCATCATTTTTATTTCCAGAATGTACCACTGTTCCTGAAGCTGCTGCCTTTATAGGTGTACCTTTTGGAGCACCTATATCAATTCCTTTATGGTTATCTCTAGATCTTACACCAAATCTTGATGTTATAGTTCCTGTAGTAGGTGTAATAAAGTCAATTCCTATATTTGCTGATTTTGAGGAACTGCTCTGTGTAGACTTAGATGTTGTAGTAGCACTACTTTTAGTACTTGCAACTTTAACTGGCTTTACTTCCTTATACATATTATTTACACAATCCTCTACGCTAGAAAATTCCTTACATTCTGTTTCATATTTTTCTAATATACTAATACTTTCTTTATTACTACTATTCTTCTCTTTTAACTTACTTATAACTTCTTCAGCTTGCTTAAAATCTGATACATACATTTTTTCTTCGTCACCTTCTAATATGGCATACATTTTGTAATATGTCTCACCAGATGTGACTACCTGATTATATATTTCATCTTCATTTGTATCTATATCTCTTTTTATTAAGCATAAATTATATTGTGGCATATCATCTATTTTTACAAATGCTATATTTTCTTTATCTCCATTTTGTGCATAATCATTAATTCTAGATTGTAATCTAGTTTTACTGTTACAATACCCTATAAATTTTCCATTATAACTTACGCTGTATGTAGGTTTATATGTAGAAAAAATCACACCAATTATTATGATAATTGGTACAATACATAAAATAATAAACTTTGTCCCTAGTCTTAAATATAACTTTGCTTTATCTAATATTAACATTTTTATTCTCCTTTTAGTGTATTACGGATTTTATAATATTTTATATTTTTTAACAAAGTTTATATAATCCTATTTTCGCTTTTTTTCGACTTTTCTATATTATTTTTACGCTATTAACAATAGTAAACTCTATTTTTCGCTTTTTTTATAAAGAAATCGACTATTTTTAGCACTTTCTAAATACAATAATTCACTGTTAAATGGCTTATATATAATATATTCATCCATATTATAAAATTTTGATATTATCTCCTATTCTATTTACACAAAAAAATTGGTTAAAACTTAAATAAAATATAACTCGAAATATTCTCTTAAAATCATAATATCTCTTGATATACTTTACTATATTTTAACCAATCTTTATATTATTTTTTTTATTGTTGCAATTCTGTTTTAACTGCTTGTATCTCTGTAACAGAAGCCTTTGCTGCTGGCTTATAATACCCTTTTGTTTCTGCTACTTTAAATAATTCATATTGAAAGCTTTCATCATTATTTCTAATTTGTTGTATAGTTTGTCTTAATCCCATATCTTCTGTTTCAGATATCACACCTTGATAAGTAGTAAGTTCTGACTTTACACCATTTAATATATCATTAACCATTGTTTTTTCGTCCATAATATCCTCCTATTAGTTATTTAAAAATGACATTAATTTTTGTTTTGTATTTAAAGCATCTTGTGCTGACTTTGTAAATAGTTGTTTTATTTGTGGATCTACTGCTTGAGAAGCATATGTGTTTAATTTCTGGTATGATGTTTCGTGAGCACCAATTAAATGTCTTAAATTTTGAAGTTCTACTTGTGTCAAATTTGCCATATTTAATCATTCCTTTCTTAATTATTATATTTAGATTATTTCCACTTAAACTGTTTTTATTCATATAAATTGTTTTAACATTTGATGCACAAACAAAGGACGTTTAATGACAAACGTGAACGTTTTTGGATGGAGTTAAAAACATTAGGGACAGGGTTAAATGTTCTACAATGTTTATATTATTTGCAATCCAGCAAATTTAGCCATTAATCTTTTATTACCTACCTTGTCAAAACATATATCTACTTTTAAGTCCTCTCCTTCTTTTTCCACCTTATTGATTGTACCTTCTCCAAACTTTTTATGATAAACTCTTTGTCCAGATTTATACATATTTATATCTACTTCTTTCTTTGCTTCAAAAGATTTTAAAAAGCTCTCTGCTGTTCTAAACGCAAATCCATTTGAAGATTTATTTTTATCTATGTTCGCTGCTACATTTTGTACTTTTGAATCTTCTACTTTGTATGTTTTAATTTTTCCTCCAGCTACTCTGCCATATTCCCATTTATATGAACCATCTTCAAACTTGTCTTCTGTTTTTTCTCCTATAACATCATCATATCCATCTAGTAATTCTCCTGGAATTTCTTTGATAAATCTAGATATAGAGTTATAACTTGTAGAACCAAAAATAGTTCTTCTTTTTGCACATGTTAAGTACAAATATTGTTTTGCCCTTGTAATACCTACATAAAATAATCGTCTTTCTTCTTCTAATTCTTTTGGTTCTCCTATAGATTTATATCCTGGAAAAATTCCTTCTTCCATTCCTACTAAAAATACTGTTGGAAATTCCAATCCCTTTGCGCTATGAAGTGTCATTAATGTTACGGATTCTTCAGTTTCTTCCATATTATCTATATCACTTGATAATGTTATACCTTCCAAAAACTCAGCAAGTGTATTATCTGCAGATTCTTCTTCAAATTCCATTGCAACAGTTAAAAATTCATCTAAGTTTTGTATTCTAGATTCTGCTTCTATTGTATTTTCTAGTTCTAAAGCCTTTGTATAGCCTGTCTTTTTTAGAGTCTCTTTAATTAATTCAGAAATCAACATTTTATCTTTGTTTGCTCTTAATTCTTCTATTACCTCTATAAATTCTCTAGAATTTATAAAAACTCTATTTAAACCATAGCTTTCCGCATTCTTAATAATATCATACATTGATTTTCCACTTTGTTCTGAGATCTGTGCAATATTATCTAAGCTTGTTTTTCCAATTCCACGCTTTGGTTCATTTATTATTCTTTTTAAAGACATATTATCTGATGTATTAAATATCAACCTTAAATATGCAATTATATCCTTTATTTCTTTTCTTTCATAGAATTTTAAACCACCTATAATTTTATATGGAATATCTTCTCTTCTTAAAATATCTTCTATTGCTCTTGATTGTGAGTTCATTCTATAAAGAATTGCAAAATCTGAAAATTTAAAATATTCCTCAGTTTTTAAAAATCTTATCTGATTAATTATATATGTAGCTTCATCATATTCGTCATTTCCACTATATATAAATGGTATATGCCCCTCACCATTTTCTGTCCACAATTTTTTATCATATTTAGCTTCGTTATTTTTAATTACTGCATTAGCAGCTTTTAAAATATTTCCTGTACATCTATAATTTTGTTCTAATTTAATTATCTTAGTACCTGGAAAATCTTTTTCAAAATTTAAAATATTAGAAATATCAGCACCTCTAAAAGAGTAAATTCCTTGGTCATTATCTCCTACAACTGTTATATTTCCATATCTAGAGGCTAAAATTGATACTAACATAAACTGTGATTTATTAGTATCTTGATATTCGTCTACTAATACATATTTAAACTTTTCTGTATAATATTCCAATACATCTGCGTTCTCTGTTAGTATTTTTATTGTATAATTAATAATATCATCAAAATCTATTGCGTTATTTTCTTTTAATCTTCTTTGATATAGCTCATAAACTTTACCAATCGTTTCTCTTCTATAATCATTTGCGTATTTTACCATATATGCTTTTGGTTCTAACATTTCATTCTTTCCATTACTAATTTCTGATAAAACAGCTCTATCTGTAAACATTTTATCATCAACTTTAAGTTCTTTTAGACATTCTTTTATTAAAGTTCTTTGGTCAGATGTATCAAAAATTATAAAAGAATTATCAAATCCTATTCTATCTATATATCTTCTTAATATTTTTACACATATTGAATGAAATGTCCCCATCCAAATATCGTTTGCTTGCTCTCCCACTAAATTCTCTATTCTTTGTTTCATTTCATTTGCTGCTTTATTTGTAAATGTAATTGCTAGTATATTCCATGGTTTTACATTTTTATTTTGCATTAAATATGCAATTTTATGTGTTAAAACTTTTGTCTTTCCACTTCCTGCGCCTGCTATTACAAGGCTTGGACCTTCTGTATTTTCTACGGCTTCTCTTTGTTTATTATTTAATTCTCTTAATAAATCTTGCATGTTTATTTTTTATGATATATTTAATATCTTAAATATATCATTTACTCCTTTCTATATTTTTTTTTTATGTTTTTTATTATTAATAATATTATCTCTCTTTTGCTTATATGTTCATTACTTTATAATTCAAATTCAATTAATTAATAATATTTTCTATCTTATCTATAGTTTTATCTATACACATTTTTATTTCTTCAGCACAAAATAGAAAAGTATCTAAATTATATCCCCATGGATCTTTTATATCATAACTTTTATTTTCATCTACTTCTTCTGCATATTCCTTCATAGTATATACCTTGTCTTTTACTTCTGGATACATATGCATAACACTAATTTTATGTGATATAGTAGCACACAATATTAAATCCATTTCTAATATATTTGAATTTGCAATATTAGTTGAACGGTGATATCTTAAATCTATATCATTTATTTTCATAGCCTCTATTGCATTATATGAAGCAAAATCTCCATTTTCAGCAAAAGTTCCTGATGAATAAACTTCTATATCTAACCCGTCTCTTTTTAACTTCTTCTTTCATTATTGCTTCGGCCATTGCACTCCTACAAATATTGCCTGTACATATAAACATTATCTTCATCAAAATTTCCCTTTCTTTGTCATTTTCCTCATTATAGCAACTATTTTTTTGAAATGCAATTAACATTTACTAAATATTGAAATTTATATGATATATATTATTTCCAAATTACTTGTATCTACTATTTTATATAATAGTAGAAAAAATTCCTAATATAAATCCAATAATATTTCCTATAGCATTCATTCTTCCTTTATATAATTTATTTGATTCTGGTATTAACTCTCCTGAAACTATATATAACATTGCACCTGCTGCAAAAGCAAGACACATTGCTATTATACTTTTGGAAATAGTTCCTATTATTGCTCCAAAAAATGCTCCAAGCCCTGTAGTAACTCCTGATAAAACTACATAGAATATTACTTTACTGGTTTTTATTCCTCCATTTTTCATAGGAACTGCCATTGATATACCTTCTGGTATATCATGAAGTGCTATTGCTATTGCTAAAGAATATCCTAATTTTAATGAAGCCTCAAACCCTGATCCAATTGCAAGTCCTTCTGGAAAATTGTGTATTGCTAAGCCGATACTTACAATAATACCTGTTTTTAATAAACCATTTTTACTTTTTAATATTGAGTTATTATTTGTAAACTTTTTATCAACTAATACATCACAACATATCATACATATTATTCCAAGAATAATTCCTAATAAAACATTGTATATATCAGATATCCCTAAAGCCTCTGGTACTAGCTCAAAGCAAACAATTGCTGTCATTAATCCAGATGCTAGTGATAAAATAAATCCTAAAAATTTTTTAGATTGTGTTTTTAAAAGCACCCCCAAAACTCCTCCTAAAGTTGTTCCAAATGTGCCAAAAAATAATCCCAATAATGTAGTTTTTAATAATTCGTTCAAAATAAATACTCCTTTAAAACAAACTTTATATTAGTTTATTTTAAAGGAGTTATTTTATGAATATTTTTATCTTTCTTTATATTTAAATTTTCTCATTATAATTTCAATTACAACTGCAACTATAAGTAACATAAAGCTAATGTATATATTATCACCAGTTTTTACATTATATTGAATTTCCTTCTCAGATACTTCATTTTCCTTAATTTCATTATTTGTATTTTCATCTGGTGTTTGTGGTTGTTCTTTTTCAAGCTGTTCATCTGGTATCTCTGGCTCTTTTATATCTACGTCAACTATGTGTGTATTAGTTACATCATATCCTTTTACTTCTGATGTGTATCCTTCTACTTTGTCTTCTGTTATTGTATATTCTATTTCTTTTCCATTTGCAAATTTATCAAGATTTTCGAAACTCCATTTCCATTCATCTTCTTTTGTTACTGTCTTGCTCTCTACTTTTGTTCCATCTGCAAATAAATTGATTGTAATGCTTTCTGGTCTTACTCCATCTTGGTTTTCTGCATCTTCCCAAGTTTTGCTTCCTTTTACTTCTACTTTTTCTGTTATATGTGTATTTGTTACATCATATCCTTTTACTTCTGATGTGTATCCTTCTACTTTGTCTTCTGTTATTGTATATTCTATTTCTTTTCCATTTGCAAATTTATCAAGATTTTCGAAACTCCATTTCCATTCATCTTCTTTTGTTACTGTCTTGCTCTCTACTTTTGTTCCATCTGCAAATAAATTGATTGTAATGCTTTCTGGTCTTACTCCATCTTGATTTTCTGCATCTTCCCAAGTTTTGCTTCCCTTTACTTCTACTTTTTCAATTTTATGTGTATTTGTTATATCATATCCATTTACTTCTGATGTGTATCCTTCCACTTCATTTTCTGTTATTGTGTATTTTATCTTAATATCTCCATCGTATTTGTCAAGATTTGTAAAGCTCCACTTCCATTCATCATCTTCTGTTATTACTTTACTTTCTTTTAACTCTTCATTAGCATATAAATTAACTGTAATACTTTCTGGTCTTATTCCATCTTGGTTATCACAATCATCCCAAGTTTTAGAACCTTGAATTTCTTCTAATATTGTTTCACCAATTTGTACATAACCATTACTTCCAATTCCACCACCACGTGTATTTGAATAATTTCCAGTTATTTTTACAGAAGCTAGTTCTCCTGTAATATCTAAGTTTTCTGCATTAGAGTTATCTATAACTAATCTTGTTTCTGGTAACATATTTACTAAATCATCTGGTGTAATTTCTCTATTAATATCATTCCAATTATTTATACCTCCACCCATTGCAAATTGTGATATAAATACTTTAGAATTATTTCCATAACCAGTTTTTAGTGTTGAATCCACATAAATTTGTGATGTGCCATTATTTTCATATATTGTAGCCTTTTCAGGATAAATGTATATTGTAGAAGTTCCACAACCTGCAATTCCTGCACCTTCATTTCTTTTGGCAGTATTATTACTTATATATGCACTTGGAATATAAAGTTTTCCATCTTCATATCCTTTACCTCCATTTACATATATTCCTCCACCTCCATATTCACCTGACACACCTGAAATAAGTACGTCATATCCACAAGAATTATTTGTAATTTCTCCACTATTAATTGTTGCTGTACTAAGGCATTGAATATAAATGCCTCCGCCACTTCCTCCAAATCCGTTAGCATTATTAGAAGAAATTTTTCCTCCATTCATAACAAGTGTAGCTCCACTAACGCCAGTATACATTTTGTCGTTTCCAACCATAATGCCTCCACCAATTCCGCGTGAGTCCATACTTTCGTTAGATGAAATTTCTCCATTATTTATGGTAAGTAAAGCACCATCCATAACAGCAATACCTCCACCAGCTGCAGAGTCATCTGATACCATTATTGCTTTATTGTTACTTATAGAACCTCCATTAAGATCCATTGATACCTTAGATCCCCATAATTCGATTCCTCCACCATACCAACTTGTATTTCCTGATATTTCTCCACCTGTCATATTTATATGTCCGTCATTGTAACAATATATTGCTCCTCCACCTTCTATATAAGAATTTTGTTTTGTATGTTTATTATTAGTAAGCTTTGTACCATCTTCTATATTAAGTGTTCCATTAGATTCTACCTTTATGAGTGCACTATATGCTTCTACCTTATCACCTTGTCCATCCATAACTATATCTTTTAATGTAAGCTCTCCTGTTACTTTAACTAAATATTTAGTAAATCCTTTATAACGTAATAGTGATACTTCTCTTGGTAATGACCATTCTTCATTTCCAGTAACAGTTATAGTACCTGTTACAAAAATACCATCAATTTTCTCTTTTAATTCTTGAGACATATTTTCATAAACTTCTTTTGCTTTCGCAAATGTTTTTACTGGACTATTTGCATTCATTCCATTGTTTGTATCATCTCCAGTTTCTCCATTTACAAATATACCATTCATTTTATGAGCAACTATATTTCCATCTTCATTTACCATAACAATTACAAGAGGATCTGCATCTATAATACTAATTTTTTCAATCACTTCTTGTGAAAGATTTTTTGTCGCTTTTATTAAAATAACATCTTGTGTTTCTAACTTTCCTTGATCTTCTGAACTTAATTTAAAGTTAATTTTATCTGTATTAAATTCTTCTCCTGCTTGTACAGACTTACCTGTTCCCAAATAAACTGTATTAATTGCTACATTTGAATTTAGTACTAAACTTTCTCCATTATGTTCAATATCAGAAATTGTACCATTTCCTGTAATATTTACATTTACACCTTCTTGTATTGTTAGTGCCTTTGTATCTACATTATTGCCATTCCATTTACGATCATTTAAATCTATTGTGATATTTTTTTCATCACTTAATACTACACTTTCTTCTATAACACCATTTGCAACTAATTTAATAGTATCGCCACTATTAGCCTCTTTAATTGCTTCATTAATTGTTGTGAATTTTATTCCAGATTCCGCTGAATTTTTCAGTTCAGCAACAGTACGACCTTTTTCATTTGAGGCATTATATATATCATAAGACTTTGAATCGCTAGATGTTATATTAATACTTCCCTCAATCTCTTTATATTTCTCTTCTCCAGTATCTGATAAATTGTAGTGTGCCCAATAATACTCATCAAAGCTGTTTGTTCCATCTATCATAGATACAGGTGCAAGAAGACTAACATTTTTAGTTCTATTTACAATTATATCATGTGCAAAAACTGTTAATTTATATGTATTATTAGCTTTATTATTATAGATTGCTCCACTATTCATAATCAATGTTGTATCACTTGACCATATACCTACACCACCACATTTATATCCTATATTGTCCTTTACAACTGTATTATTAAGTGTAACATTACCATTTTGAATAGAAATTCCACCTGCTACATTATTTGATGATTCAGAATTTGCATAGTTCCCTGAAATCAAACAATTATCTAATTGAACATTACTGTCCATACCTGTAATACATATTCCTCCACATTCTGCTTTGGAATTCTTACCATTAGAAATAACTTTCAAACCATCTGCAGTCACAGTTGATTCATATACATATATACCACCTACACGAGTTGCATAACTTGCTGTTTGTTCATTATTTGATACTTCGCAATTTTTAATTGAAACAACAGAATCTGTTATAGATAATCCTCCACCACTTGTTGTTCCTGAGTTATTACTAATTACTGAATTTATTGCTGTAAAATTACCATCTGATACATATACTCCTCCACCATATCCTGCAGCAATATTTTCTGTAATTGTCATATTTTCAATAGTTAATGTAGCATATCTACAAAAAATTCCAGCTCCACGCTTATACCATACACCTCCAGAATTGGCATTTGCACCTTTAATTGTACCATTTTTTATAGTAACATTGCTATCTGCATTTGTTATTCTTATTGCTTGAAAACCACTTTCTACAGTAAGTATATGATTTTTTAAATCTAATATATATTTATTAGGTGTTTCAAAAATAATACTTGATTGCATTTTAATATCTTTATTTAATTCTATTATCATATCTACTGTAGCATTTTTTATTACATCATTAATTTCAGTAAAAGAACAAGAATATTTTTCTTCTTCTGCATTTGTATAATAGTATGTAAAGTCTCCCTCTGTTACTTCTGCTGTTTTAGCTACTTTATTAGCTTTAGCAGTTATAGAATTATTTGTTTCTTCACCTATCTCACTTTCTATTTCATCAGATGAATTACTATCATTTGTATTAACTATTGTTGAACCTTTACTACTATCATCTGAAATTATTGATTTTGAATCAATTGAGTCCAGCTCATTTGTATCTGACTCATTTAATCCTTGAGCATCTGCTTTCAATTCTTTAGTTTCTGGAGTTTCTGCTACTTGATTTGTCACCTCTGAAACTTCTGTTATTAGCTTATCTGCATCTTCTATTTCTTCTGCAAAAGTCTTAAATACGCTTATGTTTATAGATGATAATATTAAACTAACTACAAGAAATACAATAGCAGTTTTTCTAATATACTCTTTCATATATTTCCTCCTTTCATAATCTATATAAATTTTATAATATTTTTTATACAGCTTTCAATACATTAAATCTCCAATATTATAATTATATTTAGGGAAGTAAGGATTTACACGAATATTACATTTTCATGTATTTTTGATAACAAATCAAAATTTTATATTAATCATCACTAGAATATTAAAATAAATCTACTAATTCATATTATGATTTGGTTAACATATTTCCTTTTCTTATATTGTTTTGTTTAATGTTTATTTTTTCACTTATAAACTATATCTTTTTTTATGTGAATTATTTCTATTGATGAGTTAAAATCCTTTATATTTATATATATATTTACATTGACTTGTTATATTGATTTTGATTTAATATATATATTTATGTAGACAATCTACTTTACTTAAAATACTTTATATTTTCTTTTTTAAAATTTATTAACTTTTGTAATATTTTCGTAATAATATTATTATGTATAAATTTATATTATAAAAGCGCATAAGATAGGTATTATATACTATCTATGCGCTTTATTTTATTTTACATTAATTATTCTTCATTTCCCTTTAATCTTTCTGCACGATCTGCAGCTATTAAATTATCAATCATCTCATCTAAATTACCGTTTAAGAAATCGTCCATTTGATATATACTCATTCCTATTCTATGATCTGTAATTCTTCCTTGAGGATAATTATATGTTCTTATTTTTTCGCTTCTGTCACCAGTCCCTACTTGAATTTTTCTTTCATTTGCAAGTTTTGCATCTCTTTCCGCTCTTTCCTTTTCGTAAAGTCTAGATTGTAACAATTTCATAGCATATTCTCTATTTTGTAATTGTGATCTTTCAGTTTGACATTCTGCTATTATACCTGTTGGAATATGAGTTAATCTTACAGCTGACGAAGTTTTATTAACATGTTGACCACCTGCACCAGATGCTCTATATACATCCATTTTTATATCTGCAGGATTAATCTCTATTTCTACATCTTCTACAACTGGTAATACTGCAACAGTAGCTGCAGATGTATGTATTCTACCACTACTTTCTGTATCTGGTACTCTTTGTACTCTATGTCCACCACTTTCGAACTTTAATCTACTATATACGCCTTTACCTGTTACCATAAATGAAATTTCCTTATATCCACCCAGTCCTGTTTCATTCTCATTTAATATATCCATCTTCCAATGTTTTCTTTCTGCATACATAGAATACATTCTAAATAAAGTTCCTGCAAATAGAGCTGCTTCATCTCCACCAGTTCCTGCTCTTATTTCACATATTACGTTTTTATCATCATCTGGATCTTTTGGAATTAATAATACCTTTAGTTCCTCTTCTATTCTTGGCAGTTTTTCTTTTGCATCTAACATATCAGCTTCTGCAAGTTCTTTTAGCTCTGGATCATTTAACATTTCCTTTGCTTCTTCTAATTGCTTTACTGTATTTTTATATTCTCTATACTTTTCTACAATTGGTTCCAATTCTGAATGTTCTTTCATAAATTCGCGCCATTCATTTTGTTTAGAAATAATTTCTGGATCACTTATTTTTCCGTGTTAGTTCAATATATCTTTTTTCTACGTCTTCTAATTTTTGAAACATTTTTATTATCTCCTCTTTAACATATTTTTCAGGGTATATCTATTATATATCAAAAAAGGCATATTTTCAAGATATATGGTCATATATATTTAATTATTTAATTCTATAAAATTATAATTTATATCCATTTTATTCAAAATTTCTTTTTCCCTATTTGTACATGTAAACAAAATAATCTGATTTTCTTTAAAGTTTTCTACTAAGAATTTCAAAGTATTTTCTAATCTTTCATCATCATAATAAGCAAATGCCTCATCTAAAATAATTGGCATATTTTCATCAGAAATCTCTTTCGCCATTGATAATCTTAAAGATAAATATAATTGCTCTATTGTACCACCACTTAATCTTTCTGCAGACACATATTCTCCATTTGGCAATTCTACGATAAGTCCATCTTCATCATTAACTGTAACTTTTTTATATTTACCATTAGAAATTTGCATTATGTTATCTGATAAATTTGATGTAAACTTAGGGGTTACACTATTCTTCATTTTTTCATATGCTTCTCCTAATAAAATTCTTGCTGTATTTATCTTATTATTTTTCTCTTTTAATTCTTCATAGTTCTGCTTTTCTATTTCTAATAATTCCTGTGTATTAACTAAATCCTCTAAATTATTTATTATATTTTTTTTATTTAATTGTAATGTATTTAAATTTAATTCTTTTTGTCTAATTAAATTCTGAATATTATCAATTACCTCATTAAAATCTATACAATTAAATAATATATTTAAATCGTCATTATCTATTTTATAAATATACTTATTTTTAATTTTTTGTCTTTCCAAATTTATTTGTGTATTAATTTTTTGATTTATTTTTTCTATTTCATTTTTTGTTTCTTCATTATTTTTTTCTAATAATTTAATTTCATTTTCTATACAATTTATTTTTTCATTTAATTCATAATTAATTTTATTTATTTTTTCTGTTATTTCTACATTTTGTTTTTTTATATTATTTACTTTTATAAAATAATACAAAAATGTCAATATTATTGGAATCAGTAAAATTAATGATAAATATAAATTATTTGTTAATACAAAAGATATAATATTTAAAATAATAAAAATAAATATTAATATAAAATATATTTTATTATTTATTCTTAATTTATTTACATTATTAATTTCATATTTATTATTATTAATTTCGCATTTATTATTTAATTTATTTTTTTCTTTTCGATTTAATAATAAATTTAATTCATACCTTTTTTGTTCTATTATTTCTTCATTTTTTTGTATTATGTTTTTATTTAAATTTATTTTTTCAATTTCTATTTTTTCAATTTCTTTTTTTTCTTTTAATTCTTTTAAATATTTCTCTTTTATTTTTTCTTTTTCTATTTCATTATTTAGTTTATTAATTTCATCTTCAATAATATATTGTTTCTTCTTATAATCTTCTAATTCTTTTATCTCATTTTCATATTTATTTATTTTATTTATACTTAAATTTATTGGTTTACCTTGGCTTCTATCTGTACCAACTTCATCTAATTGTTTCTTATTTAATTTATCTATTGCTTTTTTATATGAAATATTATCATCACCAGTTCCTGCTAAATTGGCAATCTTTTGTATATAAACATTTTGGTCTTGCTTATTTAATTTTACTTCTTGTTGCATAGATACAATACTTGATAAAAACATAAACTCATCTACTTTTGTTTGTTCAAAAAAGAATTCACTCCCCATATTTTTATCTATATTAAATTGTTTTGATATATCTTCTAAATTTTCATTATATATTTTGGGATTTTTTTTTCCAAATTCCCTATATACTTCAAAATTTTTTCCCGAATCTAATTTATATTTTATTTTTCCTGAAAAATCGCCTTCTCCCCATGGTTTATATAAATCATAATCAGAAAAATATTTTCCCTTTTTATTTTTTGATGTTCCATAAAAAATATTTTGAATAAATTTTAATAATGTGGATTTACCTGCTTCATTTTTACCATATATTAAATTTATTTTTTCTGACAAATTATATTCTTTATCATTTATTTTTCCAAAAGAATTTATTTTTATATTCTCAATTTTCAAACATATCACTCCATTATTTATCTAATATTTCTAATCCAATTTCAAATACTTCACTAAAAAAATCTTTTTTTAACGGATCACTTTTTATTTGCTCTAATATTTCTTTTGCAAACATTCCTTTTAATGTTGTTTCTTTAGAAATATCTTCTATGTCATATTCAATTATTGTTTTATTTTTAATTTTTAAAATGTTTTTATTATCATTTAATTTATTTATTTCATTTATATTTATTTCAAAATTTCTTGTTCCTACTAAATTTATTTTATAAAAATTATTTTCTTCTGTTTCTAATCCATTTATTTTTTCTATTAATTCTTCATCTGAATTTATTTCACTAATATCTATTTCTTTTTCAATAAATATTTTAGGATCCATTTTTATGAATTCAAGATTTAATTTATCTTTTTCTATTTCTCCCACAATCATACCGTGATTTCCTAATTCATCAAATCCTAAAGATATTGTAGAGCCAGGATAAATAATTCTTTGATTACTATCTATATTATAATTTGTTTTATGAATATGTCCCAAAGCTACATAATCAAATCCTATTTGTTCTAATGTTTTTTTAGAAATAGGATTATAGTTATTTTCTATCGAATCTGATCCATCTAATGTCCCATGTATTATTAATATATTTAATTTATCTTTATCATCTAATGTAATGCCTTCTAAATCAACTCTCCCCAAATAAAAGTCATCAAAACCATAACCATAAATATTAATTCCATCTAGTTCTATCTTCTGTAATTTAGAATTAAAAATATATACATTTTCACTCCAAATAAAATTATTATAAAACGAATTTTTTAAATACGGGTCATGGTTACCCGGTGTAATAAACACCTTTGTATCTGGTATAGTTTTAAATAAATTATTTATAAATTCTATTGTACTTTCTCTTATATAGTTATGTTCATATAAGTCTCCTGAAATAAATAAAAATGGTATTCTATTTTCTTTTATAAATTCTATAACCTTTTTAAAAGTTTCTTTTTGTTCTATTCTTCTTAATTTACACAAATCCGTTTTATTACTTAATGTAATAAAAGGTGTATCAAAGTGCATATCTGCTATATGTACAAATTTCATAAATTAGATTTCCTTTCTTTTTTATATTTATTTTTATATCATACCAACTTTTGTCAGTCAATATATTTTTGAACATTTGTTTTAATTGTTGTTGTTAAAAATAATTTTTTAAAATAGATAACAAACATTATATATTTTAAAATTTACTCAATTAATCAATAATTAAAGTTTTATTTATAATATTTACTTTATATAAACATTTTTTTTACAATAAATTAGCACTAAACCCAAATATATATAATATTTCTACTAAACTATCTAATAAAATTAAATTTTAACATGGTTCCTACTTTTTAATATCCTAAATAAAAAAGCGATTAATTAATTTTAAACTTTAATTAATCACTTTTATCTATAATTTTTAATATTTTAAGTTATAGTATTTATTAATTATCATCATCTAATGGTCCAAATAATTCATCAAATTTTGCTTCCAATTGTTTTTGTATATCTTCTGAAAAATCATCATCATTTTCTTGAGGTAATGTTGGTGCATCTATATCATCATTAAATAAATCATCTATTGATTCTTGCTTTTTATCTATTGATTTTATTTTATTATTTTTTCCATCATCTTTATCATCATCAAATAAATCATCTAAAGAATCTACTTTTAAATCAGGCTGTTCTCCATTATCTGGATATGGATTATACGGATTGAATTTTCTCCATACGCCTCTATTTCCAGAATCAAAATCATTATGATCTAGCGTATATTCTTGTAATCTTTTAACCATTTGCGATTCAAAATAATAATACTTTCTTGCTTTTACTGGTTTTAAACCCTTTTCAAAAATAATACATAAATCATTATCCATTCTTCTTAATTCATCTGGTGTCATTAATGCTCTTCCCATTACTTGATCAGATGTACTATAACCTTGTCTTTTATCATTTTTATCTCTATTGACCGATTTGCTATCTCTTGTAATAGTTTTTTCGCCCAGTGCTTTTGAAAAATACTCTACTGTTTTAAATGAGTTACTTCCTAAGAATACATGAGTATCACAGTTACCCATAATAGTTTCATGAGATTTTTCATATACAGCTTCTAATTGATCTAAGTTTTGTAAAATAACACTAAATGATATTCCTCTACTTCTTGATGTTGATATTTTTTTATCGAAATCAGGTATCTTACCAATGTTAGCGAACTCATCTAGTATAAAGAAAACTGGAACCTTTAATCTTCCACCATTCTTATCTGCAAAATCGTATAATTGTTGTATCATTTGTGCAAAGAATATTGTAAGTAAGAAGTCATATGCTGTATGTGTATCTGATGAAATAACATATACTGCTGTTTTTTTGCTTCCTATATCTTCAAAATTTATTGTGTCTGTTGAGGTAACTTCTGAAATTTCTTTTGAGTCGAATTTACCTAGTTTTGATTGAAGTGAACTTAAAACGTTACTAAAAGTTTTTTCTGATGCAGCAACAACTTCTATAGATTTGTAATTTATTCTTGCTGGATGATCTGCTGGCAAATCATTCATTAATTCTGTTAACATATTACTTCCACCACTAGTATTTGCGGCTCTAACCATCTCAGCACAGCTAACTAAGTTCTCTTCTTCTCTTACTCCTCTACTAATTAAATAATATATTAATGCTTTTAATAGCATCTCAGACATATTATCCCAATAGGGGTCTGAATTTCCTCCTTCAGACTTTTGACCTCTTATTATTGTATTTGCTATAACGTCTACATCTATTTCATTATTAATATGTGCTAAAGGATTATATCCATCACTATTTTCCGGATTTACTAAATTTAATACTTTTATATCATATCCATTCTTTTTTAAGAATCCTGCCGTTTTATCATATAATTCTCCTTTTGGATCTGTAAAAACATATGATCCTAACATTTGAAAAGCATTTGGAATTGAATATGATGCTGATTTACCAGAACCTGATCCGTCCTACAACTAGAACATTCACATTTCCTCTTTTATCAATTGGTAAGTAATTTTTTTGAGCAAGTATTAGACCTTTATTTTTACTTAAAATTTTATATTGCTCTCCATTTTCACTCCAATCACTTGATCCATGCTCTATATCTGAATACTCATTTTTAGGAGCTGATTTAGCAAGTCCTATTATAACTACTATTGCAAAACCTGCTGTAAAAAATAATGCTGTACTAAAAAATGTCCCTATATATTCTGCTGAAAGTACCTTAAAAATAGCATTAAAACTTGTTATCGCTGGTACTACACTTTCTATAAAAATAGGCATTTCAAATACACCATTTACTGTTGCTTGTTTTATTGCAAGTGCTACAGGCGCAACAAATAGTATGGTTAATATGCACCATACTATTATAAATAATATTAAATTCTTTTTAAAGTTTTTACCTACTTTATCTATTTTATAGCCCATAAAAGCTCACCTTCTCTTTAGTAATTTAAATCTATCCTCTATCATATGAACCTGAAGATGCTCTTGTAGATTTTGCTTTTGCCCTTCTGTCCCCTTTTGTTGTTAATATCTTACCTTTTCCATCTATTCCATCTCTACGTGCGATAACCACTCCATTTTTATCTTTAATAACTACATTATCAGCTGCATTTATAGCCATACAATTTCCATTTTGCAAAGCTATAGTTGCATTTTTGCAATTTCTTGAATTTTTAGGTGGCATGTCTACACTTTTAGTTCTTGTATTTACAATAAGTGGACCTCCTACAAGATAATAATTATTATTTTGGTTCGGTTCTCTATCCGCCATACATCCTCTCTCCTTTTAATCTTTCTTATCTTCTCTTATTTCAAAGGCAAAATATGATTTGTAAGGTTTTAATTTGCATTTACCCTTGACTTCATTTGTTTCTTTGTTAAAAAATACTACTGGTTTTATCTCTTCTGCAGTTTCAGGATCGATAATTGATATTGGTCTTTTTAGATTTGGTGTATATGTAAATTCTTTATAGTCTGATTCATTCTCTGTATATAAGGTATCAAATTTAATTGGTACTGGTTTTTTACTAATTTTAACTTTATCACCATCTAGTAATCCCATATTAACTACTACTTTTTCTTTTGCAAAAGATAGTATAACTAATTGATTTCCCTCTTCCAAAGGATTATCAACAAAAAAAGTTTTCTTTTTATTATCTCCTCTTAATTCCTCTATGTAATCTAGTCTTTCTACTGTAAACTTCGGAGAATTTTCTAAGAATTCCTTTTCTGTTTTGTTTATTTGATATATAACTGTATTTACCTCTTTTGGATCTGTTATACTAAAATGCTTACCGTGTAAGCTTTCCATATTATACACCCCTCTTCTATGAATGTTTTTATGTCTCATAGTTTATCTTTTGTTTTCATTCATACATCAATAAATTTATTATAAATCTTTTTTCTTAGAATGTCAATATTTTTAGTCATATTTCTTATGTAAACTCTTCATTTGTGGCAGTCATTTTTAGTTTTGTTAATATATTATTTCCTTAATAATATATTTTTCTTGGATTAAATTTAGAAATTTCATTAAGTCTTTTAAACAGTTCTTTTTCTTCTTCTGTCATATTTTTTGGAACCATAATCTTAGCTTCTATTATAAAATCTCCTCTACCACCTTTTCCATCTTTGTATCCTTTACCTTGAACTGTTACATAGTCTCCACTTTCTATTCCTTCTGGAATATATACAGATAATTCTTCATCTATAGTATCAACTTTAATTTTTGTACCTAATGCTGCTTCCCATGGTGTAAGCAGTAAATTGGTATATATATTATATCCACTTAGTTTATACCTTTTTCCATCTTCTATTTTGATTTTTATAAATAGATCTCCATTCTTTCCACCATTTATTCCCTTTTTTCCTTGTCCAATTAAACGTATTTTTTCATTATCTCTAATTCCAGAAGGAATTTTCACTGTAAAGGTTTTCATTTTTCCATCAGTTGTTCTAAGCGATATCTTTTTTTCAGCCCCATAAAAAGCTTCTTCAATAGATACATCTATTTCTGTTTCTATATTTTCGCCTTTTATAGCAATTTTACCTTTATTTTTATCGTCTATATCATTTTGATTAAAATTTGATATTCCAAAAAACATATTAAAGAAATCACTAAATATTGAACCATTTTCCCTTTTACTCTCTTCATATTTTACCTTTTTCTTTCCAATATTAGAATTCCACATTCTATCGTATTTTTTCTTTGAGGAAATCTCAGATAAAACTTTATAAGCTTCATTTATATCTTTAAATCTCTCTTCTGCATTCTTATTTCCTATATTTACATCTGGATGATACTTTTTTGCTTGCTCCCTATATGCAATCTTTATTTCATCTATCGAAACTTTACATGTATCTAATCCTAGTATCTTGTAATAATCCTTAAATATCATTTAGACATCCTCCTTATGCCAAGGTAAACGTATTATAACATACTTTTTCTGTCTGTTCAATGGGAAATATTTATTAATAAACTCTTCAAGTTATAGAGTAATACTTTAATATTGTATAGTAGTTATAAAGCTTTAAATATACATAAAAAAACTGTAATGTTTAAGTGGAATAATTCTAGAAGATTATAAAAGATGTGTAAAACTACACACCTTTTACCATTAAGTATCACTATATCATATATTTTTAGTATACATAGCTAAATTTACTTTAATCCACCCTTTAAATTACTCATAGAAATTCCTGATAATATATTGCTATCAAATGAATATGTAATATTTTTCTCTTCTCTATTTCTTTTTAATGCAAGCTTAATTAATTCATCTAGTAATTTAGTATAGTTTAAACCTGTAGCTTTCCACAAATGAAATGATAACGAACCTGGAATGGTATTTACTTCATTTACATATATTTCATTTGTATCATTATCTATCATAAAATCTATACGAATAACCCCTGAACATCCTAAAATATTAAAGGTTTTTAAGGCTAGCTCTTGTATTTTTTCTTTTATATTATTGTTTATGTCTGCTGGCAATTTTAAAACAGAAGCATTCATTGACTTTGTAATTCCTGTCTTTTTACATCCAGATATATATTTATCCTTATAACTTAATATCTCATCTGTTTTAACTGGTTCTTCACATTCTGACGCTTTTGCATATTCATAATCTCCTACAACTGAACAATTAATTTCTTTTAAGTTTTTAATTGCTCTTTCAATAAGTATTTTATTTGAATACATAAATGCATTTTCTATAGCTTCTTTTAGCTCTTCTTTGTTTTTAGCAACTTTTATTCCCACACTAGATCCTAAATTTATAGGTTTAACTATTATAGGATAAGAAAACCTTGTTTCAATTTCTTTTATTATACTTTCTGAATATTCATTATATTCTTTGCTACTTATACATTTGCATTCTAATGTCGGAATATTATTATCTTTTAATACACATTTGCAAACATATTTATCCATACCTACACTAGACGAGATAACATCACATCCAACATATGGAATATTAAACATTTTTAAAAATCCTTGTAAAGTCCCATCTTCAACATTTGTTCCATGTACAATTGGAAATGCAATATCAATATAATCATATATATCGTTTTGATAAATTTTCTTATCGCATCTTAATAAAACCACTTTATTATCTCTTTGAGTAAGCGTAACCTGAGTACTATTTTTTAATAAGTTATCAATATCTTTATAATTAGATATATCCCCTATTAAATTTCCACAATACATTTTATTTTCCTTTGTAATATATATAGGAATAACATCATATTTGTCTTTATCAATATTTTCAATCGCCTGAATAGCAGTAATTATAGAAACTTCATGTTCTACACTCTTTCCACCAAAAAATACACCAACTTTTATTTTCATAACCTTTATAAATCCTTTCTTATAAATTATAATTATCTGGTAAATCATTTTCTAATAAAATTGTTACTTTATCATTCAATCCCCAGCTAGTAATCTGTTTAACTGCCTCTTGTGGACTATTTACCATAAATACTTTATTTTTATTAAATTCTTTTGAGCTTATTCCATTTAAAACATATTTAGATATTGTACTATTTACTAAAAATATGTAGTCACAAACATCACACATATATTTTCCAAATTCATAATTAAATTTTTCCTCATCTCCTCCTAATTCTATTAGACCAGGAGTAACAATTATTTTAACCCCTTCAAATTCTGATAATGTATCTATAGCAGATTTAGAACTTATTGGATTTGAATTGTAAGCATCATCAATTATATTAAAATTTTCTCTTGAGATTAACTGTAATCTGTGTTTAACACTTTTTATTTCTTTAACACGAGGAACTAATCTATCTAGTGAAATTTCTAAATAATTAGCAACTGCAATTGCTCCTGTAAGATTTGTAATATTATGTCTTCCAATAAGTCTTGTTTTAAACTGCATATTTTTAATAGAAAAAAATAATCCTTGAGGTGAAGACTTCAAATCAAAAGCACTATAATCTAATTTTTCATTATCAATTCCATAAGTTAATATATTAGTTTTATTTTGTCTAGCAATATATTCATTATCATAATTTAAAAATGTTACTCCACCATTTTTATTAACAGAATCATATAATTCAAACTTTGTTTTTATAATATTATCAATTGTTTTGAAACTCTGTAAATGTTGAGGTCCAATAGCAGTTATAATACCAAACTTAGGATTTACAATATCACAAATTTCTTTTATATCACCTACTTTAGTTGCTCCCATCTCACAAATAAAAATTTGATGAATAGGCTTTAACTCTTCTCTTATTGTTCTTACTACACCCATTAAAGTATTATAATTTTTAGGTGTTGCTAATACTTCATATTTAGTACTTAAAGTTTTTACTAGAAAATTTTTTACGCTTGTTTTTCCATAGCTTCCTGTAACTCCAATAACTGTTAATTCTGGCATATCTTTCAATATTTTTTTTGCATTATTAATATAATATTTTCGAATTCCATGTTCTATTGGATAATTTATTGTATTTGCAATAAAACATAAACAAAATGCTATAATATTTAATAGCCCTAAAGTTATAATATTGTTACTTAATACACAAAACAATATAATTATTATAGCTTGAGTTATAAACATTCTGTTAACTCTATTTGTGAACTTAAGTGGTATTTTTGCTTTATTTTTTTTAAAATTAGCAAATATTGAAATTCCTAACAATATTACAGAAACAACTCTAGCAATATTGTTATTAAGTAATAATATTAATATTGGAATTAATATACTAACACTTCTTAATAGTACTTTTTTTATATTTGCTTTCATCCAATTTACATATTTTTTTAAAAAATATGAATTCAGCTGAAACATATGCATATAAAACAATAAAAATAAGACCAAATTAACTATTAGTTCTATCTTAATTAGTATCTCCATGATGTCCTCCATTTAAAAAATTCTCAATTACTATATTTACATATGCAGGATTTTCTAAAAACACATAATGCGAACATCCTCTAACCTTAACAAGCCCTGCATCTGGAATCATTTTTTCCATAATTTTGGCATCAGCTATAGGTGTTGCTGTATCATTTTCTCCCCATATTAATAGAGTAGGTACTTTGACGTTTGGTAAAAAATTTCGTATATCTTCATTAATTAGCTTAACCATGCTTTCTCTCATTATTGGACTTGCATCTTTATAATCAGCTGAACCAAAATAATTTTTTACTTTATTTAAAAGATTTGGAAAAAGAAATCTTATCAATTTAATCTGTGCAATTTTTTTACAAATTTTATATGTTTTAATTCTAATTATCTGTGTAATTGTTTTTTTATGAACTATTCCTGCACTTCCAATTAAAATTATCTTATTTATTTTAAAGTCTAAATCTTTTTTACTCATTAGTTTTATGATTATTCTTCCACCATTCGAATGTCCTATGACATCTAATTCATTAATATTTTTGGACTTAATAAATTTAATTATAAATGTAATATAATCATCCAAATTCCAACTATTCTTAGGCTCATCAGATTCTCCAAACCCAGGCATATCAAAACATAAAACATTGGCATACATTGAAATTGAATTAATTAATGTAGTATAAGTATTTATAACGGTTCCCCATCCAGGAATAATAAGAACAGTTTTTCCAGTACCTTTTTTTATATACCTAATTTTTAAATTGTCTATATATGCTTCTCCCATAAAAAGTCTCCTTACACAAAAATATTATGATACTTTTTTTATTTTTTCATTATAAATGCGCTCTCATATTCTTAGAATTAATATTATTACATTTAGGTTCATATTATTACTATTTTCTAATATTTTTTAATGTAATATCATAAGAATGGTTAATATTTATATATTATTAGCCATTTCTATGCTTGTATGTACTTTTTATAAAATATTATTGTAACAAAGCAAGAAATAAATGGTTTCATTTTATAAAACAAAACCATTTATTAATCATACCTTAAATATTTAATTTACGAATAATAAATTACTAATATTTATTATTCAACACTTCTATTAGCTATTTCTATTGCCTTTTTTACAATATTACCACAATTTTTAGAAGAGACATTTTGCCATCCTCCATCTTGTTTTACTTGTTCATATACCCCTAGCTCTTTTGCTATTTCTTCTCTTAGATTTTCTGATATTGTGGAATTTTTATTTCTTGACATACCAAAAACCTCCTTAGAAAAACATTAGTTATGCTTTTCTAATACTAGTATATACAATATAAAAAAATATATTTAGACAATTACTACCTCTACATGGTTAATGTTCCATTTGGAGTGTTTAATATTACTAGGACATCCTCTTCTCTTCCTGTGGTTGCATTAATGTAAACTAAGAATTCTCTATCTTCTACTTTTCCTTTAAATTCCCAACATAATACTTCTGTTTGATATTTCGTTGGAATTACTGCTAATCCTTCACTCAAGATTTCTAATTCTTTGTTTAAAGATTCCTTTGCTTTTTCTTTGCTTATTTGTACTTCTTCTAAAGCTCTCTCTGTATGTGAATTTAAATATCCTGTTGTTTCTATTCCTAAAATTTCCCCATTATCTAAAGCAACTTTTAATTTTATTAAGTCTGGATACATTATCACATCATTTTGCATATATGCATAATTAATTGTTACAATTCCATCTTGCTTCATATAATAAGTTTCTTTCATATTACTTATTCCTCTTGTATTTAAAAACTCTTTACCTAATTCATTTGCTTTTTCTGTGGTAATTACTTCTACACTGGCATCCCTATTATAGTTCATAAAAACCACATGGCCACCTTTTCTGGAAACCGAGATCCATAAATTAGTATCGTTATTATTCCCTGTTTTTACAGCAAAGTCATATGAAGGAATATTTGCATTTTCGCTTACTCCATTTGAATTGATCTCTTTTATTTTATCTTTTCCTATAAATTCTTCTGCTATTTGTTTTGCTTTATCTTCATCTATTTCCTCTCCTGTCAATCCCTTTCTTTCTGGATTTGTCATATGTTCAGAAAAAGCACCATCATATATTAATCCTGCGTATTCATGAAAATTCTCTTCTAAATTACTAAAGCTGTCCTTTGATATGTTGCTAACTTGCTGGCTAAACGTTTTTCTTCCTTTTTTAGTTAATTCTCCGAAAGCTTATTCTTCCATCATTTAAATCGCTTGACAATTGATTAAGTGTATTTTCCAATTCTATTGCATACGAATGTAATTCTTTCAAATTATTCAAATCATCTTGCGATAGGCTTTCATTATATATATTTTTTCTCGATAATGAATAACTATAGTCACTAACTTGATTTAAAAACTTTGCTGTATTTGCTAATTCATTACTATCAATAGGAAGTCTCGCTAAATAGCTTTGTGCAAGATTTGCCTCTCTCCATACATGTGTTAGTGTCTCAGCTCCATGTTCAGGTGTACTAGAAATTAACGATTTTGCTAAATAGGTTTCAACACTTTGAACATAATCAACTAATTCATAAAAAGCCATATTATATTCATTTTCTGATGCTTGTCTATATTCAGTTTGCTTTTTATAGGTATATATTCCAAGAGCTAATATTATTGTAACTAAAACTATTACCAAAGTTAGCATGTGTCTATCTTGCAAACGATTTTTCCAATCATATACCTTCTCTTTTATTTTACTCATTTTTATCTTCCTTTCTATTTATTCGTTATTCAATTAAAAAATTTCTAAATTTTTCTTATATCATTATTTTTCATTTAATATTAATTAGCAAAAAGTAAAAATTAAATTTTAATATAAATAATAACAAATCTTAAATATACTTATTTATTAATCTACAAACTCTAATTATATTTATTTACAAAATCTATGTTTTCCTATTGTTTTTATTAGTGGTCTTGACCAAATCCAACTATTAGTTGCAGTATTTGGATTAAAATAATATATCGCACCACCTGTTGGGTCCCACCCATTTAGTGCATCTTGTGCTGCTTTAACAACAGTTGAACTTTCTTTTATTGGTACATTTATCTGACCATCTGAAACAGCTGTAAATGCTCCTGGTTCATAAATTACACCTGCAATAGTGTTTGGAAAACTAGAATTTTTAACTCTATTTAAAATAACAGCTCCTACAGCTACTTGTCCTTCATAGGTTTCTCCTCTTGCTTCTCCATTTATGGCTCTTGCAAGTAATTGCACATCTGAAATATTAGAAGCTGTAACTGCCAAAGACTTATTCTGTCTAAATAGGATAATTGAAAAATTATAAATTTCTATTATAGCAAAGGTTACTGAAAGTATAATAAAAACCGTTTTTAATATTTTTTTCAGTTCTAACACTCCTTTCATTTTAAATATTTTCTTAAAATATTGTTTGTAGATTTAGAAAATATTATTCTTTTTTTGCAAATTTTTGTAAAACTATTTTTTATATGTTATAATCATAGAAAGTTTATACAAGAAAGGAAAAAATTTTCAAAATGAAAAAAGTAATTATATTTTATGCCTCTTATGGTGGAGGACATTTATCTGCTGCTAAATCAATTAAAGAATACATAGATAATAACTTTCCAGATGTTCAGTCAGAATTAATAGACTGTATTAATTATATAAGTAAAAGTATTGATAAGATGACAACATCTGCTTATAAATGTATGGCTAAAAATACCCCTAAACTTTGGGGAAATATTTACAACAATTCACAAAAGGGTATTTTATCTAAAATTAGTAATAGTGCTAATAGATATTTAGCATCAAAACTCTATCATTTATTCGAGGAAAAGAATCCTGATATAATAATATCTACACATCCATTTAGCTCACAAATGACTAGCTATTTAAAAAAAACAGGAAAGGTAAATTGTATTTTAGCGAGTATCCTTACAGATTTTGCACCACATGACCAATGGCTTATAGGGAACGAATTTATAGATTATTTTTTTGTTGCACATGATGGAATGAAATACTCTCTTATTGATTATGGTATTCCAGAATCTAAAATATTTGCTACTGGTATCCCTGTTTCAAGTAGATTTTTAAAAAATTACGATAAAAATGAAATATTTAATTTATTTGAATTAAATCCAAATAAAAAAGTAATTTTATTTTTTGGTGGAGGAGAATTTGGACTAGGTAAAGATAGAACTATTAGTATTTTTAGATTTCTTTCTCAAAACACCGATAAATATCAAATCGTAGCTATTTCTGGAAGAAATATGAAAATGAAAAATAGTTTTGAAAAATTACTTACTGAAAAGAATAAGGATAGCATAAAAATATTAGAATATACTGATAAAGTTCCTGAACTTATGTATATATCTAGCTTGGTTATAACTAAGCCAGGTCGGTCTTACATCTACTGAAAGTTTAGCTTCAGGACTTCCTATTATAGTTATAAATCCACTTCCTGGTCAAGAAGAAGAAAACGCAAATTTTCTAGAAAGCAATCATGCAGCAAGATGGATAAAAAAAGAGGATAATATCGAAGAAGTTATTTCTAGTATCCTAGATTTTCCGAGTACACTTGAAAACTTGCAAAAGCAAGCAAAGATTTTGGGCAAACCTAATTCGACTAAAGATATTTGTGAAATAGTTTTAAAAAACAAAAATTATTAATAAATATCATATTTTATGAAAATAATAAGCTCTTACCTCATATATTTAATAAAGTGAGGAGGAGCTTTATGTGTCTTAATAATCTATCTGGTACCGAGCTTGTTACACTAGCAAGTATTATATCTATTTATATTTCAAATGAATTGTCTGCTGATGAAATTGATACTTTAGGCAACTTTTTTTCTGCGCTTGGTGCTAATTTAAGTACTATTGGTTCAGCGTCTCAAACTACTTCCAAAAATGATAATAACAATTCAATATGTAATTTTTAGATTACATTATTATATTCACCATTTTATTTTCTACTAAGCTTCCTGTAAAATAGGATATCTATAAAAATATTAATTTCTTTTATATAGAGCAATATAACTATCTTTTATAAATATCCTATTTTACTATTTACAAATTAAATATACATAAATTATTAATATATTTTATAACTCTCTTCGTCCTTCTAAAGCCTTACTTAATGTAACTTCATCTGTATATTCTAAATCTCCACCTACTGGTATTCCATGTGCTATTCTTGTAACTGTAATTCCAAGTGGTTTTATTAATTTAGATAAATACATTGCTGTTGCCTCTCCCTCAACTCTCGGATTGGTAGCTAATATAATTTCCTTTACTTCACCATCCATTAATCTTGCAAGTAACTCTTTTATTTTAATATCATCTGGTCCAACTCCATTCATAGGTGATATCGAACCATGAAGCACATGATACACCCCCTTAAACTCATGTGTTCTTTCCATTGCAACAATATCTTTAACATCTTCTACTACACAAATAACAGATTTATCTCTTGTCTTATTTGAACAAATCATGCAAGGATCTGTATCTGAAATATTGTAACATGTAGAACAATATTTCAGATTCTCTTTAGCATCTATAATAGCTTTTACAAACTCTTCTGTTTCTTCTTTACTAGAATTCAAAATGTAAAAAGCAAGTCTTGCAGCTGTTTTGCTACCTATACTTGGTAATTTTTCAAATGCTTCTATTAATTTTTCTATTGATGGTGAATAATATGACATATTTTTTCCTTCTTTCCACTTATAATTTAGAAAAGAAGATTTCTCACAATATGACTCGAAACCTTCTTTATGATTTTATTTACATTATTCCTAGTATTTGACTTATCTTGTTTCGAAAAGTATTTATTTACTTTTCTTATTTTACCTACATTAATCCTGGTATATTATATTTTCCAAGCTGAGCTGCTTGTGCACTATCAACCTTTCTTAAAGCTTCATTAACACATGTTAATATTAAATCTTGTAACATCTCAACATCATCTGGGTCAACTACATCTTTTTTTATTATTATTTCTTTTAATTCTTTATTTCCGGACACCTTAACAGATATTGCTCCGTCCACCTGCTGTTGCATCAAATTCCTTATTTGCTAATTCCTCTTGTGACTTTTCCATATCTGCTTGCATCTTTTTTGCTTCTTTCATTAATTGGTTTATATTCATTCCACCAAATCCTCCCATTCCAGGGAAACCTCTCTTTGCCATTTTACATTCCTCCTTAAAATTATTCTTCTATTATATTAACCTTCATATCTATATTTTTTGTAATATTATCAATCTCACTATTTTCTACAAATTTTGGTAAATTATTTTCATCTAGTAATTTAACTACCATCTCTTTGCCATATTCTATAGAAACTGCTTTGGTAAGCTGTTGCATATTTTCTGGTTTTTCTAATATTGCCTTTCCAAAAGATGTTAAACCATTTGGAAATTCTATACCTACCATCATATCATTAAGCTCTCTTGCATTAGTATTAATTAAATTACTATATAACATTATTTTTCCATCTTGTTTTAAATTATTTATAATGTTAGGCCATGCATCTATTTTCTTTAATTTATCCATATTATTATTTTTAACATCTGTTTTTGTAGCTTTTAGATTTATACTTGGTACATTTCCAAAATCAGACGTTTTCTGCATACTGTTATCCACATTCTTTGAAGAATTGTGGATAACACCAATTTTAATTTCATTAATTTGCTTTTCTAATTTATTTATTTTTTGAATCAATTCTTCTTTATCATTTACTTGTTCATCGCTACATAATTTCATTATTCCAACTTGCATAATAATAGACTTTTGTGTAGACCATTTTAGGTTGTTCTCTAATTCTGACAAATCAAAAATTATTTTTAATAAAGCTTCTTTAGATGTACTTTCAGATAATTTTGATATTTGCTTAAGTTCTTCTTCTGTATACAAATCTAGTTTTTTACTTGTTTTAAATAATAATATATCTTTTATATATTTTATTATCTCCCATACTAAATTGTTTATATCTTTCCCATCATCTATTATTTCATTTATCGTATCGATACTTTGATCCATATTTTTATTTAAAATTGCTTCTACAACTTTATAAATGTACTGGGTCTGTGGAATTCCAACTAAATCTTTAATTTTTTGTACATCAATTTTATTACTTCCATCTTGGATACATCTATCTAATATACTTAGTGCATCTCTCATTGCACCTTCTGCAAGTGATGCTATTGTTTTTAATGCATCTTTTGTAATATCTACATTACTTTCTTTGCAAACGTAGTCTAGCCATTTAGCTATATTATTATCAGATATTTTTTTAAAATCAAATCTTTGACATCTTGATAGTATAGTTGCTGGTAACTTTTGTGGTTCTGTAGTTGCTAATATAAACTTAACATGTTTAGGTGGTTCCTCAAGTGTTTTTAGAAGTGCATTAAATGCCCCTGTTGATAACATATGAACCTCATCTATAATATATACTCTATATTTAGCCGTAGTTGGTAAAAAATTAACTTCATCTCTAATTAAACGAATATCTTCTACACTATTATTAGAAGCTGCGTCCATTTCTACAATGTCTGTTAATGAGCCAGAAATAGCAGCCTTACATATTTCGCACTCGTTACATGGTTCTCCGTCTTGCGGATTCAGGCAATTTACTGCTCTTGCTAAAATTTTTGCAGCTGAAGTCTTACCTGTTCCTCTTCCTCCATTAAATAAATATGCATGTCCAACTCTCCCAGACTTAATTTGATTTTTAAGGGTTTTTGTAATATGTTCTTGTCCTACAATTTGGTCAAAAACAGGTGGTCTAAATTTTCTATATAGAGCTGTATATGCCATTATTTCACCCCCATTTAACAAAAAAATAGTACGAGATTTTATTTACTTTTCTAACCTCTCTATGGAAAGTAAACTTCCACATAACATCACTACTTATTGCTGCTTCCTTCCAGACCTGACAAGGTTCATAGCTATTTATTGGATTTTACTCTCCATACAAAGGTTAGAAGTATTCTCATACCATTTTGAATTATATAATGTTTTTTTTATTTTATCAAGTATTTATTTTAATTTTGAGTATAATTTTTAGATATTTTTCTATTAATTTATATTTAAATACTAGCAAAATAAATTTAGGTTAATATTTATAACAAAAATCATTACCATAATATTAACCTATAAAAAATTTGTATAATTTAATTTTCTCTTTTAAATATAAACTTTTCTGTATCAGTTATTTCATATGTGCTTGTTCCTTCTTGTATAATATCTCCACATGGCAGGCTTAAATTTATGTTACTTCTATAGCTTTTATTTTTTACTTTTATAACTAAATCAAAAGAAACAGAAAAATTCAAATCCTCTTTTTCTTTTCCTAACTTATTAATTAAAGATCCATCATGTTTAATTATATCATCATCATTTGACTCATATGTTCCAATTCCATTATTTACAAAACTTATTAAAATATTTCCACCTTGATTTCCAATTTCAAGAGTTTTCGCGTTATTAGTATTGGATCCAATATATTCTAATTTATCTGTTATTACATATTCATCTTTATATTGATATATTCTACCATCAGAGCTATTAGGCATATAAGCTTTTATTTCACCTACTTTAGGTGCACTTTCTATTTTTATATTCTCTATTCTTATACTTTCTATAATATCTTCTTTGTTATAATTTTCATTTTTTGATATTGTAAAATATAGATCATTATTTTGTAATATATTTAGTTTCCACTTTGCATTGTTTTCATTTTGTGAATCTTCTATCCCTTCTGCAGTACTAATTATTGTAATCTTAGATAGTTTAAAAGGCATATTTTTTTCCCCTTCTACATTATATTTCATAATAATTATTACAACAATAACTAATATAACAGCTAATAATACTATACTTAGACTCGCTTTTATTGCTTTTTTTATATTATCTTCTTTCAAACACATACCTCCATTTATAAATTACTTATTTATTTTTTATACGTAATAATATCTATATATAATTCAAATAGTTATTATTTCTTCTTTTTTCTTAGCTCTTTAAAAAAGCTTTTTAATACCTGCTCACACTCTTCTTTCATTATTCCTGTTTGTATATCAACTCTATGATTACATGGATAATCTTCTAATAAATTTAAAATAGACCCACATGCTCCTGTTTTGTAATCCATAGCACCAATATATACTTTTTTTATTCTAGATTGTATTAATGCTCCTGCACACATACTACATGGTTCTAATGTAACATACATTTCGCAATCTGTTAATCTCCACGAATTTAGTTTTTTACTTGCCTTTTTTATTGCAAGAATTTCTGCATGATTAATTGTATCTTGCCTAGTTTCTTTTAAATTGTGAGCTCTAGCAATAATTTTTCCATCTTTAACTATAACTGCTCCTACAGGAATTTCTTCTTTATCATATGCTTTCTTAGCTTCTTTCAAAGCTTGTTTCATATAATTTTCTTCCACAAAAGTCTCCTTACATATATAATACATTTTATATAAAAAACGATTCTATATGATTTGTATAGTCCTATACGGCCTAAAAGATGTAGAATCGCATTTTATATTGATATCTTAAATAAAAAATAAATCTATTCGATTTAAATAATTTGGTGTGCGAGACAGGAATCGAACCTGCGACCTGCAGTTTAGGAAACTGTCGCTCTATCCTACTGAGCTACACGCACATATATTATATATTATATCATAAAAAAATTTTTTTTCAACGTTTAAAATATAAATATCAAACTATATAATACAAAAATTTATATTTTGTTAATTGTATTATACTTTATATACATGATATTGTTAACTTATATAATTTACTATTTAATATATTTATGCTATAATTACTTCGTAATATGTAAACAGAGGTGAATTATGCAAAAAATATTAGGATATATGAGAAAAGCAATTGAAGATTATAATATGATTGAAGATGGTGATAAAATTGCGGTTGGCTTATCTGGTGGAAAGGATTCAACAACACTACTTCTTGGACTTAAAAACCTGCAAAGATTTTATCCTAAAAAATTCGAAATACTAGCAGTAACTATAAATCCTGGCTTTGATAAGTTTGATGTAACTTATCTTGCAAATTTGTGTGAAGAATTAAATATTAAATTTATAGAAGAGAAAGCTCATATAAAAGAAATTGTTTTTGATATAAGAAATGAGAAAAATCCATGTTCATTATGCGCAAATTTAAGAAGAGGCATTTTAAATAGTGTTGCCATTAGAGAGGGATGTAATAAAATCGCTCTTGGACATAACGAAGATGATGTTTTAGAAACATTTTTCCTTAATTTACTTTATGGCGGTTCTATTAATACTTTCGCACCTACTAGTTATATGGATAGGTCTAAAATAACTCTAATTAGGCCTCTAATTTATGCACCAGAAAAATATATTAGAAATTTTGTTAAAAGAAATAATATTCCTGTTATGCCTAAAGTTTGTCCAATAGACGGAGTATCAAAACGTGAAGATATGAAAAAATTAATTTTAGATTTTCAGAAAGATATACCTACGATTAGAGCTAATTTATATGGAGCTATAAAAAGAAGTAATATTAAAGGATGGGAAAAAAATAACTGAATGTTTTATAATATATACAATTTTTAAATTAATATATAAAAAATGTTTATAGTAATAAATTAAGGAGCTTATAAAAAGCTCCTTTTTTATGGTCGAGGTGACAGGGATCGAACCTGCGACCTCATGGTCCCAAACCACGCGCG
>OJMO01000180.1_pt1 | contig 48499 bp, 42 predicted proteins | sample 1597241 | NCBI WGS metagenome assembly OJMO01 (sample SAMEA2452129, study PRJEB22498) | human gut metagenome | biome: human feces; feature: human gut; material: feces | place: Australia | collected 2012 | reverse complement strand
TTTACGGCGTGGACTACTAGGGTATCTAATCCTATTTGCTCCCCACGCTTTCGTGTCTCAGCGTCAGTAATGGCCCAGCAAGCCGCCTTCGCCACTGGTGTTCCTTCTAATATCTACGCATTTAACCGCTACACTAGAAATTCCACTTGCCTCTACCACACTCAAGTCTACCAGTTTCTAAGACGAACTGGGGTTGAGCCTCAGGCTTTAATCTTAGACTTAATAAACCGCCTACACACGCTTTACGCCCAATAAATCCGGATAACGCTCGCCCCCTACGTATTACCGCGGCTGCTGGCACGTAGTTAGCCGGGGCTTTCTGGCAAAGTACCGTCAGACTATCATCATTTCCTATGATAGTTGTTCTTCCTTTACAACAGAGTTTTACAATCATAAAGACCTTCATCACTCACGCGGCATTGCTCGTTCAGAGTTTCCTCCATTGACGAATATTCCTAACTGCTGTCTCCCGTAGGAGTCTGGGCCGTGTCTCAGTCCCAGTGTGTCCGATCAGCCTCTCAGCTCGGATATGCATCGTTGCCTTGGTGAGCCATTACCCCACCAACTAGCTAATACACCGCAAGCCCATCCTGAAGTGAAGCAAACGCTCCTTTTAGCATGAAAAGTTATCTTCTCATGAATCATCCGGTATTAGCAGTCATTTCTAACTGTTATCCCAGTCTTCAGGGTAGGTTACCCACGTGTTACTCACCCGTCTGCCACTAGATGCAAATCCAAATCCAACTTTGTGCAAGCACTCAATCTTCATTGGTACATCTCGTTCGACTTGCATGTCTTAGGCATGCCGCCAGCGTTCATCCTGAGCCAGGATCAAACTCTCCAAAAAAAAATAATTTTCGAATTGAATTATCCTAACTAATTTTGAATTGACATTTTGCTCAGTTTTCAAAGATCATTCTTGTGTTTCTCACAAGCACGATATCAGTATATCAAATTTGAAATCTTAAGTCAAGTGTTTTTTTGAATTTTTTTCATTTTTTTACAATTTTCGCATTTTTTGTAAAAAATGTTAAATTTGATACCTTATCAGTCTTGTTTTTATTCTCGATGTAATGCCTCTTTTTCATAGGGCCTTATTAATATATCAAATACTATGATACTTGTCAAGGCCTTTTTTGAAAAAAATATTTTTTTTTACAATTAATAATATTCTAATGTAAATTAAATATTACTACTTTTTATATTTTTTGTTAATTCTCTATATATATTACCATATTCCATATTTTTTTTGCTACTAAACATAATTGCTCCATTCTTATATTCATTTATTAATTCTTCCAAAGAACTCGTAACAACTTTATTTAATTCTTCACTATAACCCATTATTTTTTTGTGATATTCATATTCCATTTTATCTAGTACTTTAAACTCACCGCTTGGAAATATTCTTAAATCCAAATCATAATCTATATATTTAATTGTTCCATCTTCTATAATAAATGGAGTTGCGATATTGCAATAATAATATATGCCATCTTTTTTTAATTGTGATATGATATTATACCATTTATTTCTAAAAAAATACATAACCGCTGGTTCCTTGGTACGCCAACAACCACCTTGTGATTCAGTAACAAGTGTTTTATTATTTCCAAAAACTATGTAGTCCTTTTTTATATCTAAAACTACCGCTTCATCCCAAGCACGATGAATTTTTCCGTTATGTTTATAACATTGAATTTGGTATACATCTCCAATACATATTTTCTTCATATTTTCACCTCTTTCCTTATATATAGCAAATAAAGAAAAGACTTCAATTTTGTCTAATCTTTGAAGTCTTTTAAATATTTAATCGCTGCTTGTAATTGTTTATCATTTTCATCAGTTGGATTATTTGCATAGTTTTCATCTAATAAAACTTCTAAATCAGGTTGAATTCCAACACCTTCAACCCATGTTCCATTCGGAGTCAACCATTTTTTAGTTGTAAACTTATACTCGCCTATTCCATCTATTTTATTTAATTCTTGAACTGTTCCTTTTCCAAATGTCCTAGTTCCAATTATATAAGCCTTATACTCTTGTTGCAATGCTCCTGCTAACACCTCTGAAGCAGATGCACTATTAATATCAACTAAAACAACTATTGGATAGCTCTTGGTTACCGTTCCGCTCGAATAAACAATGTCGGTTTCTTTTTTATTCTCAGTTTGATAAATGATATGACTTCCATCTAATAATTGACACAAAATATTCTGCGTACTACTTAAATGTCCTCCACTATTTCCCCTAACATCGATAATCAACCCTTTCATTCCTTGTGCTTCTAAACTTTTCAAAGCTTCCTCAAATTGACTATCTGTATTAGTGGCAAATATACTAATACTTATATATCCTGTTTTTTCATCTAACATTTTTGAAGTAACAGAATCTAAAATTATTTTTTCTCTTGAAACTTCTGCATCAAATGTTTCATCGTCTCTTTTAATTTCTAACTTTAATTTTCCTTCTGTTTCTTTAACCATATTAACAAATTCAGTTGTCGTTTTTCCTGCTAGAACATTTTCGTTAAACTTAGTTATAATATCCCCTACTTTTATACCAGCTTTAGCTGCTGGGCTATCTTCAAAAACAGTGAGAACTACTATATTACCATCATTATCATTATATATTTCGATTCCAAGACCTTCATATTTTCCTTCTAGTTTTATCATTGTACTATTTGAAGTATTTTCATCTATTATATTAGAATAAGCATCTAATGAATCAAACATGCCTTGAATAGCATCTTTGATTAACTCGTTTTTATCAATATCTCCATAATAATTATCTAATATATAATTATATTGGTCAATAAAAGTTTGTAATTCTTTTGAAACTTTAGTATATTTTTCATCATCAGCATTATATTTTTTATCTCTTACAGTATACCCAATTAATACACCTACAAATGAAACAATTACAATTATTAAAACAACTTCAAATATATCATAAGTTTTTTTTACATTTAAACTTATTTTTAGTTTTTCCTTTGGTTCTTTTTTTATGGTTTCTAAACTACTTGTATCAATTGTCCAAGCTTCTTCTTTAATCTTACTAGTTTTACTTTTCCTTTTGTTATTAGTTGGATTTGTTTTTTCGATTTTAGTTGTTTTTTTTGTTTCGAAAGTCTCATCTTTTTTATGTTCTTTAGTTTTTTGCTTTTTCTTCGCCTTTGGTTTTGAAACTTTTTTGATTGGTTCTTTGTTGATTTCTTTCATCTTTTCATTGACTTCATCTATTTTTTTAATTATTTCTTCCTCAGTCTTTTTTCTCCTAGGCATAGTACCACCTTTCCATCTATATAATACTATATCACAAAATCGGTTCCTATGTCCAATAATTCACAATTTTTTCATTTTAATTATAGCAAAAAGTGTAAAATAAAAACTATTGATTATTTAAAATTTGTGTGCTATAATTATTCTCACATGGGGCAGCATTAGTTTCGACGAGAATAATAATTATTAAGGAGCAAGTCGTAGGTATGCGTTAAATCCAAATTTAAAAATAACTGGAAACAGAAATCAATTAGCTTTCGCTTAATATAAAGAAGGCACTCCTTTATTTTCTTACTCATGGAAAATATATGGGGTTCGTTTAGTGAGTTATATTATTAAAGGTATTCCTAACTTTAATAATGAACTATATAGGAATTACTAAATGTAATTTGGCTGGTTTATTATCATTTAGGACAACAACAAACCAACTAAACTTGTAGAACTTTAATAGTTGTGTTTTCGGACAGGAGTGCAACTCTCCTCTGCTCCACCAAATTGTTCTATACTCATATGAGTTAATATAAAAAAAAGCAAATTTTTGCTTTTTTTCTTTTTTCAATATCTTTCTTTTAAATCAGTCGCTATTTGTCTTTCAATATCTTTTTTCTTTATAGCTTCTCTTTTATCATAATTCTTTTTACCTTTGGCTAGTCCTAATAATATTTTTACTTTTCCTTTAACAAAATATAGTTTAAGAGGAATAATAGTAAATCCTTCTTTATCTATTTTTTCTTTTAATTTGATTATTTCTTTTTTATGTAATAATAATTTTCTAGTTCTAAGTTCATCATGGTTAAATCTATTTCCTTGTTCATATGAACTTATGTGAACATTAAGTAAAAATATTTCATTATTTTTTATAATAGCGTAGCTATCCTTTAAGGTAATCCTTCCTAATCTAATCGATTTAATTTCTGTTCCTGTTAATACAACACCTGCTTCATAAGTGTCAATAATTTCATAATCATAATTTGCTTTTCTATTAATTACTTCCATTAGCCACCTCAAAATCAATTGTTCGTTTGTTTTTATCAGCATTAACAACTTTTACCTTAATAGAATCTCCTAGACGATAGCCTCTTTTATTTTTTCTACCGATTAACGAGAATGTAGTTTCATCATATGTATAATAATCGTCAGTTAAACTATCAATTTTAATTAAACCTTCGATTAAATTTGGTAATTCAACAAACATACCAAAATTCATTACTGAACTTACAACGCCTTCGTATTCTTCACCAATATGTTCCTGCATATATTCTGCCATCTTCATATCATCAACTTCTCGTTCACATTCAATAGCTAATCGCTCTGCATTAGATGTTTCTAATGCAATAAAAGGTAGTTCTTTAGTCCAATAATCAATTGTGTCGCTATCTAGTTCTTGTGAGAATATATATGTGTGTAATAATCTGTGAACGGTTGTATCAGGATACCTTCTAATCGGTGAGGTGAAGTGAGTATAACATTTACTTGCAATACCAAAGTGTCCTATGTTTTTATCAGAATAAACTGCTTTTTGCATACTTCTTAATAATAATCCTGATAAAAGATGAAATTGTTTTTTTTCTTTTAATTGATTTAATAAATCTTGCATAGCTTTAGGAGTTATTTTCGTAATTTTACCATTTATTTTATATCCTAGTATATTTACAAATCTTAAAAAATTCATTATTTTTTCTTCATTTGGTTCACCATGAACACGATAAATAAAAGGTAAATCCATAAAATATATATGAGTTGCAACTGTTTCATTAGCAACAATCATAAAATCTTCAATTAAATTTTCACCACAACCTCGGTTTCTTAGCTTAACATCAATTGCTTTTCCTTCGTCATTTACAATAATTTTTGCTTCATCAATTCCAAAATCAATATATCCTCTTCTTACTTTATTATCTCTTAATATTTTAGCTAATTCTTGCATCTTAATTAATTTAGTAGCAAATTCTTCGTATCCTTCTGGTATTTTGTTTTGTTCTAATATTTCATTTACTTTTTTATATGTCATTTGTTTTTTTGATTTTATCACACTTGGAAATATGTCGTAATCAACAACATCACCTTTATTATTTATTTCCATAACACATGATACAGCTAATCTGTCTGCTCCTGGATTTAGGGAACATATACCATTTGATAATTTGTGTGGTAACATTGGAATTACTCTATCAGCTAAATAAACACTTGTTCCTCTTTCTCTAGCTTCTTTATCTAAATAACTATCTTTTTTTACATAATAGCTTACATCAGCAATATGAACTCCTAATTTATAATTACCATTATCTAAAATATCTAATGATATAGCATCATCGATATCTTTTGTATCGTCACCATCAATTGTAAATATTTGTTCTTCTCTTAAATCAACTCGATTTTCAAATTCGCTTTCACTTACTTCTGATGGAATTTTTTCTGTTTCCTTCATCGTGTCTTCATCAAATATGTCTTTTATTCCCATTTGATATGTAATTGATAATATATCAACACCTGGGTCATTTTTATGACCTATTATTTTTAATATTTCAGCATTATAGGTATTTTCTTTTACTTTGTTAGTTAATTTTACTAAAACTTTATGTCCTTCCATTAAATTAGGATTCTTTGGCAATAGAATAGTTAATCTAACTTTATCATCATCTAAAACTAAATAAGGTTTACGATTTTTATATTTAACTTCCCCTACTAATTGTTTCAATTTACGACTTACAATTTTAACTATTCTTCCTTCTAAATCTATTCCTTTAGGAGATGTTATTTCAACAATTACTTTATCTCCGTGTATAGCGCCGTTTAGGTTAGAAGGTGAAATATAGACATCTTCGTCACCTTCAATATCGACAAACCCAAATCCTTTTTTATTGGCAATTAAAGTTCCTACTTTTAAATGACAATTGGTAAACAACAAATACTTGTCCTTTTTGCTTCGATATATTTCTAAGTTATCTTCCATTTCATTTAAAGTCTTAAGTAATTCTTTCAATTCTTTCGCTGTTTTAAAGCCTAATAAATCGTTTATTTCATAAACTGTTAATGCTTTTTCATTTTCTTTTAATATTTTTTTTATTTCTTCTTGCATAAATTCACCTACCTATTTCATCTATTAAATTATTTATTAGTAATTTAATGTTTAATTTGTATTCAAAAATATATAATAATATAAAAAGTAAATTCCCTATAAAACCATTTATAATATCATTCATAGTATCAAAAACTCCGGTTTCTCTTCTTTGCATATTTCCGTTAAATATGTTATCAAAATTAAACTCAAAAATCTCCCAAATTCCAGCTGTTAAAAAATAAATACTTGCTATGAATAAACATTTAAATATTATGCTCTGATTATTTAATTTAAAATATTTAATTAAATAAATAGCAATCATACTTGATATAAACCCCCAACTTATATGTGCTATATCATCAAACCAAGGAATTAATTTATAAAATTTCAATTGAAACCCCATGAATATAGCAATAAATGTATATATCAAGTACAAAAATGTAATTATTGGTTTTGTTTTTATAACAAATGGTATTATTAAAACTATTATAAATAGTAGATAACTAATATTATTATTTATTATAGTTAAATAAAATATAACAACTGACATCAATAAGGCAATGATTTTATTTAATTTCATTTATTTCAGTCACCTCGACTTGGTTAATTGCATTAAATCTTTTAGTAATTTTATCGGTTGTTGTGTGTATTTCTTTAACATCTCTACTAACAGTTTCAATACTTCGATATAGTTTATCCCATCTATCTTTATATCGTAGAAATTCTTCACTTAAAAGTTTTAATTCTTTTTGAATCATAGATGCGAATTTATCTCTTTCAATATTTTTAATTATTACTTGAATTGTTGTTAATGTACTAATCAAAGTTGTAGGGCTAGTAAGCCAAACTCGCCTCTTATAAGCATATTCAATTAAATCCGGGTGATAAGCGTTTATCTCGGCAAATATAGCTTCAGCTGGTAGAAAAAGAATAGCTTGATCACTTGTAACTCCATCAATTATATATTTACTACTTATCGCATCTATATGCCTTTTTACATCATTTTTAAATAATTTTTCTGCTTGCTCTCTAATTTCATTACTATTTTTTTTCTCTACCATTATTCGATAATGTTCAAGTGGAAATTTTGAATCAATTGCAATTGTTCCTAGTGGTTGTGGAGCAAATAAGACACAATCGGCAATAGTTTTATTTTCAAATGTGTACTGCATTTGATAAATGCTTTTGTTTTCACCGAAAACGCTACTCATTATTTGTTTCAAATTTACTTCTCCGAAAATTCCTCTTGTTTTTTTATCAGTTAAAACGCTTTGAAGAGAAATAATATCTTGTGATAATGTATCTATTTTCTTTTGAGCTTCATCTATTTTCGATAATCTTTCTAATACATTCATAAAAGTTTTATTTGTTTTTTCGAAATTTTCATCCAATCGTTCATTTACTTTATCATTAATTAATCTTAATTTATAATCTAATTTTTCGTTTAATTTTTCAAAATCGTCGTATAAATCTTTTGAAAAACCATTTTTAAAATCTCCTAATTCTTTTACAACTCCAGTTTCTAATTTACCAATTCTTTCAGTTATTGCACCCTCGTTAATATTTTTTGTAAGGGTTATGATTGAAATTATTAATATGATTATCAGTAAAGTTATTATTATATATTCCACATTAACCACCTATTTTTATTATAACATATTTTAAACATAAAAGTAAGCCATATGACTTACTTTTCTAACAACCATCCTTCATATCCGCCACTAACACTTACGACATCATAACCGAGTTTTGATAAAATGCTTACTAAATTTGTACTTGCTAATCCTTTTTGACAGTATATATAATACCTTTTGTTTTTTGATATATATTTACTCGGATTAATCATCAAATCTTCCATTTGAATATTAATAGCTCCAGGTATATGGTTATCATTGTATTTAGCAATGGTTCTAATATCAATTAAATCAACTTGCTCAATTATAGGGAGTAATTCTTTTATTGAAATACTTTTTATCATATGAACCTCCTATATAGATTATATGTTTTATATATTTTTCTATATAGTTAATAATAATCAAAAAGAATGAAATTAATCATTCTTTAATATTAATCATCATAGAAGAAATCATCAAAGAATTGGTCATCTGTTACTCCATTAATAGTATGTGTGCTTGGATTAACATATGTATCTTTTCTAGTAGCTTTTGCCTTACCGAGTGCTTTTTCTTCGTCGTTTATTTCTGCTATTCTAGCATCGATTCTTTTTGTTAATTTGTCAATATCAATATTAGGAATAAATTTAGGTTCTTCTTTAACTGGTTCACTCTTAAGTAGTTCTTCCATACTCATTTTCGGTTCTACTTTAACATCTTCTTTAATAGGTTCAGTTCTAAGTAAATCTTCCATGCTCATTTTTGGTTTTTCTTTTTGTTCTACTTGAGATGAATTAGCTTTTTCTTGCTTTTCTTGTTCTTCTAATTCTGATATTTTTGCATCAATTTTTTTAATTAAATCGTCAACATTTAAATTTTGTTTACTATTTTTGTTTACCCCTGCCATTGGAGGTATAGGAGCATTATTAAAGTTGTTTAAAACATCATTTATTTTGTTTTCTCTTTTTTCATTTACAAAACCTTTTAAATCAAATAATTCAAGGGGTTGTTTCTCTCTTTTTGGATAACCTTCCCTTTCGGTTTTGTATCCCCAATCAATTTTGTAATCATACACAACTTTAGTTTTAAAAGGCATCATTCTTGTTCTTAATATAATTATGTTACCTTCTTTTAATCGTTGTAAATCACTTACTGTTACTAATGGTGTGCTGGCAGTTTTTTCTTTTTCCTTAGATTTAACCTCTCCACACATTTTGCTTATTTCTTCTAGAGCACCAATTTCACTACTGATTAAGTAAATTATATTACCACAGTTTCCTTTAATCGTTTCCCCATTATCTTTGCCATATACTTGATACAATTGGGCAAAGTTTTGAATAATGAAATTAAATCTTATTTGTCTACTACGTGCTGCTGTTACCATTGTAGTAACATCTTTTAATGGTGGCATATTAGCAAACTCATCAAGAATAAAGTTTGTTCTAAATGGTAATTTACCACCATTTTCTTGAGCAACATCGATTAATGTTTCATAACATTGTTTAATAAATATTGTAACCAAAGAGTGGTAAGTTTTCTTTTCATCTTGAATTACAATAAATACTGCTGTTTTCTCACGACCAATACTTTTCATATCAAAGTCAGAATGAGATAACATTTCAGATAAATTTTCTCTTGAAGAAAATAGTTTAATTTTTTGTTTAAAAACTGATAAAATACTACTTTTAGTATCGCTAGGTGCCATAATAGTTGAAGAAACATTTATATAAGCAGGACTTGCTGGGTCTTTATAACCAAAATATTCTTTGATATAAGTTGTTCCACCTATTTTTTCTTCTCCTACTGTAGTCATTAAATTGATACTATTTAAGTTTATTTCTTCTCTTTTAGCGTCTTCAAATAAACCTAGAGCCAAACCAGCAAAATAATCAGCTGATGTTTTTTCCCAGAATGGATCTTGATTTTGTGCTTTTTCATCATATAATATATTCATAGCAAGGTCATCTAGTAACTCATTTGCTTTATCTTTATTACCTTCATGATATAAGCTATATGGTAGGGCAAGTGGGTTCCAAGCATTACCTTTTTGAGGGTCACGGAAATTTAATAAAATTACATTATAACCTTTTGATTTCAACATATTAGCGGTTTGTTCATAGATTTCACCTTTAGGATCGGTTATAATCATAGATTCGCCGTGTTTTGCTAAAATTTTAACTAAAGGTAATACCATCGATTGTGTTTTACCACTACCAGTAGAACCAATAATTAAACTATGATAACTACCATCATCAACCCACATATTAACGCCATCGTTAATGATTGGAATACCACCATAAGGTGAATTTTCATCAGTTGTTTTAACTAATTTTAATTCTTTTTTCATCTCCTTATCGGTAGCCCATCTAGAATAACCATCTTCTTTTTTCTTTTCAGTTGTAACACCAATACCTTTGTCTCTATCAAAGAAATATGAAGAAACACTTGTGATTATGAATGCTAATACAGCAATAAAACCAATTATTGTAGCCAATATATATTCACTAGTAAATGCTTTAAATGGATTTAATCCATGTAGACTACCATCATCAGCAAAACTAGCCAAATTCAAAACTGCAATAGCTACAAAGTACAACAATACTATACAAAAAATTACAAAAATAGCAATATCTCTAGCCGAAGCTCTAAATTTCAACTTCATTTTTGTACCTCCTATTTATTCTAAATATAAGTATAACAAATTTAACAAATTAAATCAATTAAAGTTCATTATTTTTTTTACTTAATGATTTCAAAATTATAAATCCGCCACCTAATGAAACAACTAAAACACTTATTAAGATTACTAAAGGTAAGTTTTCTTCTATAAAATCTATAATTGTTCTTTTTCTTACATCACCAAATGTAATTTTAATAGATTTATTAGAAGCGTTGTCATTATTAATGCGCCATATATATTTCTTACCTTTAACAATATCAGCATTGTTATCTAAAACATATCTGTCAGTTGTAATAGTGATTAAAACATTATCAACTTGTTCATAGTTTAAAAACATACAATGGAAACCATTAGAAGTACTAAGAGTATAAGTACCTAATTCATCATTTTTAGAAAAAGATACCGCATCAAAGCAACTTCTAACATAATAAGCTCTACCAAAATCAGAAAAATCATATGTATAATTATAATAACCAACATTCTTTGTTAATAATTTTTTATATTTGTGGTTATATTCTATTTGGTCTAACCCATCTAATATAGCATAAGGATTAGCTTTAGTTAAATCATCATATTTTTCCTTTTCTTTCTTAGGTAAAATAACCTCTATTTTTTCTTCTATTTTTTCATTTTTAAAGGATAAATCATACTTTATATCACAGCCGGTTATGCAAAGCAATGCAATAAATATTAATACTTTTTTCATATAACCACCTATCCTAAAATGTATACATATCCATTAAATGTATATCCAGAACCATAATTTCTTAGTTCTTCAAAAGTTAGAGTTCTAAGCCTATATTCAACATAACCCCAACTTGCTGTTCCATTAGCTCCAGATGAATTATATCCATCTGCTAAAACTACTGTTTTATTTTTAGTATCAACAGATTCTATTATAGCAACATGTCCACACCTTGGACTACATACGCTTGAGCCTCCACTCCAAGATACAATCGCACCAGCTCTTGGCTCATTATAATTTCTTGATTTTTCAAACACATCTAAAGCTGGGTTACGATACCAACCTTCACCATTAGCATATGTTGCTTCAATAGCTCTAAACGCTTTGATTTTAACATCTGCTGGCATATCAGAATTATAAATTAGTTCTAATGCTCTTGATTTTGCAAACCAAACACATTGACCTAAATTACTAGCATTTCCTTTATATATTTGTGTTAAGTCGACTGTTATATCACCGATGTTTCCAGTTCTTTCAGCAGCATACATCATTGAACGATTTTTAAGGTCCTCTACGCTATTAGGCGCTATTATTGAACTTTTAAATTTACCACCAATCGTAGTTGTCATACCAGATATGGTAACCCCATCTGAATAGAAATATTTAATAATCTCATCGTATTTTTTACCACTATCAGCCATTTCGTATGATTTAGTAACACTCATACCTTCTCCATGACCACCATTAGCCATACCAAAGTATTTATCACTTAAGTAGACTTTATGAGTTTCTCCTCCTGGTTGTTTTTTATAGATAACATATTTTTTGCCATTTTCTTTATCTATTCCATATTTACAATCACTATCATTGTAACAATACGAATCATACATGCTCATAAAGATTTCTCCATCATTAACCAAAACTAAACCTTCGGTTTCTTTAGCAGCATTGATAGCAAAATCTTGGGTCGGGTTTGTAAATATTTGATCAGAATCACTTGTTCTAATAGGTTTAGTACAATTTTCTGTTTTCTTTAATGTAAATGTACGAGCTACAATTGCAAAGGCCTTATAAGCTTCCATGTTTTGTCCTGGATAGTTTTCACCTTGAACAACACCAGCTACATATTCTTCCAAACTAAATGTACCAACTGGGCTTCCTTCATTTGTTATTACTTCAACTCCAGAACAATAACCATAAACTCTTGTATAGTTTCTGTTGCCTAAATTGTTATCAATTATAAAAGCATAAAATTCAAGTCTTGAATATATATCTTTTATAACGTCATTAACTTCACTATCAGAAGCATCTTTTTTAGTGATGTTTTTTCTAATAAATTCTTCTAAAACTGGATAATAATAATCATCTACTGTTTTATTGGAAGCGGTTCCATTTTTTAGGTCTTTAAGATACTCATCATAAGCTCTAACTAATTTTTTAGCTAATTTTCGAACTTGTTTTTTACTTTTACGATAATCAACAACGTTATCATATTTATTGCTCATTTCTAATACCGATGGGTCGTATTTATCATTCTCAAGTTTTTCGCCTTTAGCTTTTGCTTCATTATGTTTTTTTTCATATTCTTCAAAGTTATCTAATTTATCTTCAAAATCTGCATCACTATCGTCACTTATATACCCTGATGGTTCACTATAAGTAACAGTTGAAACTAATAAATTAACATCCAAATTAGCATACTTTGGTTTTTCAGCTAATTCTTTTACATATTCATAAAAATCTGCTTTTTCTTTTTGCTGGCATTCAGAATCAGTACACCAACCTCTAAATGTAAGAAAATTACCTAGTGATTCAGTAAATGTGTGAAAGTTTTTTTCAACCTTACCAAGCGTTTCATTTATTTGAAATAAAGGTCCTAATACAAACACTGCCACCAAGGAGATTAAAACAACTATTCCAAGAAAACCAGCAAAACAACCAACTGAAAGTCCAGTCACAACTTTTTTCTTTGTTTCTTCAGTTCCGTCTTCTCCTAAAGCATTTTTAACTTGTTTAACCTTTTTTGAAGCATCAATTGCTTTTTTAGCAGTAGTTGTAATTTTTGCCCACATTTACCTCACCACCTGTTTTTTTATAGTCCTCCACCTGAACCAAATGAATCTAATTCTTGTTCAGTAACTACAACATTAATACGCATACGCCTTGAACCGCATACAAATAACGCATCACCTTGTGTATATCGTTTAATGCTTTCTTTTTCGTTGTCATTTAAATCGATTAATTTTGATAAATCTTCAACTGCTTGTTTCTTTAATCCCATTACCAAATAGTAAGAAGCATTGTCAAAAATAGCTTTACCTTGAGTAATAATTGCTTGATCACAGAAATCAGTTGGTTGTTGAGTTATAATAATCGTTCCTGTGTTATATTTACGAGCTCTTCTTTGAATTTGCGCTAAGAAGTCAGCTCCTAATGTGTTATTACCACTTAATAATACATGAGCTTCATCAACTGTTAAAACAGTATTGATGTTACTATTTAAAGTTAGGCTCCATGCATATTTTAAAATGTTAAAGAATAAGGCATTACGAATATTTTTATCACTATTCATTAATTCTCGTATGTTAAATACGATAAAATTACTTTGTGGTCTTATTGTTGTATGACCATCAAAATAGTATCTTAATTCTTTAACTAAAGGTCTTAACTTTAATTCTAGTTTTTCTAACACATCTTTTTCATGTGTTTTTTCTGGAATCGAATTTAGTTTACCTCTTACGGTTGCATAAACATCCTTTAAAGTTGGATAATCTTTAGAAGTAAATTTACTAAAATCAGTGTTAAAATCCATTCCAAATCTTCTATATGTATCTTGTACAATTTCACTAAACATGTTAATTGTATCTTGTTCGATACTAGGGTCATAATACTTCATAAAGGCTTTAATTGTTTGTAAACTTCTAGTAAGTACAGCATGACCTAAGCCTTGTTTAATTTCATCTTCATCAGCATCCATAACAACTTCAAGTGGATTAATCATACCATATTCTCCACCTTTTCCAAGGTCGATGAAATCCCCACCATATAATTTAGCCATATCTTCAAGTTCACCTTCTGGGTCAATTACAACTAACTGATAGTCATTTCTAATGTGACCTCTAAGTAATAATTTAGCAGCTGTACTCTTACCACTACCAGATGTACCTAAAATAATCATATTGGCATTATTACGGTTATGTTCCTTTTTAATTTGATATAAAAATTGGTTAAATAATATAACTCCTCCAGAAAAATCAATACCTAATAAAGTAGATAATCCTGGATCTTTAATACTATCAAAAATGAATGGATACATAGCAGCAATTGTAGGAGCAGGTATTGGTGTTCCTATTCTATCTTCAATTGCTTGTTTAGGATAAATTGGAAGAATTGATTTTAATACTTTTTCTTGTTCAAAACGAAGTGGAAAAGCTCGCATTTCCATAGCTTCCATATATCCTTTTATTTGTACTTTTTTAGCTGTTAATTCATCTTCTGAATTAGCAGTAATCATAACATGCATTTGAAAATCATATATTTTTGATTGTGTACTAGCAAGTTGACTTATAAAATATTCTAATGATTCATAATCTTGTCTAATTCTTTCTTGTAACGTTTTATCATTTTCTTCTTGATAACGAATTTTTAAATCGGCTATTTCCTTGTTTAACATTTTTTGGATTACACTAAAAGGAAGTGGGATATGTTTAATTACAACTTTAACACCAGGAATACTAGTTAATTCTGCTAAATAACCTGGTTGGATAAATTTTGGATACGAAACAACTGTTAAAATAGTGGCATATTTATCACTTATAACAAATTCACTTGGTTTGAAATGTAGCCCCTTTGGAGCAATTTGACTTTTAATATCCATTATCCTAACACCGTCCCGAAAGTAGTAGTTTGACCACCATTTAAGAAATTATCCAAAATTCTTCTTAAATCATCATTAGTTGTTTGGTATGCAGACAATCCCGCACCTGCAAAACCATTGATTAAATTTCTAACTCTTTTTAAAATTAAATCATCACTTTTTTCTTTAAATAATAAGAAATACTCAGTATCAACAACATTATTATTCATAAACATATTACCTTTGTTAATATCTTCCATTATCATTTTTCTTTTTACTGGATTTGTTACTTTGTTATATAAAAGTTGTAATTGAGATAGATAAACATTAATATCTACTGGTCTATCAGCAGAAATTAACCAAAATTCATAATCAATCATGTTATAAACATTTTTTAAATTATTAATAATATTATCTTGCATTGATTGTTCTAGAATAAAAATATTTCTAGGCATAATTTTAATGCCACAAACTTTCATTCCGTTGTCTAAAATAATCATTCCATTTTTAATTTCTCTTACTGGGATATCATCATTCGTATATTTACTTTTTTTCGTTGCCATGTGGATAGCACCAACCTTTCCATATAAATTCTCTTCGACCTGTAAAGAAATCAATTGCCGATTTTATAACTGTTAACATATTATGATAGTTTGGAACTGGTAAAACTAAGAAGCCAGTTATAAGAGCTGGAGCTAGTGCTATAATAGCGCCCCATAACTCTTCAACTGGTAAAATTAGTAATAGAATAACAGTTATTCCAACACCACTTCCAAACATAATCAAATCTGTTGGAGTAAATAGTCCAAAAATCAACATCGACTTTTTTGTATTGGCCGGTATTAAAAAACTTCTCATTGTATCACGCCCTTTTTATTATTCTTTTCTTTGTACATTAGTTTTAGCAGCTGTCGCTGGCTTTACTGTAACTCTATGAGTTGGTTGACCATTATTTTGTTGATTACTTGATTGTGGATTTGAAGTAGTAGGTGTTGCTGGTTGTGGATTACTAGAAACAGGGGTTGAACTACCTTTTAAGTATTCACTAGCAGCAGCCATTGCCTCTTCAAAGTCTTCTTTCGGTGAATCATCAATGTTATATAATTTCTTAATATCTTTGGTTTGATCATCAAGAACTGAAATATATTTGCTAAGTTTACCATATTTACTTCTGTTGGCTTCAATTTTAGCTCTGATTTCACTTTGTTTATTTTCATCTTTCGAATTAACTGCGACTTTATAATCATCATATAAACTTTGTAATTGAGCATCAAGAGCAGCTTGTTCACCTTGTAGTGCGTACTTATGTTTCTTGATATTGTCAACTTCTCCTTCGCCATCTTTAGTACCCATTTGTTTCCACGGAGACCAAACCGAGAAATCTTTACCTGTTATATTTTTATAACCGGTTTGCATACCTGTACTAAATGACTTAAGGTTTTTACCTTTATCATCGCCTAACCAGTTGACCTTGCCTTTCATATCTCTTCTAGCACCACTCATACCTAATAACATACCTCTACCAATATGTCCAGCTTGTGCACCAGCTATTCCACCGGTAATTGCTCCACCAACAGCAGCAGCAGTCATCGCACCAGCCGCACCAAGTATAGGTGTTTGTCTTAACTTATTCATTGGATTAATTGTAAATTTACCATCCATCTTCATTCCTGTTAAATCTTGAAGTAATTGAGGTAATGATTTAGCAAATAGCAAAGCACCAATAATTATAAATACTTGAACAAGACCATTAGATTGCATTGCCTCACCTGTTACATTACTTTTAGCTGTCAAGTTTATATTAGCAATCACAAATACTGCAAAGTAAATAGCTATTAATCTTATAAATAAATCAAGATATGTAGTTGTACAAGATTTTACCCATTTACTAAACATTCCATCTTTAGCTGATTTAGGGTCAATTCTTGATATTATTGGAATCGGAGCAACTATTTGTAAGAAACCTAACTTAATACTCCTTACAGCAACATCAAAGCAGAAACTTAAAAGTATTAAACATATAACTACACCGCATACAGTAGAAACAATTGGGGTATAGGTCATTATAAAATTATCGTTTGAATCTTTTGCGTGTAATAAATCAAAAGATAAATACAAAGATACACTTTTACTTCTAATGGAATTTTCAATTATTTGTACCATTTCTTCTCCGTTTTCTTCAAACACATTAGCACAATTTCCCTTTGTTGCTCCATTGTAAATTCCAGCACATTCTGTATAATTTTCTTCATCTAAATAATAAAATGCATTAAATACTTGAAATCCCATTTCTCTTCCTGCATTAACTGAATTAGTTGTTGCAGGGGCATTTGACGAAACCCCGCCACTTGAACCTAAAATCAAATTAGATATCGCATTATCTCTTAAAATAAGACTTTGTAATTTATAAGCTTCAGTAAATAACATAGGAGTTACTACTAATAAACTAAGTGAAATTAAAACATTAGTTATTAGTTTTGAAAATCCTTTGTTTTTATCTGACATATCATCTGGATTAACAATATAATTTAAAATTGAAAAAGATACTTTAAATAGCATAAAAATACCAAGTAAAGCATAAATTCTTCCTCCAAATGCTTTTATTATTTCTTGGTCAATAACTGTAGTTTCAGCAATACTAGTAAATAGATTGTAAATGCTACCGATTAATGGATAAATTATCTTATCTAACCAAAAAAACACGGTTCTTAAAATTGATTGTAAAAAATTCATATATTCACCCCAAATAATTTAAATTAAATTATCACGAATATATTATAACATAAAAAAAAACAATAATAAAGTTATTATTGTTATTTTTTTAATTATGATGCACATTCGTTATTAATTAAGCAGTTAACACATGACCAAATGTCAGCATCGCCTTCATCAGATACAAGGTTAAATACAACTTGAACGATTACAAAAACGAAGAATACGATTGCTGCTGCGATTAAACGTTTAACAAATGTTTGTTGTCCTTTTTTAATTTCATCTTCTTTTTGGGCTACTACTGCTTTACCTAAATCTAACATACCGAAGATAATTAATAAAACAGGTACACCTACTTTGATTAAATTAATAAGTAATGAAACGATTTGTGGAATTTTTTCGTTAAATACAACGCCTTCCATACAAGTTACATCTAATAAAAACATATTCTTTCCTCCCTTGATAAACATATGATACATTATTTTACTAAATTTGTCAATTTTTTATTTAAAATAAACCTAAAATTTTCTTTCTTTTTTCTCCTTCACCGTTTTGTTGACGCGAAAATCCTAATTTAACTAAAAATGTGTCAACAATAGGAGCATCATTTTCTCTTTCATTTAATGGTGGCATATTGAAGAAAAATTTACTTCTTGCTTCATATTCTAGTTCTAAAACATCTTTACTTGATAGTAAACTTTGATTTAAAATTATTTTTTTACCTTCTAGTTCTTTAAATATTCTAGGTTTTATAGTCATTAAATAATTTAATTTAACTGTTGAAGGTTCAAGCAAATAAAGTATGTCATGAACCTGACCTAGTGCGACATTACTATTATTCATATCAACAAAAATGACATCTTTGTTGTTATTTTTATTAATAACACTGGATAATTCATTACTTGTTGTTGAAATTAATTTTTTGTTGCTGAAATATCTAAAATCGTTTTTATCGACTTCGATTGCTACTGCATTATAATTTTTTGACAATTGTTTCGTTAAAATATAACATAATGTTGTAGAACCAGCATTATCAGTTAAATCTTTTACTCCAATTATTCTAACCCCTTTTGGTTGTTCTTCATTTACATATACCTTTTCAACTACAACATTATCTAATTGTTGATATTGAGCAACATCACGATAACTATTAGGATTTTGGTATAAATACATTATTCCTTCAGCATTTTTAGCAAAGTTATAAATTCCCATTGAAATTAATTTTGACAAATAATCAGCGGATGAACTTTCTTCTGAATCGTCTAGTAATAAAATTAATTTGCTCATATCTAACGAAATTGATAACTTTTGTAAATTTTTAATATTTTTATAACCTTTTATAGCTGTAATATCAATAATCATTCTTTGGTAATAGAAGTTTTTAAATTCGTCAATTATTTGTGTTACATCAAACTCACCGTTCAAACTTTTAATTATATCGATATTTAAATTTTCTAGGATTGCTTGTTGTTTGTTTGAAATTATTACATTCATTTTTTCCCTCCTAATAAACTATACTTTCATTATAAAAAGTTCTTGTTTCTCCATATATAGGAATATCTATTCCATTTCTCGTCAATGGTACATCAAAATGCATATACACCAAAACGCCATAATAATGTCCACGATTCGCATCGTATTGGTATACACAAAAGTGATAATCACTTTGAGGTTGTAGTAATGTTGCATTTTCAATTGTATCTCTTGGTTGAGCAGGACATTCTTTATTTACAATTCTGTATCCGATTGTTGATAAATTTTCTTCAATCTCCATTCTTGCTTCATCTGTATAACCATAATATTTTTCAACTATATTTATAATTCTATTTCTTATTTTAAAACTTTTAGAATAAGCTATTGAGCCAACTAAAATTGCAATAAAAACACCAGTAAAAACCATAATTAAATTAAAAACCATTGAAGTTCCAATTGCCTCTTTCATTACATAACCTCCATATCATTAAAATAATTATACTACATTATTTTTAATACTACAAGGAATTTTTTCTTTTAACGTAAAGAAAAAAGCCTTATTAAGACTTCCAACTAAATTTATAAATACGATTTGTTCTAGTAAAAATAGGAATCGAAAATTCTTTTATCAAAGGTAGATTTACATTCATATAGGTTAATACTCCATATTGATAATAACCGCCACCTTTGGGAATCGAGTTTTTATCACTTGGATTATAAGAAGAGTATATACAATAACTATATTCTTCGCCTCCAACTTCGATTAAATACATGTCTTTATAAGTATTATTACAACCACTATATTCATGTCTATAACCTAAGTTACCCATATTTTTATTTATTTCATCTAACGCTTCTTTATTGTAACCTTCAAACTTTTCAATACTACCTACAATTCTATTGTTAATTTTATAACCTTTATAATAACTTAAAATTCCTCCAATAAAGGCAAAAACTATAAAAATAAACAATATAATAATATTATACATGAAAGTATGTCCTATTGGTCCTTTCATCAAACCACCTCTATGTTAATTATACTATAAAATTATTTTATAAGCAATTATTATTTCCAATTTTTAATTTTATAATAAGGAATTAATTTTGTCTTAAAAGGAGTAGTGCCTTCAAGCAAAAAAATCATTTCAAACGAATCTAGTGCTTTTAATTCGTGTTGTAAAATCAAAGATTTATTATGTTCATTTTCAGTTATCGCATGACATAATTCATTCAATGTTTCACTATCATCTGCTAATATATAAATAGTATTATTAAAATTAAGTTCTCTATATTCTCTTATTCCATAGTTATTTTTTAAATCATTTAATCTTCTAACGATAATTGTAAATTTTATTTTATATCTTTTACAATTTCTTAGTATTTCACTAATATTACTTATTGGATTTATCAAATAAAAATCATCTAAAATAATATTCATTCTTATTTTATTAACAGAAGTTTTTTTAAAACTGTTGTATTTAAATTCATCATAAATTTGACTAATTAAAAGCGAGGTTAAACTACTTTTTTCATTTGATACCAAATATATAATAGTTTTTTCTGTTTTTAGACTTTCTAAACTAAAACTATTTTTTGTTATTTTTCTTAACATTTCTTCAGTTGTAAATCTTCGCATTCTTTTATCAAATATTTTAAAAATGACTTCTTTTTTTTCATCTTCCAATTTTAGTAAGCCTGAAACATCAACTTCTTTTTTTATGTGTTTTGGAATTTTACTATAAAATGTATAAAATCCATTCCTAATTTTCAAATTAAAACTATAAATTGTTTTAAAAGATAAATTGTTAACCTCCATCGCATATAAAGTTAGTAAACTAAAATAATTTATAACTATATTTAATATATTACTTTCCTTAAATTCTTCAATATCATTAAATAAATAATATCCTAATTCAAATACATTGTTTTTATCTTTATATAATACTTCTAATGGATTCCAATATCTAAAACCTTTTAAATTGTTAAAATCTATTTTTACAACTTTATAACCATTGTTTAAAAATTTATCTTTTGTCATTTCATAGATTTTACTTGTTGTATCATGAACAATAGCATTTTCAAAAGCTAATCTAATTAACTCTAATTGTGGTAATATAATAGTTTGGGTTTTACCACTACCACTTGCTCCAATAATTAAAGTGTTATTGGTTCTATTATCAATATATAATTTATTGTTATCATATAAAACAGGAAGTCCTGATTTTTTTATTTTTTTTGTAAAATTAGCACTTGTTAATTTTCTTTTGATTATACTGCTATCTTCCCAGTTTGTACTTATCATATAACACCTCTAACTATTGTAATAAAGCCTATCAATAAGATAGGTTTTAAGTTTAATTGTTTTAGTGTCACCCTTTAAAGAGCGACACTAAAATCAATTATTTTTTTAATAAAGTTTGATTAACTTTTATTTAATTAATTTTTAGGAACATACGGGTCAGAACTTGTTCCAGAACCAGTTATTGCTATATCACCTTTAAGGTTTACAACTGGGCTAATTAATGAACCAGAGCTAACTGCCGTATGCCAAGCACCACCATTATATATAATGAATGCCAAAGCATAAGAACTATCACTATTGTTGCCGGCTGGACTCATTGTCCACCTTGCTCTATCAGCTAAATTTGCATTGTTTAAATAATATGGATAGCTAAGTGAAAAATCATAATACCAACCACCAGCAAATGCTATCTCATCATATGTTATTAAACCTACACTCGCTGTAACTAAACCTTTTCCGTTACCATCAGTTGCACATTCAAAGTTTGGCGTATAATTTTCTTTTACAGGTACACTAAAGTTTCCAACCGAGCCACTAAAATACATTAATTTAGCCGCTTCACAGAAATAACTTCCAGTTACCACTTTACTTGCATTTGTTCCTGTAATATTTGTGTTATACCAACTATTTACTATATTCTTTAAATTAGAATTTGAGTAATACATTTTATCAAATCCGTAAGTAGAACTATTGAATATATCACCACTAACAGCATCATTTAGCATTATTTTAACAGTTCCATCTTCATTAACTCTTATTATTCTCCATATTTTGTTAGCAAATTTTATATAATTGTTTGTTGGATTTCCTCTGAAATAATAAGTTGTACCTTTAGATGTCGATTGAGAATATAATCCACTTGTATTACCTGTTTGCCATGCTGTTGTCCATGTTACATTGCTTCCTTTTATACTTTCACTCAGAATTTCACTTCTTAAAAAGCGTTCATTTACAGGTATATTAGCATTAGTTGCGTTATAATATCCACCATTTCCTGCATGGTCATATATGTATAAATGTGTAGTATAAGTCTGATTGTAATGTCCAAATGTTGATGGTGTTATATCACAACGATATGCATTTTGACTACTATCCCATACTGCATTAAACCAATGCCAATTATTATAGCCTCCTGTTGCTGTCGATGTTGGACATTGTACTCTTGATATTCCTACATTATCTGTTGTTTGAATATATAGTTGAGCAATATCTTTATTTACTGTTCCCCACCACCAATTAGTGTGTGCTGGTTTTTCTGTATCCATATGGATATGATGCACTCCTGTCCATTCACTTACATTTCCAGCGTTATCTACTGCTCTAAATCTGTTATTACAACTTGAATATCCATTCCATGGAATAAAGTTAGATGCCACATCACTATTTGATGCACTATCTCCTGTCCAATCTACTTGATATACTCTTACGCCAGATAGTGAATCACTACTATTTAATGTTAAATTATAATTGTTTTTCCAACTACAACTATTACTTCCACTATTATATGTAACTGTTGGTACAGTTGGAGCAGTTTTATCTACTTTAGCAGTTCTAGATATTATACTACTTACATTTCCTGCATTATCTACTGCTCTAAAATATCTAGTATGAACTCCATCTGTACTCATTAAATATATTCCTGATGCTGTATAATTGTAATCTACCCAATTAACATTATCTGTTGATATTTGATATTTCCATAATCCACTAGTTGTATCTGATGAACCACTAGGTCCTGGATTTGATGTTGTTGATGCTGCATATATACTTTGATTTGTCCATGTATTATCTGTATATTGACTCCAATTGCCAAATACAAAGTTCATACTTGTTGGAGTAGTTGGAGCTGTTTTATCCATTTTAATTGTATATTCTTTAGTTGTAATATTACCAGCCTTATCTTTAGTTGTTAATATTACTTTTGTACCCTTAGTATCTTTGGTTATACTACTGATACTTGATGTAGTAGTAGCATGTCCACTTAATGTATCACTTCCATTTGTAACACTAAATGTTACATTACTTTTATACCAACCATTGTTTCCTTCTGTTCCATTTATTACTAATTTACCTATAGTTGGTTTTGTTTTATCTACTTTTACTGTATATTTCGTTACTTTTACTGCTCCTGTTGTATTATTTTTTGATGTCATTGTAACTTCTGTTCCTTTAGTATCACTTGTGATTTTTGTTATATTCAAAGTTGAAGTTATACCTGCGGTATCACTCACACTTAATTTAACATCACTTACATACCAACCATTTTCTCCTAAAGTACCATCAATTATCAATGTTCCTGCTGTAGGTTCATTTTTGTCAATTCTAATGGTGTATTTTCTTGTTGCTGTATTTCCTGCTTTATCTTTAGTTGTTACTGTAACCACTGTTCCACTAGTATTTCCAACTACACGTGTATGTGTTGATGTTGTAGTAGCATGACCTGATGTACTATCGCTTCCATCATTTACTTTTAGTGTTACATCTGATAAATACCATTCGCCAAGTCCTTTTGTTCCACTTATTGTTAGTGTTCCTGGGATTGGAGCGGTTTTATCCATTTTAACTGTATAATTTTTTGTTGATGTATTTCCAGCCATATCTTTAGTTGTAATAGTTACAGTAGTTCCTTTAGTATCTGTTGTTAAACTTGTTAAATTAGATGATGTATTTAGGTGACCTGAAGTATTATCACTACCATTTGTAACGCTAAATGTTAAATCACTTTTATACCAATCACCATTTCCCTTAGTACCATGTATTACTAATCCACCTACAGTTGGTTTTGTTTTATCTACCTTTACATTGTGTTTTGTTACTTTAACTGCACCTGTTTTATTATTAGTTGATGTCATTGTAACTTCTGTTCCTTTAGTATCACTTGTTATTTCAGTTATATTCAAAGTTGAAGTTACCCCAGCAACATCACTAGCACTTAATTTAACATTGCTTATATACCAACCATTATTACCTAAAGTACCATTGATTATTAATGTTCCTGCAGTTGGTTCATTTTTATCAATTCTAATGATGTATTTTCTTGTTGCAGTGTTTCCGGCTACATCTTTAGTAGTTACCATTACCTCTGTTCCATCAGTATTACCAGCTACACCTGTATGTGTTGAGGTAGTATTAGAATGACCACTCGTACTATCACTACCATTTTTAACATTAAATGTTACATCTGATAAATACCATTCTCCAAATCCTTTCTTCCCATTTATCACTAAAGTTCCTGGTATTGGAGCAGTTTTATCAACTTTAACAATTTGTTCACTCGTTTGTTTGTTTCCAGCGTTATCCATTGTTGTTACTATTACTTTAGTTCCTTTAGTATCACTTGTTATACTACTAATATTTATTGTTGTTTTATTGTGACCACTTGTTGCATCACTACCATTGGCAGCCGTAAACGATACATTACTTTTATACCAACCATTATCCCCTAAAGTACCATTGATTGCCAAAACTCCAGCTATTGGTTTTGTTTTATCTACTTTTACAGCGTAACTAGCACTACTTTCATTTCCAGCCAAATCCCTTGCTGTTAATGTATAAGTTGTTCCTTTAGTATCTACTGTTATTTTAGTTACATTAGGACTTAATGTGTTACTAGCAATTCCACTTAAATTATCAGTTGATTTTGTTGTTGTAACTGCTACATCACTTACAAACCAATTATCTAACCCAGTAGTTCCAGAAAAAATAATTTTTCCAACATTTGGTTTAGTCTTATCAAGTCTATATAACATACACTCGATAGCAGTTATACCTACCTTATTAGTACCTTTAGCACAAACATATTTTATACCTTCTTGATTAATTAATATTTTTTCACTAGCATTATTCATTCTTATGTTTGGTTCGCATTTATTATCGCCTATACAATAATCGTAGTAATCTAAATATTCACTTTCTAATGTTACATAAAAATCTTTATTTCTCCAACCATATTCGTTTTCTGCTATACTTGCATTAAATTTAGATAAAGTTGGCTTTACAAAACTACTGCAATCATCATAATATTTATATGTATATTTATCTTTTGGTTTATCATATGTTATACCAACACAACCAAGCATTGGTTCTTCGGTTTTAGGATTTATAATATCTTCTTCGATAAAACCTTCATTTTTCAAAACCTCAATTTTAATATAATAACCCATTTCATCCATAGTAGGTAATTTAGACTCATTAAGACTCGCCCAATTTGCTGCTAGCCTCTCTATTTCAGAAACATTTTTTTTGTACAAATCTTCCTTACTATCTCCTATAATTCTCATAATCGTAGGATATACTAATAATCCTATTACACCTAAAAGTATAATTATTCCAATAATTTCGATTAACGTAAAACCATTTTTTATTTTTTTCATTTTACTCCTCCTACCAAAATAATTTTAGATATCATATAACTACTATCATAATTATACAATAGTTTCATTATTTTGTAAATTACAAATATAACAAATACATTACTTTACGCAAAATAAAGAGTATAAAATACTCTTTATTCTAATATTGCTTTTATTCTTCTTACACCAGCACTACATGCTTCTTCTTTTATAATTTTAAAATGTCCAAGTTCACTTGTATTTTTAACATGTGGACCGCCACATAATTCATGGGATACATCACCAATACTATAAACTGTCACTATATCAGGATACTTTTCTATAAACATGCACTCTGCGCCACTTTTAATTGCTTCTTCTTTACTCATTTCTAAAACAGTTACAGGAAGAGCTTCACTAATCCATTTATTTACTAAAGTTTCCGCTTTTTGTTTTTCCTCATCTGTTAATTTATGGTCACAAGAAAAATCAAATCGCATACGTTCTTCTGTTATATTGCTTCCTTTTTGATGAACATCTTTATTAACGACTTCTTTTAAAGCAGCATTTAATAAGTGAGTTGCAGTGTGGTATTTCGTTTCAATTTCACTATTACCAGCAAGTCCACCTTTAAATTTGCCTGCACTAGCTGTTCTAGATAACTCTTGATGAGCCTTAAATTTTTCATTAAATCCATGAGTATCAACTTTTATATTATAATCATTAGCTAACTCAACTGTAAGTTCAATTGGAAAACCATAAGTATCATATAATTTAAATGCTGTAGCAGCATCTATATCTTTATTACATACTTTAGAAAATTCCTTTAAACCTTTTTCAAGTGTTTTATTAAATTTTTCTTTTTCATTTTTAAGAACTTCTAAAACAACATTTGAATTTTCTTCTATTTCATTGTAATATTTTTTATATTTTTCCATTATCAACAACGCTATTTTTTGTTCCCAATCACTATTAATGTCTATTTCTAATTTTTTAGCGTGTCTAATTGCTCTTCTAATCAATCTTCTTAAAATATATCCTTGATCAGTATTACTTGGTTTAATACCTGATTTATCAGCACTTATAAATACTGCAGTTCTTATATGATCAGCAATAATTCTTATACTTTCTTCATTTCCTTCATATGGTTTATTAGATATTTCACAAATTAATTCTATTACATCTTTCCATACACTTGATAAGTAATTATCCTTAACGCCTTCAAGTACGGCAACTGTTCGTTCCAATCCCATTCCTGTATCAACATTTTTCTTAGGCAAATCAGTAATATTACCATTTTCATCTTTGTAATATTGCATAAATACATTATTCCATATTTCTACCCACCTATCATCTTCAGGGTCAAAGACATCTGGTATTTCATCATCACTTCTGAAATAAAATATTTCTGTATCAGGTCCACATGGTCCGCTAGTACCAGCTATCCAAAAATTATCATCTACAGTTTTAGCAATTCTTTCTTTTTTAATTCCTAAACTTAACCATTTACTATAACTTTCAGAATCAAATGGAATATTTTCCTCACCTTTATAAACAGTAACAGCTAGTCTATCAACAGGGATATTTAATACCTTAGTTAAAAACTCAAAACTATAACTGATACTCTCATCTTTAAAATAATCTCCTAAACTCCAGTTTCCTAACATTTCAAAAAATGTATGATGTGTTTTGTCACCTATTTCATCTAAATCATTAGTTCTAATACATTTTTGATAATCAACTAATCTTGTCCCACATGGGTGAGGTTCTCCCATTAAATATGGTATTAGAGGTTGCATACCAGCGGTATTGAAAAGTACACTTGGGTCATTTTCTGGTACTACAGGAGCGCTTGGAATCCATTTATGTCCTTTGCTTATAAAATAATTAATATATAAATCTTTAAGATTCATTTAATACCTCCTTCATTATTAAATCAACTACTTCTTCAATTTTTAAATTAGTTGAATCAATATATATTTGTTCATCGGTTCTTATTAGTGAACCTACTTCTTTATGTGAATCATTATAATCTCTTGCTTTTATATTTTCATATACTTCTTCATAGCTCATATCAATGTTTTTTTCTTTATTTTGCTGCATTCTTCTATTTACTCTTTCTTCTAGTGAAGCATCTAGATAAAACTTAAAATCGGCATTCGGTAATATTACTGTTGTTATATCTCTTCCTTCCATAACAACATCTAAAGAAGTTGCCATTTTTCGTTGTAAATCGGCTAAGTTTTTTCTAACTTCAACAATTGAAGATATAGGAGATACTATATTAGTAACCTCACGACTTCTAATTTCTTTAGTAACATCGATGGAATCTAGGTAAACATTTCCATTAACATCAAACTTAATATCAATATTTTTTGATAATTCTATAATTTTTTCTTTATCATTAGTACAATTGTTTTTTAGTGCTTTTAGGGCAAGACATCTATAAGTTGCTCCTGTATCAATGTTAACTAAATTTAATTTTTCTGATAATATTTTTGCTACTGTACCTTTGCCACTTCCGGCTGGTCCATCTATTGCTATAACCATAAATTGCCTCCTAAATCTTACTTAAAATTTCTTCTAATTTATCAAAATCATTTATAATATAATCAAATTTGTCATAATTATCTAAATTTGTTTCTGTTATGTGATTCATTTGTTCAATTGTCATTTTTTTGTCATAATAAATGCTATCGATTCTAATAGTGACTACATTATTAAATAATCTTTTAGGTATCTCTATTTCATCTTTCAATCTTGCATCTGTTATTATTATAATATCGTAAAAATAACTATAAACTTTTATATCTTCACACACTCTTCTAATTAATAAATTACTATCAATTTTGTTTTTAATTAAATCTATACCGATTTTTTGAAGTAATTCTCTTGGTTTATCTTCTTCACTTCCACTCCAACCATATATATTTTTAACATAATTTTTAAGATAAAAAGCATATGATATTTGAATACATCTTTTATTTTTATAATAGTTTTCTATTTTATCTGCAATTAAGTTTTTACCACTTTTTGCTTTACCTGATAAAACAAAAATTAATGGTTCTTTGTAAGTATACATTACTCCTCCAATGGTCTTAAAAAATTATATTTAGAATCAAAGAACGAAATAATTCCTTTAACCGCTCCAATTATAGGTGTGGCAAGTACCATTCCAATAATTCCAAAGAAATGACCAAACACTAGTAATCCTAAAATAATAGTTATAGGACTTAATTTTGTCGTTTTACTCATAATCAATGGTTGGAATAAGTTTCCTTCTAATGCTTGAACAACAGCTATAAATATTAAAACAGCAATTCCTGTAGGCGTTCCTTGTGAGAAGGCTACTAAAACAGCTGGCGCTCCTCCAATATATGGTCCTGCATATGGAATAACATTTGTAATTCCACAGAATAATCCAAATAATAATGGCGCTTTTAATCCAATTATTGCGAATCCTATAAATGATATTATAAATACAACACTGCAATCTATAATTGCTCCTATTACAAATCTTTTTAATGGTTCATCAACTACTTTAACTAATGTATAAGCATCTTTTTGTAAATGATTAGGAACTAAACTATAAATTAATTTTACATGTTTATCAAAATCTAATAAAATATAAAAACCAATAATCATTCCGATTGCAAATGTTCCTACTCCAGAAAATAAATTTGTTACAAATGTAACTAAAATAGCTGGTAGCGAACTTGTTAAGTTAGTTGCTATACTTTCTAACTTAGCAAATAATTCTAATTTCATGCTATTAGCATCAAAATTTTCAATTCCGTTAAATTTATCAAATATATTATTAATCCAATTTCTACAAGCATCATATACTCCTGGAATTGTATTTGATACAAATTCATTGATTTGTTCAGATAATAATGGTATTAGAGCATTAACAATTAGAAAAACAATTCCTAAAAATATAATATAACAAATGGCTGTTCCAAAACCTCTCCTAATACCTTTTTCTTTTAATTTGCTTACAATTGGGTCTAATAACCAAGCAATAAATAAACCAATAAATAAAGGTAATAATAATTTTAAAATAGTTAAAATAAACGGAAATATTTGTAATTCTTTTAAAACCTTAATTCCAATATAAACTCCTGCTACTATTAACATAACTAATAATATTTGAAAAACCTTATTACCTAGTAACACTAAACTGTTAATTTTTCCAATATCTAGTTCTTTATCATTTCTTTTTCTAAACATAACATCACCTAAATACTTAGTAATTCTTGTTCTTTCTCTTTCAATTTTTCTAAAACAATATTATTATATTTATTAATTAAATCTTGAACTTCATTTGTTAATCCTTTAATATCATCTTCAGAAATTTCTAATTTTTTAATATCATTATTAGCATCTTGTCTTATGTTTCTTAAAGCTATTTTAGCATCCTCAGCCATTCCTTTAACTTGTTTTACATATTCCTTTCTTGTATCTTCCGTTAAAACAGGAATATTTAAAATGATTACTTCTCCATTATTGTTTGGTGTTAGGCCGACATTTGATTCATAAATTCCTTTTTCAATTGGTCCTAGACAAGTTTTATCGAAAGGTTTAATCATCAGTTGTCTTGCTTCTGGAATCGAAATATTGGCTAGTTGTTTTAATGGTGTTTCTGTTCCATAATAATTAACCATAACTCCATCTAATATAGCTGGATTAGCTCTACCTGCTCTAACATTTAAAAATCTTTTTTCCATATTAACAATTGTTTGCTCCATTTTTTCTTCTGTTTCTAATAAAATTTCTTCCATTTAAATTCTCTCCTTTAATAATTCTAAATTTTTATTATAATCACCATTAGTTAGAAAACTTCCAACAACAGCAATATCAGCGTTTTTTACTAAACTAATAGTTTCATTATTTATTCCGCCATCTACTTCAATTAAATAGTTATATTCACCTCTAAGTTGTTTTAATTTATCAATTTTACTAATCGAATTTTCAATAAATTTTTGTCCTCCACGACCTGGTTCGACTGACATAACCAACACTAAATCGATAAATGGTAGGTAGGGAATAATTTTTTCTACTCTAGTATCTGGTTTAATAGATAAACCAACATTTATTCCTAAACTTTTAATATATTTGATTGCTTCCATAACGTCATCAATAGCTTCTAGATGAAATGTAATATATTTAGGTTTAAGTACTTTAAATTCATCAACATATTTATAAACATCACTAACCATTAAATGAATATCTAATGGTTTTGAATTATTTAAAAATGTTTTTACTTCTTCTATGTTCCAAGTTTTATTTGAAACAAAAATTCCATCCATAATATCTAGGTGAATTAAAGAAATATCAGTTTTAACTAATTTATTTAATTCATCTTTTAAGTTGTTTTTGATTGATAAAATAGAAGCTGATATTTTCATATTAATTCCTTTCTATGAATTTTAAATAATTTTCGTATCTACTTTTTAAAATCCCTTTTCCAATTTGGTTTTTTATTTCACATTTTGGTTCTTTTATGTGCATACAATCTTTATATGCGCAAGAGTCTCTATACTCATTAAATTCTACCATATTATCTCTTATATCACTTGGTTTCATATCATAAAAATCTAGAGCTGAAAAACCCGGTGTGTCAGCTATTAATCCTTCAAATAAAGAATATAGTGATACATGTCTAGTTGTATGTTTTCCTCTTCCTAACGCTTTAGAAATTTCATTTGTTTTTAAATCTAGGCTATCATCTAATAAATTTAATAGTGTTGATTTTCCAGCTCCACTTTGACCAGATAAAACTGTTACTTTATCTTTGAATAACTGTTTTATTTTGGTTATTTCGTTGTTATAAAATACTTGATAACCTATTTTTTTATAATAATTATAAATATTAGTAACATCATCTTTTAACAAGTCTTTTTTAGTAAAACATATTATTGGTGTTATATTGTTATATTCAATTATACATAACATTTTATCTAACAAATATAAATCTAGAGCTGGTTCACACAAACTTACTACCACAATTACTTGGTCGATATTAGCAACCGGTGGGCGACGTAAGTAATTTTTTCTTTTTAAAACTTCTTTAATTACATTATTTTCAAATATTACATTATCTCCTACTATTGGAGTTATATTTTGATTTCTAAATTTTCCTCTTGCTTTACAAGTGTATAAGAAATTTTCACTACTGACAGTAAAATCCGAACTTATTATTTTAACAATTTTGCCTTCCATTATTCTTCTAAAGTATCTCCTTCTTCTGGCGTTTCTACTACTTCTGATTTTTTAGTTACTGTTATTGTTAATTTTGCACCTTCGGTAACTGTTCCTGTTCTGCTTTGTGAAATGATGGTTCCTTCTTCATATTCATCTTTTACAACATAATCTATATTTAATTCCACTTTATATTTTTCACAGAACTTTTCAACTTCAGATACTGAATATTCTTTAAAATCAGGATATTCAACTTTATAAACTACATAATATAAAATGATTGTATTACCTTTTTGTAATCTTTCACCTTTTTTAGCGCTTTGATCGATAATTGTATTTTCTTTGTATTTATCTTGCTCTTCTTCACTAACTGCTTTTTCTTGGACAATTACATTTAATCCCTTATTAGTTAAATTGGCTTGAATAGATTTATATTCCTTTCCGGTATAATCTTCAATAATCACATCATCGCTTTTGATTGATACCACTAAAGTTATTTCTTTTTCTTTTTTTACGGTTCTTCCAATTTGTGGTTCAGTTCCAATAACAGTTCCTTCTTCTGAATCGCTTTTTTTCTCTTTTATTTCAGTATTGACATTCAAGCCTTTTTCTTTTAAGATTTGTTCTGCTTCTACAACTGTTAATCCAGTTACATCTGGAATAATTACATCTTCTACTTCAGTTACTTTTGGTAAAATGATTACAACTAAACAAATAAGAGCTAGTAAAAATGCACAAATACTACCTGTAATCCACATTGCCTTACTTAATTTGCTTTCCTTTTTTGTTTTTTTGTTTTTTTGTTTCATTTCTTCATCACCTTGAACTTCACTATTTTTTTCCATTCTACTTAAGTTTGGAACAACTAAAGTTTTTTCTAAATCATTTTCAGGATATTTATACACTAATCTTTGTTGTTGTAATCCTTCATCGGTTAAAGCATTTTTAATATCATCATACATTTCCTTAACATTGTCATATCTATTTTTCGTGTTTTTAGCACAAGCTTTTAATATAACATTTTCAATTGATTGTGGTATATCTGGATTTATTTTTCTTACACTTGGAATTGGTTCTTTCATATGTTTGATTGCTATTTCAACAGCGTTGTCTCCTTTAAATGGAATTTTACCTGTTAATAATTCAAACATTAAAATTCCTAATGAATAAATATCACTTTTAATCGTTGCTCCACTTCCATTAGCCTGTTCAGGTGGTAGATAATGTACACTTCCCATAACCGAATTAGTTTGAGTTAATTCATTACTATTTAAAGCTGTTGCTATCCCAAAATCAGTTATTTTAACTCTTCCATCTTCTAAAATTAAGACATTTTGTGGTTTGATATCTCTATGAATTATATAACTATCATGAGCACATGCAATTGCACTTGTTAGTTGTAACATAATATCAATTACCTCTGGTAGTGTTAGTGCTCCTCTTTTTTTAATTAAACTTTTTAAAGTTCTTCCATTTATATATTCCATTACAATATAGTAATTTCCATTGTCTTCACCGACATCATACATTTCAACAATATTAGGGTGTATTAAAGATGATGCTGAAATTGCCTCTCGTTGGAATCTTCTTACGAATTTTTCATCATCGGCAAGATCTCCTCTTAATACCTTAACTGCTACTTCACGATTTAAAATAGTATCATGAGCTAAATATACATTAGCCATTCCACCCTCACCAATAGTTCTTATAATTTGGTATCGGCCTGCTAGCATTTGTCCTTTATTAATCATGTTTTTCCTCCTTTACTAAATAAGCTATTGATATATTATCAGTTCCACCTCTATTATTACATTTAATAACTAATTTTTTTAATTTTTCGTCAATTGGTATATTTTCATTTAGTACTTTTGTTATTTGTTCATCGGTTAACATATTAGTTAGCCCATCACTACACAAAAGTATCCCGTCGACTTCTTCATCAATGCTTATAACATCCATTTCAACTGTATTTGTAGCCCCTAAGGCCTTCATAAGTACATTTTTTCTTGGGTGTTCTTTTGCTTCCTCTTTTGTTAATTCTCCTGATTTAACTAATAAGTTAACTAATGTATGATCTGTAGTTACTTTATGAATTTTATCGTTTTTAATTACATAACCAGAAGAATCACCGATATTTCCAAATAATAAGAAATTGTTAGTTAATATTGCAAGTACTATAGTAGTTCCCATTCCAACACTTTCAGGATGACTGCTAGTATGTTTATATATCAACACATTAGCTTCACTTACGATTTCTTTAATAAAATTAATGGCGTCTTCCTTAGTTCCAACACTACTTATATCAGCAAATCTCTTACCGATGTGAGAAATTGCTATACTAGATGCTACCTCACCATTTCTATGTCCACCCATACCATCTGCTACGGCCAATAAAACTTCATTATTCATGTCTTTAACAATTATAACGCTATCTTCGTTATGGTCACGTACTTTTCCAGGGTCTGTTAAATAACCATAGTTCATTCTTGAACCTCCTTAAAGTTTGCTCTTAATTGTCCACAAGCCGCACTGACTTTTGAACCAAATTCTTTTCTTACTGTTACATTTATTTTATTCTTTTTTAAAATATCATAAAATTCCATTACTCTATCACTTCTTTTGTATTCGATATGACTTGTTTCATTATATGGGATTAAATTCACATAGCAATTCATTCCTTTTAACAATTCTGATAATTCTAAAGCATTTTCCTTTGAATCGTTAACATTCTTTAATAAAATATATTCAAATGTAACTCTTCTATTTGTTTTACTAATATATTCTTTTAAAGTTTTAATCAATTCATTTAATGGATATACTTTGTTAATTGGCATTATTTTACTTCTTAATTCATCGTTAGGAGCATGAAGCGATACTGCTAAATTAATTTGTTTACCATTATTAGCAAATTCTTTTATTTTAGGCACAATACCACAAGTTGATACTGTAATATGTCTACTTCCTAAAGCAATTCCTTTCGGTTCATTTATTATATCTATAAAATTCATTAAATTATCATAATTATCAAATGGTTCACCAATTCCCATTACTACTAAATGAGTAATTCTCTCATTTGTCTCCTCTTCAATCATTAATAATTGTAAAACCATTTCATATGCTTCTAGATTACGAATTTTTTTAAGTCTACCACTTTCACAAAAACTACACGACATATTACAGCCTACTTGACTAGATACACATAAACTTAGACCATAATCATGCCTCATCAAAACTGCTTCTATTTTATTTTTATCATGTAATTCAAATAAATATTTTTTGACATCTTTATCCTCTTGTTTTGCTACTATTTCTAAATGGTTCATCGTAAAATCTTGTTTTAATTTTTCAATTATTTGTTTTTTTACGTTAGACATTAAGTCAAATGATTTTATTCTCTTTACATACAACCATTCATATATTTGCGTTGCTTTATATTCTTTTTCACCTAAGTTGGTAAAATATTCTTTTAATTGAGCAATTGTCATTCCATATATATTTTTCATATATTCCACCTATTTAATTGTATCAAAATAATGAAATAAAGTCTATAAATTTAAGGAAAACACCAAAAAATTATATAGAAAATATTATTTTTAGTGTATAGTATTTTTTTAGTTTACATTTATTTTAAAATTTAATTCTATTTATGTAGTATTATTTTGTTATAGTTACATAAAATATTTAAGATAATTAACATTGACATTATTTTTTGTTTATGGTATATTATCCACATAAGAACTCAACTACGGTGATAAATCCCGTACTTAGTTCTTTTTTCGTTCATATATTTTTTTAAAACTTCTATTTTTTAATTTAATTTTAATATAATGATTTAAATTAATATTATTAATTTTTTTATAACCATATACGCTTTTTATTCTATTTATATCTATTTTAACTCTATTTATATAAGTCATAGTTTCAATTTCTATTGGTATAATTATATTATCACTATTTTTATCTTTTATCATTGTTAAAATCAAATAATCTTTATTATTTTTATTTCTAAATATTGCTCTTGGTTCATCCAAATTGTTTATTGCCTTTATATAAACAGTCTTACCAAGTCCATGATAATGGTCTCTTATACCAACTGACAATCCTAACTTCTTTGCCTCCATCTCTGTTAAGATGTTTTTTCTAATATGCGAAGGATTTTCATACATTGGTAAATCTTTTACCCCATAGCTAACCAATATTTTAGGAGTTGAATCTCTTAATTTCACTGGATTTCTTTCATTTATATTATTTAAAACATTATCTATACTTTTTTCTATGTTAATATTTAAAGTATTTTTAACTGTTTTACAACTGTTCATAATTTCACCTCTATAAGTTATATACAATTTTTTTATTTGATTTCCTTTTTATTTGAATAGATAAAATAATTTTTAAAAAAATAGTTGTATTATTTTTTTAAAAGTGTATAATTTAATATATGAACAAATATTCATATGAGGTGATTTATGAGCGAAGAAAAAATAAATAATTTAGCACTTTTTTTCAAAGTATTTAGTGATTCAACAAGACTTAAAATAATAAATGCTCTACTCACAAAAGAATTAAACGTGTGTGAACTTGCAAATGTTGTTGAAATTAGCCAATCGGCAGTATCTCACCAATTACAATTTTTAAAATTATCAAAATTAGTTAAATTTAAAAAAATAGGTAAAGAGGTTTATTATTCACTTGATGATGAGCATATCAAAGACATTTTCATGAAAGGTTGTGAGCACATTGACGAAATATAAATATAATCTAAAAAATTTAAATTGCGCTAATTGTGCATTAAAAATTGAAAATAAATTGAATGAAGAAGAAAGTATTAAAAATGCTAGAGTTAACTTCAATACTTTAAAACTATTCTTTGAAACAGATATAACTGAACCATTAAATTTTATTCAAAGTATAGTTTCTAAGATTGAACCTGAAGTTATTGTATACGAAAATGAAATTGAAAATAAAAAAAATTATTCACTTATAAGACTATTAATAGGAGTGATATTTGCTATATTGGGTTTTTATTTTAAAATAGAAATTCTTGTTTTACTAGCATATGCAACTCTATTAGCAAGAACAATTAAAAATGCTTTTATTATGTTAGTTAAAGAAAAATCAATAAATGAAAACTTACTGATTACAATTTCTTGTGTTGGTGCTTACTTAGTAGGAGAACACATGGAAGGATTAATGGTTATTTTCTTATATGAAATTGGTAAAATATTAGAAGATAGAGCTATTAACAAAAGTAGAGGTGCGATTAAATCATTAATGGATATAAAACCAGACTATGCTAATATAAAAACTAACGATGGTATTTTAAAAGTTTCTCCAAGTGAAGTTAAAATCGATGATATCATTGTAGTTTTAAAGGGTGAAAAAATTCCATTAGATGGAATAATCGTTAAAGGTAATTCTACTATCGATGAATCTTATATAACAGGTGAAGTTGTTCCAAGGGATGTCTCTACCAAAGATAATGTATTATCAGGTACTATCAACAATGGTGATGTAATCCTAGTTAAAGTTACTAGTGAATTTTCTAATAGTACTGTAAATAAAATATTAGATTTAGTTGAAAATGCAACTGATAAAAAAGCTAAAACCGAAACATTTGTAAATAAATTAGCTAAAATATATACGCCTATTGTACTTATATTAGCTATTTTGACAGCCGTATTTATGCCAATGATATTTAATGTGACTTATAGTGAAAGTATTTATAAAGCATTAATATTTTTAGTTATATCTTGTCCTTGTGCGATTGCTATATCAGTACCACTAAGTTATTTTTCAGCGATTGGTAAAGCAAGTAAAGAAGGTATTTTAATAAAAGGTAGTAATTATATCGATATATTAAAAGATATTAAAACTTTTGTGTTTGATAAAACAGGTACACTTACTAAAGGTGAATTTGAAATTGCTAAAGTAGAAATTTATAACAAAGAATATAAAGAAAAAGAGATTATCAATTTGATTTTAAAAGGAGAATCTTTTTCTAATCATCCTATCGCTAAATCTTTAACTAAAAATAAAAAAATTGATACTAGTGATGTTAGAAACTTTAAAGAATTAGAGGGTTTGGGATTACAGTTTGAAATTGGCGATGATAAATATTTATTAGGTAATGATAAGTTAGTAAAAACTAATACTAAAACAGGTATTTTCTTGAAGAAAAATGATGAATTAATTGGTTCAATTAGTTTAAATGATACTTTAAAAGAAAACACTGAAAAAGTAATCAAAGAACTAAAAAGAAATAATCTTGATATTTATATGTTTACTGGTGATAACGAAGAACAGGCTAAAAAAATTGCGGATTTATTAGGTATTAAATATAAATGTGGTATGTTGCCTAAAGACAAATACGATAATGTTTTAAAACTAAAAGAAAATAGTAAAGTTGCATTTATTGGTGATGGTATAAATGACTCTCCTGTTTTGATTGGTGCGGATATAGGAATATCAATGGGTGGCGTTGGTTCTAATGCTGCTATTGAAGCCTCTAGTATAGTTATTATGAATGATGATTTAGAAAAAATTATTGAAAGTATTAATATATCTTATAAAACAAATCATATTATCAAACAAAATCTAATTTTTGCTATATCAACTAAAGTAATAATTTTACTATTAAGTGTATTAGGCATTGCTTCTATGTGGCAAGCTATATTTGCTGATGTTGGTGTTACATTAATAACAATTTTAAATACCCTAAGAATTTTGAAATAAAATTTTTAGGTTTTTTTTATTTTTTATTTGTTTTTTATTAAAAATGTGTTATAATTAATTTGCTTGTGGATTGTTAGCTCAGTTGGTAGAGCAACTGACTCTTAATCAGTGGGTCTAGGGTTCGAGTCCCTAACAGTCCACCATTAAAGATTTATTCGAACTAGAAATAGTTCGTTTTTTCTCGTTTAAAAATATATAGTGACCGAAAAGTGACCGAAAAGTGACCGAATATATTGATATTATTTTTAAAACTGTATATACTATAATTGAGGTGACTAATATGTACATAGAAGATGAATATACAGAATTGAAAATTGAGTTAACAAAAGATATAAAAAAAGAAATAATTGCATTGGCAAATACTAAGGGTGGAAAAATATACATTGGTATTGATGATGACGGAAATGTTATTGGTCTAAATAACGCAAAAGGAGATTTAGAATCTCTTTCAGGAATGATAAGAGAAGGAATTAAAAGTGATTTAACATTATATACATCAGTTAATTTAATAAATATTGATGATAAAGATATTATAGAAATCAATGTAATGGAGGCACCTAACAAACCATATTATTTAACTGATAAAGGCATAAAGACTTCTGGTGTGTATTTAAGATACGGAAATACAAGTGCGCCTGCAAGTGAAGAAGTTATAAAGAAAATGCTTATTGAAAATCAAGGCGATTCATTTGAAACACTTGTTTCTCAAAATCAAAATTTGAATTTTGAAACACTTAAATCAATTTTCAATAAACATAATATCTCGTTAGATAATAATAAATATAAAAGTTTAAATATTATTAATTTAAATAATCAATATACAAATTTAGGATTATTATTATCTGATGAATGTCCTTATTCAATAAAATGTGCGATTTATAATGGAACAAATAAATTAGAATTTAAAGATAGAAAAGAATTTACTGGATCAGTTTTAAAACAAGTAAATGAAGTATTTGAATATTTAGACTTATTTAATAAAACTAAAGGAAGGATTGTCGGATTAGAAAGAATTGATACAAAGGATTACCCTGAATATGCGATAAGAGAATCATTATTAAATGCAATTATTCATAGAGACTATAATTACAAAGGAAGTATTCTTATTTCACTTTATGATGATCATTTTGAAATAACTTCATTGGGTGGTATTGTTAAAGGGTTAAACTTAAATGATTTATATTTAGGAATATCCGAAAGCAGAAATCCTAATTTGGCAAATATATTTTATAGATTAAAATATGTTGAAAGTTTTGGGACTGGAATTGGCAGAATAATTCAATCATACGATGATTATAATAAAAAACCTATATTTGTAGATACAGATAATGCATTTAATGTAACATTATATAATGTTAACTATGTTGAAAATCATGAAAAAATATTACCTTCTAATTTAACGCAAGAAGAAAAAATAGTAGAATATTTAAAGAAAAATAATAAGATAAATAGAAATATAGTTGAACAATTATTAGATATTTCATCGACAAGAGCTAAAAATATATTAAATAATATGTGCGAAAATAAATTAATTGTTATGATTGGAAGTGGAAAAAATATTATATATGTGTTAAAATAATATTAGATTGATTTATATATTAGATTCGTTAACAAAGTTGTAGACCTCTACGTCGTCAGCACCAAATTAATAGTAAAATCGAACTTTTCGAGTAGTAATAAATATTAACTAGAAGTACCATCTAGTTTTTTTGTTATTATAAGAAAGTGAGGAGTTTTATGCAAAAAGTAAAATATTAGAAGTTGAAAAGAAAGTTTTAAAAAGAATTGATATGATATGTAGATTTGCTTGTTATAAGTATTCTATTAAACAAGGAAGTATAATTAATATTAAAAGAAATAATATTGTTTATGTAAGTCCACATATTATAACAATTAAAGAAAATAATTATTTAATATTTAATGGAAGTGATAAAGTTTTTATAAATGATTATTCTAAATATATTAAATTAAAAGATATAGAAGCTTATATTAAAAGCAATTAAATGTTTTTAAACTAGGCGTACAAAAAGGAAGTGAAATATTTAGATTCAAAAGACAATAGAGATGTACAAATGGCTGATTATGTTGCCAATTTAGTATGTAAAAAACATAATCGACCAAACGAAGATTTATCAAGAAGAGTTCCTCAATATTATAGAACTTATATCTCAAAATTCCCATTTAAGTTATTTGGACACAATCCAAGTATAAAACAACTAGAAGAAGAAAAAAAATTTAAAAGAATTAGTTACAAATTCATAAAAAATGATATAATATTATCAGAAGACCTTTAAGGTGTATCGAACCAAGCACTATATGTGCGAATGTTCTAATCGTATGTTAAGTACGAGATACCTTAGGAAGAAAAGTAATCCGAAAGGGTTACTTTTTCTTTTAAAATACGTTATATTTGTATTAGTTAATAGTTAGTAATAACTATTTCTTTTGTTCTAGGAGTTACCATACTCCTTCCGTTAGAGCACCATTAATAAGTTTTGTAAAAACTAGCAAATAACATATTTGTTAGATTTTTTTTATAAAAAATGCTAGACCCTCTTAATCACTACCAAAAATACACAAAAGAAACCCCAATCAAGCGTACCATAACCTATAAGGTATTTAAAAAGTATTATTGAAAGCATAATATAATTTTTGTGATAATGCCTAAGGCTGTGTCAAATCCATATATTCCAACTTAAATCCTATTGACAATATAAAAAAGTTGTACTCACACAACTTTTCTAAACCTCAAACGATATGGTTTGACTTTTCAAAAATCAACTGAATCATTCTATGTAGATTTACCTATAACATTTATTATTTTTTAATGTATAACCACTTGGGCAAGTGTATTTCCATTCAACCTTTTTGTAACAAGTGTATTTTTCTATTGTGGGGTATGAATATACAAAATAATTATCTTTAATTTCATAGTAACCACTTGAACAATTTTCATATTCTTTATAAATTATTTCATGAGAAGCAACACAATAACATTTATCAGTCAATGAATAACAGCCTCTTCCTACATCGCCAACTAGATATGGTGCATCTTGATACGGTTTAGCACATTCGGGTCTTCCATACTTGTCGTTAACAATATATCCTTTTTTAAAAGCTTCTTGTTTTGTTATTTTTTCAACATTATATTTGCAATAAATATATTCATCATTTTCATAATTTAATGTTGTATTTTGAGGGCACGAGATATTTGTGGTTTTCCTTTTATAACTATCATTTTGACAAAACTCAACAGTTTCATCTGTTGGCATGTAGGTTGTTCTAAAAATATTGTTATCTTTACAACCACTTGTATATGTTGGCTCAATTGTTTCTTGTTTTGGAGTTGTATTGTTATTTTCATTATTATTTATGTTATCACTGTTTTGATTATTATTTAGGTTATTATCGTTGTTGGATTTATTAGTATTATCGGTTGGCTTTTGATTAAGGTTACTATTGTTGTTAGATTTATTAGTATTATCGGTTGGCTTTTGATTATTGCTAGGTTTATTTTCATTTTTATTATTGTTTTTTTCCTCATTATTGTTTGTATTTTCTTTATCTATGTTAGGTTTGTCAACTGGCTTTTGTTCTTCTTCAATTATTATCGTTGTTTCTAATTTTTTAACATAAGCCTCTATACCAACAATATAGCCTTTTATTCCATTTGCTGTTTCTATTTCTAACCATTTGTATTGACTTTCTTTATCTTCACTTATAACACTATATATTTCATTTTTATAGACATTTCCTATAACTTGTGAGTTAGGTTCTTTACTTTCTCTAATTTTAACACTATCAGCAACAACTTCTATTTGTATTTTATCTTTGTTTCGTTCATTACTTTGCATAGAAACATTATTTTTAGATTTTATTACACTAAAAGTTAGAATACCAATAATAATTGTAGTTGCTATACAAGTAATTATGATTACAAATTTTAAATGACTTATAATAAAACTTTTCATATTAATTTCTTAAATCTTTATCTAACGAATAAGTTAAATAGTTTGTTTCTATAATAGAGTTATCACTTAATATTGTGTAGTTGTCACCAATATATTTAATGTCTTTACTAAACTTTTTATATATTTCACTTTCAAGAATTTTTTTCTCACACTTAATATCTTGATATTTCACGCATTCTTCCGTTTCAACTTCACCATAGTAATAATAACCCTTATCAGTTACAAGTGTTCTTATTTCATATTCTTTTTTATCATAATCGTAATATAATACTGCATTTAATATGTTTCCATATTCATCATTAGGTAAAAATATTTCTTCCTTCTTTATAGAAAAAATTACTTTAGAAGCATCACTATTATAATTTGCGTTATATTCTTGTTTATATAAAGATCCATCATTTTTTAATACAATTCCTATATTGGAAGCTGTATCTAATTCAACTATGCTTTGTACATCGTCTTTTAATAATATATATGATGATAAATCATATTCGGTTTGCATTTCTTCAAAAGCAACCTCATAATTATCATTGATAATAATATAATATATTTTGTTATCATCACTAACTATATAATAATTTTCTTTATATTTTTTTATATCCTTAACTTTAATTTTCGTGTCTATCTTATTACAATTTTGATTATTGCTATATATTTTTTCATTATCTAAAGATAAACTTAAATATGAACTATCATCTAATAAAATAATCAAGGTTTCATTATATGTTCTAATAACACCTTTAATGTTTTCATTTTTTAAATCTTTAAGGGGAACACATTTAAGGTCTTTACCTCTAAAACTCATTTCGTCTTTTGAATCATCTACATATTCGTAACTATGTGTTTTAACATATTCCATTAGGGTTTTAGCATTTCTTCGTTCGTTATTCATAGTTACTTCTTTTATTTTTCTAAAACCAAAAATACCCCCAACTAACACAAGTATAACAATTACTATTATACCTATTACTTTAAACGCTTTTTTCATCTCATTACCTCACTTTCAATAATTAACATCATAAAACTAAACGCCTTTCAGTATCATTATACCACAATCACATCTATTCAAAGTAATTTAATTGTAAAAAAATATAAGATAATTTAATTATGATGATGAAAATCGAAAATATCTAAAGAAGATAACATATTTATTATTCGATGGGCAAGAATATTAAAATCAAAAAAAATAATGCATATAAAATCTACACGTTTTTTACTTCGTGTAGATTTTCTTCAAATCAGTTCTAATTCAGTTTTCGCATGTTGAATGTCTAACCAAATAAGTTTAGGTAGACGTTTAATTCAAATGTGAATTATCATTCTTATCACTACTATCACAATGATAAGAAATAAAATGATTCAATGTATTGAAAAACTTTAATTACAAAGTTTTCTTCACAAACCTATTATATATAATTAAAAAATAGGTTTAAAAACCTATTATTAAACATATAACGAAAAAGGCTAAACCTAAAACCATTGTTAATCGTGTTATAAATAATTCCCCACCGCGTTCTTTACGGTTAGCGAATAAAGCACTATTTCCGCCAGTTATTATACTAGATGCGCTTTCAGCTTTACCTGCTTGTAATAAAACTACTGAAATCAATAATATTGATATTATTATTAATAGTATTTGCATAACTTCCTCCTTGAACATATTCATTATAGCACATTTTCAAAATTAATGCAAATTGAACAAATAATCCTTATTTTGTAAGGGATAATCCAACATAACAAAGTTAAATCATTGTTTGTTTTGAACCTTAAACTCTTTTAACATTTTAGTCAAAGCCCTTTTTTCAATTCTTGAAACATAACTTCTTGATATTCCAAGTTCTTTAGCAATTTCTTTTTGGGTCATTTCATCTTGATTATTTAAGCCATATCTTTTAATTATTATTTCTTGCTCTCTTTTAGTTAAAACTTTAAAGTATTCTTTTAAAGCATTTATATTATCTTTATCTTGTAATTCAGATGCAAAATCAAGTTTAGGTGTTTTCAATATATCTAAAAATGTTATTTCATTGCCATCTTTATCAAATCCTATAGATTCATTTATACTTATATTTTTGCTATGTCTTTTATCACTTCTATAAAACATCAATATTTCATTTTCAATGCATTTTGCTACATAAGTAGTTAATCTAGTACCATGTCTATAGGAAAAGCTATCTACTCCTTTAATTAATCCAATTGTTCCTATACTAATCAAATCATCAACATCATCGTTTTTATGGTCATATTTTTTTACTATATGAGCTACCAACCTAAGATTATGTTCAATTAATTTATTTCTTGCTTCCTTATCACCTAAACGCATCTTTTCAATATAAGCTTCTTCTTCCTCTTTTGATAGTGGTTCTGGAAAAACATTATTAGAATATGCAGCTGTAAAAATTAAAAAATCTTTAAATAAATATTTTAAAAACTTAAACATAAGTCACCTCATTAAAGAATATGTTAAACCCTTGACACCTTTGCATATTTTATGTAAACTTATTTAAGGGTATTATTTTAAAATTTCAGCAAATAATAGAAAGGGTGAATAAAATGAACTATAAAAAGTACACTAATAAAGCTTACAACCTTCATTTGATTAATATAGATAAATTTAAGACAATTTACATAAAAATCAATTTTAAAAAGAAAATAAAAAAAGAAGATATAACTTATCGTAATTTACTAGATAAAATACTTTTAGAAACAACAAATAAATATAAAACGAGTCGTGAACTTGAAATAATGACTGAAGAATTATATGGTCTATCTTTAAGCAGTGATACTAATCTATCAGGAAATTATGTTATAACATCTTTTTCAAGTTATTTTTTAAATGAAAAATACACAGAAAAAGGTATGAATGAAAAATCAGTTAAATTTATTTTGGATTTTATCTTTAACCCTGATGTTTCAAATAATTCTTTTGTCAATTTTAATCTAGCTAAAAGATTGGTTATGGATGACATCAAAAATCTTAAAAACGAGCCTAAAGTTTATAGTCAATTAAGATTATTTGAAGAAATGGATAAAAAAAGTCCTTTATCATTAAATACAAGTGGTTATGTAGAAGATTTAGAAAAAATAAATGGTAAAAAATTATATGACTATTACAAAAACTTTTTAAAAAGTGATTTAATCGATATTTTTGTCGTTGGAAATATTGATGATGATTTTAAAAAATTAATTATCGATAATTTTAATGTAAACACTTTGAAAAAACCTACAGAGTCACATTTTATTAAATTTGACAAAATAAGAAAAAGAATTAAAACGGTTCATGAAGTGATGCCTTTAGAACAAGCAAAATTAAATATTGGTTTAAAACTCAATGATTTAACTCCATTTGAAATGAAATATGTTTGCAATATGTATAGTTATATACTAGGTGGTGGGGCAAATTCAAAATTATTTAAAAATGTAAGAGAAAAAAATAGTCTTTGTTATTATATAAACTGTTCATATCGTCCAGTTGCTAATTTAATGGTAATTACAGCCGGTATTAATAAAGAACAATTTAAGAAATGCACTAATTTAATAAAAAAAGAATTAAGTAATATGGCTAAGGGTAATTTTAGTGAAGAAAATTTAAATGAAGCTAAAACCACTTATTTAAGTGCTTTAGAGGAAATCATGGATAGTCCTGCTAGTATAGCAAGAACATTTGAATCTCATGAATATATCGGCTTAGATTTAATTGATGAAAGAAAAAATAATATTAAAAATGTAACTTTTGAAGATGTTGTTAATTTAGCTAAGAAAGTTCATATTGATACAATTTATGTTTTAGAAGGAGGCAGTGATGAAAAAGACAATAATTGATAATTTAGATTTAGAACTTTATTCTGAAACATTGGAAAATAAATTAGAAATATATATTGTTCCTATGAAAAACGTTAATAATATATATGTTACTTTTTCAACTAAATATGGCTCAAATGATATTGAATTTGTACCGATTAATGAAAACAAAATGAAAAAATTTCCTTTAGGAATTGCTCACTTTTTAGAACACAAAATGTTTGAACAAAAAAATGGTGTTGACCCTTTTAGTTTCTTTAGTGAAAGAGGTTGTAGTGCTAATGCTAATACTAATCAAACTAAAACAACTTATTTATTTTCTGGTCCTAATTTTTTTCTAGAAAATTTAGAATATTTATTAGATTATGTACAATCTCCTTATTTTACAGATTCTAACGTATCAAAAGAAAAAGGCATAATTGAACAAGAAATAAAAATGTATTTGGATGACCCAAACACTCAGTTATATGAAAAATTACTTAACAATTGTTTTGTAAATCATCCTATTAGGTATCCTATTATCGGTGATGTTTCTAGTATTAACAAAATCACAAAAGAAGACTTATATGAATGTTATAATACCTTTTATAATCCATCTAATATGTTTATCGTAATTACTGGAAATGTTGAGCCTAACAGTGCTATTGAAGCAATAAAAAACAATCAAAGTAAAAAGAAGTTTCCTATTGGACAAAAAATTAAGATTAAAAAATATGATGAACCTAATAACGTGGTTAAAACTAATGAAACATTAAAATTAAATGTTGGAATTAAAAGGTGTGCGGTTGCGTATAAAATTAAACTTCCAAAAGACAATTTATATCAAGCACTACTTTATTATACAACTTTATTTGATATTAAATTTGGTTCCACTTCCATACTAGGTGAAAAATTAAAACAAGAAAAAATTATAAACACTAATCTTGGAATCGGATTTGATAATACTAGTGAACATTTACTTATATTTGTAATTGGTGAGACTAATGAACCTAGTTTATTAATCGAAAAAATTAAAAATGAACTTTCTAATTTAGAAATAAGTAAAGAAGATTTTGAACGCAAAAAGAAAACTTTAATAAGTTCTCTAATCTATGTCAGTGATAATATCTTTAGTATAAATAGAACTCTTATGAATGATATAATTAAATATAATTTTATTAGAACTAATCGATATAAAGAAATTAAAAAACTTAACTTTAAAGATTTTAATAATTTAATTTCTAACACTGATTATAGTAATATAAGTGAATTAATAATCGAACCTAAAGAACAATAACTTGTTCTTTTTTTGTAAATTTATTTAAAAAAACTGTTACAAAACGTAACAGAATTATTTAGCAGACAACACAGCACGCGCCGAGCCGCTACCGGTGCCACCACCAGCGCTGTCGCTGAAGCTGAACACCCCCGCATTAGCACCATCGTTACAGCTGCCCCCGCGAATGAACCAAGAGAAGCTTGAGTACGGGAAGTTCGCGTAATCTGAATACCATCCACCATTATTACTTCCGAAAGTAGTTAAAGGCTCTTTTGTTGCATCTCCTAATTTTCCTCTTGCATGACTTGTATTAGACGTGCCGTATTTATAACTATCATAATATTTTGCATCTGGAGCAGTTGTAAATCCAGCATTACTTGAATAGAATGAGTTACTTGAGTTTTTCATGTTACTCATTACATATTCCCAAGCACCACCGCTCATATCATATACTCCATAAATATTTCCTGTTGTAGATTGAGCGACATTTGTTTTATATGCATCACTTGTTCCTCCACCAGTATAATAACTTGAATTTG
>OJMO01000162.1_pt1 | contig 50996 bp, 50 predicted proteins | sample 1597241 | NCBI WGS metagenome assembly OJMO01 (sample SAMEA2452129, study PRJEB22498) | human gut metagenome | biome: human feces; feature: human gut; material: feces | place: Australia | collected 2012 | reverse complement strand
GTTTTTCTATTTTTATATCAAATCCACGTCCTGAATTATTTGGTGATTTGTATCCATTTTTTTGTGCTTCATTTGCATAATCATTTAACACAATATATAAAGCTGTATACTGTTCCCATGAAGCTTTTGCTCCTGGTATTGTATTATAAGTACCATCTGAGTTTGTTATTGTATTTGTATATGCATTACTAGTATTTTTTACATGATTCCATATTACATATTGTTGCACTGCATATAATGTTAATTTATCATTTAATAAAGCATCAACTGTATTTGTTATCCAAGCATCATCTATGTTATTCTTACCAAATATTGCATTTAGTCGATTATCTTTATTATATTTTTTCATTACATTTATAAGATTTTGTCTCATTGCTTTTTGTGTCGCACTGTCTGTTCCTTCTGTTAAATACATATTATCTAATATCCATTGCATTGCACTAGAATCCTTTACTACTGCTCCTGTTGTTGTGTATAGACTTAATCCATCATCATTAAGTTGCATTCCTGTTTTTAAAGATGCTCCTCCTCTAACACAGTATAAATTGTTATATCCATTAATTTTAACTGTGAATATAGATGTATTACCAATACCACGTCCAGTATTGCTCATGCTAGAAACAACTATTTGGGCTGATTTTACAAAATTTGGTACAAAAATCATAGCTAACATGCAAATGATTACTAATACACAAATTAATTTTTTTAAAATTTTCTCCTTCATATAAATAAACACTCCTTAAATTTTATTTATTTTATTTGAACATAAAATTAAATATCATATTCATCTATATGATATTTAACTTGTTTGTATTTATCCTTTGTAAAATTATTCTTTTATAACCCATATTACAATTATATTACATTTTCATTACAAAATCAACCATTTTATGTATATTTTTCACATTTTTCCCAATATCCGTAGTATTTGCTAATCTTTATAAATTATTATTTTTATATCGACTATATACTACATTAATTATATTTACTCATATAAATTTTATATATGTTATTATTTTAAAATTTAACTATAAAAATATCGAAATAAGATTAAATCGTTCAATTCTATAAAATTTTCAATTTGAAATAACTACTGAACTGCAGCACAATATTAAATGTAAAAAATACATTTCTATCTTGTTATATTTCTGTAATATTAAATTTCCATTTACTTCTTATGTAAAGTATGTTATTATACATATATTGTTAAAATAGAAAGACGTGAATAAAATATGAACATTCTAGATTTTAAATTTCCAAAAGAAATAGAAAAAATATTAACAATTTTATCAAGTAATAAAGTAAACTATTGGTTATTTGGTGGAAGTGTAAGAGATTTATTTACAGGTACAACACCAAATGATTATGATTTTGTAATTACTGGAATGAGCTTAGAACAAGTTAATGAAATATTAGAAGAAAATGACATAAATAGTTTTATTGTAAGTCAACGTATGAGTGTTATTCGGAATTAATCAAAATGACATAAATTGTGAATTTGCTTGTTGCAAAGAAAAAATGGACCTAGTTAATTATTTGAAATCGTTAGATTTTACTTGTAACTCAATACTATTAGATATAGAAACTGGAAATATTATAGATGTATTTAATGGATGCCAAGATATAAGAAGTAAAAAAGTTAAATCTATAATTCCTCCAGGCACATGTTACAGAATGAAACCTAGTCACATGATAAGATCTGCATATGTAGCAACAAAGACTGGATTTGATATTGATAAAGAAGATATTCAGGCTATACATAGTAATGATATATCTGCATTTGACGAACCATATAGATTAATGAGTACAAGATGTATGAATGAAATACTATCAACTAATAGTTGTGAAAGAGGATTACAATTACTTGATAAAATTGGTATATTAGGAAAAGAATTTCCAGTATTACAACGCAAGTTAACAAATGGGCAAATTAATTTTGATATACTCAAATACATAAATAATAATATACAAGAAGAAAGTGATTCCTTAAAAATCGACTATAGAACAATATTACAATTTCTGAGTATATTTGAATGCGAAGAACAAAATATAAATAAATTCTACTTTTACAATGAATATAAACAACATATATCAAAGATATTACAGTTATCTGTACATTACAATAAATTTTTAGGAAATTTATCTATAACTGATATAGATAAATTAATGAGTGATCAACATATAAAACCTAAATACAGAAGAGCAGTCTTAAAAACTATATTAGACTTAAAAGATATAAAAAGTATAGTAAAGATAAATAATGATACACCATTAGATCCAGATATATAAAAGCATAAAAATCGAGAAAATATTTATATTTCAACATTTTCTCGATTTTTCTTTGGAGGCGTTGGGCGGATTCGAACCGCCGAATCAGAGTTTTGCAGACTCGTGCCTTACCACTTGGCTACAACGCCATATAAAATTAATATTTTTTATAAGTTTTCATGTACTTTGTTCTTATAAATAACTTAACTATTTCATCATCTGCTTATACTTTATTATATGCAAACATATATCATATATGACACTAAATTTTTAAATTTTATATAATAAAATTTGGAGCGGGAAACGGGGCTCAAACCCGCGACCTCTGCCTTGGCAAGGCAGCGCTCTATCAACTGAGCTATTCCCGCATATGCCTCTATCTATATAGAAGCAATTAATATAATAACAAATTTAATCACAAAAGTCAATATATTGATTTCAAAAATTCAAAAAAGTAATCTTTTCTATTTTTCTTTTCTATTTCTTCTTTATTTAATATATCTATAACCTCTATTACTTCTCCATTTAATATCACTTTTAGATTTCCAACCGTTTTCCTCTTTTCTATAGGAGCCATTAAATAATATAAACAATTAATTTCAATATCTACATTGTCAACATTATCACTTTTTATTGGTATAACTTTATTTTTTATTTCGCTTAATTCTAATATAACATTTGTATATTTTCCTTTTTCTACTATTATTCTTTTTTCATTCATACTTTTCCATACATTAAATTTTTCTTTTACTATAGTCTCTATATTTATATGTTTATAATTCTTATATGCATATTCTATTAATTTAATACTATCTGCTGTTCTTATCTTTTTAGTATCTGCACCTAATACTACTGTAATTATCTCAAAATTATTTCTATTAACAGATGTTACCAAGCACCTTCCCGCATTATTGGTAAACCCTGTTTTTACACCATTTACACCTTGCAAGTAACCTAATAGTTCATTTGTATTAGTTAAACCTTTTGAATAGCCATTAATACTTATTGTATAATCTTTAGTATTTACTATTTTAGCAAACGTCTCATTCTTAAGTGCATAATCTGTTATTTGAGCAAGCTCATAAGCTGTAGTATAGTGTTCTGGATCATCAAGTCCATGTGGTGTTACAAAATGTGTATCTTTTAATCCGAGCTCTTTTGCTTTGTTGTTCATAAGCTTGGCAAACCCTTCCTTATCTCCTCCAACATGTTCTGCGAGTGCAACCGCAGCATCATTTCCAGAGCGTAGCATTAATCCATACAACAAATCATGAATTGTAATCTTATCACCTTTTTTCAGTCCAAGTCTTGAACCTCCTGTACCTGCTGCTCTACTAGAAACAGTAACTTCCTCATTCAAATTTGCATTTTCAAGTACAATTATACATGTCATTATCTTTGTAGTAGATGCCATAGCTACTCTCTTATTATCATTTTTCCCCCATATTACTCTTCCAGATTTTCTATCATATATAACTCCTATTCTAGAATTTATAATTGGTTCGTCTGTACTCTCATTAGAAACACTAATTGATTCATTTAATTCTTCATTTTCTATAAGCTCTTCTAACTCATCATCTGCATAAACAATTCCTATCATATTAAATATTAGTATAAAGATAACTGAAATATATAAAACTTTTTTCTTCCACATAAAAAATCACCTTTATAATCTATATTTTATAAAGGTGATTTTTATTACTAATTACTACTAATTCTCTGGTAACAAATTAATTGTTAAACTGTACAATTTTATTGCATTTTCCTTTTCTTGCTTAGCTTTATTAATGTCCCCAGAGAATTCTGGCAATATTCTTATAGCATTAAAGATAAGTGAACTTGGATTAACTCCATCATCATAATATTGGTCAAAAGGTAATGTAAGGGTTTTCTTACTGTTTGGCAACACAACAAGATTACCATTTTCTAAACCATTAACACCTCTACTATCTCCATTAACTTTCATTACAATTTCATCTGTCTCTGTATTATCTAATAGTACTATAAAATTACCTGTTTTGTTTGTAATCTCTACTGTATATGTTTCTGCTGTATATGTAATTTCTTTTTTTACAATGTTAATTCTCATATACTCATCTTCCGCAACAATCCCTAAGTTTTCTTCACCAACATAACCATTTAGGGCCAATTTAAGGACTCCATTTTCTTCTTTAATTACAATTTTTTCTTCCTTATATTCATATCCATCTGTAGTGCCAGTAGCTAAAATATCTTCTAATAGTCTTAATCTATATATATATGCACCATTTACATTAGAAAAATTTTGTATATTATATATCTGTTTTTCTTTATATACCTGATCTACATATATTTTAAATTCTTCTATATTGTCGCAATAATTAGATTTAAAATCACTACTTAATAAGTTATATGCATTTTCATATTCCTTATTATTGCAATAATTAACATAATTATCTATCAGATTATTAATAGGTTGCTTGTATTGTTCAGGTACTTGGGCTGTTTCATCCATAACAGGACTATGTGGCTCATATGTAGTACTTGGCACTTCTACAACTGGACGACTTCCTAAAAACCTATCTATTGCAATTACTATCCCTACTATAATAATTATTATAGTAATTTTCTTTTTATGCTTTTTAAAAAAATCTCTTACTTTTAATCTAAGATTTAACCAAAATCCCATATTCTTTTCTCCTTATATAACTTGAAATGATAAAACAAAATCATTAAAATTATTTTCCTTTATTACAATTCTCTGACTTTTTTTCGCTTCACTTTTACTTAAATCTGGATTGATAACAGTTATCATTAAAACATATATATTCCCTTGTCTTTCTATGTCATTATAACTAAAAGAGACAAATTCTGGATATGTTTTATTTACATATTTTTTAAAATCATCTAATGTTTTAAAATAGTTATCTTTAAAGTCTGGATACAATAAGTTATATGCTTCTTGATATTTGCCATTTTCTATGTAATCCATAAATTCAGAAAAATAAAATTCCATTCTTTCACGTTCAGACATATCTTTTAATTCATTTCCACTATTATCTTGCTTTATATCTGTTATATTTTTTTCATTATTAATTGCATTATTTTGTATTGATTTTTTTTCCAAAGATTTTATAACTATTATTACAACTATCATTATAGTAATTAATAAAGTAATTATCAAAATATAGTCTAATATTTTTAATTTATTTTTCACAATACAATTACTCCTCTTCTAATATTTTGAATTTAACATTGTAATTTATATCAGATTGCATCTGTAATTTCATGCTAGAATTATCTCCATAAAAAACCTTCATTTTTATAGAAAAGTTTCTTTTGTCACTCTGTCCACTATTTTCTATAAAATCCACCTTAGAATAATTATTAAAATCTATCTTCAAATTTTGTAAACTTTTTTTAAGGCTTTGTAATTCTTCTAAATTATTAATATTCAATTTATCCGATAAAAACTCCTTGTTATCAATATAATATTGATTAACATCAGCATTTCTATTTAATACTAATTCATTATATATTTTAGGAAGCGACTCTTGTATATATTTCTGCACATACATCATTAATTTTGAAGTTTTAAAATTAGTGTTGTTTACACAAGAAATTATTTCTTTAGAATTCGTAAAACCCAATTCTTTACTTTCATAGTTTTGTATTCCAAATTGTTGCATTACATCATCACTTTTATGATGATAATTACCGTTTAATCCAAAGAATTAATGCAATCATAATGTTTATAATTATAATTATGGTTAATATAATTCTTACCTTTTTCATTTTCTTCCTCCTACTTTTCTGGATAATCAGAATTCTTACAATAAAAAGCATCATATGGAGGATCTCCACGACTATTAGCCTCTGTTACCTGCCCATCTTGAGTTGTATCAATCCACCACCAACATGTACTTCCAGGTACACCATTAGGCTTACATTGACACCATCCAGACTGTCCTAATATATTTCTTGTCATAGGCTCACCTCTCGGATTTAAAACTGAACTACAATCATATTTACTAATCCATTCGGCTGCTTCCATTACGTCTGGAGTTATTTCTACATTTGCCCACTCTTGTAATGTATCTGCACCTGCATATTGTCCCGGTGCACATAGTTGGTCTAAAAGAGTGGTTCCATTTCCAGAGTAGTTTACTAAAGCTCTATTCACTAGTACATATCCACATACTTTACCAGCTTCCATCGCATCTTCTTCATTCATTCCATATGCACTTACAAGAACACTTGGTCTCATTTCATGAGCAATTAGTTTAGCTATTAACTCTACATCATCTTGTGAAAAATTATAAGGTTGACTTACACTTAAAATATTCTTACTATTTACTACAATATAATCCTCAATATTATTTATAATTGCTTTCTTTTGATCTCTAAGTAAAAGTTTTATATCGTCTTCTGTTGTTGTTCCGATAGGCTGTTTACTTTCTAATTGATCTCCTTCTGCTATATCAGGATTTATACTAATACCTTCAATTTTCATAGTCATATTTTTAGCTTTATTTTCTGCTGTAAATTTTAATGTTATTGAATTTCCTTCAATTTTTATTACTTCAGCTTGTCCTGGTGTTATAACTTCTAATCCAGCTTCAAAACCTTCTAACTTTTTATTAAAATTAACTCCTGTTGGTACTTGGTCTGGTATTAAAATACCTCCTACATTACCAGATACTTCCTCTGTTAAATATAATCTAACTAACTCTTCTAATCCTGGTGTATACTTATTCTTTATATTATCAACACCTCTACCATTTGGATCACTAACTAATACTGTTCCATTTTGGTCCTCACCTAATAAAACTATATAGTGTCCATAACTTGTATATAAGTTATTTCCTGCAGCAGATGGTTTAACATTCGCTATAACTGGTTTACCTTGACTAAATGCCTCTCTTATTTTACTTACATAAGTGGCTGTATCTCCTCTTCCGCCGTATATAAACTTGACTAGTAACTCCTCCAAAGTGTTCTAAAGCTTTTTTGTTAGCTTCCCAACTTGTTGGAACACTATTTGCTGTAATCCAGTTTGCTACTTCTGGTACCCCAACATCATATCCATACCCTGTAAGTACTATTGCTGTTGATGTAGCTCCACATCCAGATGATGCAATTGATCCTTCTGAATATGGAATATTAGGAAAGTCACCTTGTTTATAGTTTTTATATGAAATACCATTAACAGTAATTATTGTTTCATATCCTTCTCCTGACTGTGCATATTCCTGATATACTGCAGATCTTGATACTGCAGTATTAGAATTTCTGTTATCGGTTTTATTGTTTTCATCCTCACTATTTTCATCTTCGGTATTCTCAGTTTCATTTGCCTCTACATTTCCATCACTAGATCCTGTATTTCCTTCTGCTATCTGTTCTTCCCTTTTACTTGCCTCTTCTAACTTCTTTTCTTCTTCTTCTCTTTCAGCTTCTATACTAGTTTTAGATCTAATAAATGTACCATATTCATCATTTCTCTTTTCATATTTTTTATCAGGCCATTCATCTGGAACATATTCAGGTATAATCCAATCTAAAACTCCAGTTTCTATTAGTTTAAAGTCAGCTTCTGTAAAATATCCAAGCTCAATCATAAATTCCTTTAAATCACGATATACATATTCACCATCTTTAGTATGAACACTTTCTAATATAGAGAATGCTGCTAAAGATGATTTTTTAGCAAAATTAATCTTTTGTAATCTTACCTTATATTTTTTTCCATCTTTATATTCAGTTGAAGCTAAAATATCATTAAGTTCTTTTGCCTTTTTATCAATTTCTGCAACTTCAGGTTTTTCATTATTTTCAGAATCAACCAATAATTCTTTATTCTCATAAGAAATTAACAATGGATTAGAAGGATCATATTTATTTTTTAGAACCTTTCTCGCTGCTTCTATTTCTTCTGCAGTTTCTATTGTACCATCATATATAAAGAAATATCCACTTGTTAACCAATTTTTTACCTTATTATGCCATGGTTCTGTTCTTAAAATAAATGGTTGCTTTATTTGTGTAACATCTTTACTATGATCTCCAGTACCATTTAATGTATACATTATTTTTCCTGTTTCTTTTAATTTTTGAATATCCTCTGTATCGGCTAATCCCTCTGGATTATATTCTCCTGTAACATCCTGCATCTCTTTTGTAAAATCATATGCAGAATCCCAATCAGTTGGAATTTTTCCATTTGCGTAATCCTCATCATCTGGATTAAAATATACATCTTTATACCAATGATGTGTAACTTTATTTATATATGGTTTAAATGTATGTACACTTGTAGATTGTGAACTCATTACCCTATATAATAATAAAAATGTATCTGCATCTAATCCCCATTTATTTAATTCTGCAGTCTTTTTAGCAATAACTTGTTCCATATTTGTTTGTATAAGATTTTTGTCTTGATTTACTTTACCAATTATTTCTGTTAATACATCTTTTAGCCCTTTACACAAATTATCTACATCATTTCTCTTATGAAAATATTCATAACCATCTAATACACTATCTCCATATTTGTCAAAAACTTCTCCCATTTTTCCATCGTCACTAAGAAAATAAGTTAAATATCCTTCATCTGGTTGATACCAATTAATATTTTCCTCTTCAGTACTTATATAATCAATACAATCATCATAATCCCTAAGAAAATGATTCAATCCACACGCTCTCACATCAGTACTTGACATTCTTTCAAGTCTTAAATCGACTACTAGACAATATTTTTCCCAGTCGCTACCATAATCCAGCACTGATATCATATCCTGAATACTCGCCCACTCTAGTGATACAAGATAATTACCATAATAACCATCTGCCAATGTTAACAAATTATCACCATTCTCAGACTCTGTAAATGTTGGCTTTCCTGTACCATCTACTTGTATTTCATATAACTTTGGAGTCTTCTTGGCTCTATTATATAATTGTATTGAATTTCCGTCTTTATCTAAAGCCTTATAATATGATATATCTCCGAGTATCTGTATTCTCCACACGAACTATATTAGTTTGTGACATAATGTCTATTGGTGGTGTATATATTTCTGTATCATTCCATAAATATGATTCAATCTTGTCTTTGGACATAAACAAAGCATTATAATTAGCATTAATATTAATTGCCTCTATTTGATCATTATACTCATCTATTACTTCCTTCCTTGTTAAAGTAAGTCCATCATTTGATATATATTTATAATCAGCTGTATATTCAACTTCCTTAGAACCAAGTTCTATATCTGTTTGTAAATCATCGTCCATACAGAAATCATAAACAAAATCTGGCGCCATTGTAGATAAATGTAATGCTAGTGATAACTCTATTGGTTTTCCATATCTACCTGTCCATCCATCTAAATCCCAATTCATCTGAGAAACAGTCCAAAAACCAGTTTTTATTTTTAATTTCATATTTTCTCTATCAATAGATGGTTCGAAGTCATCTATATTATTCCACCAGTCTTTATTCAGTTCATCGAAATGTAACATACCATATTGCGATTTATTAGAAATATATCTGGAATTTCTAATAATATCCTCAAACTCATCTGCTAACTGCCCAACAATTGGTATACAAGATAATAATTTATTAACTCCTGTTTCCTCAACACCTCTTAATGTATATGTTCTTTCATTTTGTAATACATATGCATATAAATAATTTGGCATATCACCTTTTGAGCCTTCATTATCAGTATCTACAGCTGTTATCTCTCCTGTATTTTCATCCCTTGTAATCTGACTTTCGCTTGCAAAACCATTTCCAACTAGTTCATATCCTAATTCTTGTATATAATTTGCTAAATCTACTAAATCAGTTTCACTAACTTCTATTTTTTCTGCTCCTACTACCCAATTCCAAAAGTTCTTACATGCCTCTGTAAATTTTTCCATGGCAAGTCCAGGTAACGTAGTAAAAAAACCTATAAATCCTATTATTAAAAAGATTATAAGTAAAGCAATCCCAATAGTACCTAATGCAGAAACTAATGGAGCTAAGGATTGTATACCTTTTAATCCATCAAAGAATTTCTTTCCTCTTTTAGCTGCATCCTTTGCTTTTTTAGCTCCGTCTTTTCCTTTACCACTACTTTTAGCAGTATCTTGAACACTACCAGCTTCTTCTTGATTATCATCAACTTGTCCGCTATTTGGATTACTTTGTCCTTCATTGCTTTTACTATTATTAAAAGCCTTTTTAGCTGCTCCAAATGTTTCCTTTGCTCCACTTTTTTTAGCTCCTCCAGTATTTTCTGGCATATTTATTCACCTACTCTCACTTTTTAATTATATTATTTATTTTCTTCTTTTTTTCTTAGGTGGTTTTGGAGGTTTTGGTTGCTCTGGTTTAGGTGGCTTAATTTGTCCACCAGCAATTAAACCTAATGTTTCTTGCATTCTATCTTCTACTTTTTCTTCTCCTATAACACCATAAGTTTGTTGCATTTGTCTTGCATAACTATAGTATTCTCTTTCTGAATCTGTCATCTTATCTGGATCACCATGTTCTAACATATACTGCGTTTGCATAGCAATTTGTTGATCAGTTAATCCACTTTGTGATCTATAGTTTTGATATGCCTGTGCAAATTTTTCCTCATTTTGTGCTACTAAATTATTAGCTTTTCTACTGCTTGCTATCGCTCCAGCACCTTCAGTCATTGACCTACCAGCATAAAGTGCAGGCATAATACTTTTTCCAGATCCTGTAGACGCACCTAAAGCTGCCATTGTAGCCATTGTAGCAATTTTTGCACTTGATGCTAAAGATTGTCTTACTCCTGCTGGAAGCTTTCCATATACTTTCTCTACTCCACTAAAAGCCTTACCTGTTACACCTTTTACAGTCCTTAATGGGTGTAAAAGTGGATTTTCTGCTATCGCATTTACTGCTCTTCCAAATTTACTACCTTGTGATCCTGTATTTGAAATTGGAGTTGGATTTGAAGGAGCGTTTTGACTAGGAGTTGGATTTTGACCTTGGTTTTGACTAGAGTTTTGATTCTGACTTTGATTCTGACTTTGGTTCTGATTTTGACTTGGGTTTCCTCCTCCATTACCAGGTCCTGCTCCTCCAGTCTTATCACCAGGATTACTCATATTAGGCATCTTCTTTGTATCAACTTTATTCTTTTTATCTTTTTCACCTTTATTTTTCAACATACTAATACCTGTTGTAATTGCCGCTGCTCCACCTATTGCCTCTCCTAAACTGCTTGCTCTAAAGTTAAATATGTCTCTAACTATTTTTTCACCTTTAAATATAAATAGAACCATACATATTGCTAATACTGCAGATGCAAGTGTTTGTTGCTCTGTTAGTAAGTTAATTGCTGTATTTCCAAATATTAAATATATAACACAATGAAATGGTTGTATTAATACATTAAATACAAATTCTTTAAGCCAAGCATTTAATGCCTGAGACTTTCCATCTCCCATTTTATCAATTGAATATGTAATTGTAATAAGTGGAGATATAACTATTAAAAATCCAATCGTCAGCATACGCTTTATATACATTATTAAGAACATAATAGTCATTCCTACTAATATGATGTACACAAGAGTGGAAGATACCCCAACTGTAAAACTTACATGCCATGCTTGTCCTGCTATTTGATCTAATGCATTGTCATACGTCTTACCTTCTTCTGTTTGTACATTAGTTCTTGCTATATTTAAAGTATCTACCAAAACATTATTGCACTCTATAGTAAATATCATTATATATTGAAGTACAAATACTAAAGCTAAACTTACAGCCCAATCCATAAACATTTTTTTATATTTAGCTTGATCTGAAGCAACTGTAGATATTGCCATTCTTATTCCTACATATAATAAAATTCCTAACAATATTACAATTGATAAATTTCTAAGTACATAATACCATACTGCTACATTATCTCTAATTAAATTTATTGTATCATTTTCAGAAGTATTAAAGAAGTCTATACTCGTAATACCTGCTTCACCAAATATAATTGCATCAACAGATCCAACTCCTTCTCCTGCACCAGCACCGCCAATTGCTGTAATACCCCAAACAAGAAATCTAAGTAAACTAGCTAATGCCATTCCCATTGCTTTTGGTATATATAATGCTAAGCCTAATAAAAAGTCTGCAACATCTCCTACAACATCCATAGCAGATAAATCATCTGCTTCCTGTTCTGCAGCAGTTTTTTCTGCAAATACTGCATATGGAGAAAAAGTCGATTTTAGCATCATTAACGCTGTTATTATTATAATTAATGTTATCCCGAGCTTCTTAAATACCTTTTTCATACTCACACCTACCCTATTTTAACTTTTCTTTTAATCCTTTAGTAAACTCATTTAAATTTACAACTGTTTTTCCTTGAGTGTTTTTAGTTTTTTCTCTAAGAGTTTTTAATTCTCTCATCATTCTTCCTAAATCTGTTTCTTGTGCTTTACTTCCTGCAAGTATAGCATCTTCAATTGCACTAACAGCTTGTTTCTTATCTAATGCTTTTGGCTTCTTACCACCAAATTTTCTTGCTATGCTATCTTTAACATCCTTTGTTGTTTCTATTCCAAAGCTTGATTCTGCATCCTCAGACTTCAATAATTCTTTTGCTTTATCAGCATCTATAGCTTTTACGCCTTCTTTTTTCATAAACTTCTTAACATTGCTTTTTACTTTTGTATGTTTAGTATCTTTGTTTGCTTTATCATTAATTACAGCTGATACTCCACTTTCTACTTTATCATCTATAATTTGTAAAATCTTATCAATGTCACTTGCATCTAACTTATCTTTTGAACCTTTCTTCATAAATCTATCGATAATTTTATCGACATTACTTCCATAAACCTCACTATTTATTTTATCAACTATCTGATTTAAGTCTGATTCTGTAACATTTTTAATACCTTTCATTGCCATATATCTGCTAACAGCCTCTTTAATTTTGCTTGCAGTCATAACTTCTTTTAAAGCGTCATCCATTATGTTTTCAACTTTATCTTTCTTTCCGTCTTTTATCATCTTGTCTACTTCTTTTTGTATCTTTATTTCTAACATATTAGCTTTATTTAAATTGCCAACTAATTTATTATTATTAACAAGTTTTTTACGATCTTTCTTAAATTTGTCTATGTTATTTGCAGTAGCATTTACTCCACCAAATGTAGCTGCATTTAAAGCCGTTTTCGCAAGATTTCCTTTTTTTCCATTGATTTTTCTTCTATACCCGTATTCCTTTTTCTTAGCTCCCATTCCTTTTAATCCGCCAGTAGCATCTGCTAATGCAGAAATACCAGATTGTGTATCTATTACAAGCATTGGTACACCCATCATCAACTCTGCCATATAACGTATTGATTTTGTACTATCTCCGAATGTTCTTTTTAAAGTTTTCCACTTCAAATCTTTCTTTAATTTAAGAGCTTCTTTTGTTTTTTCATATAATACTGGATCCTGTTTTTTAATATTATGTAAATCTAATCTTAAACTTCTTTCTCCTGTAATACCTTCTACAACACTATTAAGTCTATCAGCCATACCATTTTTAACATTTTCTTTTCCATTTTTAAATTTCTCACTAAGGTTAATTGGTTCATAATCTATAGAATCTTCTCCATTTATTCTTGCTCCTATATTTCTCATTCCCCATACTAGTCTATTAAATGCTGATGTTCCAATTTGTGCACCAGAAAGAGCTTTTTCTCCTAAGAATTTTCCGCTTCCTGCCACAGCTCCAAATCCAAATTTTAGAGCAGTTCCACCAAACATAGTTACACCCATTCCAACTTTGTATGCCTCTGCAAAGTAGTTTTTATTTTCATTTACATCTCTTAATGATGATGCTCTTCCTTCAAAGTTGAAAATATTCATAAATATTTTTTCTGCTTTAAATATGAAATTTAAAACAATTAATGACATTATAAATCCTGCTACAGAATTTGTTGCTAAATCAAATGCTATTACCATAAACATACAATATATAATTGCATGTATTGTTTGTAAAAATACATTTAATGCAAAATCATACATCCATTTAGACATTGATTTCGATTTACCAGTAGATATTTTATCAAAACAATTCTTAAGAGACATAATTGGCCCCATAAGTGCTAAAATCATTATTGTAAAATATCTCTTTATATAAATAAACAAAAATCTAATTAAAAAGTATATTAAGACCATATAAAATATTGTAGCTGGAAATCCTTCACTTAATTTAAGTGAATATGCTCTTGTCCTCATAGTATCATATATAGATTGACTTCCTGTTCCATTGTCAGAATTTTCTATAGCGCTTTGTGAAACCTCTGCAAAAATATCCACCAAAACTTCATTTATCTCAATAACAATCATCATAAAATAATGTATACAAAATACAACTATAAAACTAGTAAGCCATGCTACAAGCATTCCTTTATACTTAGCTTTATCTGATGCTACTGTAGATATTGCAAGTCTAATTCCCAAATATATTAATAATAGTAATAATACTATAATACATATTTGCCTAATAACAATATACCATTTTGCTATATTAGCACGTAATGCATACACTATACTATCTTCACTAATAACTTGTATCTCTTCACCATCTGAAGCATGTAGCCTTTTAGCTTCTTCTATTTCTCTATATCTATCTAACTTAACATCTAAAAAGTTAATATCCAATAAAGGCACTCTATTATAAATAATATCTTCAATATTAATTCTATTATTAGACCACATTGTATTAGTAGCTGATGGTGTGTATAGATTTCCTGTTCCTGGAGTTGATGTAATTTGTTCATTACTATCTTCTCCTGAGTTTTCTTCATCTTTTTCTACAGTTACAGTTTCCATTCCCGTTGCTTCATTTATTGCAAGATTTACTAATTCTTCGATAATATTTCCCCAACCTATAAATTGTGCTCTAAATACATATGTTATAATTCCTGCTAAATAATCAAAAAATCCCGCAAATTTATCAAATAGCCATTGCCCAAAAGTATAAGAACCTGCATATGACCCTGATGTTGTACCATAATATTGTCCATAGTCATCAGCTGCACCTGTTATTTTATTAAACATTGTAGTACAGTTTGCTGAATTTATACTTTCTGCTGTTGACTTTGATATCCTTGCTGCAAAACCATATGAATTGTATCCACCTGATGTACTAACTTCTTTAATTTGAATAAATGGGTAATTTCCACTATTAGTTACGCAGTTTGCCATTTTTCCATCTCCAAGATATATCATAACATGTGGAAAACTATTACCAATAATATCTCCTCTTTGTAAATTGCTAAGATCTGGTTTTGGTGATATTTCTTCAAAATATGGTGCATATGCGCCACTTTGTGGAGTAACAAAAAAAGTAAAATCTTCATTTCCTATTCCCAAAGAGTTATGTATACAGAAACTTACAAAACCAACACAATCAAATGCATATTTATTTTGATATGATACTCCATGACTTGTTACCCCAGATGTTCTTTCTAATCTATATGCAGCATATCTTTGAGAGTCTGTCCATGAATATATAAATTCTGATGGATAATTATTTACTAAATCTTCAGCAAATTGAGCTATTGTCTCACCAGCTTGTTCTTGTGTTATCGCATATGATTTTCCAGGAAATAATATACAAATAATTAATATTATAATTATAAATTTTTTTAATTTAATCATATATATATATTACCTCCTTTCAAATACTTATTTAAATCTCTATCTAAAATTTATTTGTTTATCATCATAAAATAACTTATTATTTTCATATTTTAAATTTTTAAATTCTTCATTACCTGTTACTAATGTAGCATAGTTTCTAGTTCTTGTATTATAAGCATATATTCCACTATTTGCTATACTATATACATATATATAATCATTAATCCATAAGCCATTATTTACATATTGCTTTAGCTCACTATTAGGATAACTTCCTGTTTTAGAAATAAATTTAACAGAAAATGTATTTTCATCACTATAGTTTTTGTATTCTAAAAATTCACTACTTTTAATAGAATTACTATTTGTATCATCATATTCTGAAGTAACAAAATTTTCTAATACATATTTTCTACTATTTAAACTTTTATTTCTATTAGTTTCATTTTTTAAAACTAAGTCACTATTCTGAAATATAATTCCATTTGCTGTTAATATTTCGTTCTTAAATTCATCAGCACTTTTTTCTTTATAAATATTGGTTGAAAAATTTGAATAAATATTAACCGAATTGTTAGTTACTTCTATTCCTTTTAATGAATATCTTAATTCTTTTTTATTTCCATTTACTTGTGACTCATCATAATCATTCCATATTTGTTTTATTTTGTTCATAAAATCTTCAGTATTTTTATCTTCAATATATTTATCTAATAATTCTGAAAATTCTTTATCTTCTTTGCTCTCTTGTACAACTTTATAAATTGAAATTTGCTTTTCTGTATTAAAAAATACATAAACCTCTTTTCCTTTATAACCAATTACTCCTGTTTGTTCATCTTTAAATGTTGGTTCCCCTAATATTTTTATAATATCTTCTTTAGAAGTATCTGTAGTAATATTATTTACTATATTTAACTTATACTTATCTGTAAAAACTATATTAAAAACTCTATTATCTATTTTTCTTAATTCTATACCTTCATCAAAATATATATCATAAGAATTAAATGTACTTTCCTTTGTTCCAATATCTGATTCTTTTATTCTCCAGTTATTACTTATTAATTTTGTTAATATATCAGATTGTATTGTTAGATTTGTTTCCTTAACTTGTTTAAAATTGTTCATTTGTATTTCAGAGTCTCTTTTTGCAAAATAATTACTTTCTCCATTTATAATAATAGTCTTTATATTTTCTTTTTCTTTATCACAAACAACTTCAATTATGTTATTATTTTCTCTATCTATAATTCTAAAATTATCATATTTCAATACTTTAGCACTATAAGAAATTAATTTATTATAAAAACTTTCATTACTATTATTATCTGTATATGGCAACAACTTTATTTTTATATAAAAATCTAAATTATAGTTTTCTACTTTAGACTTCTCTTGTTTTATATAATCACATTCTAAGTACTTTGCCACTTCTTCAACTGTTTTAAAGTCATCAATAGTAGTATACGACTTTATTCTATCTAATTCTTTGTTTTCTTGTACAGTCACATTTCTTAATCTAGTAATTACCAGAATCAGCAATAAAATCAAAACAATTATTATGGAAACTATAATTTTTATTAATCTTTTATCTTTTTTATTTTCCATTATAACTTTTAACCTTTCTTTAATTTATCTAGTAATTTTTCATCGCCTAAGCCTTTTCCTCTTAAGCCAAATGTTGTTTTTATAATTTTTTCAGTTCTAGACAATGTTGTTAAAAATAATATTCCTATAATCGGTACTGTTTTTGCAATTTCTGCTGCTGAGAAAATGAAAACCACATAAACAATAGCATGTATTAATTGTATAAATATATTATAAATTATCTTAGTTAGCCAAGCTTTATATGCTTGTGCTCTTCCATCGCCTACTTTATCTATTGGATATGTAATAGTTACTAATGGACTTATTGAAATTAAAAATCCTACTTCTAACAATCTTTTAAAGTAAACTATAAAGAATTTTACTTGATAATATACAAGCATACAATATTCAATAACAACCCAAACATTATTCCATCCGATATGAATTTTTTAATGTATCCCATATATGAGTTATAATTGCTTCTTCAAAACCTTCTCCTTTTGTCCATGTAGCAACTATCTGTAATAATGATTCTTGCAGGGTCATTAAAAATATGAAAATATATTGCATAACAAATAATAATATAAAACTAGTTACCCAACCTGTGAACATTTTTTTATATTTTGCTTGTTCTGATGCCACAGTAGATACTGCCATTCTAATACCTATATATATTAATACAAGTACACTTATTACTATAGATATATTTCTAAGAACATAATACCATGTTGCTACACTTTGCTTAATAGTTGAATTTACATTTTTTTCATTATTTGAAGTATTATATTTAAAATAATCAATATCAAATAAAGTATATTTACCTAACAAAAGACTTTCTATTGTAAACTCCTTATCAGCAATAGCTGAAACACCTCCTAGTATACTCGAATAACCATCTTCTTGTGTACTATATACAACAAGAGTCATTAAAGCATTAACAGAGTGCGGTAGTAATGTAATGAGCCAACATAATACATTTGCAATTAGATTCGATGAGCTTTTAGTGTCGTTTACATCCTCTGTACTTTTTCCTTTACGTGCTTCCTTATCAGCCTTACCTTCCTCCCATAATTTATCATTTATGGACGCCCCATCTTTTTGATGTTCTTGTGCCTCATCGTATGTACCATACTCACTTGCATATATGAAATTAGGAAATAATGTATTAATTAATATAGCTATTATTAATACTATTGTTATACTTCTTTTCATCTATACTCCCTCTAGTATTATTCTTCTTTTTTTAATTTATTTAAGTTCGTTTCTACAAATTCAAATTCTTTTTTAGTTGGTTTTATAGCTATAATTGCTGTATCTTCTCCAACTTTTAGTAGTCCTTCTCCTCTTGAACATGTTGTTAAGAAATATGCCTCTCCATCACTTAGTTTAAATACTTCTTTTATATATTCAATTTCTGATTTATCTTGAGCTAAAAATAATTTAGTATCTGATGAAGTTAATACTGCTTGAACTTCTGCTTTTTCATAAAAATCTTGGAATTTTTGTGAAATTACTGCTAAAGATACATTTCTTTTTCTAGCACGTCTTGCCATTGTATTTAAGAAATCTACAGCTTCTGGATATGGAAGTAACATCCATGCCTCATCCACTAAAACTCTTTTCTTAGCAGCCTTTGTTTTATCTTCACTGTTTTTCTTTACATATTTCTCCCAAATCCAAGATAGTAAAATTTGTTGTGCAAGTGGTCTTGCAAATCTTTCTTCTAGTTGAGAAATATCTAAGTTAATAAAAGGTACTCCATCTAATAATTCAAAAGTAGATTGTCCATCAAAATATGCCATTTGTCCATCTAGTTCTCTTACATATTGTCTCATTACTTTTACTAGATAACTGTAATGAAATCTATAGTCTTCATTTCTATTTTCCTTAGCTTTTTTTACTAATCTTCTATACCATGAACCTATTGTAGGCATTGGTTTCTTTTGGTGTCCTAAAAAGTCTAAATCTGAATTATTTGTTCCTTTAGAACTATATAAACTATCAATATTATTGTTAATTCCATGAGATGCATATTCTTCTGCTACAGACTCTGCAATAATTTGTTTTGTAAGCTCATTTACCTCTGTACTTCTTGTTGAACCTCTTGCCATTGTTAACAATGCTTGTGTTACATCCTCTACCTTATTTTCAACATTTAATACAGTTCTCTCTTTACCAGTTATTTCATCTTTTAAAGTTTCTGGTTCTATATCAAATAAATTAATAACTGTTTTTGAATTTGGACTTATAACAACATTTATTCCACCTAAAGCTTCTGCTACAACACCATATTCACCTTCAGCATCTAACGCTAAGCTTTCTATTCCCATTAAAACTGATGAACGTGATGTTAACGTTTTTATTGTTACACCTTTACCCGCACCAGATTTACCAAATACAACCATATTGTAATTAGTTAAAGTAGGACTAAAATTATCAAATAAAATTGGCAGACCTGTTTGTCTATTAAATCCTAGGGGAATACCATTTTCATGTCCCACTTCAGAATTAAAAAATGGAAATACCGTAGCCATAGATCCACGGTCAAAGGTATGACTTATCTTTAATTTATTATCAAGAAAAGGCAAATTAGATTTAAATGCATCTTCTTGCATAGCCCATGCAGGTTTTATTCCAATAGATGTTTTAGACATCTCTGAAGCTAATAATTCAGTTTGTTTATCTAATTCTTGCAAACTATATGCAAACAATGTACATACTATTGATGAATCAAATAATTTATTAAATCCTGCTGCAATAGAATCTCTTAATTCTTCTGTTTCTGCTCTTTTTTGAGCTAGAATTCTTTCACGGTTAATATCTCCTCTATCTACGGCTACTATTCTTTCAGACTCTAATTGGTTTATTTGTCTATTTAGTTCTGCTTGTGAAACACTTTCACTAATTGGTTTTATAAATACAGATACATTTATATCTCCAAATGTATACATACTTCTTAAAAATTCTGGAAAAGTACATGTTCTTGGTATTGTTGATACTATAGCACTTCTCGCAAATCTACTCTTATTTGAAATTATTTCTAAATGATTTGTATTTGTTGCATCTATTCCTGCTGGTGCAATTAAATCTTTTAAGCTTTTTTGATTTCTTTTTAAAATACTATCATTATTTACCTTTTTCTCTTTATTTTTTTGATTTTCTAATTCAGAGTTTTTACGATTTTCCATTTTCATAAAATCATTCTCCTTCTTTTATATTCTTCCTATGTTTAAGCTTTTCTTGTTCTTGTTGTTCTTCTCGATTGTATTTTTTTACTTGACTTTTCTTCTTTTGTATCATCTTCTTCACTTTTATCGCTATTTTCAATTTGCTTTTTTGTTTCTTTATATAATTCTTTATCTAAAGAATCTTTATATGAATCTACAATTTCATTTGCTCTATCTTTAATTCTCTGTGGCTTACTATTCTCTAGCATTCTTATTCTATCTGCCTCAAGTAAACTACTTGTAGCAAGTTCAATAGCTTGCTCTTCAATTTCTTGTTCTATCTTTTTCTTTTTCTTTTCTAATATATCTGGTGAAGTAACATAAAATTCATTAAATCCTGCATCAAATGCTCTTCTTAAATTTAATACTTCTGATTCATCTCTGTTGTATGCTATATATAATAATTCTGCTAATTCTTCTGATTCTAATACTCTACCATAAACCTCTGCAGATGCTAAACTTCTAATTACTGCTTGTACTCTTGTATATAACTCAGAGAAACTAATATTATCAATTTCTTCTTTTGAATAATTGTTTATTTCTCCGCCAAATTCAGCTGTATAATATGAAACAATAACATATGTATTCTGTTGTAATACATTTTGATTCTGGCTCATTCTTTCTACATAATTTGATATATCATTTCCATATTCTAATACATTGTTTTTTCTTCTTCTTTCAAATTCCAATTTTTCAACTACAGTTTTATTTCCAGCAAGTCTAGCTTTTTTAATTCTTGCATCTAACCCGGTTTATTTCAGTTTGGATATTGTTAACTTTCTCTCTATATTGTTCTATAATATCATGTAAATTTAAACTTCTTGTTTGTACATATAATTGTATAGGAAATCTTAATGTATTTAAGAATTGTGTAAATCCATTCTCTACTGCTTCTTTTTCTGATTCAGATAAAAGATCATAATTAATTCCTTTACATTGTATAACCATAATATATTGAGTTCTATTTTTTCTAACAATCATATTGTCAATAACTTCATCAAACTCCATAAATTTATGTATACTTTCTCTACCCTGTACTTTACTGCCTTCACTTTTTTTATTCTTCTGTTCTTCTTCATTATAATTATTTTCTTGTTCTTGCTTTTTTCTTTTTAAAATAATAAGAATAACTGCACCACCTAATATCACAATAGCTAGTACTAAAATTACCAATATCATATTTAACCAAAATATTGTGTTTGAACCTCCCATTATTCTTCCTCCTTTGTATATGTATATATCTTTTTATTCATTTTTAATTTTATATATCTCATAACTACATCATCTATTGAATCTCCAGCCACGTTTTTAGTAAATTTAATTCCTGTAATAGCCGGAATCTTAACTGTTCCAACTGCAAATCCTAGTAAGGCAAATATTAAAAGTAATATTATTCCAACCATTTTTATTCCAACTGCACTAAAAATGAAGAAAAACAAAAAGCCAATTCCTCCACCTATTGCAGTAGTAATTAATGCCTTTGTAGAGAAAATATATAAAATTCTACCTTCACCCTTTACATTTCTTGGTATATAATGAGTTGCCATATTTAATTCCTCCTTTGTATCTTATAATTCAGATGCTTTCATAATATCTTGTATAATAGTCCATATTCCTACAGCTCCATAAATAACAATAATTGAAACAACTAATCCAATTAATTGTTGTTTTAATTTTCCTTTTTGCTCTGCATTAGCTGTAAGATATTTTATTGCCATTATTAATGTAACAATTACCAATACAACACTTGCTATTGTAACTAAAACTTGTCCTATAGGAATAAATTTTTCTTCTATACCTCCCGAACCCTCTATTGGTAAAATTTTATCTGCCTCACCTTGTCCTGCAGACTTAAAATTATCAGCTTTAGTTTTCATATCCTGCAAGCTAAATGCATATGTATCATTTGTAAACTGAACCAAAACTAATATTGTTAGAATTGAAATTATTATTAACATAATTGCTTTCTTTTTTGTTTTCACACAATCACCTCATTTTTATTTATTATACTCTATTTTTATTAATTTTTCAACATAAAACCCTTGATATTACTCTACTTTTCAAAAATTTAATTTAATTGTAATATTGTAATATTTTACATTTTATCAAATTGTCTACGGAAATCTACATTAATTATGTTGTCAAAAAAAATAATAACTTTTAAAATGTAATATTATGAACATTTTTAAAAGTTATTATCGATACTCATATATTTTCCATAAAACTCTTTATTATTGACCAAATTCCTACGGCTCCATAAATAACAACAGTTGAAACCACTAAACCTACTAATTGTTGCTTAAGTTTTCCTCTTTGTTCTGCATTAGCTGTAAGATATTTTATTGCCATTAGTAATGTAACAACTACTAATACAATTCCAGCAATCGTAACTAATACTTGTCCTATTGGAATGAATATTTCTTCTAATGTTTGCTGTGATAATATGTTATTTGTCTCTGGTAAACCTATTAATTCAAAAAATTTTGCCTTATCAAAAATTTCCTGAAAACTAAATGCATTAACAGTAGTAGTAAAGCTAACTATAAGTATTGATGTAATTAAACTACAAAAAATCTTAATTAGCATTTTCTTGTTAATCATAACAAATCCTCCCTTTCAACTCTCTATAATGTGTTAATTTTACTTTATTAATTTTTATATCAATTACGAATTAAATATATTTTTACTTTCAATATAACTATTCTCATAGATGTTCTATATATATAATAAAAACCTTTAAAAAGCATAATTGCTATTTTAAAGGTTTTTATCTATTTTATATTATCATATGCAAAGTCAGCAATAGTTCCAATTAACCAAGAACATCCGAATAGTAATACACAACCAATTAGGTACGGAAAAAGTTGTTGTTTCAAATCTGCTTTTCCTTCTGGAGATGCCATTATATATTTTATACCTATAATTGTTAACATTATTACTGCAACCGACATTCCTACTGCTTGCATTATACCTATTACGATAGATACTGAATCATTAAAAGGATTTTGGTTTGGTTGCTTATAAATATCATTCATATTCGCATATACATTATTTGCAACCATAAGTATTAAACAAATTACCTGTACTATTACAAAAACAAATTTTATAAATTTAACTTTTTTCATAATTCAATCCTTAATTCTCATTTTATTTACTGTGCTGAATCGATTACACCTTTTAATAGTGGCACAAGCCATGCAGCACCAAATAATAATACAGAACCTAATATATAACCAAAAGCCTGTTTTTTGATTTCTGCTTTTCCATCTGGAGATGCCATTATATATTTTATACCTAGCCATACAAGTATAATAACAGCTATAGACATACCTACAGCTTGTATAACACCTAATATAATACCAGCCATAGATTGTGTTTTATCAACTAAAGATCCTCCTTGTGCTGTAGGAACTTTTCCAACAAACTCTCCTGATGCTGAAACGACTCCACTAATTGCAAATAATACAGATAGTACTGTCATTATTATTAAAATAACTCTTGTTATTTTTAATATTTTATTATTATTTAACATACGTTTTCCTCCTTTATATCCTATATTAAACATCTATATAATTTTATGATAGCTTATTTTTTTATAATTGTCAATCATATTTTAGTAAAATTTATCATATTTTAACTGTTTCTCGATAAAAATAAGAGTAAAGCAGAATGTAATACTATTAATCTTTTAATATATCTACATTTCACTTCACTCGTAAGAACAGATATTCATATATTTTTATCTTCTTTTTCGTATTTTTATTTTTTTATCTATACCCTTTAAATTCTCTTTATAATATTCTGCAATTAATTGGTCTAATTCTACGCTTAATTTATATGTTACATTGTAATCTTGTCCTTCCATAATACTCTCATTTAACTTTTGCCTTAGTTTACAGATTCTTTCATCTAACATATAATCACGCTCCTTTTTTTCGTGTACTTCTCTTTCGTATATATTTAAAATACCATATTTTTACATACACGTCAACAAAATTCCTTGTTTTCAAAGGAGTTTACAATTTTTTCGTATTACATTTTTCTTTATTTTTCGACACAGTTTTACACCTTTATATATTTACCCTTTTGGTACTCCAAAAACCTCAAAAATATTATAAAAACTGCATCTGACAGCTTATACATTTTTATTATCTATATCATCATAAAAATATCTATTTTTCATAGATTATATTTTATATATAATTTACACTTCTTCTATTTTTTACCTTTTATTATTGCCATAACCATTGAATCTGTATTAAATATTTCTTCTAATATTGTTCCGAGTATATTCCTTACTTACTTGATTATATTGTTCAATATAATCAAAAGGAGAAATACTTTTCATATAGTCTGATAAAAACATTCTAGAAATGTCTGCTATATTATTATATTCTACTACATAATCTCCATATACCTTCTTTTTTATTCTTTCGAAATGTTTAGAATCTAATCCATTTTTTATATACTTTTCAATTTCATCTTTAAGCTTATTATAAACGTCATCTGGTCTTTCTGATTGTCCTGAAATCACTACATGAGCATATTGTTTAGAAAATTCATAATCCATATCAGGTTCTTCTAGTAATGTTCCTGCATCATACAGTTCTTTATATAAATTAGAACTTTCCCCTACTAACATATTAAGTAAGATTTCGATTGCAATATGTTTTTTTATTATTTCATCATTCATACCTTTAATATCTTTAAAACCTATTGCAAATAAAGGCATACTTACATTCATTTCTCTTTCTATATTTTTTTTGTTTATCTTTTCATTACTTGTTGGATATATTCTTTCTATTTTCTCATCTAGACTATTTTTAGTAATTCTACATTTAATTTGTTCCAAAATATCCTTTGGTTCAAAATCACCACATACAACAAGTGTCATATTATTTGGTGCATAAAATGTATTATAACATTTATATAGAGTGTCTTTATTAATTTCTTTTATAGAATCTACTGTTCCTGCTATATCTATTTTAATAGGATTCTCCTTATACAAACAATCTAAAACACTCATATATAATTGCCATCCTGGATCATCATCATACATTCTTATTTCTTGTGATATAATTCCTTTTTCTTTTTCTACATTTTCATCAGTAAAATATGGATTTTGAACATAATTCATTAACTCATCTAATCCTTCATAAAAATGTTCTGTACACTCAAATAAATATGCAGTATGGTCATTTGTTGTATATGCATTTGCATCTATTCCAAGTGCCATTAGTTTATCTAAACTATTAGTACCATTTTCTTGTTCGAACATTTTATGTTCTAAGAAATGTGCAACTCCATCTGGAATATATATTTCTTCTCCATTTACTTTAAAATGGTTATCTATAGATCCAAAATTCACCCCCCATATTACATACTTCTTATTGGTAGTGTTTTTTGGAATAATAATCACTGTCATTCCATTTTCCAGTTTCTCTATATAAGCTTTTTCTTTTATATTTAAACTTTCTATTAATTTCATTTTATTAGTTTATGTTAATTTTTAAAATAACATCTTGTTTTTTCATTATTATGTCGACTTTAAAATTAACATTTCCTCCTTGTATAACATATTTAAGTTTTTTAATAAGGTTTTACCTATAAACCTATTGCCACTATAAGTGTAATTTTTCAAATATATATGATATATTTAATCACATTATTAATTCTCTATACCTAAAACTCTCTTTACTATTATTCATTATTCTTTAAAAAATAAATCGTATTAATTTTTATTTTTTTAGAAATAGCTTCAACATCTTCCTTTTTTACTTTTTTTATCTTATTAATATATTCTTGAAGATTAACAAATTCTCTTGCAAGCTCCTGTCCGAAATAGTAAGATATTTCGGAATCCTGAGAATCTGGAATTCCCTCTACTGTAGATACAATTATATTTTTGGCATTTTCTATGTCTTCATCTGAAAATTTACCTTCTTCCATTTCTTTTAATTGTTCTTTTATAATCTCTATAGCTTTTTCATAGTTTTCTATTTCTATCCCACATCTTATTATTATATTATTCTTTTGTCTTAAATAGCTAGAACCTGCTGTATATGCTAAACTTGCTTTTTCTCTAACATTTTGAAATAATTTTGAATTTGCACTACCTCCTAATATAATATTATATACAGATGTAGCATATTTCTCATTTTCCTCTATATCTATCACGTCTAGTCCTAAGACTAATTTCCCTTGCATCACGTCCATCGCTTCTTCTACTAATTTCGCATCTACTTCTTGTTTTTCTTCATTATCACCATTTATTGTATATTTAGGATATCTTTCATTTAAATTCTTAATTTGTTCATTATTCTTTATTATATCTATAATATTATCCTCAGAATCTCCAGAAATAAAAATATCAATTTTACATTCATTTAACAATTGCTTATAATGTGTATACAATGAGTTTCCATTAATTTTACTTAAATCTTCTATATAACCGTATTTATATAATTCATATGGTTTACCCTTATACATTTCTTCTATACATCTATCCATAGCATATTTTGCTTTATTATCAATTTTGGAGCTAATAATTTGTTTTAATTTATTTTTCTCTCCATCAACATATTGTTCTTTAAAAGCATTATTAATTATTAATGGGTTAAATATCACATCAAATAATAGGTCAAAAGCCTCTTGTGCTATATTTTCATTTGTAGGTATAAAATTATCATTTAAAGTCTCTAAATAAAATTTTATTACTTGATTATTTCCTGACTTATCAATACCACAATCGAAACCTGCTCCATACATTTCTTCTAATTTTTCACTAATAACTTCTTGTGATTGCATTAAGCTCGAACCTCTTTTTAATACAAGTGGCAATAATGCATTCGCTGTTACTGTTTCTCTTTTTAAAGGAGTAGTTAAAAAAATAGCAAATAAATTTGTTTTAAATTTATTTGTACTTATTTTATGAAAATTGATTCCTGTTTTTATTTCATGTTTAATATAATTCATAGTTATTCCTTCCTTTCCTTTTATTATTATAATATATATTGGAAAAATTATACAAGATAAAAAAATAAAACTAAAATTTTATTTAATTTAAATTTCAGTCTTATTTTTTATTATTTTGAATAAATTAAAAAGTCTTCTATTTCTCCTTCATATTCTAAATTTTGTTTTATGTAGTCTCTAACTTTTTGTGACTCCTGAAAAAATAAATCATCGTTTTTTTGAATAAGTATTTTTACATTACTCATTGAAGATATAATGTTTATAATACCTTGGTCACCATCTTTTCCTAAATTCCCATAAAACGGTAAATCTAGTATTCCATTATTTTTATTTAATACATTCATATATAAATTTGATGTATATGAAATTATTTTCACATCTATTCCTTCTTGTTCATTTTGTTTAATAAATTCACAAATATTATTAATATTATCTATTTGCTCATTTGAAATCGTAGAACCATAATACGGATTAATATATGTATTTAAACTTTTATAGTATTTACTGTTATTTAAAATTAAAAATACAACATTATAAATTATAATAATAACAATAATAACAATATAAATCTTTTTTATTTTTTTTCCATCTATTAATTCTACAACAATTAGTTTATCTAAATTATAAATTAAAAGTATAATTCCTAATATAGATGATAAATACACATGATATATATTAAAAATTGGAAATGACATAGGTAAACACATTATAACAAATGGTAATATACTCAAATTATTTAATTTAACTATATTATCTGTTTTTTTCCATTTTATTAGAATAATACTCACAATTATACTTATTATTATAATTGCAATTACTGTAATAGATTTAATTTCAATAGCTATATTATTGACTGCGAATTCATTAATTCCTAATATACACATATTTATAAAACTATCTAAATTATTTTGGATCATTAATGTTATTATGAATATAAAACATAATATAAAAAAAGTAAGTATTTGTTTACTAAACATTATTATTCCATTTTTTATGTTCTTATTATAAAATAATATTAAGCTATACATTATACATGAACCAATTAAGTAATAAACTCCTATATTTTGTTTCGTACAGAATATAGTAAAACTAATTATTCCTTGTATATATGGAAAATACCATTTATCTTTATTTATTTTTAAATTTATTAGAATACCTATAAGATAAAAAGTAACTGCTAAACAATTATAATTTGCTCCTACATCAATATTTATGTATAAAATCATATATATAACCATAGTATACAGTAACGAACTTATTTTCTCTATTTTTAACTTCTTAAAAATACTATATATTACATAAAATAAAATTAAAAAAATAATCAAATTATAAATTCTAAAAGATAAATAATTTGCTCCTATAACTTTAAAGATAATACTCCCAATCAACCAAAAGAGAGGTGTTGTAATTATATTTATATCTTTATAAATTGTATACCCATTATGCATTTTATATATATCGGAAAAATTCCATAATTCGTCGACAGCTCCAAATTTAACATTGAACACATTGCTTAGCAATAAAATACAAAATATACAAATAGCACAAAAGTCAATATTAACTATTTTCTTTAGCTTTTCCTTCATATGTTACCCCAATACTTTTTTAACAACTTCATTTATTGTTTTACCATCTGCTGCAAGACCTATTCTTTCTTTTGCTTCTTTCATTACTCTTCCCATATCCTTCATACTTGTTGCGTCTAATTCTTTTACTATTTCTTCTAATATCTTTGTTAGTTCTTCTTCTGACATTTGTTTTGGTAAATATTCATCTAAAATTTCTATTTCTTGTTTAATTTGATTTATTAAATCTTCTCTTTCTGCTTTTTCATAATCTGATAATGAATCTTTTCTCTTTTTACATTCTTTTGCAATAACTTCTAATATCTTTTGGTCATCTAATTCTATATTTTTATCTTTTTCTATTTGTAATATTGCTGCTCTTACCATTTGTATTACATTTTTTCTAAGACTATTTTTTTCCTTCATTGAATTTTTTAAATCTTCTAATAATTTTTCTTTAAGCATAATATCATTCCTTTCTTATTTTTTCATACATAATAAGGTCTTATTAATTTTATTATGTTTTCAGAGATGCTAAGTTTTTCCTATATTGTTTAATTTTATTCTAAAAAAGACATTTCCTATTGGAAATGCCTATATTTATTATTTTAGAATTTTCTCTTTCTTGCAGCCTCTGATTTTTTCTTTCTCTTTACACTAGGCTTTTCATAGTGTTCTCTTTTACGAACTTCTTGCAATACTCCATTTCTGGCACATTGTCTTTTAAACCTTTTTAGAGCATCTTCTATATTTCCATTATTAACTTTAACCTCTGACATTAATATTCCCCTCCTTCCGGCATCTTAAGAACCACCTTACATGGGATGTATATTCAAGGAGGATTTATCTGCTTTATAATCCTACCTATGTACGCACATTATTATACTCTAAGTTGGTTAATATTGTCAATACTTGAATTTATTTTTGTTAATTTAGTTTTAAGATATTTATTTAAATATAAAAAACCCCTTTCACAAATTAAATTTTTTCATTTTATGAAAGGAGTAATTTTTATTTATTTATCATTTTTTATTAAACCTTTTATTAGCCTCGTTCCAATTTACAATATTCCAAAAAGCATTTATATATTCTGGTCTCTTAGTTTTATACTGTAAATAATATGAATGCTCCCACATATCTATTACCAACATTGGTTTGCAACCCCAAAGAGTTAAATTTTGATGTTTTTCACATTGCAATATGTTTAGTCTATTTAGTCTATTCGTCCAAACTAATAAGCACCACCCAGAAGCCTCCACTTGACTTGCTGCTTCAGAAAATTGTTTTTTAAATTTTTCAAAACTCCCAAAATCTTTTATTATTTGATTCATAAGTTCTATACTTGGACTAGTTGGAATAGCGGGTTCAATATTTGTAAAAAACAATTCATGTAAAATTGCTCCTGAACCAAAAAAACTTAAATTTTTTTCTAAACATTTAATATTTGAATAATCATTTGTCTCTCTTACATTTTTTAATTTATCTTCCGTTTTGTTAAAGTTATCTACATATCCTTTATATAATATATTGTAATGTAAATCTAAAGTCTCCATTGTATAATATGGTTCTAATGCATTCATTGGATATGGTAGTTCTATCATTTTTATCATAAATATCCTCCAATATATATTTATTAATATATATTATATATTTACAATTTTATTCCATACTTTGTTTAAGCATCCATATTATTTTTGTATATTCTAATATATATTCATCCATTAAACTTGACGTTCCATATTCATTTATCTCTTCTGCTAATTCTTTTATATTAATTATATCAGCGAGAATAGTAGAAAAGTCTGTTATTATATCATTAAATATTTCTTTTGATTTTATTTTTTTATTTTCTGCTTCTTTTATTTTTGTTATTTCTATATAATCTTTTAGACTTCCTAAAGGTTGTCCTCCAAGTATTAATATATGTTCTGCTACCTCATCAATTTGTTTAAATATGCAATTGTAATATTCCTCTAATTTTCCATGAATTACAAAAAAATCTTTTCCTTCTACATTCCAATGATAATTTTGTAATTTTCTAAAATAAACATTTAAATCTGCAAGCAAAGCATTTAAACTATTTAAAACTTTTTCCATATATTTTCCTCCTATCAAATTTTATATTATTATTTTCTATTTCTTATTTATTATTCATGAAAAGATTTTAATTTTATTTGCAAATTTATTTACAAATTTTTATATTTATATAAAAATTTTGCATAAAAAAACGATATATGCCAAAAGCACATATCGTTCTTTATATCTTTTTTAATGATTCATAAGTCACTTAATTTCATTATAAGTATATATCAAATATTTTCCCAAAATTCATTTTATTTATGAATCTCCTTATTTATATTTTTTGTTTATACTAATTTAGTTCCACATTCTGTACAAAATTTTGCGTCACTACTTACTTTTTTTCCACAGTTTTGACAAAACCTTTCTGATGTTTTTTTAGCTCCACATTCTGAGCAAAAATTTCCTTTTACTTCTTTTTTACAGTTTGGACATTGCCAAGTATCTAATTTTACAGAGTTATTTTCTACTGTTTCAACTTTTTCCTCTTCTTGTTTCTTTATTACACTATTTGCTGTGTTCTGCCAAGGTCCTGTTGTGGCTCCACTTACAACTCCTCCAGAAGACATATTCATCATTCCAATTCCCATAAATCCATTTGCTGCTCCATTTGCATTTTTAGCAGCATCCTGTACTGCATTTGAGTATGCACCAACCAAAGTTCCTTGTTGCATATATGCATTTGAACTTAATTCATAACTATCAATTTTCTTTTCTGATTCGTCATCTAAAGTAACTGATTCTACTGCAAATCCAAGTATAGATATACCTCTTCTTCTAATAGGTTCATCAAATACTTTTTGTTCCATTAACTCTTTTATTTCGTCTGTCTGACTTGGTAATTCTAATACTGGTACCTTATAATTAGAATTTCCTAATTCATTTAGAATATTTTGGAATGAAGCTATAACTTCTGATCTCATTTGCTCTATTAATTGTGATTTTCTGTATATATTTGCTGTTCCAGCAATTTCATTCATAAATACTGCTGGATTACTAATTTTAAATGTATATTTTCCAAAACATTTAACTTCTACTCTTAATGGTAACATTTGACCAGTCATTTGATTAGGTATTGGATGTGACCAATCTTGAAATGGTACTGGGGCAGGTGTTCCAAATTTATTATCAATAATTTCTTTTATATTAAAGAAAAATACTGCTTGCTGTTTTGCTGTAGCACCATTGTATGTAAATCTTTGCCACATTTCTTTAAAAACTGCACCAAATTGACCTGCAAAGAAAGAAGGCGTACTTGAATCATCTAAAGTATAAACTCCTTCTTCTGCTGTCGCATCTATAACTCTACCGTTATCATATATAATAGCACATTGACCTGGTCCTACTATTATTGTACTTTTATTAGAAATTACTCCATTTGGAGTAGTTTTTTTCATCATTAGTATGTCATTTCCTAAATCCTCACATCTTATAGCTTCTTTCCATTGATCTTTAAAAGTGCTTCCTATAGCACTTGTTGCTGCTTTAATTAATCCCATATTTTTTCCTCCTATTTTTTAATAATTTATTTATAATCTTCTTTATACGAAGACATTTTCCATACCTTTAAATTTAAATGTTCTATATGTGATGAACAATATTCACAAGTATAATTGCCAATTCCTTTAAGTGGAGCTCCACAATTTGGACACCTTATAGAAAAAATATTTTTATCTTTTCCAATCTTATTTTCATCATATATGTATATAAATTTACAAGTATATCTTGTTTGTTTCTTTAGATTTTGTTTTTCATTATTACTCATTGTGTCTTTATAATAATACTCTAATGTTGATGATGTTGTTATTGTTGCAACTCCTTGTTTTTTCATATATTGCTTTATTGCGTGATTATGAAACATGACATTATCATACTTTATTGTATGATAATTTAATTTTAATTCATTTATTTTATCTTTTATATTTAAATAAACATATTCTAAATCTTCATCATTTTTAATATTATCTATTGTTTTCTCCTCTATCGCATTAAAAATTTTGATCAAATTTAATTCTATTTTTGAGAATAATAGTTCTTTATTAAAATTTGGAAAATCTCTTATAATTTCTGGTTCTAATAACTTTGTTAATCCACTTACATTTTTTACTCTTGTATATTCTTCCTCTTGAATTGACTTTGCATTTTTTGCTACATACATTAATTGATTCATTTTATTTCTTCCTATTGTTTTATTTACAAAATTAATTATTATTAATATTAAAATTATAATTATTATTCCTGTTCCTAAAACTGCTCCTAATAAACCTAATAAAAAACTCATTATATTCTCCAATATTTTAAATTGATATTTTGAAACTTGATAATACATGTATATTTATAAGATATTGAATTAATCTTTGTTTTGTATTATAACCCCTTACATTATTTTATAATTTTTAAACATAAAAAGTCAATATATTTCACATAATATCTTAGTTTATTTTGATTATTTACTTTTTCTGCTATTATTTTTTAATTGACTTTTGTATTATTATTATATAAAATTTATATTATGAAGGAGGTAATTTTATGGATGAAAATCTAAAACAAAAAGTAAAAAAATTGTTACCAATAATAATTGCTTCAATAGTTATTCTTATAATTATTATTACTACGCTATTTTTTACTTTAGGACGTAAAAATGAGGACAAGATTATAGGTTTGACTTTTGATTCAAATAAACCTATACCTGTTAAACAAAATGAATTGTATGGATATATTTCAGCATCAAATGGAAAAGAAATAATTCCTGCAAAATACACACTAGCAAATCCTTTTTATGGTGATTATGCAATTGTAGAATTAAAAGAAGATAGTAATACAAAGTACTGTATAATTGATAAAAAAGGAAATATTAAGCTATCTTCATTATCATCTATTAAATATATTACAGAATATGGATTATATATTGTTGATAATACACTATATAATGAGAACTTTAAATCATTAACAGATGATAATGTAAAAGTATCATATAAAGGTTTAGGATATTCTTCTTATATAAAATATGATAAAGATAATAAAGCTATAGAAGGCGGAGTACTTAATAATAGTGGTAAAAAGGTTTATTCATATAAATTCAAAGATTCTGAAGAATTCTTCTCTTGTACAATCTCTGAAACAGATGAAAGATTAGAAGAAGAATATGCCAAAGTAAATGTAGATAATAAAAAGTATGCAATTATTAATTTAAAAAATGGCAAAGTAGTATATGATTATACGGAAAAAACAATTCTTGTAGACGATGACAACATTTTTACAATTTTATCAGATGACAATCAAAAATCTACAATATGTGTATCTAAAAATAAAATAGCTTATGAAACATCTGATAACGTAGAAATCTCATATTATGATATTGAAAATAAAGTTCTCCAAATATATGATTCTACTAAAGATTATTCAAATCGATATTCATATTATGATTTAAAAAATAAAAATATGTTATCTGAAAAACCAGTTAAAGAAACAACTAATGCTATAGAGAGCTTAACTGGATATAAATCTTTTAGTTCAAATAGCAAACATGGTGTTATGAAAGGGGATAAAACAATCTTATCTTGCGAATATGATGATATAGAATTTTTATCACCAACAACTTTTAATTTCATAAAATCTAAAACAAGAAAAGAGTTAGTTCTTGCAAAAAAAGATGGAACTTATGAACTAATCAATTTAAGAAATAAAAAGTCTATATTTAGTTTTAAAGCTTCTAGTGTTGATTCATCTAGTCAAAGCACTTTTGTTAAAGCTAGACTTTCAGATTCAAATGAAACTTGTGTATATAATCTATTAACTGGAAAATCTATGAATTTTGATAGTGATAGTCAAGTATCTGTTTATTCTAACTATATTATAGTAACTAAAAATAATACAAAAACTTACTATAACACAAAATTAAAAGAAATATATAAATAATAAAGCTTTCTATTTAATTAAAATATATAAAAGAGAAAAATCACATCTTGCAATTTTTCTCTTTTTATTTTTTATTTAAATTATATTAATTTTAAATTTTTTCTTATTTAATTCTAATAAATTTGATAAATGATACTATAGCAATTCCTACCAAAGTAACTATTAGTAAAATAATTCCTGTATCTTCTACACCTGTTTTTGGTAAAGATTCATTATTACTACTATTTATTTGTTCATCACTTTGTATATTAGTTTGGATATTTAATGAATTACTTTCATTACTATTTTGACTTTGATTATCTAATATATTGTCTCCAATAATAGTTTGATTATTTGAACTATTATCTCCACTGCTATTTTCATTATTTGAATCACTACTTCCATTTCCAGATTCATTATTATCTGGCATTGGCACTACTAAACTACCTTGTGAATCATCTGGTGTTGGATCTGGTGTTGGATCCGGTGTTGGGTCTGGTGTTGGATCTGGTGTTGGGTCTGGTGTTGGGTCTGGTGTTGGATCTGGTGTTGGATCTGGTGTTGGGTCTGGTGTTGGATCTGGATCTACTGGAACAACTATTGTATTATCTTCTTCAATTGAATTTATTGTTTGTCCATATTTATATGTAGCACCATATTCATCTTTTACATATACAGTTACATATGTATTATTCCCTGAAATAGTATATTCTCCTTGAACTTTAGTTCCTGCAGTTATACTTATCGGAGTTCCACTTTTCTCAATATCTTCTAATGAAACTTCAGTGTTTGATATCATTATCTTCATTTCTGTTATTTTATGTGCTGAATCTTCTGCTTTTATCACAAGAGCATTATTATCACCTTTTTTATGAACTATTTTAATTGTTTTTGTTGAAGTTAATGCCAAATAATTAGTTTCATTCATACTAGAATGTCCCTCAGAATCTCTTACATATAATTTGTAAACTCCCTCTTCCTTAATCTCATATGTAGCTGTTACATTTGTAGATGGCGTAATTGGTATTTCTATTCCCTTTGTATCAAAATCGCTAATTTGTGATATTTCTGAAGCTTTAGCTATTTTTAATAATACAATATTATTTGGATCACTTGTAGCATTGACTGTTAATACTGGACTTTTATATTCATATCCTACATTCGTACTTCCACTTGTACGTTCACCAATAGTAGCATATCCAATATGTGCTGTTCCGTCTTCAAAGATTACTAAAATAGTATATTCTTTACCTTGAATTGCATGTTCTATCGTTACTGCTAGAACATTAGAAGAAGCCCCTTGATTTTGATTTGTTATATCGACAATATGATTACTTGAATTATTAAAATAATCAATAACTTCATCTTTGCTTACATGTCCTCCATCTGTATATTTTATAGAAACAATATTAGAATCAAAATTCCCCCCCATAGTTATTTTTATATTACTTAAATCTGTACTATCAACTGATACATTTACATTAGATTCTCCTTCTGTATCCACTGCAAATGACATAAATCCTTTATATACCGTAGAAACTAATATATTTATTACTAATATAAATATAATTAGAAGAGGTATAAATATCTTCTTTCTATTCATATTACAATCATCTCCTTTATATTAATATATAATTACATAACTATTATACCATAATTACTAGTTTTTTACAAGCAAAAATAAAGAACTATATATACTACATAGTTCTTTCTTATATCTTTTAAATTGAATTTAATCATTTTGGAAATTTAAGTATTCTTATATCATTATTCTTTTTATACTTTATTGCACCTTTTAACTTCCATTTTGGACAAATTTCATAGACCTCTCTTATATATTCTTTCATTTGCAACTTATATTTCTCTTTTATTTCAAATTCATTTATTTTTTGATCTATATAACTTTCTGCATCTTCTACATCCATCTGTGCTAGTATAATATACCAATCAACTATTTCTAATTTAACTATATCCATAGGAATATCTAGATGTGTTTCTACAAATTCTTTTAAAACATTATATTGCATATATTTAGTATAATATTCATGTGTTGCAAGCAATTTAATTTCATCTAATGAATAAAAATTGTATTCTAATTTAGAATGTATATCTTCTAATTCTGGTATCTCTTCATCTAATAAATTAATATTATATATATAAATATCGTCAGCTTTAAATTGTGTATGAAGAACATTTGCTGTAAAAAAAATATATCTATTAAATATTTCTGGTGATATATTTTTATATAATTTAGTGATTAAAATATATGCCTCAGTTATTGACATCATACCATAAGCATTTAAAAATCCTATAATAAACTTATTTATATTTTTCTTTTCTATATTAATGCCACTCTCCTCCATAGATGCAATTTTATTTTTTATTATTTCTAGAACTACTTTTGGCATATGTATTTTTATTATTCCATTTTGTATGTTTACAAAAATAAAGCCTAATTTTCTCAATACGATTATATGGTTTATAAAAATTTCTAAATTCTCGATATCATATTCTATATAACCATCATTCTGAATTATTTTCATTGTGTCTCTTATCAAGTCACCTATAAACACTTCTAGTTCTAAACCTATTATCTTATTTAAATTATTAATCAAAAAGCTAGCTTTTCTATCTTTACTATTTTCTCTTAATACTACATACATTAAATCTAGTTCTTTTTCATCATATTGCATGCTTGAATATAAAGTTAGAATATTGTCTAATTGTTTTTCTGTCATATCATTCAAATATTCATTATAGTTTTTAGATTTATTAACATCATCTTTACAGTCTTTTGTAATAAGTTCAATTGCATCTGTAAGAATTCCCTTTTCCATTTAATTTCTCCCTTATATATTTATTTTTGTATTTTTAAATAATTTGTATAATAAATAATTAAAATTATATTTTTATTATAAAAAAAATTCACATGGCATCAAAAAAATATCTAAAACCGTGTGAATTTACATATTATGCTCCTAACTCTTGTTTCTCTTTGGTCAAGAAACTAAATCTATTAAAAAAATTTTCTTCTGATTCTTCAATTTGTAAGCATCTTTGTATACTTGAATTAAATCTTCTAAGTTCATTAATCTGTCTAAATAAGTTTACAATTATATTGTTCTCAATTTCTTCTCCTTTGTATTCTGGTTTTATTATTATATCTTGTATATATAGTGTATTATCTTCTTTAATTACTCTTCCCATTCCAACTATTTTATCGAAATGATATGCACAAACTGTTGTAACCATTTCATTATTTGGTTCAAATATATTTATTGCAATGTCTTCTTCCATTTCAGATTGAATAGAATCCATTATTTCATATATTTCCATTTTACTTGGTTCTTTATTAATATATTGTATATTCATTTTTTTAATTTCTTCCCTTCTTCTTTTGTCTTTTTATATTATACATATATTATTTATAAAAATAAAGTAGATTTTTATATTTTTTTGTATTTTTTTATAAATTGTATAAAAAAATAAGTACTTCTATATAAGAAATACTTATTTGCATTTGGTTGCGGGGGTAAGACTCGAACTTACGACCTTCGGGTTATGAGCCCGACGAGCTGCCAACTGCTCCACCCCGCGATATATTTATACTACTTTTTAAGTATATAATAATAGTTAGTATTTGTCAACCATTTTTCAATAATTAACTAATAAACTCTTAAAAAAGTTTTATTTTCCCTTCTTTAAGAGTTATTATATTCAAAAAAAATTATAATATTACTTTATACATATATTTTCTTTTATATTTTCATATTTTGATTGTCCTATTCCTTTTACATTTTGAATATCCTCTATACTATTAAATTTACCATTTTTATTCCTATAGTCAATTATTTTTTCGGCTGTTGCAGTTCCTATACCAGGTAATGTTTCTAACTCTGTTTGATTAGCAGTATTTATATTCACTTTCTCACTCTCTCCCTTATTAGTATTTTGTATTATACCACTAGTATTTCCAAAATCAGATGTTATATACTCTTGTTCCTCACTATTTTCATTTATTTCTCCTTTAAATGGTATATATATCTTTTGCGCATCTTCTAGTATATATGCTAAATTTACTTTTGATAAATCTGCTTCTTCTAAACTCCCATCTGCCATTTCTATTGCATCATATATTCTTGCACCCTGAATTAACTTAACTATGCCTGTCTTTTTTACTGCTCCAGTTATATGCACTATAATTATATTATCTTTTTCATTTTTATCTTCAGTATTTTCTAAAATATTTCCTACTAAGTTAATATTATTAACATTTTCTGTATGTATATTATCTTCTAATGTTTCATTAAATCTTATATTATATACATATATTCCTATCAATATTAATATAATAATTAAAATAGTAAATATTATTTTCTGTTTATTATTAAGTCCCAAAATTACACCTCCAATTTAAATATAACAATTCTTAATAAAATATTAAAATAATATATATCTCTTGAAATTATATATTAATTACTATATATTATTATTAAAACTTATGAGGAGTCTAATATGAAATTAAAAATCAAATATTTATTTATACTATTTTTTATAATAATGTTATTATCTATTTTTAGCACCTCCTTTGCTAATAACGATAATTTAGATATACATTCACCATCATGTATTTTGATAAATTCTAATTCTGGAAAAGTATTATACGAAAAAAATGCCTACAACAAAATGTATCCTGCTAGCACAACTAAAATTATGACTGCTATACTTGTCTTAGAAAACTGTAATTTAAATGAAATTGTTACTGTAAGTGAAAACGCTGTGTCTTTAAACTCTGTTCCTGAAACTTATACAAGAGCAAATTTAAAATCTGGCGAAAAACTCTCTATAGAAGATTTATTAAATGTTTTATTAATTCCATCAGCAAATGATGCTGCTATTGCTTTAGCAGAACATGTATCTGGAAGTGTCGATGAATTCTCAAAACTAATGAACTCGAAGGCAAAAGAAATTGGATGTACTAATACTAACTTTGTAAATCCTAATGGAGTCCATAATATTAATCAATATACAACTGCATATGATATGTCCTTAATTGGTAAATATGCTATGGAAAACGATACTTTTAGAAAGATTGTCAGTAAAACTTCATGTAACTTGCCTATAACCAATATGTATGATAAAGATGATAGAAAATTTAATAATACAAATGAATTATTAACATCTAATGATTACTATTATGAATATACTACAGGAATAAAAACTGGATACACAAATTCTGCTCAAAATTGTATTGTTGCAAGTTGCAAAAAAGACGATTATGAATTTATCGTTGTTGTCTTAGGAGCAGATAAAATGACTTCAGATGAAAACGATAGAGCTCATGATTGTATTACATTATTTAATTATGCTATAAAAAATTATAATGAAAAAATAATATCTAGTCCAGAAACTATACTAAAACAAGTCGAAATAGAATTATCTGATAATCAAAAAAAGACATTAGATATAGTGGCAGAAAAAGAACTAAAAGTTACAACTGTTCAAGATATCTCCACAATTAAACCTGAAATAACTATTAATGAAAATTTACAAGCTCCTATACTAAAAGGATTTGTTGTTGGAAAGATATGTTACACTATAGATAATACAACATATACTTCAAATCTAATAGCTGGAAATAATATATTAGATTCTGACATACTACCACAGATATTTAGCTTATTATTATTTATATTACTCTTACTAATTTTTATTACAATATTAAAAATAAAAAAACATAAGAAAGATAAAGATGTATTTATGAAATTTTATAAATAATACGAAAAAAAAAGGGGCACATAATAATTTATAGTGCCCCTTTTTTTAATAATCTTTTCCTATTATGATTGTTATATCAACATTCGAATTATTACTTCCAGTAGAGGAAACCCCAATATCTCCAAGAATACTTTTTATACTGCTTATAGTTGTACTAGATTTTCCTGTTCGATTTATAATAGTTGTTTTTGAAGTATTTGTTGTAATTCCAGTTTTTGTCACATTATAACCATACTCTTTTAATTTATCTTTTAACTTTGAAAGTTTTGAGTTGTCAGATGTCCCATTTAGTATTTCTATTTTTATTTTAGAATTCTCCTTTTTCTCTTGTTCAGTTATCTTTTTAGAAGTGTTTGTATTATTACTATTATTATTTGTATCACTTTCGCTAGTATCTTTTTTATTATCATCTTCATTCCCAAATAATTCTTCTACAACTTTCTTTGTTTCACTTGCATCATGTGAATATATCCAAACGCCATTACATAATTCTGGTGTTCCAGGTAATGTAGCTGTTTTTAAATTTTCAGATTTAAATTCAACTGCATAAGGAGCATAATCTTTTGCTAAAGACAAATCTAGGTTTGTTGTTACATTTTTATTTGCTATCTTAATAAGATCATTAATCTTAGTTAATGTAGCAGGCGTAGCTAGTTTCTTTACTACAGCTTGTAAGAAATCTCTTTGTGTTCTCATTCTTCCTAAATCATTATCTCCATATTCTGTTGGATAACTAGTTCCATTATTATTATGTCTAAACCTTACTACTTGCTCTGCTTTATTACCATCTAATAGTTGATATCCTTTTTTCATATGTATATGTAAGTTTTGAGTAGGGTCGTCATAATCCATATCAATTGGTACATCAAAATATACACCACCTATGCTATCTACAACTTCTCTTAAAGATTCTGTATCTATATTTAAATAATACTTTATATCAATACCTGTTAATTTTTCAACTGCTTGTTTAGTTTTTTCTGGTCCTGTTTGATATAATGCATTTATTTTGTCAAATCCAGTAGCACTTTTCTTGTTCTTGCCAACAAATGTATCTCTTGGTATAGAAAGTATAGATGCTTCTTGTGTTTTAGGGTCATATGAACATAGCATTATTGTATCAGTTAAATTTTGACTTTGTCCAGTAACTAAACAATACACTTTTGGTAAGTTTTTTAAAGTATTCTCATCATGTCCAACAATTGTTGCAAGTACTCCTTGTAATCCACCGCCATTTTTATATACTCTATAACCAAACCAAGACCCAGCTAATATTAATAATATTAATAATATTACTAATATTGTTAACAGTACTTTCTTTTTTTTCTTCTTTTTTGGTTTAAAATTATTATTATCTATTTTTCCTTCTTTTGTATCAGATTTTTTTCGCAAAATTCTCACTCCTATAAATTACTTTCTACGCAAGTATAACAAAAAAATATATAAATATCAATATTTCTAACTATTTTTTAGAAAATAATATTGAATAATAAATTATTATTATACAAGAATCCTCCAATTATAGACTCACTGATTACATCTATAACTCCTGAGTTTTCAATTATTGGAGCTATTAAACTAAGTAATGTGAATATAATAACTAGTATTATAGCTGCTCTTAATAATCCATATATCGCTCCGTCCTAGCTCATCACATTGTTTTATTACTGGTAATTTCGTTATTATATTGGCAATTCCCTTTATAAATATCAAAATAACTCTTACAATTAAAAATATTATAATTACTATTCCAACATTAATAATTGATGTAGAAATTTGTTTAGCAGATTCCTTTATTATATTCTCTTTTGCTTCATTAGTAGCCTTATCTATTTCACTTTTTATATAATTGTTAAATATTGTAGGCATATTATTTTCTTTTTCTTCATTCTCTTCTGTATTATTAATTTCTTCATTGTTACTAAATTTTGATATAATTGAATCTTGTATAACTTCATCTACTTCAGTATTATTAATAATAATATTTGAAATTGGATTAAATAGTATAATGGATATTATTAGAGCTATAAAAAAATTAAATATTTTTAATAAGCTTTTAGTTAATCCTTTTTTATAGCCCATCCAGATTGATAAACCTACAATTGCTATAATTAATAAATCAATTATAATTCCCATACATTTTTACTCCTTATAAATTTATAATTTCTATTTTATCTCTATAAATTATTCCAGCTAGATTTTCTGCTATCACTATATCTTTTATCTCCTGTGTAGAACTGTACTTTTTAATAAGCCAACCATTTGTACCAATAAAATGTACTTCTGACCCCAAGTCAATTGCTATTATACTAGAATGTGAATAAATTCTTTTTGCTACTCCATCAAAAGTATATACATTTTGTTTCTTTGTAGCTGTATTATATAATTCAATTGTAGAGTTTGCTTTAAATAGTCCAGTAGATTTTTCCATTATTCTATATGCACAATTATTTAATTCAATATCAGAAAATGCGATCTTCTTATCTTTTTCATTAAGTGACATTAATAGTTCATCTTTATTATTATTAATAACATGAACTCCATTGTTATAAATACATACTAATCTATTTTTATCCTGATATTTCATATTCACTATTAATTCATTTTGATCAGCATCATATGTATATATTATAGAGTCTGAAGGAGTCTCTTTTGCTTTATCCATTGAAATCGTTTTTACAGTTGATTGTATAAGAGTTCCTGAAGTATTTATTTCAGCAAAACTCAAATATTTATTATCTTCTGAAATACTTGAATCCATTGCTATTGTACTTGACAAATAAGTTTTAAATAATTCTTTTCCATCTTTATCAAATACTGCAATTACAGATTTATATGTTGTACCAGATATTATTACACTTGTATATCCATTTTTATTTACACTTATCTTTGAAATAGTTCCTTCTATATCTTTTTGCCATACAATGTTATTATTATTAACTAAGTATATTTTCTGTTTATTTTTCTCAGCAATCATTAAATATTTTCCATCAGAATCAAATATTGGCTCGCTTATTTCAAGTTTTAGCTCACTTTCCTTTTTCCCAGAAGAACTATAATGTGTTAAAATATTTTTTTCTAATGTTACTATATATTTATCATATGCGTATATATGTGTATTGCTTTCTGAATTAATATCAATACATTCTAAATTATTTTCTGTAACACTTTTTCTAAACACATATTGATCCATTAAATTTCTAAAATTTGAATTTGTAATATAAATTGCAGAAATAACAACTAATATAATAATTAATATAATAATTATCATCGAAATCATTACTTTTTTCTTATTTAATGTTTTATTATTAAACCCACCATCTTCTTTTTTAAAATCAATTAACTTCATATTATACTATTCCTCTTTTGCTTTAATCTCCAATTACTTTTATACCAGTTTTATTACTTTTTTTCAATATATTTATTAAATAATTATATTTTTATTTTTAAAATATAATATATTTGTATAATTCCTAAAACGCCAAAAATAGGATACAAAATATTTATCAATTCTGAAAACCCAATACCTGCAATAAATATGGATGTTACGCACATTAAAATTAATAATTTATTATAACCTTTTTTAGTTTTGGTACAATTATTAAGAAAACTATAACCGGCAGATAATGCTGATGTAAATATTGATATTATAATAACAACTCCATATGTATATTCGTAAATCTTTCCAAATTGTTTTACAATATATATTAAAGGAAGATCCAGTTCCATAATATTTACATTTGCTTTTAATAAAATTATATATACAAACATACTTAAAATTATAATAATTAAAGTAGTTAAAAATCCAATCCATATTTTGTTTTTATTATTAATATATTTTTTAAATGATATTAATACAGGAATTAGTATTATACTGTTATAACTTGCATATAAGACACTACTAATTACACTCTCTATAAATTTATCTTCAAAAAAATTCATGTTAACTATTTGATTTATAGCAAAGCTTAAATTTTTTGAGCCAAGATTTAAAATGAATATAATAATAATTGGAACTAACACACTAGATATTTTTATAATTCCATCTATATTATTGCTTAATATTATATAACATAATACAGCAAATACAGTTGAAGTAATATATATTGATATATTATATTCTTGTTTAAAGTAACTACTAAATCCTGCTACCATTATATAAAATGAAATTATTAAAAATATATTAATAGTGTAATTAATAATCTTAACTATATTTATCTTATTACCTTTTTCTATATTAAATCTACATATTTTATTGTTTTTATCTTTATAAAACCTATATACATCATTATCTTTGGTTTTATTTATCATATCAATCTTATTATTTTTATTTTCATTAATTCTACCAATCCTACATATATTGCCTTTATTATTTCTTCCATTATAAAATATATAATTTAATAATTCGTTATACTCATGTATTCCTTTTTGTTTTACAAGTATATCAAAAACTTTATATACTAAAACTCCTAAAAGTAGTCCCGAAATTAATATTCCTATAATTCCACATATTCCATATCTATTAAAAAAAATATATATTTCTTTGCCTGATGCAAAACCAGCACCTATTAAAGTTCCTATTATTACAAATATTACTCTTAATATATTTTTCATAAAAAACCTCCTCATAAAATTTATGAGGAAGTCTTGTTTATATTCTTTTATTTTTTTCTTCTTCTTATTTGCCAAATCACAATTCCTGCTATAATAATCATTATTGGAACAGCAAATATTATTAATCTAACTATATTATCTTGCATTTGTGTTGCTGTATATGTAACATATCCAGTATCTTTTCTAATTCTTATAGTATCTCCTCTATCTGTTAAATATGCAATAGAATTTAACACTAAATCCTTATTATTATATAAATTTATTAATTTAAGCTGTGAATTGCCACTTGTAATTGCCATATCAGTTACAAAACTACAATTTGAAAATGCTATTAACTTTGATTCTGTATTATCATCTATCTTTTTTACAAATTCTGCTCCAACAGTGAACGCTCCTGCTTCATCAGCGTCTGTTTTAGCTGTTGTAGAAATTTCAAAATTTTCTCTATAAAAAGATCTTTCACTTGTCTTTAACAATGTATTAACAGAAACATTTAGTTCTTGTAGCTTTTCATCACTTTCTATATTTAACTTTCCAGAACTTGCTACAGCTACATTGGTAATATTGTTTGTTATATCATAATATGAAATATCTGTTAATATTAGCTCTGGACTCTGAAGTATCATTTTGCTAGAATCTTCTTCTATAATAATTCCTTTTGAAAAATTAAATCCAAACTGATTTAATATTTTACTTATATTAGGCATATCTATGTTTTCTATTGCAGCTTCACCAAGCCATAATATCTTCCCGCCTTTATTTATATAGTCTAAAATCTTATCTGTTTCAACTTCTGAAAAATCCTTAGTAGGATTTGGTATTACTAAAGTATCACAATCTTCTGGAAAATCTGTTGTTAATAAATCTAAATCTGAAATGTCATTTACCTCGTTTTGTATAAAAACGCCTAAAGTCATTAAATAATTACTTGTTAAATATTCACCATGTCCTGTTAAAAAATATATGTGTGGCTTTTTTGCTATGCTTATATCAATAATAGCATTTGTTAATTTTTGTTCTGAAACATCTATTGTTTCATATGTTGTTATATCATAAGTATAGAAATCACTTTGAGTTAGTACTTTATATCTATCTTCCCCCTCAACGATAATACCAACTGATGTATTATCTTCAACTCCATATTTTTTCGCCAAATCTGGCCTTTCATCTATATTTATTGCCTCTGCAGTTATTTTACTGTTTGCTGCTCCATATTGTTTTGCAAGCAATACTGTATTGTTATCTTCTTGATAGCCAAAGAAATAAATATGTACATCTTTATCAATATCCTTTACTAAATTTATAGATTCATCAGATAATGTATATAATTTTTCCTTTGTAAAATCAATTGGATTTATATTTAATGAATTCATATACAAATTTAATATTATAAAAATAGCTATTATAACCAATATAAGAATTGTTGTCATAAGAGTATCTTTTAACCATTTTTGTTTAATTACATTTATTATTTTTTTCACTACTCATTCCTCCTTATTTAACACTTTTTCTTCTAGCAATAACTGTTATTGTTAATATAATGAATAAAATAGTAAATGAAGTAAATAGTGTTATTGCTTGATAAGTCATCATACCTTGAGGAAATGTATTTGAAAACACATTTATAAGTGAAAACTGTGATAGTTTATCATAAAACCCTGGCATGAACCAAATTATTAAGAATCCTGCTATAGTAATAACCCCTGCTATAATTTGATTTTCTGTTATACTTGATGCAAACATACCAAAAGCAATATATGCCATTGATAAAAGTAAAAAACCAAAAAGAGTTATTAATGCTGTACTTATATGAGGTGTTCCGAAATACATTAATATTCCTAAATAAAGTAGTGAACATATCTCACAAATTATCATTACTATAACAGCAGAAATAAATTTTCCCAAAACAATAGATGTTATACTTCTAGGTGAAGTATATAAAATTTGTTCTGTACCATTTTTTCTTTCTTCAGAGAACATTCTCATAGTTAATATCGGAATCACAAATGTTAAAATTGTAGAAAGAGAATAAAACATGTATTCAAAATTTACCACACCACTAACATAAACATCTAAATAGAAAAAGATACTACTCATAAATAAAAATAATCCTATAAAAATATATGCTATTGGAGATAAAAAGTAACTTTTTACTTCTTTTTTAATTATTGCCCACATCTTCATTTCCCCCTATCTCATCTTTATTAATTAATTTCATAAAAGCCTCTTCTAATGTAGCTTCTGATTTTCTTAATTCAAATATTGTAATATTTTCTTTTGGTAATATATCAAATAAAACTTTTCTTAAATCTATGTCTTGATTTGTAAAAATAGCATATTGCTTTGTTCCATCTTGATTATCTTTCATTAATTTTATTTTAGATATTTCTTTTATTTTTTCATTTAAATTCTCCATTTTATTTTCTGGGTCTTCTACAGTAACTATTATGCTATTATTTTCATTTACCATATTTTCTAAATTACTTGGAGTGTCTATTGCAACAATTTCTCCTTTATTAATAATTATAACCTTTTCACATATTTGGCTAATCTCTGATAATATATGTGAACTAATAATAACTGTATGATCTTTGCCAAGCTTTTTTATTAATTCTCTTATTTCTACAATTTGTTTAGGATCCAATCCAACTGTTGGTTCATCTAATATTAATATTTCTGGTTTTCCAACTAAAGCACCTGCCATACTAACTCTTTGTTTATAACCTCTTGATAAATTTCTTATTAATTTATTTTTCACCTCTTCCAGCCCTGTTTCTTTTATTACTTCTTCTACTTGCTTATTTATTTCCTTTCTAGCAACTAACTTTAATTCTGCCATGTATTTTACAAATTCTCTTACTGTTAAATCTAAATATAATGGTACATTTTCAGGCATATATCCAATATTTTTTTTGGCCTCTCTTGTCTTTTTTACAATATCATATCCATTAATAGTAATATTTCCTTCTGTAGGCTCTATGAATCCTGTTAACATATTCATAGTAGTACTTTTACCTGCTCCATTTGGTCCTAAGAGTCCTATTACCTCTCCATGTTTAATTTCAAAATTCAGATTTTTTACAGCTATAAAGCTTCCATATTTCTTAGTAATATTTTTTACTTGTATCAATATAAATTCCTCCTATTCTAAATTTTCCCGATTTACTTCATGTAAGATATTACCATTCATAAATTAATGTTTCAATATTTTTTTTATTTTTTCACATAGAATTTACATTTCAGAATATATTTAAAATAACACTTCTAAGAAAGGATGGTATAAATGGAACATATTTATCCCATATTTATATCTTTTATAATGATATTCTTATCTGAACTTGGTGATAAAACACAATTACTTGTTCTATCTTTTACTCGGAAAACAGAAAACTAGAACAATTTTACTCGGTGTTGCTATTGGTTCTTTTTTTAGTCATGGAATAGCAATATTATTTGGAAGTGCACTTGGTGGTTTAGGAAACAGCAACTTGCATGACGCATTAGAAATCATTACATATTCTTCTTTTATATTAATGGGAATAGTTTCTTTATTTTTCTATAAAAGTAATGATATTTCAAAAGATAAAGATGATAATTTAGTGAGCAAACTATCTAGATATACAATTAATTATTCATTAATTATAGGATTTACCATTGCAATAGGAGAATTTGGAGACAAAACCTTCTTAGCATCTATTGGCCTTCGGTATACAATATCCACAATATAAAATATTTTTAATTATAGGAGCAATCTTTCGGAATGATTATTAGTGATTTAATAGCTATTTTTTTAGGAAAACTATTAAGTAGTAAAATATCAGAAAAAACAATGCAAAAAATTTCAGGAGTTCTCTTTTTAATTTTTGGGATTATTGGCTTTATATCTTGATTTTCATATAATTATGCAGTAAAATATTATGTATAATATTTATGAAAGTGATGTGTATATAATGACAAGTAAACAAAGAGCTTACTTAAGAGGCTTAGCAAATACTATAGATCCAATTTTTCAAATAGGAAAATCTGGTATATCAGAAAATCTAATAAAACAATTAAATGATGCCATAGAGGCTAGGGAATTAATAAAAATTTCTACTTTAGAAACAGCACCAGCAGGAGCTAGAGAATTAGGTGAAGAGATAGCTATTGCTACAAATAGTATACTAGTTCAAACTATTGGAAATAAAATAACTCTTTATAGACCTAAGAAAAAGAATTCTAAAATAAAGCTACCAGAATAGTTATTTTCATATAATGTTCATTGGATATAATCTATAATGAACACCAATGAACATTATTTTAAAAAGTTTATTTAACTTTTACAATTCACTCTATAAAAAATCATATAATAATTTTTCATTTTGTATTGACAATATATTCTAAATATGTTATTATATTCTATGTTATGGGTCAGTAGCTCAGTTGGATAGAGCACAGGCCTTCTAAGCCTGGGGTCGGGGGTTCGAATCCCTCCTGGCTCACCAAGATAGTCTTATATGAACCTGTATAGGACAAAAACATCTCAATTTACATTTACTGTATTTTGAGATGTTTTTATAATTTTACTCTAAAATTAGTAATTTATCACTTTTTGTATCTTTACTTTTCAAATTAATATTTTTTTATACTATTAATATCTATTATCCCTTTTTTTATTAATACATCTTCTAAATACTGACCTTTTTGTAACCAAATTACTTTTTCAAAATCTTTAGGAAAATCTGTATAATATACTTCTTTTACTCTTGATACAAATTCTTCATTATTTCCTCTTGTTTTACATCTTTCTATAATTTCATCCAACATTTTTTCCTCAGGATAAACTATATAATAATTAATATTATTTTTGTTTAATAGATTAACAACTTCTGTTTTGCAAGCAAATAATACAACATTATTTTCTTTTTTATTAGATATTAGTTCATTATAATAATTTAAAGGATATTCTGGATTTTTTATTCTGTTTTTAAGTCCCTTTCTTTGCTCTACAGGAATATTCTTAATGTTTTCATCTATTATATATTCAAAATTACTGCTTTCCAAGTCTATAACATTACTATATTTCTTTGATAAAGTAGATTTGCCAATAGCCTTAAATCCTCCTATTAAGATACCAGAATTCTCATTTAGATTATCCTCTGATAAATCACTTTTTATACTCATCTATTTTCCTCCCTACAAATTACCTGTTCCTTAGTTAATTATTTTCTTTTATCATTTTTTAATAAATATTATACTTGATTCTTATTGAAATATCAAGTATATAGATAATAACACTTTCATTTATAAATTGCAATAATAAGTGTCGCACTTTTTGCAAAAAAATTACAAATTATT
>OJMO01000159.1_pt1 | contig 51325 bp, 34 predicted proteins | sample 1597241 | NCBI WGS metagenome assembly OJMO01 (sample SAMEA2452129, study PRJEB22498) | human gut metagenome | biome: human feces; feature: human gut; material: feces | place: Australia | collected 2012 | reverse complement strand
TTTCTTAAAATTTGCCAAAATACCCCGTCCCCAATGCCAACCAATTCCAACCAATTTCAACTCGTCCCCAATTCCAACCAATTTCAACTCAATTCCAAACATTATTAATTTATAAATTTACCAATTAAATTATTTTTTATAATAGTATCTGACAGAAACATTTCATCATTCATTTTTATCATTAATTTTATTAATTCATCATCTGGGCTTATTACAGTATTATCTAATCTATTAAAATATTCTCCATTAATATAATAATTTTCTTTTGTAACATATCCTATTCCCTTTATAAAGGAATAATCTTTTCCAGAAAAAACATCTGTACCTATTGAAAATTTATCCTCTATATTTAAAAGATTCATTATTGTTGGTTTTATATCTATTTTTGAAACACTATTTTCAATAACTCTTCCATCTAAATTTGGTATCTTCATCCCAAAAGGTATATGTACATTTAATAGACTTTCTATATTTTCATTATAGTCCTTTCCATTTTGCTTACAAATTAATTCTATAGCTTCCAAATCTTGAAGTCCAGCACCATGATCTCCATATACAATTAGAATGCTATTTTCTAATAGATCTGTATTTTCTATTTCTTCCATAAATTTTCCAAAACTATAATCTACAAAATTACAGGCTAATAAATATCTACTTATCTCATCACTTTCTATACCTGAAACATCAATAGATAATTTTTCATCTAAATTTGATATTCCTTCTAAACTATATGGAATATGTGTAGAAATAGCAGACATCATACATATAAAAGGTTCTTTATAGTCTGTCATTTTATATACTGCTTGTGTTAAAAACTGCTCATCTGAAAAAAATTCGCCTGCCATTTCGTCATTAGAATTAAACATTGAAATATCATTATATTCATCAATTTTATATCCTGTATTATATACTAAATATCTATTCCAAAAAGTATTAACATTTGGATGCATAAATGATGTATAATATCCATTTTCCTTTAGCTCTGAATATATATCATTCCATTTATTACTAAAATATTTTTGAAATACCCTACCATTTTCTAATGGATACATAGATGATGCAATTGTATGTTCAGAATCTGCTGTAGTCCCTATTCCTTGATTATACATATTAGTAAAGTAAATATTCTCCTTATAGAATTTATTTAAATTAGGTGTTATCTCTTTTCCATTTATTTTAGAATTAATAACAAATTCATTTATACTTTCTAATTGCAGAATTATAACATTTTTTCCGTCTAGCTATACCTGTAAAATCTTTATTTACTATCTTTTCTTCTTTATTCTGCTCATATATCTCACTTATTTTACTATAATCCACTTTTTCTTTTATAAAACTTTCTTTTATATAATCTTTTATATCTTCCAAATGATAATAATAAATAGATATATGTTCTACCATAAGAGTTTTATTATATACATAATCTTCATATTTTTCATCAACTTTTTTATTAAGTATTACAACATTTAATATTATAATTAATACTAAAATTATATATTTAGGATATTTTTTACCAATTATCATTAACTTATCTTTTTTTCTAAACTTTAAAATTAGAATAGATAAAATCAAAAATATAATATTATCAATAAAAAATATTAAAACTGACTTAAAATTAATTAAATATTGTAAACTCATTCCTATTTCTTCTGCGTACTTTACATTTTCTATCTGAAAAACAGATAAAAAATTAGTTGAATAATTATAATATATATAATTTGCATATATCAAAATACTACATATAAAGTACATAATATTGGCGAAAATAAAACTTCTTTTTCCTTTTTTATTCATACTTGGGAACATTATAATCATAGGAACTGCCATTGTTATTAAATACATTTCTTTTTCAATATTCATTCCTAACAATTTGTTCATAAGTAATGCCTTATATGTTAATAATATAACACCCAATATATAAATATAATTATTTCTCAATATATTAAATAATCTTATAAAACTTTTCTTCATTTTAACATCCTTTTATTCTTTTTAAGTAACCTTTATTATACCATAAAAGCATAATTTGTCAAAAAATAGAACCTTTTTGTTTCATAAAAAGGTTCTATCTTATTTTCTTTTATATCTTAAACAAGTAAAATAGAGTATTTGCGTTACTATTTACAGCTTCTTTAAAAGCACATACTAGCCTAGTTAATTGTTTCTCAAATAAAATGGCTGTAAATTGCAACATATTTGCAAAATTATACAACCAAATTTGTATAATATGCATTATATAATTTACTATAATATCCATCTGGATTATTCATAAGTTCATTATGATTCCCTTGTTCTATAATTTCTCCATTATTTAATACAATAATTTTATCTACATTTACAATTGTTGATAATCTATGTGCAATAAAGATTGATGTTTTTTCTTTTGAAATTTTATCAATAGAATCTTGAATTAGCTCCTCTGTTTTAGTATCAATATTTGCTGTTGCCTCATCTAAAATGAATATCGATGGATCATGTGCAAATATTCTTGCAAAAGCAATTAACTGTTTTTGGCCAGCAGAAAAAGAATTTCCTCTTTCACTTGCAATTTCATCAATACCATTTGGCAAGGATTTTATAAAATCCTCTGCTGATGCTAATTGTATTGTTTCCATTATTGCCTCATCTGATAGATTCTCATTTAGTTCAATATTATCTTTAATACTCTTAGCAAATATAAATGGATCTTGCAATATAATTCCTATCTTTCTTCTAAGTGAATGCAAGTTTATATCTTTAATATTAATACCATCTAATAAAATCTCTCCTTTTTGTATTTCGTAAAATCGATTTATTAAATTAATAATTGTTGTTTTTCCAGAACCTGTTCTTCCAACAAAAGCAATACTTTCTCCTGGATTAATTACAAAACTAACATTTTTTAATATCCAATTTTCTCCTTCATATGCAAACCATACATTTTTAAATTCAATCTTACCATTTACTTTATCAAGATTTATTCCTTTTTCAAAGTCTTCTAAGTGTTCTTTATGTTCTAAAATATCATATATTTTATTAATAGAAACAACAGCTTCTTGTATTGTCTCAAAATTTTCTACGATTCTTTGTATTGGTTCAAATATCTGTTTTAAATATGTAACAAAAATATAAATAACACCAATTTCCAAATTAATATTAAAGAAATGATTTATACAAGTCCATATAATAAATGCAACTCCTAAATTCTCAAATATTACCATAAATGCAATTAAAAATCCTTCTGTAAATGCTGTAGGTATTCTTGACTTATAAAACTTATTACATAATTCTGAACATTCTTTTTCTTTTTCATGTTGTCTATTAAATATTTTTATTAATTTTACTCCATAAATCGACTCAGCTAAGAAAATATTTAATTTTGTTTTTACTTTTTTAGAATATTCTCTTACATTCTTACTAATTTTAGTTATTATAACTGATGTTAATACAACAAAAGGAATTAATAAAAAGCATATAAGAGCTAATTTATAATCAAGTGATATCATCATGATAGCTAGTGCTATAATCATTACTATATCTTTAATGAAGGTTGTAACAACATCTTTAAAAAAAGTGGTAATGTCTTCTACATCACTTGTAATTCTAACAAATAATGTTCCTGATGGTGTTTTATCATGAAATGGAATATTACTATATTGTATATATTTATATAATTTATTTCTTAAAGAATAGATAACATCTTCTCCTACCATATTAGTTGCTGTACTAACAATAAAATCTAAGATATTTCCAATCAATACAATTGCAATATAAATTATGCCTATAATTCCAATTGTCATAATTCCTTTTTGCCATAATCCAGAACTTAAATAATTATCTATTACTATCTTTATTAAGTATGGTTTTACTACTTCTCCAATATTAATAATAATAGCTAAAATTGATATAATTATTATAGATTTTGTTTTTGGTTTTAACATTTTATACATTCTATTTAATGTTTGATTTTTCATTTATTTTCCCCTTTTTTCTTTCGTTTTTTATTAAAGGTAAAAATTCACTTTTTTTAAAATCTCTACTTTATTTAACTTTGTTAACAAAAGCTACAAGATTTGTTCTATCTAAGTATACTGTCTAAAAAAATGCTTATATAATAATTTATCACTATTAAGCTAAAAAACTAGGTTCAGATTTTGTGGATTGTTGATTGTAAAATTCACTATATATCCCTTTACTTCCAATAAGTTCTTCATGTGTGCCTCTTTCCACAATCCTTCCATTATCTAGTACAATTATCTTATCACTATATTTAACATCAGATACTTTATTTGAAATAATAATACATGTTTTTCCATCTGATAATTCTTTAATATTTTCTATTAATTTCTCTGAAGTACTATTGTCTAAAGCAGAAAAAGTATCATCAAAAATTAATATGCTACTATCTTTTAAAAATGCTCTTGAAATTGCAACTCTTTGTTTTTGTCCTCCAGATAAGTCTCCTCCTCTTTCACCAATTACAGTATTTATTCCTTTTGGCATTTTTTTAATATCTTCATAAACAATAGCTTTTTTTGTACTTTCTTTAATTTCATCTTCATCATATTCTTCTTTAAATAGACTTATATTATCTTTTAATGTAGATGAAAATAGAAAATTATCTTGTGTTATATAGCAAATATTATTTCTAAGAATTCCAATTGGAATTTCGTTTATATCTTTACCATCTATTAATATACTTCCATCTGGTACACTATATAACTTTGCAAGTAAATTCATTAGAGTAGTTTTTCCGCTTCCTATAGTTCCTATTATTCCTAAAGTCTCTCCTTTTTTTATTTCTATATTTATATTTTCTAATGTACCATCGATTATTCCTGGATAACTAAAGTTTAAATCTTTTATAACAATGTGACCGTCTAATTTTTCTTTTGCCAAACTGCCCTTCTCATTAATTCTTTCTGGTTCTAAATCATAAATTTTCTCTAATCTCTTATAAGAAATTTGTGCTCTCTTAAATCTAGAAACCAATTGTGGAAGCCAAGAAACAGGTCCAACAAATAATACTATATAACCATTAAATGTTACTAAATCTCCTACTGTTATTGTTCCATCTAAAACTAATTTTGAACCATACAGTAAAGCAATTGCATAACATAATCCAAAGCAAACATTTAAAGCTAGTTTTAGTAAATTAGAAAATATATCTACTGTATTATTACTTTGATAAACTCTTCTATTTTTTTTAATAAACTCTTTTATTTGTTCATTTTCACAGGAATATGCTTTTGTAGTCCTTATACTATCTGTACTCTCCTGTATATATTCAGACATATTTGTAAACATGTCCTGTGACTTTTTAAAACTCTTTTCTACATATTTTTTAATTTTTACGACTAAATATGCTCCTATAATAATGGGTAACATTACTGCTAGTGCTAAATATAAATTAACACTTTGAACCATCTGAAAAAATGCAATAATAAATGTAAAAGCAATTCTTACTCCATGAGATAAAATTCTATATACAGTACTTCTTATCTCATTTGTATCTTTTACAAAGTAAGACATGATTTCACCATTTTTGATGTTTTGTATATCTTTTAGTTTTAACTTCATAAACCTTTTAAATAGATTAATTTTAATGTCTCTTTCGAATCCCCTAGAAATGTAGCATTCAAGATATTTCCATATAACTCTTACAACTAGTAAAACAACACATACCAGTAGTAAAAAGTATATACTGCTTAAAATATTTTGTTTATTCGTATCTAAATCATATAACATATCAACAATATGACCAATAATTTTAGGCGGATATGTTAATAAATATATATTAACTCCTAATAATATAATTTGTATTAATATTCTCCATTTATAATTCTTTAGTGACTCTATTATAACTTTTTTCATAAACTCTTCTTCCTATGTATATATATTGTTATTATTTTTGTAACCTTTCTATTTCATTATATATTGTTTCTGTATTATATCCTAAATTTTGTTTTTCTTGAATTTGTCTTTGAATATTCATTAATTCTATTTCATCTTTAAATCCTATTTCATCAAATTCAAACTTCATTTTTATCTATTCTCCTTTAGAACATTTATTTTAAGACAATTATAAAAAAAGAACTATTATTTGTCAAATATATAAAATAATTACTTTATATAAATTCACAAAAATAGTTACATTTTATTCACCTTTTTTTATCTTAGATGTATTTTTTTTATATAAAAATACGCATAATTCCTAATTATATAAATTTTACATGTTTATACATAATAAAATAGTTCATTTTGTTAAGAAATAGTAATAAAAATTTGATATCTTTTACATCAAAAATGTATCTAGAAATAATTTTTCTAATCTATAGTTGTACTAGTTCTTCCTGTTCCTACTACATCTTCTTGTAATGACCTCCAAGTATTACATCCAATAAAGCCATCTACCTGTAATCCTCTACTTCTTTGATAGTTAATTACAGCCTCTCTAGTTCTACTACCGAACACACCGGTCTAATCCCCCTGTTCTATATCCGAGTGTATTTAAATCATCTTGTGCTATTAATACATATGCTCCTTTTGAGCCTTGTGAGATTTGAGGATACCCGAGCCAAACCTTGACATGCAGGAGTTCCCCTTCTTTTATCAAAATGTACCCATGTTGGTGTTAAATACGCTGGTTCTACATAACTCCACACTCCAGAATTAATTGCACTATTTCTTAATGCATTTCTTCCGAGAATTTGTTAGTTTTTGGCCAACATCAAAAGCAACTCCAGCGTAATGTTGACTTTGCGAGCCATGACCACCTTCCCATGGTCTTTTGAAAGCAAAACCTACTGGAATCGGTCTACCATAAATATATCTTTGACTGTTCCATGCCTGCATAGCTCTTTTTTCAGTCCATAAAGTTGGACTATTACTAGACCCTCTAAATTCATTTACTGTTAATGTTCTATTTGTAACATATGGCATTGCCTCCTGTTCTCCTCTATAGTATGTTTCCATACGATTGCTATCATTATTATATACAATAATTTTTGCCATAAAAAAACCTCCATATTATATTTTTATAAATATAATATGAAGATTTATGTATTTTGTGAATTATATAAATTTGCTATACTTGTCTTGCTTTTACAACTAGTCTTTGTTTTCCATAATTTGTACATGTAATTAATGTAACTTCTTTATTACCATTTGTTAATTGACTAGTACATGATACATCATCTGGTTCTACTACATATTTATTATACACAGCATATTTAATAGTCTTTCCTGAATTATCTGTTAATTCTACTATGTCTCCATTTTTTATTGATGATAACTTTCCAAACATTTTCTTATTTTTATAGTTATGTCCTACTATACAATAATTTCCCACTTCATTTGGTGATGGTCCCCAGAATTTATTTAATGAAATCTTTAATAACTCTTCTGATGTTTCTGATAAAATAGGGTAATTTATTCCAAGTGATGGTATATTTAAAACAGCATCTGTAGTATAAGATTGTCCATTTTGTGTTACATATTTATTTTCATTATTTCCATCATTGTTTTCTTCTATTATTACATTTTGTTCTTGTTCATCAGCTTCTAATGAAACTCTTAAAATACTGTCATCTTCATTTACTGTAGTATCATCAATTCCTGCTAATATCTCTTGAGATACTTTTTCTCTATTATTTCTATCAATTTCTGCATATACATAACAAAATGATAAACAAAATACACATATAATAGATATTAAAAAAGCAAATTGATAAATCTTTTTTTTCTTTTTCAATTCTGGTGTTACATATAATTTTTCTGTTATAAGAATTTGATTCATATCTTCCTCCATTATTTTTTATATACTACTAATTATATTATATCATTTACTAATATTTTTTTAAATAGTTTTTAAAATTTTATTTTATGTTTTATTACTATTTAATTAGTAGTATTTTTAAAGTCTGATATATATATTAAATAGTAACTATATTTTATCTGCAATTGTTCTCATATTATCAATATAATTTGATAATTTTTCAAAATCTTTAATCGTTAACACTTCTCCTCTTACATTTTCACTTAAACCTATATCATTTAATACTTTTTTTGCAATTTCCTTATTTTCTATTATTTTATAATTCACAAGTGCATTTACCAAAGTTTTTCTTCTTTGCATAAAACTATGTTTTATAATATCAAAAAATAAAGTTTCATTTTTTACATTCACTACTGGCTCTTTTCTAATTTTTAACCTAATAACTTCAGAATCAACATTAGGTTCTGGAATGAACATACTCCTATCAACAATTCTAATACTCTCAGCTTCTGAATAGTAATTAACTCCATATGTGATTGCTCCTGAAAGCTTGCTTCCTGGCACTGAGATAATTCTATCTGCAACTTCTTTTTGTATCATTACAGTTATACTTTCTATATCTAATCTATCTTCTAACAATTTCATCATTATTGGAGTAGTAATATAATATGGCAAATTCGCGACAATCTTTACATTTTTTATTTCACTAAATTTGTCTTTTTCTTTTCCGAATTAACTCTATTAAATCTACCTTTAATATATCTTCATTTATTACTTCAAAGTTGTCATAGACAAAAAATCTATCATTTAAGATTTGTAACATTCTTGTATCTAATTCAATAGCTATAACTTTAAAAGCCTTTTCCAATAATTCTTTTGTTAAAGTTCCCAATCCTGGACCTATTTCTATAATCAAATCGTTTTTAGTTATTTCAGATGCACACACAATATCTTTTACCGCATCATCGTCTATTAAAAAATTTTGTCCTAAGCTCTTATTGGCAGTAATGTTATATTTTTTCATAAGAAACTTAGTTTCATCATATATATTATTCATTTAATCCACCTTACCTAATTTTAATATATATATTATATGTTAACTTTTATTTTTTTACAAGTAGTATTATATTTAAGTATCAACTATATATTCATACTTTTTAAGTTTTAATATTGATTTTTATTGTTAATTCATATAAAATATCACTATCAAAAGAAAAAAGTTGGTGAATTATTTGAATACAAAAAATATAGATAATAAAAACAATAAGAAAAAAGATAATATATCTAAAAGATATAGATATTTTTTAATGATTATTCTAGTTTTATTCTGTATATTAATTATAAGAATTGGCTACTTACAATTTATAAAATCGTCATATCTAAAAGAAATGGCATATCAGCAATTAATAACAAACAGAATCATTAGTACAAAAAGAGGAACAATTTATGATTCTTCTGGTAAGCCTCTTGCACTTAGCGCTCAGGTAGATACTGTATCTATTAATCCTAGTAAAATACAAGTTAATGATAATGAAGAAAAGACTACACAGTTAAAAGAAAAAGTAGCTAAAGGCTTATCTGATATTTTTGAATTAGATTATGAAGAAACATTAAAAAAAGTAAATAGTCAAAATTCTATAGAAACTATTATAAAAAAAGTTGAAGAAGACAAAATACTTAAGCTAAAAAATTGGATGAAAGAAAATGATATATCTAGTGGCATTAATATAGATTCTGATACTAAAAGATATTATCCATATGATAATTTAGCTTCTAATTTAATTGGTTTTTGTGGAAGTGATAATCAAGGACTAGAAGGCTTGGAATATTATTGGGATAGTGTATTAACTGGTACTCCAGGAAAAATACTAACAACAAAAGATGCATCACAGTCTATTATTCCCGATAAAAATGAACAATATATTCCTGCTGAAAATGGAAGTAATCTAACTCTTACTATAGATTTAAATATACAGTTAATAGCTGAAAAATATTTAAAACAAGCAGTTATAGAGAATGATTGTAAAAATGGTGGAAATATTATAATTATGGATCCTACTAATGGAGACATTTTAGCAATGGCTACATATCCAGACTATAATTTAAATACACCATTTTCTCCAAACAGTAAATTGAAAAGTACATGGGATTCACTTTCTGCTTCAGCTCAAAGTACTGAATTACAAAAAATGTGGAGAAATAAGGCCGTATCTGATACATATGAACCTGGTTCCACTTTCAAAGTTATAACCGCATCAGCTTCATTAGAAGAGGGAATTGTTGAAACTGATACTGCAAATGACTTCTATTGTAATGGTTTTGAAAATGTATCTGGGCAAGAAATTCATTGTACAAGCTCTGGACACGGAAGTCAAACATTAAGACAAGCTATACAAAATTCTTGTAACCCTGCTCTTATACAGCTAGGTAAAAGATTAGGTGCAAATAGTTTATATAAATATATGGATGCTTTCCGGTCTATTTAATAAAACTAATATCGACACCTCTGGTGAAGTGACAGGTATATATTTTAGTAATGTTGGTCCTGTCGAACTTGCAACTGCCTCTTTTGGTCAAAGATTTACTGTTACTCCAATTCAAATGATAACAGCAGTATCTGCAATTGCAAATGATGGTGTATTAATGAAACCTCGAATTGTTAAACAAATCGAAAATCCAGATACAAATACAATAACTACTATAGATCCAGTTAGTGTAAGACAGGTTATTTCTAAAGAAACTGCAAAAAAAATGACAAATATCATGGAATCTGTTGTTACAGATGGTGGTGGAAAATTTGGTCAAGTAAAAGGTTATTCTATTGGTGGAAAAACAGGTACTTCTGAACCATCTCCTGGAAAAGAAAAAGATGGGTATGTTGCATCATTCGTTGCTATTGCTCCTGTGGAGAACACAAAAGTAGTAACACTGCTAACGCTTTATAATCCTCAGGGTTCTGACTATTATGGTGGAAAAATTGCAGCTCCAGTAGTATCACAAATATTATCTGAAGTATTACCATATTTAGGTATTCCATCAAACAGTGATGAAAAAGACCAAAGTAGTTCTAATAATCAAAATATAACTTTACCTGATGTAAGAAACAAAACTGTATCTGAAGCAAAAAAGATACTAGAAAATTTAGGATTAAAATGTGATATCTCAGGTAGTTCGGATTCGCTTGTATCTGAACAAATGCCAAAACCAGGGACTCCTCTTTCATCTGGTTCTATTGTTAAACTATATAGTAAAGGTAATGAAGCTAGAGTATCCTCTACTGTTCCGGATTTAAAGGGTATGTCTCTTTCTCAAGCAACTAATGCCTTAAAATCAAAAAATTTAAATATAAAATCAACAGGTACTGGAAAAGTAATATCTCAAGATCCTATAGCTGGAAAATCTGTAGAAGAAGGAACTGTAATTAATGTAACACTTCAGGAGGATATAAGTAGCTCTGCTCATTAATATATAAAAATTTTTTATCAAAAGAACTACACAGATTATTTTACATAGTATTATATAATGCAAATAAAAAAAGATTCAAATTACCAAATCTATATATTTTGATAACTTGAATCTTTTTTATGTATTAATTAGTTCACTATGCCTTTAAATAGTTTTCATCATTTCAGGTATAAAATCACTAACTATTTGTTGTTTACTATGATTTTGTAAAATACTCATATTGGCTGTATAATCGTCTAGTAAGAAATCAACTCTTACTTGTCTATCTTGTATTTGAGCTAATATTCTATTTTGTTCATCAGTATTACTTGGAGAATCTTGTAGTGTAGTCTCACATAAAGTTTCAATTTTACTTTTTATTCTCCTCTTTATTACGTTATCTAATGCCTGCTCATAACCTACCTTACTTGGTCTTTTTGTCTTAGAATTAATACCCCTCCTATTTTCTTCGATAATACCCATATTATGATTAAAGTCTTCAAAGATATTTCTAATTCCATTTCTTCTATCTCTTATTTGTGATAAATATTCTTTTACTTCTGCTTGATTTTCTAAGTACTGCATTACTTCGTCTATTGCTGTCATAATTGTTTTATCAACTGATTTCGAATTGCCATGATATAATCTTTCTCTAAAATTTTTCATAATTAATCTCCTTTATATAAATATATTCATACTTTATCATAGTAATTATAAAAAATTTGTAAATTTATGGTATAAATAAAAATTTATATATAAAAGGCAGAAAAGTTATATAAATAACTTTTCTGCCCATCTGTTGGTTAATCATAAAATTTTCTAAATTTTATACCACCTAAGTCGACCATATCTTGTGTATTTCTCGCAAAAGCACCTAACGAACCAAATAAGTTTAGCATATCTTCTTCTAAATCATTATTAGTAGATTCTGCCTTACAATAGTCCTTTTGCTCAGCAATATCCTGCTCTTCTTTATTGAGTTCGCATTCTATTGTGAATAATGAAAGAATCCTTCCTTGTTCTGCTGAACTAACTGGAGTGATAGTAAAACCTTCATCTTCAAAGTATTTTATAACCTCTCCATAAATCTGTCCTTCATGCAGATAAGACACATCGCCATTAGTTTTCTTAGCTTTCTCTAACCGCTGTGTAAGCATATCAAGAATAAACTCTCTTTGTTGTTTGAGTGTTTCGATTTTAAATTCTTTTGCCAACATTTTTATTCCTCCTCGGAAACTCAATCCATTCGGTGGACTGTAATAGAGTAGGATTGAATGCATTTAACCCATTTAATGCTATAATTCCTCTATTACATTTCAAATATAATCACGCTTTAAGTATACTATCATTTTACGTAAATATCAATACTTTTATACTATTACATATTTATATTTTTAATGTTTTTGTTATATTTTTTATTTTGCATAAAATATTTTTGATATTTACTATTAACTTACATATATCATATAAATACTAAAAATGAAATAATTGTATATTATTAGTATTTTAACTAATTAAAAAATTTTATACTACTTAATCTCATTTTCACATTCGCCTTTGCTAAATATTTCTAAGATATTCAAACATGTATCACTTGCAATTTTATTCAATGCTTCTGAAGTAAAGAAAGCTTGATGTGATGTTATTATTACATTTGGCATTGATATTAATAATGATAAGTTTTTATCTCTTTTGTAACTTCCTGATAAATCCCTTAAAAAGAATTCTTCTTCATTTTCGTAAACGTCTAGTCCTACCCCACCTATTTTATTATTAGACATAGCATCAATTAGATCATCTGTACAAATTAATTTTCCTCTACTAGAATTTATAATTATAACATGATTTTTCATCATTGATATAGTATCTTTATTGATAATGTTTTGTGTCTGTTTAGTTAATGGACAATGAAGAGAAATTATGTCTGATTTTTTACATAACTCTTCTAATGATACATATTCGAACCCTAGCTCTTTAGAAGCTTGTTCATCTTTAAAAACATCATATGCAATTACATTAGTTCCAAAGCCCTTCATTATTTGGATAAAAACTTTTCCTATCTTTCCTGTTCCTATTACACCTACGGTTTTTCCATGTAAATCAAATCCAAGTAATCCGTCTAAAGAAAAATTATATTTCTTAACACGTTGATAAGATTTATAAATTTTTCTGTTTATATTTAATAACAAAGCCGTAGCGTGTTCAGCGACAGCATATGGTGAATATTTAGGAACTCTTACAACTTTTAAACTTCCTACATTATTTAAATCTACATTATTAAATCCTGCACATCTTAGAGCGATTAACTTCACTCCATATTCATTTAATTTATCTAAAACAGGTTTATCTGCTTTATCATTAACAAAAATACATACAACATCAAATCCTTTTGCTAAATTCACTGTCTCCATATTAAGCTTAGATTCAAAATAAGTAATTTCATAATTATATTCTTTATTATATTTATTGAACAACTCTTTGTCGTAATCTTTTGTATCAAAAAATGCTATTTTTATCATAATATATTTACCTTCTTTTTTTAATGAAATTATTATTAATGTGTAACTAATAACGTAAGTATACACATTATTTAATAATTATATGTTATTTTGTTATTTTTTTCAACATATCTAAATAATAATATAATAAAAAATACTAAGATAGAAAAATATAATTTTCTATTTTAGTATTTAATATGTTGCTTTATTTCTTATCTAAAAATTGCTTCAAATTCATCTCCGTCAATTTTTTCTCTTTCTAATAGAATGCCTGCAACTGCATGTAATTTATCTATATTCGCTTGTAAAATCTCAGCAGCTGCTCTATAAGCAAAATCTATTATTTTTTTTACTTCTTCATCTATAATTGCTGCTGTTTCTTCTGAATATTCTTTGCTTTGAGTAAAGTCTCTTCCTAAAAATACTTCTTCTTGATTTTGCCCAAGTGTAATAGTTCCTATTCTATCACTCATTCCATATTTAGTAACCATATCTCTCGCAATTTTAGTTGCTCTTTCAATATCATTACTTGCACCTGTTGAAATATCATCTAATATTAATTTTTCTGCAACTCTTCCGCCAAGTAATGAAATAATATTTTCTTGCATTTCAGATTTTGACATAAAAGATTTGTCTTCTGTTGGTCTATACATAGTATATCCACCGGCCATACCTCTTGGAACAATAGAAATTTGATGTACCGCATCTTGTGTAGGTAAAAATCTACTTACAACTGCATGACCTGCTTCATGATATGCTACTAATTTATTTTCTTTTTCACTTCTTACTCTTGTTCTTTTTTCTGGTCCCATTGTTACCTTAACCATTGCATCTTCAATTTCTTTCATTCCTATTTCTGATAAATTTCTTCTGGCTGAAAGGAGTGCTGCCTCATTTAATACATTTTCTAAATCTGCTCCAGAAAATCCTGATGTATTTTTAGCAATTATTTTTAAATCAACATCATCTGCTAATCTCTTCTTTCTACTATGAACTTCTAATATTTGCTCTCTTGCTTTTACATCTGGGCTAGACACTACTATTTGTCTATCAAATCTTCCTGGTCTTAATAAAGCTCTATCTAATACATCTGGTCTATTTGTTGCAGCTAATACTATAACTCCTTCATTAGCAGCAAATCCATCCATTTCTACTAATAATTGGTTTAGTGTTTGCTCTCTTTCATCATGTCCTCCACCAAGCCCTGCACCTCTTTGACGTCCAACTGCATCTATTTCATCTATAAATATTATACATGGTGCATTTTTCTTAGCTTGTTCAAATAAATCTCTAACACGAGAAGCACCAACACCAACAAACATTTCAACGAAGTCTGAACCACTTATTATAAAGAATGGAACTCCTGCTTCTCCTGCAACTGCTTTTGCAAGAAGAGTCTTTCCTGTACCTGGATGTCCCACAAGTAAAACACCTTTTGGTATTCTAGCTCCCATATCTGTAAACTTTTTAGGATTTTTTAAAAATTCTACAATTTCTTGTAATTCTTCTTTTTCTTCATCTACACCTGCAACATCATTAAAAGTAATTCTATTTTTTTCTATTGCATTTACAAGTTTTGCTTTACTTTTTCCAAATGACATTGTTTTACTTCCACCTTGGTTATTATTCATTAATAAAAACCAGAAAATAAAGAATATAATTAAAATTCCAAAAGGAGTTAATAAACTAAGTAACACCATAAATATCGATTCAGATCTTTCTGTTACTTTTACATTCCCAGCTTTCATTGGTTCTTGCAAAGTATTCATTAAACTGTCTATACTTGGTATATTTACTTCCTTTGTTATATTATCATTTTTTAATTTTACATTTGCAGATTCACCGTCCGAGAATCTATCTCTATTTCTCTTACATCTCCAGATTCGATTTTTGCAACTAATTCTGAATAAGCAAGCTTTGTATCATTATTACCTACTATTGATGTTAATAATACAATAAATATAATACCTATAATTAGCCAAATCGCTAAAGTTTTTATACTATTTTTCAAAATAAATTTTCCTCCTTTATGCTACCATAATACATATTACTCAATATACCATATTATACCATTTATTTCAAGCATTTTTAATAAAGAAAATCTTCTTATCTTTAACTAAAATCTTAATATTTTTATTCGGAATTAAGTATTTATTTCCTATGTTATTTTCACATAATTTTATTATATCTTCTATATTAACTTTTTCTATTCCTTGAGAGCTTCCTAAAAGATTATTAATAGTATACAAAATTATTTTAGATTTTATTACTTTTTTTTGTAAATTAAATAATTTTAAATTAAGCACTATTTTCGATTCATTACATTCTAATAATAACGCTGTATATTCTTGTCTTGTAACTTCATCAAAATAATCATTTTCTTGTTTTAAAAGATCAGACATACGATTTATTGTTTCTATAATATTTGGGTTAAAATTTTCTTTTAAATATGGTATCAGTAAATTTCTAATCTTATTTCTTGTATAAATATTTTCGTCATTACTTTTGTCGAATTTTGGATTTAAATTTAATGTATCACAATAATTTTCAATTTCATCTCGCTTGCACTTTATAATTGGTCTTATTAAATCATTTTTTATTGGTTCTATACCTTTTAGTCCAGAACTTCCACTACCTCTTATTATGTTCATTAAGACTGTTTCAGCATTATCATTTAAATTATGAGCAGTTGCAATTTTGTTTGAATTTGTTTTTTGTTTAACTTCTCTAAAAAAATCATAGCGTATTTTTCTACCTGTCTCCTCTGTTCCTAATTTACTCTCTTCAGATAATTTTATTACATTAACTCTTTTGGTAAAACACTCTACTCCAATTTTTTCGCAAAACTCTTGCACATATTCTGTTTCTGTATCTGCTTCTTCTCTAATCATATGGTTAATATGTGCTACAAAAATATCAATTTTAAAATCTTTTTTCAAATTATTTAATACATTTAGTAAACATATAGAATCTGGTCCCCCAGACACTCCAATTACAATTTTATCTCCTGTTTCAATTAACTTATATTCTTTTATTGTATTTAGTACTTTTTTCTCTAATTCAATCAATTCTTTCTCCTCTTTCGAACATTGGTGACGGGGCTTGAATGTTCGTCTGTTCGCTTATTCCCTATATTTCTCAATATTCGCAAACTTTGTATAATTTCCAAGCCATAATAACTCTACTGTTCCAGTTGAACCTGCTCTGTGTTTTGCAATAATTACTTCTGCTATATTTTTCTTTTCAGATTCTTCATTATAATAATCATCACGATATAAGAACATAACAATATCAGCATCTTGTTCTATCGCTCCAGATTCACGAAGGTCAGAAAGCATAGGTCTATGGTCTGGTCTTTGCTCTGGTGCACGTGATAACTGTGAAAGTGCAATTACTGGAACATTAATTTCTTTTGCAAGTATTTTTAAAGACCTACTAATTTCTGAAATTTCTTGTTCACGACTTCCGCCCTTTTTGCTACTTCCTTGAACTAACTGCAAATAATCTATTACAACTAATCCAATATTTTTTTCTAGTTTCATTTTTCTACATTTGGCACGAATTTCCATAATAGAAATACCTGGTGTATCATCTATAAAAATTTGTGACTCTGAAAGTTCTCCTGATGCCATAGCAAGCTTTGCCCAATCTTCATCTTCTATTTTACCAGTTCTTACTTTATTACTATCTACCATCGCTTCACTACACAAAATTCTGTTTCCCATCTGTTCTTTAGACATCTCAAGACTAAATATGGCAACAGGAACATTAGCTCTTACAGCTGCATTTGATGCAATATTTAATGCAAAAGCAGATTTTCCCATGGCAGGTCTTGCTGCAACTAATATTAAATCTGAATTATGAAGTCCAGCTGTTTTATAATCTAGATCCGCAAATCCTGTTGGTACTCCTGTGATATGTTGTTTTCTATTATATAATTCTTCTAACTGTGTAAACGATTCAACTAAAATGTCTTTCATAGATGAATAACCTTTTTGATTTTTTCTTTGCATAACATTAAAAATCTTTTTTTCTGCAACATCCATTATGTCTTCTACTTCTTGCGTTTGGTCATACCCTAGAACAATAAGCTCATTTGCAGTTCTTATTAATGTCCTAAGCATAGATTTTTCTTCTACAATTTTTATATATTTCTCTACATTTGCAGTTGTTGGAACTTTTTCTGGAAGTTCAGCTAGATACTCTAACCCTCCAATTGCTTCGAACTTTCCTAAAGAAACAAGTTCATCTTTAAGAGTAATAATATCTACAGGCTCTCCCCTATTGTATAAATTCATTATTGCACTATAAATCACTTTATTGTCTTCTCTATAAAAATCTTCTTCTTTTAGTACTTCTACAGCAGAGATAACAGAATCTTTATCTGTTAACATGCTTCCTATAACTGCTTGCTCTGCTTCTACATCGTGTGGTGGTACTTTACCTAAATCCATTATTTTTCGCTCCTTTAATTTTAAGCAATTTCTAGTTTTAATATCTATATGAATGAGATTAATTAGAGTCATTTTATAATTTTTTAACTATGCATTGCAAATATGTATCATATATATTATGAATTAAACAAAGTTTAACATTTTTCTTTCTATCTTAAGCTATTGTGCTTACTTTCAAGCTACCTGAAACACCCTCGTATAGTTTTATATCTACATTTACGGTTCCCAAAACCTTTATAGTTTCTTTTAGGACTATTTTCTTTTTGTCTATATCGATATTATATTGTGATTTCAAATTTTCTGAAATTTCTTTTGAAGTAACTCCTCCAAAAATTTTTCCATTATCTCCTGCCTTTACTTGTATTTTTAAGACTATATCTTTTAATTTATCCGCTATTTCTATTGCTTTAGCTTTTTCTAAATCTTTCTTATGCTGATTTGAATCTTGTTTTGCTTTTAATTTTACTAAATTATCTTTGGTTGCTTCTATAGCCAATTTTTTGGGAAATAAAAAATTTCTAGCATATCCATCACTTGCATTTATAACTTCATCTTTTTTCCCCACACCTTTTATATTATCAAGTAATATTACTTTCATTTAAAAAACCTCCATATCGCTTAAATTTTCTATATTTTATAACAAAATGAGCTTTTTTTCAATAGTCCTATACTATTTTGTGAAATCATTGGGTTACAATTTAATGGTTTTAAATTTGCTTAAGTAGGCTTTAAGTAGTCTTATATATTATAATAAAAAACAGTTCTGACCTTGTGCCGTTATTTATTTATCTGTTTATAGTGTGTCTCTAACATATGAATCCATAACATACTAAAACGCCTTGGAAGAATTGTTTTTTATTATAATATATAAGACTACCTAAAGCCGGACTATTGGCACTATACTTAAACTAGCAACTAGAAAACATTAACCTGTAACAATCGTGGTTACTCGAGACATTACTGTTCACGGCTTATTTAAAATAATGAGTAGTTTAAAATTAGCTGTCTAAACTAATAATGAATCATAATAATCTAAGTATAGTTTGGATATTAATGAAAAAAGAACTTATACTATTTTATTAAAGTATAAGTTCCCTTATATTATCCTTCTATTTGTTTTCCAAATATAGATTTAGCAATATTTCCTATAACAGGTAATTCTGGATTTTCCCCATTATTTGCTTTTACTATTCCTAATATAATAAACACAATATAAGCTACATATGCAAGATTAGAAATAAGTCCAATTCCTGTTATTCCAGATATAAATCCTAGTATAAAACTAATTATTATATATCCAATAAATATTACTATTGATTGTGCACAGTGAAATTTAACATCTCTACTATTTTCTTTTTGGAATAAAAATATTAAAGCACATATAAATACTATGTATCCAACTATTGACTTTGTTTTATCATTGTTCATTGTTATTTTTCTCCTTTATAATAAATTTATACCATGAATATATATATATAATTACAGTATATGGAAATACTATTATTACTTTCCAATTATATTTAATTGCATCTTCAAAATTAAGATGTAATATAGATAAGAATGCCCTTGTCATTCCACAATTAAAGCATTCTTTTCCTGTAATTCTTTTATATATACATATACTTTCCATAGAATTTTCTATCGGTATATTATATAAAATTATTAGTAAAATACAATTAATTACTATAAAAAGGATTATTTTTTTATTCATTAACAATTGCATTTCCATCTTTATCTGTAAACTTACCTGTTATAATCATAATTAAGTCTACTAATGTCCAGATTCCACATCCACCACATGTTATAAGCATTAATATTCCTGTACCAATTTTACCAGCATAAAAACGATGAACTCCTAGAGAACCTAAGAATATACACAATAATAGTGATGTTAACCAATTTTTCTCGCTTTTCATTTATTTTCCCCCCTTATTTTACTTTTTCTTTTAGTATCACATTTTAATATTACTATTACTTTTTGGTTCTGTCAATTGTTTATAAAAAAATAATAATATTTTTTTGAAACAAAAAAGCATGTGTATTCACATGAGTCCACATACTTTTCTACTATATTCAAAGCCTATTTATTTTGTATCTAAATAATGACACATATCACATTTTACTTTTGTTAAATTTTTATAAAATATTAGCTTGATATCTCACTAAAATATTCATTTATTCTGTTTATTAATTCATTTTTAACATCTTCAATATCCATTCCTTCAACTTGTGCTCCAGCTAAAGTGATATGTCCTCCACCACCAAGTTTTTCTAATATAACTTGAACATTAATGTCACCTATTGATCTTCCACTAATACAAACTTTATCTCCTAAGTATCCTATTACAAAAGATGCTGTTATGTCACTTATAGTTAATAATTCATCTGCAGCTTTTGCGCAAATTATATTGGCATTTTTATCTTCTTTATAATAGATTGAAATTGCAATTGTATCATTAACTATTTTTGCATCAGAAACAATTTCTGATATAGTATTGTATGTTTTTATATCACTTTGGAACCATTTTTTTACTTTTATTATATCTACACCACATTTTCTTAAATATGCTGCTGCTTCAAAAGTTCTTACCCCAGTCTTAAAAGTAAAGTTTTTTGTATCCATCATAATTCCTGCATATAAACCTTCAACTTCTATTTCTGATAATGTAAGTACTTTTTCAGAATACTCTATTAATTCTGTAACAAGTTCTGATGCTGATGATGCATAAACTTCCTGAAATGTTAATGTTGCATTTTCTATATAATCTGTACTTCTTCTATGATGATCTATTACGACAATTTTATTTGTTTTGTCTAGTAGTTCTGGCACTTCTACATATGTTTTTTTATGTGTATCAACAATAATTAATAATGATTCTTGACTAATCTTTGAAAGCGCCTCATTTTTATTAATAATAACTTCTTGATATTCCTTTTGACTTTTAGCAACTTGTATAAAACTATCTAAACTTATACCTGAAGTTTCATTTACTATATAACTTTCCTTTTCTAGAGATTTGGCAATCCTGTATACACCAAGGCTTGCACCCATAGAGTCTATATCACCATTTGTATGCCCCATTATATAAACGTCTTTTGCTTCACCTATTAATTCTTCTAAAGCATGTGCTACAATTCTTGCTTTTACTCTTGTTCTTTTTTCTACTTCTTGTGCTCTTCCTCCAAAGAATAAATACTTTCCATTTTCTCTTACAACTGCTTGATCTCCTCCTCTACCTAAAGCTATATCCATAGCCGCTTTAGCAGATTTGAATTTATCATAATTTGATTCGCCTTCATTCGAAACAGCTATACTTAATGTAGATTGTATTCTTACAGGTAATTCTAACTCTTTTATTGTATCTAATATATTAAATTTCTTTTCTTCAATTTCTTTTAAATATTTTTGTTCGAATATACAAACAAAATTGTCTCTTTCTTGTTTTAAAACTAGACCTTGGAAAGATGTTACCCAGTCATATATTGTTTTTTCTATTTTTGCAGTAACTTCTGGCTTATCTTCACTAGAAATTCTTTGCATTATTTCTTCGTAGTTATCAATCATAATAATTCCAACACACATCTTAGAATTATTAAATTTTTCTTGTAATTCTATATGTTCTGTTTCATCAATAAAATACAATGTTGCCATGTATTCTTTTTGATTTTTCTTATCATTTTGTTTTGATTTTACATACTCACCTAATATCCTATATTGTCTTTTTCCAATAGTAACATGATTATTAATTGTATTTTTTCTATCTTTTTCATTTGAATTTTCAATCTCTAGCTTTAATTCTTTTACTATTGTATTTAAATGTGTATTTATATCAATATTTGCAAATTCTTGTACAAATTTTGTACTTTTCCAAATTATATTTCCGTTTGTTTCTATAATTATTAAAGGAAAAGGTGAATTAATTAAAGACCTTTTTGAAACTTTATCTACATTAATTGTAAGCTCTTTAATATGTTCAGATAATTCTGCTGTTCTTTTTTTGTTTGTCCAACTAGTATAAACTAATACTAAAAAGTATATTACAATTGATGGCAAAATTAATCTAAATTCATAACAGCATAATACAATTAGTAATATTGCAATAATTACTAAATATGCTTTTGTTTTTGAGACAAGACCATCAAATATTTTTATATTATTATTGTTTGGCATAACAATCTCCTTTTATCATAATATATATATTTTACTCTTTTTCTGCAATTTTGTCAAGCCAACAAAACAGAGCAAACACCTAATCTTAATAGTGTTTGCTCTATCTTTACTCTAATTTATTCTGTTACATTTGCTGTCTCTTTTTCATTTTTTCTTTCAGTTTCTTCTGTATCTTCTGTATTTATATGCGTATTTTTATAAATTTGCATACCTGTACCTGCTGGTATTAACTTACCTATAATTACATTTTCTTTTAATCCAATTAAATCATCTGTTTTTCCTTTAATAGCAGCTTCTGTAAGAACTCTTGTTGTTTCTTGGAAAGATGCTGCAGATAGGAAGCTTTCTGTTGCAAGAGATGCTTTTGTAATTCCAAGCAAGACTCTTTTTCCTGTTGCTGGTCTTAAACCTTCTGAAATAACTCTGTTGTTTTCATCTTCAAATTCGTACATATCAACTAATGATCCTGCAAACATTCCAGTATCTCCATTATCTTCAACTCTTACTTTCTTAAGCATTTGTCTTGCAATAACTTCAACGTGCTTATCATTAATATCAACACCTTGGTTACGATATACTTTTTGTACTTCTTGCACTAAATATTCAAAAACACCTTCTGGACCTTTAATTGTTAATATCTCATTTGGATTTATAGAACCTTCTGTAATAGGGTCACCTGCCTCAACTTCATCACCATCTTTAACACGAAGTTTTGCTCCAAATGGTATAATATACTTTTTAGCATCTTGATCTGATATAATAGATACTTCTCTTCTTGATTTATCGTCAGAAATTCTAACAGTACCATCTATCTCTGTTACTATTGCAAGACCCTTTGGTTTTCTTGCTTCGAATAATTCTTCAACTCTAGGAAGACCTTGTGTAATATCTGCAACACCGGCAACACCACCAGAGTGAATAGTTCTCATTGTAAGCTGTGTACCAGGTTCACCAATTGATTGTGCTGCAATAATACCAACTGCTTCACCAATTTGTGCTTCTTCACGAGTAGCAAGTCCCATACCATAACATTTAGCACATACACCATGTTTTGTTCTACATCCTATAACAGAACGTACTTTTACTTTTTCTATTCCAGCGGCTATTATTTTTTCAATTACTTTTTCTGTAAGCATTGTATTAGTATCTGCTATTAACTCATTATTATTTGGATTAATAATATCTTCTAATGGATATCTACCAATTAATCTTTCTTCTAATTTTTCAACTATTTGGTTTCCATCTTTTATATCACATACTTCAATACCTTCATGTGTTCCACAATCATGTTCTTTTACAATTATATCTTGTGATACATCAACTAATCTTCTTGTTAAATATCCAGAATCGGCTGTTCTTAAAGCTGTATCTGAAAGTCCTTTTCTAGCACCATGTGCTGCAATAAAGTATTCTATTGCATCTAGACCTTCCCTAAAACATGACTTAATAGGAATTTCTACAACTTTACCAGTTGTACTTGCCATAAGTCCACGCATACCTGCAATTTGCTTTAACTGGTCAAGGTTTCCGTCTTGCTCCAGATTCAGCCATCATATAAACTGGGTTTAAACTATCAAAATTATCTTTCATTGCTACTTTTACATCATCTGTTGCCTTACTCCAAATTTTAATAACAGCATTATATCTTTCATCATCTGTTATTAAACCACGTTTGTATTGTTTTAATACTGTGTCTACTTGATTTTGGGCATCTGCTAAGATTGTCTTTTTAGCTTCTGGTACTTTTACATCACTAACAGATACAGTAATAGCACCAATTGTAGAATATTTATAACCTGTTGATTTAATGTAATCAAGTAATTCTGCTGTTCTACTTAAGCCATGTGTATTTATTGATTTTTCAATTATCTTTCCTAAATTCTTTTTGATTACTGGGAAATTAATTTCTAAATCAAATTCATTTTCTTCGTTTTCTCTATCTACAAATCCTAAATCTTGTGGTATACCTTTATTAAACATAATTCTACCAACTGTTGTTTCAATTATTTTATGTTTTTCTACACCATTTACAATCTTAGACATTCTAACATTTATCTTAGCATGCATTCCTAAGTCGTGGTTTTCGTATGCTATAACTGCTTCTTCTGGAGAGCTAAAGTATTTTCCTTCTCCTGGTTCTCCTTCTACTTCCATTGTTAAGTAATAACTTCCTAAAATCATATCTTGTGTTGGAACTGTAACTGGCTTACCATCTTGTGGTTTTAAAAGGTTATTTACAGAAAGCATTAAAAATCTTGCTTCTGCTTGTGCCTCTGGTGATAATGGTACGTGAATAGCCATTTGGTCACCATCAAAGTCTGCATTAAATGCTGTACAAACTAATGGATGTAATTTTATTGCTCTACCCTCAACAAGTACTGGTTCGAAAGCCTGAATACCAAGTCTATGAAGTGTTGGAGCACGGTTTAACATTACTGGATGATCTTTAATAACATCTTCTAATATATCCCATACTTCTGGTCTTAATCTTTCTACCATTCTTTTTGCATTTTTTATATTATGAGCAATTCCACGACCTACTAATTCTTTCATTACAAAAGGTTTAAATAGCTCAACTGCCATTTCTTTTGGAAGTCCACATTGATAAATTTTAAGTTCTGGACCTACAACGATAACTGAACGTCCTGAATAGTCAACACGTTTACCAAGTAAGTTCTGTCTAAATCTACCTTGTTTTCCTTTTAATAAATCTGATAATGATTTTAAAGGTCTATTACCAGCTCCTGTAACTGGTCTTCCACGTCTTCCATTATCTATTAATGCATCTACAGATTCTTGTAACATTCTTTTTTCATTTCTTACAATAATTTCTGGTGCACCTAACTCTAATAATCTTTTTAAACGGTTATTTCTGTTAATTACTCTTCTATATAAATCATTTAAATCTGATGTAGCAAATCTACCACCATCTAATTGTACCATTGGTCTTAATTCTGGTGGAATTACTGGTACTACATTCATAATCATCCATTCAGGTCTATTATTAGATAATCTAAATGACTCTACAGTATCTAATCTTTTTACTAATTTTGCCTTTTTTTGTTCACTTGCATTAACTAATTCTTTTTTTAATTTTTCGGCTAATTTATCTAAGTCAATCTCTTCTAACAGCTTATATAAGCTTTCCGCACCCATTTCAGCTTTAAAAGAACCTTTTCCATATTTCTCTACTGCTTCATGATATTCTTTTTCTGTTAAAACTTGGGCTTTTACTAAACCACTTGTTCCTTTATCTGTTACAATATATGAAGCAAAGTAAATTACTTTTTCTAGGTTTCTTGGTGATATATCTAACATTAGAGCTATTCTACTTGGTATTCCTTTAAAATACCATATATGTGCAACAGGTGCTGCAAGCTCAATGTGTCCCATTCTTTCTCTTCTTACTTTTGCTTTTGTTACTTCAACACCACAACGGTCACAAACAATTCCTTTATATCTAACTCTTTTATATTTTCCACAGTGACATTCCCAGTCTTTTGTTGGTCCAAATATTCTTTCACAAAACAGACCATCTTTCTCTGGTTTTAATGTTCTATAATTAATTGTTTCTGGTTTTTTTACTTCACCTTTTGACCACTCTCTTATTTTCTCATCTGATGCCAAACCAATTTTTATTTTATCAAAAACTTCTAATTCATCCATTATTTAGGAGCCCCCTATTATTTAAATTTTTGGCAAGGCTTAAAATAAAGCCTATTTTATAGAGCATCTTTTCATTTTCTTTACTGTACTTTTACGCTGGTGCAAACTAATTGATGTAAGTAAAGAAAATGAAATTAGATGTAATATTTAATTATTTATTATTCATCTATAATATCTTCATCATTTAAGATATTATCTTCTGCTAAATCATTATCAAAAATTAATAAATCTTCTTCTTCATCATCTACATCTTCAAATAATAGATTATCTGTATCATCTATATCTTCATCAGCTTCTATGTAGTTTTCTTCTAATTCTGATTCATCAATAACTGTTTCTTCTCCTAACTTTTTGTTAGCTTCTATATTAAAGTCTATTCCATCATCAATATTTTCTTTTAATTCTAATTCTTTATTATCGCTAGAATATAGTCTAATATCTAATCCTATAGATTGTAATTCTTTTATTAAAACTTTAAAGCTTTCTGGAACACCAGATTCTGGAATATTCTCACCTTTTACAATTGCTTCATATGTTTTTACTCTTCCTACTACATCATCAGATTTAACTGTTAACATTTCTTGAAGAGTATATGCTGCACCATATGCCTCTAATGCCCAAACTTCCATCTCACCAAAACGTTGTCCACCAAATTGTGCTTTACCTCCTAAAGGTTGTTGTGTAACTAAAGAGTATGGTCCAGTTGAACGAGCATGTATTTTATCATCTACTAAGTGATGTAGTTTAAGCATATACATAACACCAACTGTAATTGGGTGGTCAAATGCATCTCCTGTTCTTCCATCATATAAAGTTGTTTTTCCATCTCTTGAAAGACCTGCTTCTTCTAGTAAATCTTCAATTTCGTTTGATTTAGCACCATCAAACACTGGTGTTGCAACTTTCCATCCTAAAGCTCTTGCTGCCATTCCTAGGTGAACTTCTAAAACTTGACCAAGGTTCATACGAGAAGGTACACCAAGTGGGTTTAATACTATATCTACTGGTGTTCCATCTGGCATAAATGGCATATCTTCTTCTGGTAATATTCTTGAAATAACACCTTTGTTACCATGACGTCCAGCCATTTTATCACCAACAGATATTTTTCTTTTTGTTGCTATATAACAACGAATAACTTGATTAACACCTGGTCCTAATTCATCTGAATTATCTCTTGTAAAGATCTTAACATCTACTATTGTTCCAGCTTCACCATGTGGTACACGAAGTGATGTATCTCTTACTTCTCTTGCCTTTTCACCAAATATTGCACGAAGTAATCTTTCTTCTGCAGTAAGTTCTGTTTCTCCTTTTGGAGTTACTTTACCAACTAAGATGTCTCCTGGTCTTACTTCTGCTCCTATTCTGATAATTCCATTCTCGTCTAAGTCTTTTAATCCATCATCACCAACATTTGGTATATCACGAGTAATTTCTTCTGGTCCAAGTTTTGTATCACGACATTCGCAATCATATTCTTCTATATGTATTGATGTATAAACATCTTCTTTTACTAGTCTTTCACTAATTAGAATAGCATCCTCATAGTTATAACCTTCCCATGTTGTATATGCAATAAGTACATTCTTTCCTAATGCCATTTCTCCATTTTTAGTTGATGGACCATCTGCTAAAATATCTCCAGCCTTTACAATTTCTCCTCTAGTTACAACTGGTCTTTGGTTTATACATGTTCCACCATTTGTTCTTTTAAATTTACGTAGTTTATATGTATCTAATGTATTTTTCTTATTTCTAACTATTACTTCTTCACCAGTTACTTTTTCTACAACACCCTCATTAATTGCTGTAACTGTAATTCCAGAGTCTTTTGCTGCTCTATATTCAATACCTGTTCCTACAATAGGCGTTTCAACTGTTAAAAGCGGAACTGCTTGACGTTGCATGTTTGAACCCATAAGTGAACGTTTAACGTCATCATGTTCTACAAAAGGAATCATTGCAGCTGCAACAGATACAAGTTGTCTTGGAGAAACATCAACATAGTCAACTAATTCTCTATCAACCTCTGTTATTTCTTCTTTATATCTTACTTTTATTCTTTTATTTATAAATCTTCCTTCTTCATCTAACGGTTCTGAAGCTTGTGCAATTATGTGTTTATCTTCTTCATCTGCCGGCATATAGTCTATAATATCTGTTATTTTTCCAGTTTCTTTGTCTACTCTTCTATATGGTGTTTCAATAAATCCATATTCATTAATAGTTGCAAAACAAGAAAGTGCAGATATAAGTCCAATGTTTGGTCCTTCAGGAGATTCTACTGGACACAATCTACCATAGTGAGTATGGTGAATATCTCTAACTTCGAATCCTGCTCTTTCCCTAGTTAAACCACCAGGTCCCAATGCAGAAATTCTTCTTTTATGTGTAAGTTCAGAAAGTGGATTTGTTTGGTCCATAAATTGTGATAATTGTGAACTACCAAAGAACTCTCTTATTGAAGATGTTATTGGTTTTGTATTAATTAATGTTTGTGGTGTTATAACATCTAAATCTTGAATTGTCATTCTTTCACGAACAACTCTTTCAAGTCTTGTTAAACCAATTCTAAATTGATTTTGTAAAAGTTCTCCAACACAACGAATACGTCTATTTCCTAAATGGTCTATATCATCAACTTCGCCAAGTCCATATTCTAAGTTTAATAAATAGCTAATAGATGCTATTATATCTTCATTTGTAATATGTCTTGGTAATAATTCTTCTTTTCTTTCTTTTAATACTCTATGTAAATCTTTTTCCTCTGTAGTATCTAAAATAGATTTTAATACTTCATAATTCACATATTCTTTAAAATGTAGGTCACTTATATCCACATTTGTTACAATTTTGTGGATATTTACTGTTCCATTTCCTATAATTCTTACCTTTTTGTCATTTACTTCTATATCTACTATATTTAATCCAGTATTTTGTATTTCTTCTGCAACATCTGCAGTTATTGCATTTCCCTTTTCTACTAAAACTTCTCCTGTTTCAGGATTTATAATATCTTCTGCTGCAACTCTTCCTGTAATTCTTGATGCTAAACTTAGCTTTTTATTAAATTTGTATCTACCTACTTTTGCTAAATCATATCTTCTTGAATCAAAAAATAGTCCTGTAAATAAACTTCTTGCTGCATCTACTGTTGGAAGTTCTCCTGGTCTTAATTTTTTATATATTTCAATTAATGCTTCATCAGATGTTTTTACTGTATCTTTTTGGATGCTTGCAATTAATTTTGGTTCTTCTCCAAATAGTTCTAAAATTTGACTATCTGTTTCTACACCAATTGCTCTTAATAGTGATGTAACAGGTATTTTTCTTGTTCTATCTACTCTAACATAGAAGATGTCATTACTATCTGTTTCATATTCAAGCCATGCACCACGAATTGGCATAACTGTTGATGTATAAATTTTCTTACCTGTTTTGTCGTAATCACTTGCATAATAACATCCTGGTGAACGAACAAGCTGGCTAACTACAACTCTCTCTGCACCATTAATAACAAATGTTCCACTATCTGTCATTAAAGGGAAATCTCCTAAATAAATTTCTTGCTCTTTTATTTCTCCAGTTTCACGGTTAATTAATCTAACCTTTACATGTAATCTAGTTGAATATGTTGCATCTCTTTCTTTGGCTTCTTCTACTGTGTATTTTGTTTTATCTTCCATATAGTAATCGAAAAATTCTAAGACTAAATTTCCTGTGTAATCTATGATTGGCGAAATATCTTTTAATACTTCTCCTAAACCTTCTTCAACAAACCAATCATATGAATCTTTTTGAACTTTAATTAGATTTGGCATTTCAATTGCATCACCGATTTTTGCAAAAGTTTTTCGTGTGCATTTTTCGTATTTTACATCTTTTACCAAAATAAATCACCCCTAAAAAAATTTAAGCAGAACTAAATATATAAAAATTTAAAACATGAGTCCTTCTTATATTTTGAAGTTTAGATACAAATAAATGAAGCCTACTGCTTATATGACTCCATTTTTCTTTCGTAACAACTTCTAAAATATAATTCCTCTCATTTTTAAATTTACATAACAAAAACATAATAACAACAAAAATATAAGCCAGCATTTTTTATATGCTAACATCTTTTGTCATTATTTTATTTATTACTTGATTAATTTTATTTTTACCATATTACTCCTTCAAATCTCGAATAATATACATATTTTATTATATATTATTTATATATGGCTTGTCAACAATTTTTCACATATTAATTCATTTATTTTTACCACTATATTATAACTCAAAATAGTAAAATAGTATGATTTAATGTTTTATATACTTACAAGACTTAAACCTTGTTCAACATTTTTTAATAGAATATTGTTTGTTCCTATTTTTATAAAAATGCACATATTAACATCATTGTTAATATGTGTATTTTGTTTTTTGATTTAATTATTTGTTAAATTTACTTTTAATTTTTCTTATTATTTTTTCAATGAAGTTCTCCTTTTTTACTTCTATAATAGATTTGTTCTCTGGAACATTTTTAAAATTGGATTGTCTATTTTCAAATATTCCATTTGGATTATGCTTTTCTCTCTTTTCTTTATCTTTCCTCTGCCTTTCTTCATTTTGTATTTTTATTATTTTTTTCCTTTGCTCTGGTGTTGCTAAATAATCTCTATATAAGTTAAATAAGATTGCTTTTGTTTCTAAGAGCATTGGCTGTTTAAACAAATCTACATCTTCGTTCATTTCATATATGTAATTCAAATTTCTATTATTCTCTATTGCAGAAATTACATTTGATGGAATTTTTTTTAATTCTTCATCTTCTAAAAATCCCAATATTGTGTACACTTCACTAAATGCATCTTTATATTGATTTGCTATTGTCATTTGTAATATCCTCCTGATTTATTTTAACCTTATTTACTAATCTCTATCATTACCATTATTGTGGAGCTGATTGTTCTTGTTGGGTTTCATTTCTAAGAATTGCAGTTTGCAATACTTCGCTTGCTTCATCACATTTATCTGCTGGTGCTGTATATGATGCCATACCTATATCTTTGCCTTTTATTTTCTTTTTTTCAAATGAAATTCCTAAGCTTTTTGCTATTTCTACCTGCTCTTCGGTTGGTTTTGTACCTTCTTCTGTTCCCCTAAATCTTCCTTTAAAACCATTTACTCTATTTCCAATCCTAAAATCAAGACCTAATTCTTCTAACTTACTTTTTTCTTTTTTTTTCTTCTATTTTTCCTTCTTTTATTAATCTCTTTACTAAAGTTTCTATTGTATCACCTGTTTTTATCGAAGAACAATCTATTCCCATAGCATCTAATTTCTGTAACTTCTCTATTAATTCTTGATTAGCATCTTGCTTTTCTAATGAAATTCCTAAGCTTTTTGCTATTTCTACCTGCTCTTCGGTTGGTTTTGTACCTTCTTCTGTTCCCCTAAATCTTCCTTTAAAACCATTTACTCTATTTCCAATCCTAAAATCAAGACCTAATTCTTCTAACTTACTTTTTTCTTTTTTTTTCTTCTATTTTTCCTTCTTTTATTAATCTCTTTACTAAAGTTTCTATTGTATCTCTTGATTTTATCGAAGAACAATCTATTCCTATAGCATCTAATTTCTGTAACTTCTCTATTAATTCTTGATTGGCATCTCTTCCCTGCTCTCCTACATCTAGCAAATCTACTAAATCTTCCATAATTCCACTTATTCTAAACACTGCAAACAAATCATCATCTTTATCAAGAGAAATATCATCGTCTTCACCTATATATGTTGTACCACTTTTATTTCCTCTAGAATTTATTTTTCTACTTTTTAATTCTTCATAAATATTATAAGTCAAATAATTATTAGCTAAATCAAATACTATTGGTTTTGCTCTATCTGGATCTGACGAAATTGCTCTACCTAATTGTTGCAAATAAATATTTCTTGAATCTGTCTTTCTGGACATTATTACTCCAGATATATCTTCAACATGTAAACCTTCATTTAACATATCAACTGAAAATAATAGTTTAATGTGATCTGAACTCGATTGTTCAAAAGCAGAAATCTGACTATTATTATTTTTTTGTTTTGAAGAAACTGAATATATTTCTGGTTCAGAATCAACTCCTGCAAACCATTCCTTTGCGCCTTTCATTTTCTCTTGCATATCTTCTATACTATCACAAAAAACAATATATCTTCCTTTATCTCTTCCTAACGCCTTTGCCTCTTCTGTTCCTAGATGTTCTGTAAATAAATCTGGTATACCTTTACCTGAATCTGCTATTTTTCGAATTCTGTCTAATTTTGCTTGTAATTCTTCTGCTTTTTCTGGATCTGATGACTTATACTTTTCAATTTGCTCCTGTATTGATTCTTCATTTATTTCATCCATCATTGTATATACACATGATACATAATCTGGCACTTTTATTGGAATGTCTTCTCTTGTTAATGCTTCTATTAATGAAATTTCTGATGCAATGTTACCTTCGAAGAAGTCAACTGCAATATTTACACCATCGCTTCTTTCTGGTGTTGCAGTAATCCCCAAAATCTTCGCTTGAGGATTTTTCTCAATGAAACTTGCCATTGCAGTTCCCCAAACATTTGCTTCTTCTTGTATCTCTTTTTGAATTTCTTCTTCACTTTTTTCAATTCCTTCTTCTTGTTTCTTTCTTTTTATATGATGTGCTTCATCGCAAATTACAAAATCTGGTTCTAACTTATCTAATACTTCTTGAGTCATTTTGCTTTTACTTATCATTGTTTGATATAAAGTAGCCTCAAAATTAGGAAGTATTATTTTCACCTTTTCTTTTACACTCAATTTTTTCCCTTTTATTTGTTCTCTAGAGCTTATCTCTTTATCAGTTTCTTCTGTTGACAAATATTTTATTATATATTCATACATTTGATTTTTTATTGTGTGTGATGGTGCTATAAATAATAACCTTTTATCTCTATTGTCCTCCATCAATTTTAAAGATACAAACGATTTTCCGCATCATGTTGGAAATACTACTATTGATTTATTCCCTTCCTCAAAGTGTTTTGTTACATTATTATAAGCTTCCTGTTGATGTTCTTGCAAAATTAACGCCATTTCATCATCTCCTATTATACTTTTTTACATTTTGCTATATATATTATAGCAATAATATAATATAAAATCTATTTATTAGTTTCAAAAAAGATAAAAATATGTATACTAAAAAATCTTTTTATCATTTTTATACACAAAAAAGCGTAGACTTTTATAATCTACGCTTCTTTTTTATTGCTTTTTATTATTTACTTTATTTTCTTCTTCCTCATCTTTTTTTCTTTTCTTTGCTAATAACAATAAGAAAAATAATCCAAGTATAACTACACCAAGTATTATATAAAGATATATAAACTGTCCTGTTTTTGGAAGTGTTACTTCTTCTGTAGATGGACCTTGAGGTTTATTCTTTTCATATCTATATGTTACTATAGTATCTTCTTCTTTATATTTTCCTACTGGCTCTCCCTCTACTCCTAGGAATGTATATCCTTCAATTTCTTCTCCCACTTTACCTAAATTATAATCTGTTCCTACTTTTTCTGTTGTAACAGTTCTTTTTATTACTTCATTATTTTCATCTATGCAAACAACAATAAGTCTTCCATATTTTATTTTTTCATAACGGCAGAATATAACTGTATCTTCTTGTTTGTATTCTCCAGTTAATTCTCCTTCTATTTTTTTAAAGTCATATCCTGGTATATCTTTTTTCACTTCTTCTTCTGTATAACTGTATGTTTTTCCTACTTTTTCTGTTGTTACTACTTCTTCTAAAATATTTTCATTTTCGTCTACATATCTTATTATTACTTTTCCATATTTTATTTTTTCATAGCGACAAAATATTATAGTGTCTTCTTTTTTGTACTCTCCTGTTAGACTTCCTTCTATTTTCTTAAAGTCATATCCTGGTATATCTTTTTTCACTTCTTCTTCTGAAAAACCATATGGATAATCAACTATACCTGTTGTTACTACTTCTTCTAAGATGTTTTCATTTTCGTCTACATATCTTATTATTACTTTTCCATTTTCTCTTTTTTTGTATCTGTATATTACTATAGTATCAGATTCTTTATATTCTCCAATACAATCTCCTTCAACTGTTACAAAGTCGTACCCTTGAATTTCTTTTCCCATTGGATTTAATTCGTAAGAAGTTCCAACTTGTTTTGTCTCTATTTCTTCTTCAAGAACTTTTCTATCTTGGTCTACATATCTTATAATTAATCTTCCTGTTTTTATTTCTGGAACCTTATTGTAAATATATGTTACTATAGTGTCTTCAACTTTATATTCTCCATTTAAATTTCCTTCTACTTTTTCAAATGTGTATCCTGGTATATCTTTTCCAACAGATTCTAGTGAATATGGTGTTCCTGTTTCCTTTGTTTCTTGTTTTTGTTCTAATACATTTCCTTCTTTATCCACATATTTTACTATTAATTTTCCATATTTTATTTTGTTATAATAATATGTTACTACTGTTTCTCCTTCTGTATATTTACCTGTTACCATTCCTTCTACTCTGTCAAACTTATAACCATCAAATTGTTTTCCTGTAGATGGTAAACTGTATGGTGTATCAACTTCTTTTATTTCTTGATTTTGTTCTAATATTGTTCCTTCTTCGCCTATATGTCTTTCTGTTAATTTTCCATATTTTATTTTTTTATAGTGGTATGTAACTATTGTATCTCCTTCGGTATAATTACCTGATACTTTTCCTTCTACACTTTCAAATCTATATCCATCAATATTCTTTCCTGTAGTATCTAAAGTGTATTCTGTTCCAACTTCTTTGGTATCTTTTTTTTGTTCTAATAATGTTCCTTCTTCATCTACATAGTTTACAATTAAATTTCCATATTTTATTTTATTATAATGATATATAACAGTTGTTCCTTCTTCTTTGTATTCTCCCGTAAGTTCTCCTTCCACTCTTTCAAAACGATATCCATCAAAATTTTTTCCTGTTTCTGGTAAATTATATTTTTCTGATGTTATCTTTTTAGTTTCAACTGTTGGTGGCTCTAGGTCATCTCCATTTTCGTCTACATACTTTACAGTTAATGTACCATATGGTATTTCACCAATAGCTTTAAAGTTAAATTTTAATTTATATTGTTTATCTTGATATTCATTACCTGCATTTACATTTAATGAAGTTACTGCCGTATAAGTTTCACTTTCTCCTGGTTTTAAGCTTTTTTCTATAGTTTTAAACTCTGTATATTTACCTGTAAATACAACTTCACCTGCTTTATTTGTGACTTTTAAATCTATCATTTCTAAAAGTCCAGTATCTTCTTCTATACTAATTGTAGTTTCTACTGTAGCTGTCTTTTTTCCTCCATTTTGTATTGTAATTGATGATGTATCAGAATTACCTGGCAAGAAATTTTCTAAATTCCAACTCATATCTGGAGTTTCAGATTCCATACTTATATTTTTACCATCAAATAATACATTTAAATTAAAACTTGCAGCAAGAGATTCTACATACATTCCTAATATAGTAATTATTAGTATTATGGAAATAATTATTTTACTCTTTTTCATAATATTTTTCACCTCTTACCTTTCTACACCTTCTGGTAAATCGTCAATTTGGAATATAGTTTTCCACACTTCATTAGAAACCTGTGAATACTCAAGTAAAACTCTTACATCTGTCCTAATTTTATAATCTTTTATTGTTCCTGGTATTTCTACTATCTCCCATGATAAATCTAAATCTTCTGTAGATTCTTTTGAATTTAATATTTTTTTATAATAATAGTATTCTCCTTGTTTTACCCAATTATCTTTTCCATCTATTGTTAATTTAATATTATTTTGTGAAATTGGTGCTGTTCTCCATTCTGCTATCTGTTTTCCATCTTCTTCTGCTTCATAATAATATTCTATTACTGGAATAAATCTCATTCTTACATATGCTTTTTTTTCTGCTACAGATTCACCTTTAACAGTTTTAGAGTTTCTTTCTAATCCTATTTCTGGAACATCGTCTGGCCAGTCTTCTACTAGAATTACATCTAAGTTTCCAATATTTATTTTTGCGGTTTCTTCTTGTCTTGATGTAAATAAAGCAAGTACTATTGTAGATATAAGAATTATTAATATTAAAGCAATAATGATTCCAATAATGATTTTTTTATTCTTTTTCATATGTTAACCCCTCCATTTTTAATAGTATCTTTATAATCTATTTTTATAGATTACTTTTGCGCCACCATCTTAATTAATCGTTTGTGTATCTACAATTTGCCATTCTTCTTTTCCTTCTTCTGTAAATTGCATTGCTTCTGTTACAACTTTAATTGTAATTGTCTTTCCTTCATACAAATATGATGTATTAGGACTAAGTAATATATTAAATGCAATTTCATCTTCTACTTCACTTTTATCATCTGTTGTATTTACAAAACTTTCTGAATTATAATTTACTTCTTTAGATTTCCCTGTCATTTTAGTTCCATCTAAAACATCTCCTAAAAATTGATATTCAATTCCTTTCTTCATAGTATTGTCGTCTAATGTAATTTCTCCTGAAGTTACATTTAGTTTATATTTAGATTCTTCACCTTTTTTATAATCCTCAATTATTTCTTGTTTACTCATATTAGCTGGATAAAGATAAATTACCTGATTGTTACTTAATACTTCTTCATTCCAATAAATTTGTAATTTATTTCTTGTATAAACTGCCGATGTGCCAATGTTTTTTACCTTCCATGTTACTAAATCTACATCTCCTGGTTCCCAGTCTGCTATTTCTTTAGTACTATTTCCTTCTAAGTCTTTTAATTGTAAATTTATTTCTTCTACTTGAACAGTTCCCGATTTTACTAAGTTTTGAATTAATCTATTTATAGAAACTGTGGCAAGAACTATACCTACAATTATTACAATAACAAGAACTATTACTCCTATCTTTTTCTTCTTCATAGTATTCCCCTTCCTTTTTATACTTTTGTACGATTTTATTATACATTAATCATGTTTTTTTATCAATCTTTTTCATAAAATTGTATAAGAAAAGAATAGGCAAATTTAGGAAAATTTACCTATTCTTTTTGCTTTGTGTTCTATTTCGTATATTCTGCATCTTTAACTATACTAAATTGTCTTGTACCTGCACCTTGATATGTTTGTAATATTTCATTTGTACTTTCTATATTTTCTATTACCATTTCTTCATTTAAACTTATAGAATAAATTTGTTTATCTGTTGTTAATACATATATATATCCTGTACTATCTTTTTGAGTATATCCTATTTCTTTTATTACTTTTCCTTCGAATTCTTTACAATCGTTTAGTTTTATAGGAGAAAATACCCTTCCCCCCATTACCCAAGCTGTTCCATCTTCTGTTAGTGCATATACAAAACCATTTGAGAATTTTATATTACCATTTTTTAGATTTAACTCTTCATTATTGTTACTTAAACATGTTAGAGTATTTCCAGTCCATAACCACACTTTTCCGTCTTTATCTATAGCAATTTTAGTGGCAGCAGTACTTCCAAAAATACCTGTAACATCTAGAAGTCTTGACTCATCTGGATTAAATCCTACTTTTTCATAATAATCTGTAGCACATACTGGTTTTAATATGTTACCTTTTATACCAAGACCTATTTGTCCAGCATTATTTCTGCCCCATTTCCAAACTTTACCATTTGAATCTTTAGCTGTCATAACATAATTAGTCGCATCATATGATATCTCAGTAAATCTTACATCTTCTAGTTCTCCTGTATTAATACACTTTGGAGTAACATTTATCGTAGTCTCTCCTGTTCCACATTGTCCATACACATTACCTCCCCATGAATATACTTTTCCATCTAAATCTTTCGCAATATATGTATTTCCTAATTTTTCAACCTCTACAATGTCTTTTCCTTCTAAATCAGTTCCGTCGCTTATACAACTTGCTGTACTAGTAGTTGTTGACCAAATTTTTCCATTTACATCTTTTACAATAACATCAAGTGGTTCATATAATATTTCACTAATCATCATTTCTTCTGATACACATTTCAGAGCATTAGAATATATTCTCCAAGTCTTTCCTTCCGTATCTTGTAATATTGGTGAACTAGATTTTGTATTTATTATTCTTTCAAATTTAACATCATTTGTAATACATGTTGGTGACAATACATTTTCTGTTTTTCCTGTTCCCAATAATCCATTATTGTATCCCCATGACCATATGTCTCCATTTGTATCAATTATCATATAACTACCTGATGGCATTGTCCTTATTTGTTTTACAGCAAACTTACCCTTAGATATATTAGTTGGTGTTAATACAGTTCCTGTTGTTCCTGTTCCTAATTGTCCATAAGTATTAGTAATTCCCCATGTCCATATGTTTCCATCTGTATCAACTATCATATTAATTTCTCCTGTTGATATTACTTCTTTTACTGTAAAGCTTAATCTTCTAGGTGTAGTTATACTAGTTGTTGTTCCTGTTCCACATACTCCATTATAGTTACGTCCCCACACATAGAATTTACCATCTTTTGTTGTTAGATAATAACTATCATTATAAGATTGTATATCACTAATTAATGTATTTTCAAGAATGGTTCCTTTTCCAAATTTTACTGGTGTCACTACTACGCTAGCATTTCCTATTCCGCAACCATAATACGTATTTCTTCCCCAAGTATATGTTTTTCCTGTCTCATCAATGGCATACATTGCATATTGTGTTTCTACTATCTTTTCAATCTTTGCATCTTCCATATCTGTATTTGTACTAATACATACTGGTGTACTGTAACGTGGACTACCTGTAATTCCTAATTGTGTAGTAGCATTTTCCCCCCATGTATAAACTTTTCCAGCATCATCTAATGCTACTACTATTCTATTAAATACTTTAATAGAAACTATGTTCTTACCATCTAAATCAGTTCCTTGACTAATACATTGTGGTTCCGTATATTTAGACCAAGAGTCTACATATGGCATTCCTATCTTACCTTGTCCATTGTCTCCCCAGCTCCATAAGTTTCCTTGCATATCTTTTACAATTACAATTGCCGAATCCGCATATAATATTTCACTAATATCTACACCACTAAAGCCGTCATTAATACATTTTGGTACATTTCTACTAGAAGTTGTTCCGTCACCTAATATTCCATAACTATTATTATCTCCCCAAGTCCATAATTTTCCATCTGTATCTAATGCTATTGTAGATGAACTATTATAAGTATTAACTACACGTTTATCTTTTATATTTTCTGGATATATACAAGCTTCTTCTATAGAATCATTAATTGTTAATACATCTTGTACATTTAATTTTGTTGATTCATCAAAAGATTCTACCTCAGAATCATACACATAAAATTCTCCTGTCCATTTCATAGGAAATGGTGCTTGTGTACGTAGTCCATTTTTACAATAATAATTGTATCCCCATGCCCATACATTTCCTTTAGTATCTATTGCTATAACATCATATTGTGGACCAACAGATATATTTTCTGGTATAAAATCTGTAGAATTATTTACACATTTCATTTCTAATGAGTCATAACCAGTATCTGTTTCACCTTGACCTAATTGATAATAACAATTATCACCACAAGTATATACTTTTCCTTCACTATCAACTACTAAAGTCATCATATATCCGGCTTTAATTTTCTTTATTTTCTTTCCATATAATTTACTATTTCTATAATCTGTTAAACAAACTATTTTATAATTTGTATCTTTTGTACCATTACCTAGTTGTCCTGATCCATTTCCTCCCCATAGATATAACTTTCCATCTTCATCTAAGGCTACAGAATGATCATGACCTGCTGATACACTCATTATCTTTTTACCATATAATAAATTATCTGACATTTTACTTATACATACTAAATTTAAATTGTTTTCACTAAATTTACCATATCCTAACTGTCCTTTGTCATTCTTTCCACATGTCCATACATTTCCGTCTTCATCTAATACTATTAAATGAGATGAATTATGAGTATTACTAATAGAAACATCTATTATTTTTTTATTTTCAAGTTCAGGATATATATTGTTTATACATTTGTAACCATTATTATTAGTACTAATAGTTCCATCTCCAAGTGCTCCTTCTCTATTATACCCACATGTATAAAGTTTTCCTTCACTATCTATTATTGCACTCATATTATAACCTGCTTCTACCTTAACAATTTCTTTTCCATACACTACATTTCCTTCATAATTCATATTAGTTATACATATTGGATCTCCAATAGAATATGCATCTAATTCTTCTCTTGAAATACCACTTTCTCCATTACCATTGTATCCCCAAAACCATAACTTTCCTTTATCATCTATAGCAATAGTATGCATATAGCCCACAGATACATCTACTATTGTTTCTTTGCTTATTTTATTATTACATCCACCTACCATTACTGGATTAACTGAAGTATAAGAACTAGAATAATATCCTGTACCTAGATTTGCTCCATTACTATTTCCATATCCCCAAGTCCAAACTTTTCCATTTTCATCTATTCCTGCACTCATGTCATATCCTGCGTCTATCTTCTTAAATTTTGGTATTTCAAAATGTGCAGTTTTCGAAATTGTTAGTTTTGTAGGAGGCAACGGCTTGCTATTATAGAATCCTAATGTTAATCCATTATCTCCCCAAATCCAAATATTTCCTTCACTGTCTATTGCTGCCGCATTATTACAATATGGAGCTGATGTAGATACAAGTTTTACAGTATCTAATTCATTATTTTCTAAATCTGTTATACACATTGGATATATTGCATAACTTTTATTATAATTACCACTGCCATCATAAGTATATTTAGATCCTGTTCCAAGTTGTCCTTGATCATAATCACTTCCCCAAGTCCATAGTTTTCCGTTTTCATCCACTGCTGCAATAGTTTCATATTGACATGCTACATCTATTATTCCAATTCCATTTAATGGATTATTTTCATTATTATCATTTAGACAAATAGGATTATAATAATATGGATTGCTATAACTACTATTATCTACAACAATACCATTTCCAATTTTTCCATTATCTGATGAACCAAGTGCCCATAATCTGTTTTGTGTATCTATTAATAAAGTAATTGCATATCCAGCTGTTGCTTTTTTCATTTTTACATTTTTTATATTGCTTCCTTCTAGATTACTAATACATGTTGGTTTCACATATGAAACATATGAAATTGAACTGTCATTATTTTCTATCTCATATGGCAATCCACATGCGCCAAAGTAATTCTGTCCCCATGTCCATACTTTTCCTTCATTATCAATTGCAATAACTTTATTATAACCACTGAAAATATCTGTAATTATAACATCTTTTAGTTCATTTACTGTATCACTTATACATACTGGTGTATTTGTATCTTCTAGCCATGGGTCTGCAGCATTATATATATCTCTCATACTTCCCCAGAACCAAATCTTTCCTTGTTCATCTAATGCCCAAGCACTTCTTCCATCATAGTTTCCTAATGGTACTTTCTTAATTTTAATATTATTATCACAAAGAGGATTTCCTTCTATATCACTAATGCAAACTGGATTCATTCTATTAGTATTAGATGTTGTTCCATCTCCTAATATTCCATAATTATTATATCCCCATGTCCATACTCTTCCTTCTATATCTATTCCTATAAAAGCACCGCCAGAATCAGCTGCATAGCTTATGTCCCTAAATCTAATATCTTTTATATTACTATATAATGCTATATCATTTATACATTGTAATTGGTAATTCTGTTGTAAACCATATCTATTGTAATTCCAATCACTATACATCCAAATTTTGCCTTCACTATCTAAAGCTACTGTTTCTGTTCCAGATCCAGGTGTCATTACTTTTACAAATCCACCTGTTCTATCTTTTACATTAACTTTTATTTCTCTAGATTCGCCATCTTCTAATGTAACAACTTCTGGAGCCTCTTTTATAATTCCATAACTTTCAGTAACATCAACTAATCCTACTTGATATTCTACTCCAGCTTCTATTCCATTTACATCAATATATCCAGATTTAAGGCTTATCTTATCTGTTGCATTTGGTAGATTACTTCTTTCATATGTACCATCTGCTTTTCTTATAAATGTTAATACCTCATAAGTTTTAGGATTTAGTATTTTATATTTTGAACGTGGTGCATAATGTTCTTCTCCAGAATCATCTGTATACACTGTACTTAAACGCATACTTCCTCTTGGTATATTTCTTAAAAGTTCTATTCTCGTTATTCCTACTGCACTTTCATATACTGTTACAGTTCTATCATCAGATTTTAAGAAACTTTCATTTACACTTTCATTTACTAATTTATATTCTCCTACTGGAAGAGCTCTTAATATTATACATCCGTCTACTGGTGAAATCACTTCTTTTCCATCATCTGATAAGAAATATATACCATCACTTCCTGCAAGTTTTACTATATTTCCATTAGAATCATATAATTTAAATGTTGCATCTGAAACTTTATTATTTTCATCATCTCTTACATAAACTTTTGCTTTTGTTATGGCAAGTTCTTCTACCTCTTCTACTAATAATCTACTTAAGTTATCTTTAGAATCTTGTCCTCCAAAACCAAATTCTTTATCTATTTGATTTTTTATATTAATAATTATATTATTTTGTATTTCTTCATTATCCTCAGATAATGTAAATGTTAGCTTTCCTGTTTCTTCATCTTCAATCAAACGTTCACCTTGTATTTCTAACATTTTGAATTTTGGTTTGTATACTTCTTCTATTTCGTAAGTTCCATAAGGAAGTCCTACTATTGTATCTGCATTTTTGTCATCTATAAATGAATAATATATTTCTTTTGTGTCTACATTTTGAATTCTAACTTCAAAGCTGTATTCATCTTTTACATCTATTTTTGCTTCTTTAAAATCCTCTTCTGTTGCTATATCTCCATATTCATTCACAATTTGTTTATTTATTGTAACTTTTGTCTTTTCGAATTCTTCTATTTCTTCTTTATCTATTATAAATAATGCATATCCAGATTCTTCTCTTGTAATATTTACTACTTGGCGTGTATCTTTAATATATCCGTCTGGTATAACTTTTTGCTCTACTAAATATTTCCCAGATTTTACATCATTTAATTCAGCATGAGATTTTTTGTCACCTGTTATTTCTATTGGTTTATCTATTGCTTGTAACTTATCATTTACTTTTGTTACACTATATGTAACTGGTTTAGATGGATATCCACCAGTAGCTAGTTCTGTTTCCATTATTATATTTCCAATTGCAAGTTTATTTTCTATATTTAATACTAATGGACTTTCTTTTGTATTTTCTGTTTTTATTGTTATTTCTTGTTCTTCACATACTGCATATTTTTTAGGTACTGTTTCTTCTATTTCAGATAAAAGATATGTTCCTACAGGAATTGGATTTGATGTTCCTATTCCATTTTCTCCAATTGTTATTGTTTCATCTACATCTTTTCCAACTAGGTCTTTACCTTTAATTTTAAACTGAATACCATAAGCTTTACTTACATCATCTTCCTCTTCTAAAGATTTTACTATTTTAACAACACCTTTTCCTACATATTCATTGTGAATCTGAGCATTTGATGTTTTTCCATACTCTATCTCTATACCATTAGTATTTGCATCTTCTGGATTATATGATACTTCATACCCGTCAGGTGAAATTGTTACTATTTTTCCGTTTGATTCTTTTGTATTGCATTCTTCTATTTTATATTTTCCAATTTCTAATCCATTAATTGTAATCTGACCATTACTTGGTACATTTATTTCTTCTGTTACTCTTGTTCCATAATAACTTATACCTGTTATTTTAACTTTAAACTGTTCAAGCTCTGTTCCTTCTGTTGCAGTAACATTAATATTTAGAGTTCCTGTTTTATATTTATTTTTCAATGTAACATTTGAAATTTTTCCTTCTTCATCTGGAATACTTATTCTTTTACTTAAATTAACATACTTAGTTACACTACCTGTACTAGTATTAACTACAGGCATATTAATTTCTTCTATTTTATAAGAACCTACTGGTAATTCTGGTACTGTAATTGTTACTTGTTTTTTATCTTCTGAAATTATTGTAGTTATATCTCCATTATCCTCACCAATTACAATATCTTTATTAATTGTGTTTCTTACTTCTTTGCCATCTTTATTTATATAATTTATATCACCTTGACCAGATAATCTAAATGTTAACCCTTCTACTGTTTCTTTTTCTGGTACTGTTTTTACAATTTGTAGTATTCCTTTTGTTATGTAGTTATCATAATCTTCTTCTACTATTTCATCATTTAAATTAACTATTACATCTTTTCCATGCCATCCATAAATACTACTAGCTTCTGTAATTTTATATTCTCCATATGGCAATCCTTCAAATGTTGCTATTCCTGTTTCTTTATCTGCAATTGCTGTAGCTGAAAAATTTAAACTATCTGTTCTTTCGATTTTTAAAGTTACATTTCCTTGATTTTCATTTGCATCAGCCCACAATTTATGAACTTTTAATGTTCCCAATTCTAATCTATTTTTTGCTTCTATTGTTTCAGGATATGCTTTACCATTTTCTATTGTTACTTCTGCATAGTCAATTCCTCTATAATTATCAAATTCAGATTCTTCAACTACCCTATATGTTCCTTCTGGTACATCTTGTATATTTATAATACCATTTTCATCTGTTTCAAAAATTCCTACTTCTTTTTGTCCTTCTATTACTAAAATATCATTTGTATCTACATTGATAAATCTAAACTTAATTCCTTTTAAAGAAACTCCTTCTGGTGCACCATCTTGTGTTCCTTCAAATACTTTCTTTAATGTAATTGTTCCATTTGGATTTCCATTTGTAACATATGCCGCACTTGACTCTAAACTTCCTGAAACATTTTTACTATTTGTATATGATATAGCAGAAATAGAACCTGCTAAATTACTTTCATTCTCTTCTAATGTTGGCATTACCATTTGATATTCTATTATTAAATCTCTATTTCCAGATAACACAAAGTTATTATCCATAACAACTTTTATTGTTTTTACTGTACTTAAATCTGTAGTATCTGTTAATTCTTCGAAATCATCATCTGTATTAGCATCAATATTTTGACTATATAATATAGTATATCCTGAAGTTTGAACTACTGAATTAACATATACCTTTATATTTTGTAAATTTGTCAAACTTATATTTGATCCTAAATCTACTCCAGCAGTTATATTTTTATTTCCCTGTAATGGTAATCTATTTATAATGCTTAAATTCTTAAGTGTTTCACCATTTGAATTTACTTTTGTACGATATGTTACTGTTTCGTTATTTTTATATTTCATAGGGTTTGATTTGCTAGACTCTGAATTTCCATCTGGAATATTCATCACTTTATTTCTATATATACCAGTTCTAATATATATTCCTGATGATTTTTCAACTGTAAAGTTTTTACTCATGTATTGTGCTACAGCTTTATCAGGATTAATATTAGAGTATGTTCCAGATATATAGTTTTCATTTTCTGTAAATAACCATGCTTGCACACTTTGACTAGTAGATGGATTTGCATCAACCAATTCTCTTTCAGTTTTTACATGTATTTGCATTTGTTCATAAATAGATGTACTTGTATATGTTCCTTTACAATTAATGATTAAGTAACCATTTTCCATACGATATGAGTCAACATACATTTTGCCATTTGCATCATTAGATAAACTAACTTCTTTTACTCTATACTTATATGCATCTGGAAATTTTATATATATTGTAGGATTTACATTCTTAACTGTTAGATCTCTATCTTTAATCACATTTGTATTTTTATACATTAGTAAACTAATTGTATTTTCTTCTTGTTTTCCGTAAGTATTTGTATTACCATCAGAATTTCCTATATCTAATTCCATATATGATTTTTTATATGCTTCTGCATCTACAGTATAATAATAAGCTTGATTTCCTTCTTTTAACCATGTATTTCCAGATGCTGTAGCATTTTGCCCAATCCATATAATATTTTTTATTTCTGTCTCTGATAACCCTAATTCTTTTAATTTTGCACCTGATAAAGTATATACAACATTATATCCATGGTATTGTTTTCTTAAAAAATCTTCTAGTTTTACAGAATATGTACTTATTTTATTTCCATCTTCAACAACATAAGTATCTGATAATTCATAACTTTGTCCATTTGCAATTAAAGTCATTCCACTAGGAGCTGTAATTGATTTTAAAAGCATACTTTCTCCTACAGAAATTGTTTTAACTACTTTATCATCTCCCAAATATGAAATATTCATTCCTCTATGTACAACGCTTCCTGTTTGCTCATCAGTATCTCTATCTATTGTGTAGCTAATAGATAGTCTATATCCTAAATCGATACTTTCTCCATTTGCTAAAGTTTCCAATTTTTCTTCTGTTAAACTTCTTCCATTTTCTATTGTTGCATATTTAATAGATGCCCAAGAATGATAACCTGTTAAATAATATAAAACCTGAGCATTTTTTGTACTGTTGACACTTTTACTCATATTCACTTTACTAGTAGTAAGTCCATCTTTATTTCTAACAACATTCCATCCAGTTCCATATAATTTAGCATCAAAATATGTTGTAGTTGTAGCACTATCTGCTACACTGTCTGGGGTTGGTGAATTTTCTGTATCTGGTATTGTATAATTTACAGTTACAATATACTGTTCTTTATACATTGAAAAGCATTTTTCAAGGTTACATTCTTCACTATTCTCTCCTTTAATAAATCTATATGTAACAGAACCATCATCATTTTTAATTTCTTGTGGTTCTCCAAATACTCTTTCTAATCCTCCAAAATTAATTGTATATCCACTATCCATAGGATTATCATTTCTTGTAGATGTTCTATTTATAGTAATATCTAATGTAGCTTTTTGTGTATATGAACTACTTGTTAATTCAACAGTATATGAAGCTGTAACATTAGATGCTTTCCAACCTAAATATTTTGTTTTTCCTTCTATACTTGGTCCATAAATGTCTGTTCTATTTGTAGAACTTGCAGAATCCTGTTCTAAAGTTATATTTGCATTATAAGAAAATACTTCATTGGTTGGTTTCACAGATACATTTAAAATTCTTTCTGTATCAATTTGTACATATTCATTTGTTTCTGGATCAATATATTCTCCTGTTAAAGTAACAGCTATTGACTTTTCATAATCTGAAAAATCCTCTGCTCTTGGAAAAACAAACTTAACTGTACTTGTTAAACTTGTACCTGCATTTACATTATCCTTAAATATTAATCTGTTACCAGATACTCTTTCTACATTAACATCATTAAGATTTGTAATTGCTATTGTTGTTTTTAATTTAACACTGTTTTCTGAAATATCTGATACATTCATTTCTAAATATTTAAATCCTGTTTGTACAGTATTTAAATCTAATTTAAATGTAGCAGTTACACTTGTATTGCTATTTGTTTCTAAATCTTTTGTTCCATTACTCCAATTAATATCAAAACTACAATATTCAGAATCTGTATCTTTTGCTTCTGATATTGTTATTAATGGTGTACACAAAGATAATAGCATAACTAAGATTAAGCTACTACTTAAAATCTTTTTCAATTTTAAAAATACTCCTTCTTTACTTATAGTATCCATATCTTTCTCCCCTTATTTTTTTATATTCTTTCATTATAGATTTAATCAAACTAATAATAGTTTTGCAATCTTACTATTTTTCAAATAATCTATCTTTGTTTAGGGAAGCTCATTTAAGCCTTTCTTTTACATTTGTTTTACATTTTTGTAATATATGTAATTTATTATTTATACAATCAAAAAACTAGTAAATAAAGTATCTCCTAAAGAGATATTTTATCTACTAGTTTATCTATCTTTCTTATATACTATATTTAATTTTATTATTTTAATATTACAATAATATGTCTATTGTAATTTTGCTCTTACAATTAATCTTTTACTAGATGTATTGTTACAAGTTATCATTGTTACTATAGATTCTGAAGTATTTTTTAGTACTTCTACTTCAGTTGGATCTACATAGTATGATTCATATACTTTATATATATACTTATTACCATATATGTTAGTTATTTCAACAGTATCTCCTACTTTTAAATTTTTTATCTTTGCAAACATTGTCATATTTCTCATATTATGACCTGCCAAGCATAAATTTCCCGTTCCATTAATAGAATTGTTAGATATCTTACAAATTGACTTCCATAATGAATCATCATTTACATATTCTATTATTGGATATTCTATTCCTATTTTTTCAATTTTTATCTTACCAAAAACTGTTGAATTTCCTATCCTAACACTTGAATTTATAGGTTTATCTACAGATACGATTTCCTTAGGTGCATCTTGAGATTCGCTTATAGTATTATTTTCATTTGTCACATCCTCTACTTCCGTTATTCTTTGGTTTTCTTCTATTTTTTTATCTAATTCATTTACTACCTGTGATAAACTTGAATTCATTACTTTTGAACTATGAAAATCAAATAATAGCATTCCTATAAATACACTTACAAAAAACAGTAATAATATTTCTAATATTATTGTTAATTTACTTTTATTACTTTCTTTTTTTATATCTTCTTTATCTATTTTTGTTTCTTTGTCATCTTTTTTTCTCATGTTTTCCTCCATATGATCCAAATATGCGGAGAGTCTGGATCGATTTCTAAAGTTATTATTTTATCTAATTTCTCTTATTAACTCAAAAACTCTCCATTTCTTTTGAGCTAATTTTTAAATTAATAAAGTCTAATAGTACAATTTTTATTACGGCTATAATAGGTACAGCCAAAAACATTCCTAATATTCCAAAATATGCTCCTCCAATTGTTACAGCAAATATTACAAGTAAAGGACTTATTTTCAATGAATCTCCCACAATCTTTGGATTTATGATATTTGCATCAATTTGTTGCAATAATATCACAACAATTGCCATCCAAATAGACTGCGAAATTCCGACCTGTTAAAAATGTAATTAAAATAGAAATTGCTACTGCTATAATAGCTCCAAAATATGGAATCATATTAGCTAACCCTATTAAAAATCCTAGTAAAACCGCATATTTTACGTCCATTATACTCATTGCAATAGACGTTAATATCCCTACTACTATTGCATCTAATAATTGACTTGCTAAAAACTTTAAAAATATGTCATTTGTTCTATCAAAATATTTATTTATATTGTTATAAGTAGTTTCATTAAATATTGCTCTTGTTAATTTTTTTATAAATTTAACAATCTCTGTTCTCTCAAGTAGTATATAAATAGATACTATTATTGCTACAAAAAAGTCAAACACTCCATTTGCTATATTTATAGCACCTTTCGCATACTGAGTTAGACTCTCTATATTAACAAATTGTTTTAAATCTATATTTTTTATTTCATCTGCTATTCCCATTATATATTCACTTTTAAATATAGAATCATCTGGCAAACTATTTATTCTTTCCATTGTCAAATTGTAATAATTTTGAAAATTGTTTACTAAATCTATAATACTTTGTGATATTACTGGTACAATAAATCTTATAACAAGCATAACTATTATTATCGCAATAAAATATACAGTAATAACACTAAACAATCTAGCCTTTTTCTTAATAAACTTTACTCTTTTATATAAATTTTCTATCTTTCTTGATGGCAAATATAATAAATATGCAATTATAATCCCTATTATAAATGGCATAATTATACTAAATAAATTTGAAAGCCATACTTTAATTTCTGTAAAATTATCTAAAGTCTTATATATTATAATAACAGCTAAAGCAAAGCTAAACCAGTAAGCCCATTTTCTCCATATACTTTTGTTGTTGTTCATATCAAATCTTATTCCTTTCTTGACTCATCTAACCCACCAGGAATACGGAGCATTTTGGGTCAGTTTTTTAAAACAAAATTTAGTTTAAATTCCTTAGAATTAATAAAAAACAACCCAAAAGAGGTTTTATCCCCGCGGGTTGTTTCTAAAGAACTGACCCAAAATGCTCCGTCCCCAGTGGGTCACTTTTTAAAATTCATAAATGTAACATTCTAAATTTCTTCTACCAAAGCTAATACATTCATTATATGTTCCCATATATACATCTATTCTATTATTAGATATCGCTCCACCTCTATCTTGTACTACAAACCATCCACCATTTGGTTTATTTGCAAAATATGGTATATAAATTACTGTTCCTAGTTTATATCCGCTACCTGCTGCAACTGTGTACCAAGGTGATGCCATTGCACCTGATGCTGTTCTTCCGTAACCAGCTGACCCTGGAGCCTTACCACATGTAGATGCAGTATATGCAGATGCATTTAGATTTTTTACTTTTGGTGTTATACCTTCTACCTTTTTTGCAAGCGAAGTTGTAGCTGTGCTTGCTGGATTGCTTGTAGCAGTTCTTCCAGATTGAGCTCTAGTTGTAACTTGTTTTGTTCTAACTTCTACAATTTTATTTACAGGTTCTTTAATAACCCTTGAAGAAATTTCTATCTTTTCAATTTCTTCCTCGTTTCTGTATTTAGCTTTATAAGTTATTTCTTTTATACCATCTTCACCATTTTGAACTACTTTGTCTTGTTTAGTTCCTGTACCTGTTGATACATCTTTTGTTATTGTCTCATATGGTATACTAACTTGCTCTGTAATTATCTTTTCTACAATTGAATCATAATTTTGTAATAATTCTTCAGTTGTTAATTCTTTAGTTTCTTCTGTTGCTATTTCTTGCACCTTTTCTTCTGTTTTAGAGATTCTTATTGTTTTATTACTAGATAATTCTGATTCTCCATCAGGAATACTTTTTTCATCTGGTAATAAAATAATATGATTTTCATCTAATATTTCTGAAATTTTAGTTTTTGATGTTAAAACATTCATTTCATATCCATTAGACAGAATAATTTTAACATTATTTAATTTTGTATTAGTTGCCATAACTCCCATTCCTAAAAGGAATATAATTATTAAACTAATACCTATCACTTTTTTAAGTGATATAGATGCTTTATCATCTTTCTTCATAAGAAATATGTCCCTCCTTTTAAGCAACACAATTGTATTATAACACTAATTTTATAATCTGTCAAATTTAACCGTAAACATAATATATTGTATAAATTGCAATAATAAGTGTCGCACTTTTTGCAAAAAAATTACAAATTATTT
>OJMO01000154.1_pt1 | contig 52391 bp, 92 predicted proteins | sample 1597241 | NCBI WGS metagenome assembly OJMO01 (sample SAMEA2452129, study PRJEB22498) | human gut metagenome | biome: human feces; feature: human gut; material: feces | place: Australia | collected 2012 | reverse complement strand
GCATATTTTACACGCAAACCCAATTTTTAAACTTTTCAAGATTATTTGACTTGAATTTTTGAAAATCACTATATATTTTCGTTAATTATGTTATTTTAATAGTAAATAGTATTCAAATAGTAAATAAAGGGGTGTTATTTGTGACAAAGGAAGAATTAAAAGAGATATTTAAAGGCATAGACGAAACAAAACAAAAAGTATTAGAAACTATGTATGATGATTTTCTTTTTGAGATTGAACAATTGGAGCAATTAAAACCCCAATTACAAAAAATAGGTGTACCAAAGAATAAAGGACAAGCTGAACAAAAGAAATATCTTCAAAAAGAGTATAGCGATCTATCACAAAGGCATGATAGCAAAATTAAAATCATGCTTTCTCAATTAAATAAGGAAGATACGAGCGAAGCTGATTTATTGATGGAGAAATTAAGTAAAATATGATTGGTTACAAGAAAACTAAAGATACTTGGTTAGAAACCTATTGGGATTGTATTCAAAAAGGATATATCTATTTGAATGATGAAAAAGTACCTTTCATTGTTGGTGATGAAATGAGATTGGAAGTTAGTAAGCTAATCAATGATTTACAAGATGAAAGGTATTATTATGTTACAAAAGAAAGTGATAGAAGAATTAAGTTTAAAGAAACTCTATGCTTACAAAGTAAAAAGCCTTACTTTATGAAACCATTAGAATTAATGCTACACCAAAAAGCATTTTGGGAAGTTGTCTATGGTTTCAAAATGAAAGATACAGGATTAAGAAGATTTACGGAAGTGTTAGAGGTAATTGGACGAAAAAACGGAAAATCTACCGACATGGCAAGTGATGGAATGTTTGACTTGTTTCTTGGTGAGGGTGGAGAAGATATAGTATGTTGTTCAAATGACGATAAACAAGCCAATTTGATATGGAAAGAAATTGGGGGTATGCGTTCTAGGTTAGATACTAAAAACGTTCTTACAAGGCAAAATTTAGTTGAAATAAGAAACGATACAAAGAACGTTACCATTTTTAAATTAAGTGCAAAGACTCAAAATAAGGACGGAAGAAACATAGACAAGACTTATTATGATGAAATGCACGATAGTAGAGATGATGAAATCTATATGGCTTGTTGGGAGTCAATGTCCGTTAAAGATGAACCATTATTAATAACCTGTACAACCGAGGGATTTTTAAATGATATGCTTATGGACGAGAAAATGAAATATGCTAGAGGTGTCTTATATGATGAAATAGATGATATTCATTTCTTGCCTTGGTTGTTTACACAAGATAGCGAAGTTGAAATATTTAAAGATAGGTGGACTTGGTGCAAAGCTAACCCTAGTTTGATATATGGAGTTAAGAAATGGTCTTTCATTGAAAAGAACATGACAAAAGCAAAGCATAGTAAATCTTCAAGAGTGCATATGCTTTGTAAAGATTTCAATATCAAACAAAATAGTGCCGAAGCGTGGCTATTTGATAGTGATTATAAATACGAACAAACGCATTTAACATTAGATGATTTTAGAAATGGTTATGCTTTTGCTGGTGTCGATTTATCACAAACAACTGACTTAACTTGTGCAACTATTATGTTAATGAGACCTAATGACGATAACAAATATTTCTTTACTAAATACTTTATACCTGAAACCAAACTTGATAGCGATAAAGAGGGTGGAGCAAAATATAGAGAATGGGTAAATCAAGGAATTTGTGAAGTACATGAGGGAGGACAAGTTATATTATCTAAAGTAGCTGAATGGTACAAAGATTTATATGATCAATACAAAATTATAGTTTTTAAATTAGGATATGACCAAAGGTTTGCAACGGACTTTTTAAATACAATGCAATCATATGGTTATGGAAATAAGAAAAATGAAACTTGTGAAATGATTAATCAAAGTAAATTTGTCATGAGTACACCAATGAAGCACGTAGAAGCTGATTTAAAAGGTCAATTAATACATGGTTTAAATGATATGGATAATTGGTGTTTAGGCAATACAGCTTTAGAAATTGATGGTAGAGAGTTAATAATGCCTATCAAGATGAAAACCGACAAGCGAATTGATGGAGCGGTAGCAATTGTTATTACTTATGCAATATTTGAAAGATATAAGAGTGAATACTTAAAATTAATAGGAGGTGCATAAAATGGGTTGGTTGCAAAAATTACAAAACAAAGCTATAAATAAAGTTTTCTATTGGGCAAATAGCGTTAATGGAACACCTAGCTTTAGCCAATTTGGAAATAACATCATGAATGATGAAACAGTATTTACAATTACAAATAGAATTTTAGATGAATATTCTAAAATGAACCCTAGACATATTAGGATTGTAAAAGGAAAACAAGTTGATGTTACTAATAATAACCTCAATGAGATTTTAAAAAATCCTAATAATCTAATGACACAAAGTGATTTTTTAAGAAAGTGTGCATGGTTACGAGAAACATATAAAAATTGCTTTATCTATCCAACGTATGATTTATATTACAATCCTACAAACGGAAGAACTAAAAAAGTATATAAAGCGTTATATCCATTGCAACCAGCACAAGTTGATTTCTATGAAGATGATCTAGGAATTATCTATGTTGATTTTACTTTTATGAATGGAGAACATTCAGGAAAGATAAGATATGATGAAGTCATTCATTGGAGAAAAGAATTTGGTGAAAATGAATATATGGGTGGAGATATTAACGGAACAGCCAATAACACAGCCTTATTAAAACACCTACAAGAGAATGATAAATTGTTACAAGCAACATTTAAATCTATTGAGGGAAGTTTAAGAATAAATGGTATCTTAAAATTAAATGGTTACATCAATAAAGAAAATGGCGAAGAAGAAAGAAAAGAATTTGAGAAAAAGCTAGAAACTAATCAAAGTGGAATTTTAAGTTTAGATAATGGAGGGGAATATACACCTATTCCATACTATGGTAAAAACGTATCTAAAGACATTTTAAAATTCTTTGATGATAAAATTCGTAGACATTATGGAGTTAGTGAAGCTATTTTAGATGGTGACTATACAGCTGAACAAAAAGAAGCATTTTATGAAACTGTACTAGAAAGTGGTGCTATTTCTTTAGGACAAGCATTTGAAAGAGTATTATTAACACCATTTGAACGATCAAACGGAAACACTATTATTTGTTATACAAGTGAAATTCAAATGATGAGCGCTCAAAACAAAATTAAAATAGCTGAATTGTTATTACCTGTTGGTGGTGTTAATACAAATACTATTTTAAGTTGGTTTGGTGAACCTCCTGTTGAGGGTGGAGATGAATATTATATGTCATTGAATTGGGTTAAAAAGTCTATTGCTGATGAATACCAACTATCAAAGTACAATGATAACGCTTCATATAGTCAACAAAATAATGAAAATATTGTTAAAAATGAAAACAATACATGATATAATGTTATTGTGAAATAGTATTGTGTTGTATGTACGCAAGGTTACATATTTAGATATAAAAATGATGTTGAGGAGGTGCGAACAATGGATAAATCTAAAAAAGATTTTAAAGATAAAAAAGAAATGCGATTAATGGAATTAAGAGCGGTTGACAATGAAGAAAATAAAATGATCGTAGAGGGTTATGCGGTACGTTTTAATGAAACAACTTTAATTGGTGATGAAGAATGGGGTTGGTATGAAGTTATCGACCCACAAGCTTTAAATAAAGCCAATATGAAAGATGTTCCTTTGAAATATCAACATGGAGATACTAAAGGAGTATTAGCAAGAACAAGAAATAAAAGCTTAACTCTTACTGTTGATAATCAAGGGTTAAAGATTAGAGCCGAATTGATTGATACGCAAGATAACATTGATATTTATAAATCTATTAAAGCAGGATTGTTATATCAAATGTCTTTTGCTTTTGATGTAGTAGAAGAAGAAATTGATAGAAGTACAAAACCTGTAACTAGAAGAATTAAAGAAATTGGTACTTTATATGATGTTAGCGTTGTGGATTTTGGAGCATATCCTACAACTAGCATATACGCAAGAAGCAAAGAAATTGTTGGAGAACAATTAAGAGCCTTGCAAACATCTTTGGATAAAGATGAAAAAGAAACATTGGATAATGTTGAAGAAAGAAAAAAATTAGAATTAGAAAAATTAAAAGCAAAAATTAGAGGAGGACTATTTTAATGAAAGATTTTTTAAAAAAGCTTATTCAAAGAAAAAAAGATGAACAAGCAAAATTAAATAAGCGCATGGATGAAAGCGAAGATATTAAAGAAGTTCGTTCTATTGGTGAAACATTAAAAACAATTGCTCAAGAAATTGCCGAAGCGGAAGCACAATTACAAGCAATTGAAAATAAACCAAAAGACGAACCACAAGAAGAACAAAAAGATGATGAAGCTAGAGCTGATGATAATTTAGACCCTAACGAAGAAGAACCAACAAATGAAAATGTTGAACGTTCAAAAGACTATGTAAAAGTTGGTGGAACTGACATTAGACATATGGCAACTACAAATTTAAGGGGAGGTAACCAAATGGATAAAGAACAACGTGAAGCACAAAACAAAGAAATCGAAGAACGTGCTAAATTATTAAAAGAGGGTAGAGCGGTTACTGTTGCAAGTGGTAACGTTCTATTACCAAAACACCAATCAAACGATTTAGCAACAGTACCATTTAGACAAGTTTCTACTTTCTATGATTTAACTAAAGTAAGAAACTTACAAGGCGGTGAGACATACGAAGCACCATTTACTAAATCATATGGTACAGGTGGTTTAACTGAAGAGGGTAGCGCATATACGGAAGCTGAACTTGAATTTGAAACAGCTAAAATTAACAAAGTTAAAGTTACAGCTTATGCCGAATTTAGCGAAGAATTAGAAAGATTACCTAATGCCAATTATGAAGCTGAAATTAGAAAAGGTGTTGAAATTGCACTTAAAAAGAAAATGGCACAACAACAAATTGGCGGTATAGGAGAAAGCAATACATTTATTGGTATCACATCAACAAATGCTGACAATACAGCAGTATTAGCAAGTGATGATATGGAACTTTCAAAAATTGATCAAGATACATTAAATAAAATCATCTTTGCTTATGGTGGAGATGAAGAAGTAGAACAAAAAGGAGTATTAGTATTAAATAAAGCTGACTTATTAGCGTTCTCATTAGTTAAAAACGATATTGGAGATCATGCTTATAAAATTGATTTAGCTAACCAAACAATTAATACAGTACCTTATATTATCAACTCAAATTTAACACCATTAGATACAGCATCAAAAGGACAATACAGCATGATTTATGGTATTCCACAATACTATGAAACAGCTATTTTCTCACCTGTTGAAATCAAAAAATCTTATGATTACAAATTCAAAGATGGTATAATTGCTTATCGTGCAAGTGTATTTGCTGGTGGTAACACAACAGCTTATAGAGGGTTCATGAGAGTTAAAAAAGGTGACCCTGTAGTCTAATGAAAGGAGATAGTGCCAATGGAAGAACAAGAATTATTAGACAAATGTAAAAAAGGTTTAGGGATAACAGGAACATATCAAGATGATACTTTGAAAATCTATATTGACGAAGTAAAAGAGTATATGTTAGGTGCTGGAGTTCCTGAACAAATTGTCAATAGTAAAAAAGCTGTTGGTACTATCATTCGTGGAGTTAGTGATTTATGGGATTATGGAAGCGGTAAAACTTCCTTATCCCCATATTTCTATGAAAGAGTAAACCAATTAAGAGTAGGTGTTGACAATGTATAGACCTAATGAAATAGACGACATGAAAATACCTATCAAGGTTTACAAAAGAACAAAAGTATATGTATTAGGAAAACCTAAATTTGAGAATGTAGAAATAAATGACCCTATAGTCATGTGTAATTTTAAATCATATGGTGGAACTGAAAGAGAAGATAACGGAATGATCGTTATTAGAGATACAGCAACTGTTACAACATGGTTTAGACCTGACATTACTAGTGATTGTGTTATTGAACATTTACAAACAGGTAAATTTTACGAAGTACAAAACGAGCCTGAAAACTTTGGAATGAGAAATCAATATATGCAATTTAGAGTTGAAAGGATAAACCCAAATGTCTAAAAGCGTATGTGACATAAAATTTTATGGCTTTGATGAATTAGCAAAAAGTCTTGATGTAGCCGATAATGTTTTAAAAAAAGCAATAGAGGATTGCATGAAGAAAAGCGCTGAATTACCAAAGAGAGATATGTTAGATTTTATGTCTAAACATAAATTAACAGGAGTAACGGAAAGAAGTTTCAAAGATTTAGATATTACATGGAAAGGGAATGTATGTACAGGTGCAATAGGTTTTGATATACCAAGTGGAGGTTTACCAGCGGTATTTTTAGATAAAGGCACACCAAAAATAAGACCTAAATATTTTATCTATTATGCTGTTACTAATAACGCTAGGGAAATTGAAAAAATGCAAAGAGAAACATTAAAAAAGATATTGGGAGGTTAGATGATATGAATGAAGAACTAGTTAATTTGTTGAGTATGTTTGGTTATCCTGTTATTCAACAAGGAAGCATGGGAGAAGATGAAGCTTACCCTGATAGCTTGTTTACATTCTATAACATTGATACACCTGATGATGGTTTCTATGACAATAACCCTACACGTTCCATTTGGACATATTACATATATTTTTATAGCAATGACCCTTTATTAGTTAATACTAAATTGAGGGAAGCAACTGATTTATTAAGAAAAAATAAATGGATTGTAAATCAAAGAAATGGCTATGACATTGAAAGTGATGTTGATACACATAGCGGTAGATATACAACTGTTTATTATATAAAGGAGGATTAAGCAAATGGCTGAAAAAGGATATACTGAATTTCAAGGGGTAGATAAAGTATGGATTGCGGAAGTTACCGAAGATAGTGATGATAATTACACTTGCGGAACACCTGAACATTTAATTCCAGCAGGTGAATTAAGCACAACTTCAAATACTGATAAAGCAACAAAATATTATGACAATATTCCTTTCTTGGTTGTAGCTAGTGAGGGTTCAACTGATTTGACATTAACTTGTCCTGTTTTACCTCTAAAAATGCAATCAAAAATTACAGGGAAATATTTTGATGAAACAACAGGAGCATTAATGGATAGTGGTCAACCTATTGTTAAATATTTTGCTTTAATGTATAGAGAAAGATTTTTAGATGGTACTTATAGATATGTTGTTAGACATAAAACTTCAATCTCATTAAATGATCAATCAAATAAATCATTAGATGATTCAACTGACTCAAACGGTATGGAGTTAGCTATTTCATCAATTACAACACAACACGTATTTACAAAAACAGGCACAGTAAGTAAAGCAATGATTGTTGATGAAAGAGATGGAAAAGCTGATGTATCTAAATGGTATACAGCAGTTGAAACACCTGATACTTTAAAACCTAAAAGCCCATCAATGTAATTATTCAAATAGTAAATTAAGAGGATAGCTGGAATATAAATTCCTCTATCTTCTTTTTTATATAAAAGGAGAGAAAAGAAATGAAATTAGTATTAAATATCTATTCAAGAGAAAGAGACGAAAACGGAAATAGAATTATCTCAAAAACATACAAAGCAAATGATTATGAATTGTTGTATGGAGTGGTTGAAGATGTATTAAATTTATTTGACCCTAACGTGTTAAAAGATGAAGAAAAATTACTTGATATTATCCAAAGTGCAAGAAATGAAGTTAACGATCTATTAAAAGATATTTTCTTTGGAATTAGTGATGAAGAATTAAGATGTACAACATTAAATGAAATCATTGAAGTAGTAGTTAATGTCTTGAAATATTCAATCGTTGGAATTGTTGGTAAGGCAAAAAACGTAGTGAGGGGTTAGAAGATAAGACCCCAACCTATCAAAAATTATTTGAAATGACCCTAGTATTATGCGAAAAGTTTCCATCTTTAAACCCTATATCTATAAGGCAAACAAGAGCAAAGGAAATGTTTAAATTGATACAAAGGTTAAACGATAGTACAAAACCAAAAGCCAAACCAAGAAAAAGGGTTACGGCTGATAATTCATATTGGTAAAAGTGAGGTGATAGTATGCCAAAGAATGAAAATAAAGTAGGTGCTTTGTTTGAATTTAATATTGATGAATTAAAGCAAGGTTTAAAAGAAGCAAAGCAAAGTATCTCACTTACTACAAGTGAATTTCAAAAATCTACAGCAGGTTTAAGTAATTGGGCGAAAACTAGTGATGGATTAGGTAAAAAGATAAATGAATTATCTTCAAACATGGCACATCAAGAATATGTTATTGCTAATCTAAAAGAACAATATAGACGAGTAGCCGAAGAGCAAGGGGAAAACAGCGAAGAAGCTACAAAGCTATTAATTCAAATAAATAAAGCCGAAGCTACTTACAATAAAATGGGTAGTCAATTACAAGATTATCAAAGCAAATTATCACGAGTGCAAGCCAGTGAAAAGGGTGTAAGTGATGAATTAGCAAAAACAAGTAATGTAGCTGACAAGGCAACAAAAGAATTTCAAGAAGCTACTAAAGGTATGATTGATTGGAAAAGCAATAGCGAGGGTTTAAGCGCAAAACTTAAACAATTAAATACAATCATTCCTGAACAATCTAACCTTGTAAAAAATCTAGAAAAAAGATATGAGGATTTAGTAAACTCACAAGATTATACCGAAGAAGAAGCCAAAGCATTACAAAGCGAATGGCAAAAACAAAAAGGGGTATTAAACAGTTTAGAAAATGATGTTAATAAATACTCAAAAGAGCTTGATAAACTAGAGGGAAATACAAAAGAAGTAGATAACGCTACAAGTGATTTAAATGATGGTTTTACAGTCGCTAAAGGTGTTATGGCTAATCTAGTAGCCGAGGGAATTAAACAAGTTATAAGTGGATTTAAAGACCTTATAGTTGATGTTGCGAAGTTTTCGGTTGAATATGATAAAGCTATGAATAGCTTTCAAGCAAAAACAGGTGTTTCCGCTAAAGCTATGGAGCAATTCAAAGGCGAAATAGAGGACTTGTATAAAAATAATTATGGTAAGTCTATTGAAGATGTTGGAGACGCAATGGCTGTTGTTGCTCAACAATCAAAAGAAGTAGACCCATCTAAAATTAAAGATTTAGCAAAGAACGCTATATTATTAAGAGATACATTTGATTTTGATGTCAATGAAAGTATTAGAAGTGCTAATATGCTCATGGAACAATTCGGTATTTCAGGAGATGAAGCATATACATTAATAGCACAAGGCGCTCAAAAGGGATTAGATAAAAACGGAGATTTGTTAGATACAGTAAATGAGTATGCAGTTCACTATAAACAATTAGGCTATACGAGTGAAGAGTTCTTTAATTCATTAATCAATGGTTCAGCAAGTGGAACATTCAGCGTTGACAAATTAGGGGACGCTATGAAAGAGTTTGGTATTCGTGCAAAAGATACAGCAAACTCAACAACCGAGGGATTTGAATTAATTGGTTTAGACGCTGATAAAATGCGTGATAAATTCTCAAAAGGTGGACAAACAGCAAGAAAAGCAACCGAAGAAACATTAAAAGCATTATTCAATCTTGATGATCAAGTCAAACAAAACCAAGCAGGTGTAGACCTCTTTGGTACTATGTGGGAAGATTTGGGGATTGATGGAGTAAAAGCTTTAATGAATGTAAATGGTGAAGCTAGTACAACAGCCGATACTTTAAAAGAAATTGATGAAGTAAAATATGATGATTTAGGAAGTCAATTTACTCAAATAGGTAGAAGTATCAAGACTAATTTAGTTCAACCGATTTCACAAAACGCAACACCTGTATTAAAAGAATTTCTAAAAGAAGCAAGTAACAGTAGCGAGTTAAAAGAATTCGGTCAAGATTTAGTAGATGTTGCAAGTGGCGCTATTGAGTTAGGAGTTAAGGCTTTACCAACAGTAGCAAGTGTATTAAAGACATTAACACCTTTAATCGTTGCTGGTGGTAGTGCTTTATTAGTCTATAACACATATACCAAAACAACCGCATTGCTTACAAAAGGAGCAACAATAGCAACAACAGCTTACAATACTGTTATGGGGTTGTTCAAAGTTGCTACAACAACAGCGACAACAGCCACAGTTGCACAAACAGTTGCACAAACAGGCTTAAATACAGCTATGAAAATGAACCCTGTAGGATTAGTTTTATCATTAGTAACAGCTTTGGGGGTTGGATTATTCGCCTTATCTAAATCAACCGAAGATTATACAGGAGTTCAAAATAAAGAAATTGAAAAAACCAAAGAAAGCATTAAGGAAATAAAAGAAGAAATTAATGCAAGACAAGAGGTTATTGATAAGCAAAAAGAACAAATTAGTTCTAACATGGCTGAAATGGACAATGTAGCTAATTTAAATAATGAGTTGAAGTCATTAGTTGATGAAAACGGAAAGGTTAAAGAGGGATATGAAAATCGTGTTCAATTTATTCTCAATGAGTTATCAAATGCTACAGGTGTAGAAATTTCTTTAATTGATGGGCAAATTAAGAACTATCAAGACTTACAAAAAGAAATTGATAATACTGTATTGAAGAAAAAGGCTGAATTGATTTTAAGCGCACAAGAAGAAGCATATACACAAGCTATTGAAAATCGTACAAAGGCTATTGATAAACAACGTCAATTCCAACAAGAATTAACAAAAAGCGAAAATGAATTAAAGAAAGCTAAAGAAGAATATAACAAGGTTTTAGCTGACCCATACGCAACTCAATTAGATTTAAGTATGGCAAGGTCAAGAATGGAAACAGCCACAACTGAAAAAGCCACAAAAGAAAAGCAATACAACGATCAAAAGACTATTGTTGATGGCTACTATAAAGACATTGCTACTTATGAACAAAACGCTACATTGTTAGCAAGTGACAATGCCGAAGATTGGAAAAAAGTAATCAATAGCGTATCACAAGGTTATAAAGATGGAAAAGATAGTGTAGAACTTACTTTAAGCGAACAAATTCAAAACCAACAATTAGCAGTTCAAGCAAATAAAAAGTTGTTAGATCAAGATGTTAAAAATGGAAAAGACGCAAACGATAGCAAGTACAAAGCACAAGTTGAAGCAGGGCAAAAACGATTAGAAGAATTAGCAAATGAATTAGTTACTCAAACATCAACAATCAATGAAAATTCACCTGATGTTGTTAATGCTTGGAAATCTATGGCCACTGATAGTGAAGTAACATTTAATAATATCATTAGTAAGTTACCACCTGATTTACAATCTACTATTAAAAACATGGTCTATACTGTTGATACTGACGGAGACGGAGTAAAAGACAGCTTTGATACAGTAGCAAAAGATAGTGTTGATAAAGTAGCAAATAAAAAAGGTAACTTTAGTAGCGCTATGAAAGGCAATGTCGATAGTGTTAAAAGCGCTGTTGACAGTAATAAACTTTCGGTAACAGGAGCGGTTGAAACTTTAGCTAATAACTCGGTAAAAAAACTTGATAAAGAAGCCGAAGCGGAAACAGCAGGTAAAAACTTTGTTAGAGGTGCTAAAAAAGGTATTGATAACAAGCAAGAACAAGAAAGCTTGTTAAGTAAAGTTGCTGGATTAGGTTCTAGTATTGTTAAATGGTTCAATAATGCTATTGGTAACCATTCACCATCACATATAGCTAGAAAATCATTGATTTATTTCTTAAAAGGTGCTGAATTAGGTTTAGGTGATGAACAAAATACATTGTTAAATGATGTTAAAAATCTAGGTAGCGAATTAGTTGGTACATTTAATGGAGAACTTGAAAACGCTATGAGTGAAATGAATACAAGTGTAAATGGAAGCATTAATACTTTAACTAATGGTGATGTTCAATCTCTAGGAGGTAGACAAGCTACACAAGTAGTTAATAACTTCTATCAAACTAATAACTCACCAAAAGCATTAAATAGATTAGAAATCTATAGACAAACTAGAAATTTACAAAAAATGTATAGTAAGTAAGGAGGGGTATAATGTTAAAGTGTATTATCGAAAACGCAAAAGGCAATCAATTGGAATTTAATGATGAAACTAAATACCAATTATATGAAGTTGATGGATTATACCCTCCTAATGCTTCTATATCTTCATCTAATAATGTTGGTGATGGTTCAATTATTACAAACGCTAGAGTACCATCAAGAAATATTGTTCTTTATATAGCTATAAATGGAAATGTTGAAGTCAATAGACTTAATCTATATCAATATGCACAGGTAGGAAAATATATGAAAATGTATTTTTCAAACAACAGCAAAAACGTATGGATTGAGGGAAGAGTTGAAACAATAGAAACAAGTATGTTTAGCAATAAACAGGTTTGTCAAATTTCAACTATTTGTCCTGAACCATTCTTTAAAGATTTACAAGAAACAATCAATAGCATTGATACAGTTGACAATAGATTTTATTTTCCTTTCTATACTGTTAAACCTATTCCATTTAGTGTATATGAAACTATTCAAATACTAAACTTAATCAATGATGGGAATATTAAATGTGGTATGGAAATTGACATATACGCAAGGGGTACAATCGTAAATCCTATTGTATATAATCGTGAAACACAAGAGTATATAGGTTTTGGATGTGAAGAAAGACCATTTACAATGCTTAATGGAGATAGAATTATTATTACAACTCAAACCAACAATAAAAAAGTTAAATTGATTAGAAACGCACAAGAAACTAACATTTTCAATTCATTAAAACCTAACAGTACATTTTTACAGCTAGATAGTGGAGATAATACTTTTACTTATTCGGCTGATGATGGAAATGAATTTATTGATATTAAATTTAAACATTATTCACAATATGAGGGTATTTAATTGTGCAAGTTGTATTAGCTAAAAGTAATTTTGAAAGAATAGGTTTAATTGAAAATGCTAGTGTTATATGGAATGATCGTTTTTATGAAAGTGGAGAGTATGAGTTATATATGCCTATTACACAAGAACATTTGGAATTATTATCTCAATCTCTATATGTAATAAGGGATGATAACAAAAATAACATTGGAGTTATACAAGATGTTACCTTAACACATGATAGTGATAATGGAGATAACATAAAAGTAACAGGTAAATTTGCAAGTGGTTATTATCTATCAAAAAGAGTTGTAAACAGTCAAACAATCATTTACAACACGATACCTAATATCATAAGAGGGCTTGTTGACCAAAACTTAATAAATCCAAGTGAAAAAAGTAGGAAAATTGATAAAATAGTATTAGGTACAAGACCTGATACATTCACAACTAATGTAAGTATGCAAGTTACAGGAGATAACGTATATGATAAGGTTGTTGAAATTTGTAAAGCGTATGAAATAGGCTTAAAAATGCCACTCAAAAACAATAAATTATATTTAGATTTATACCAAGGCACAAATAGATCATACGCTCAATATGATAATCCCTTTGTAGTATTTAGTGATGATTATGATAATCTTGATAACGTTGAATATACAAAAACAACAAGTGAGGTTATTAATTTTGCTTATGTTGCTGGTGAGGGAGAGGGAAGTGCAAGAAAGATTGTAACAGCCTTTAATGGTAATGAGCCAACAGGAGAAGAAAGAAATGAAATTTGGGTAGACCAAAGAAATATGAGTTCAAATGATGGTGAAATTACTAATGAAGAACTAACCGAACAAATGAGATTGCAAGGGTTAGAAGAACTTAAAACATTTACTGAAAATTTTAGTGGTGATTTGTTAGATACATTAGGCTATGAATATAATAAAGATTTCTTTTTAGGCGATATAGTAACTGTACAAATGAAAAGATGGCAAGGGTTATATGCAAATGTAAGAATTATTGAAGTAACTGAAAGTGAAGATGAAAACGGAAAAGTATTTAGTTTCACGTTTGAAATTTAGGAGGTGCAAAAAATGGCTATAGAATTAGCAAGTGGATTTTTTAATGCAATAATGCAAGATGGAGTACCTGATAGAACTTATAATTGTGATGATTTAAACGAGTTTCTAAAAGGTTTGGTAAGTGAAAATGGTATTTATGCGGAGGTTTCAAGCGCTTGTCAAGTAGTAGCAAGTAGTGGAATGAATGTTGTTGTAAAAACAGGTAAAGGGCAAATAGGCTTTAATTGGTTTGAAATTGAAAGTGATACAACATTAGAAATTGCAAATAGTGATGTTGTTTTAAATCGTATTGATAGGGTTGTTATTCAAAGAAGTTTAACTAATAGAAATACAGTTATATACGTTAAACAAGGTACGTTAGCTTCAAACCCTACACCACCAGCATTAACAAGAAATGAAAGTGTATATGAGATTGCTTTAGCTGATATTCTAGTGTCTAAAAATATTAGTGCAATCACAACAGCTTTAATTACTGACCAACGATCAAACAATAATGTTTGTGGCTGGATTGTAGGATTGATTGAACAATTTGATACAACTACATTATTTAATCAATATGAAGAGGCACAAGACAATTTTATAAACAATCAAACACAAAACTTTAACAATTGGTTTAATGACATTAAAGAAGAAGTAAAAGCAACAAGTTTATATAGAGAATATCGTTCATTATATGCAACAGTAAATGCAAATGAACAAGATATTTCAATTCCATCTAATATATTATTTGATAACAACGGACTAGATGTATTAGAAATTATTATTAATGGTTTAGTAGCGAATGACAATCAATATAGTATTAGTGATGATGGAACTAGTATTCATTTAACTAGTCCTTTAAGCGTTATTGGTACTAAAGTTGAGTTTGTAAATAAAAAGTCGGTTGAGGGTACAGTAGCTGAAAGTACAGTATTAAGAGTTGAAGCATTAGAAAAGAAAGTCAATGATAATTACAATTGTTGTTATGACGCAACAGGAGAAAACGATAATGTCAAACTTTCTAATATGGTTAAAGATTTCTTAAATGGTGTTGGAAACTATGCAGGTGTTCAAGATACATCTTGCCTTTATATTAAAGTTTGTGATGTGATAGGAATTACAAGTACGATTGATGGGAATGTATTTGATTTCAATAGTACAGCGACAACAAATAGAAGAGTTATAGTTGATTTTGCAAGTGCTACAATTCCTTTGATTAATTTAAGTGGAAATATAGCTATTATGAGTTGTACCGATCACATTTCAATTAAACACGCTAATATTAAAGCAACTAAAAGAAGTGGGCAAACAATGTATGGTTTCTATGGAGGTCATTATGACGATTGCCACATTAATATTGATTGTGCTAGTTCAACAGGTACTTGCTATGGTGCTTGGTCTTGTAAAGATGTTTCAAATAGTGAAATTAATTTAACAAACGTTTCAAATATAGCGTATGGAATTTATGAATGTGATAAATCATTATTTAACAATATCTCTATGAGTTCAGGAACATCAATAAGATTAAGAGGTAAAAAGTTAATGATGGGTAACTTTGTAAATAAATCTATTGATGTTGAATCAAGCGTTACAAATATAGGAACTATTACAGTTTAGAAAGGAGGTATGTCTATGAAAGAACTAAAAGCCTTGCTAAAGGTTAAAAGTATCATGACACTAACAGTCATGGCGGTATTCGTATATATGGCAGTAACAGGGCAATTATCAAATGAATTAACATCAAGTGTAATTACCGCAGTTATTACATATTACTTTACTAAAAAAGATGTGGAGGGATAGACAATGGACGGAAATACAACAATTAGTGTAGCGTTATTGATTTCAGTTGCAAGTATTGTATTTACCGCATTGAATTATCGTAGAAACGCAAAGAAAGATGATGAAGAACATCAAAGAGAAAAAGAGAAGCAAGTAGAAAATAGATTAAAGATGAATATGAAATTAGATCAATTATGCAATACAACAAATGAAATAAGAAGCGATACAAAAGCAACATTTAAACAAATGAGGAATTTAGAGAAACGTGTTGGACTTGTAGAGCAATCGACAAAAACATTGCATGAAAGATTAGATGATCACATTAAGCAAACAAGGGGCATTGATGAATAATCAATGTCTTTTTTTATTTGTAAAAAAAACTGAAAAAATTTACTGTAAAATATTGACATTTATATGTAATACATATATAATAAAGGTGTAATAAGAAAGGGAGTTCAAAGGAACTCATAAGGATAAGAAAATGAAAGTTAATTACAAAGGAATGGATAAAGAATTAAATAGTAGATATGTTGAAATCTATTATAAAGATGAAGAATTTGAAAAAGTTGAAAAACTTATCGACCTTATGACAGTTAAAGGGTGGGATATTAATAATGGTGTTATGGGTTTTGCAACTTGTGAAATCGAAGATAAAGAAGAATATAACTATTTCATGAAAGATTGGAAAGAAGTTAAAAAAGATGTTGCATTATGAATAACAAAATAGTGAAGCGATAACACTTATAACACTAATTTAATAGAAAGAGGTACATAAATATGAAAAAATATTTTGAAAATGGTGAACAAGTAAAATTAGTAAATAATCATGGTGAAGATTTTGATGTAAAAATTTTAAATCGTGTATGTGATTATTACGGTGATGGAAAAATGTATTATGTTGTTGAGCCTATTGGATTTCAAGGATTTACAAGAGAAGTACCATGTGAACAATGCTATAAATAATGGCTATACATTAATTATATAGCTTCAAATAGTAAATTTAGATAGGAGATAAGAAAGATGATCAAACATTATTATGTTGAAAATGGAAACAAGGTTTATTTTACAAAGGAACAAGAAGAAAAATTAACATATGGTAGATTAAGCAAAGAATTAATAGGGAAAGTTGGTGCAATAATCCCTTTTGATGTTACTTGCAAAGTAAAAAAAGGTGAAAAGTTTGAAGATATTGAAGTAACTAATACTAATATGTATCTTCAAAGAGATATATTAGGTGATTATCAAAATTGCTATGTTTATGTAGATAAACAAGGTAATTATTATATTGAAGAAAATGATAGTACAATTACATATTATTTTGAATACAAGGAAGAATTTATACCTTTAATTCCACTAGCTGGTAAAGATTTAGAAATCATAAATAGAAGATACAACGTAAATTTAGGAGGGAAATAAAATGATCAAATTTATGGAAGTCAATGTAAACCCTAAAAAAAGAAAAACAGGGGATTGCTCAACAAGAGCATTAGTAGGAACTTTAGGTATTAGTTATGATGAAGCTTTAAAACTTCAATTTGAAGAAAGTTTAAAGTGCTACTATGATCCAACATCAAAGCAAGTTATGGAAAGGGTATTAAAAAAATTTGGTTATGTAAAGAAAAAACAACCTAGAAAAGCTGATAACACAAAATATAAAGTTGGTGAAATGGATAAGATTTTAACACCTAAACAAATGGAACAAGGTGTATTAATTACAATAGCCAATCATCACACTTGTATATTAAGAGGTGTTGTATGTGATTTATGGGATTGTAGATATAAGAGTGTTGGAAATTATTATGTGAAAGTAGGAGGTGATAAATAATGTTGGGTGAAATATTAAGCGCTCTATTTTGGACAATGGTGAAAGGAACTATTTTAGTAGTTTGTGTAGTTGGTGGTATGAAATATGCGAATGATCACGCTGACGATTAAGTGAAATTGTGTGAAAAGTCACGATATTATTCAAATTAAATTTTATATAAGTATTATAGGAATTGAAAGGAGAAATAAAAATGAGTAAAAAAATAGTTAATAAATTATTAGAGAATGGAATGATCGTTGTATTTGATGTGGACGGAGTTTTAGCACCATATGAATGGGGTGAAAATAGCCATTCATTATCTACTGTAGATTGGAATTTGGGATTTCTAAATGGCGAAGATTTGTACGCTAATATAAAGCCGATTAAAAAATTACAAAAGTTTATCAATAAAAAAGATAAAAATGAAGTCTATGTTTGTTCATGTGGTGAATGGTTTGAGATATTTCCAAAAACTGATTTTTGTGCAAATAATTATAGCATACAAAAAGAAAACATCGCTATTGTAAAAAATGTTAATGACAAATTGACATATCTAGATAAATTATGTGAACTTACGAAGTATCCACAAGAAAAAATAGCAATAGTCGAAGATACAGTAAGTACATTAGATTATATTGCTAGAAATAGTGATTATATGACAGTTCATGTATCTTCATTCTTTGATTTAAAAGGTGAATAATATGAGAGAACATTTTGAGTTATTTGATAAAAGTGGATATTGTCCTTATTGTGCAAGTAAATTAGAACCTGAAACATATGATTACTATGATGATGGAAATATGCACCACGAGGGCTGGTATAAAGGGTATACAGGCAAATATTACTGTCCTTATTGCGATACAAAGTACAAAGAACAATTAGAAAAAGAAAAAGAACAATTAGAAAAAGAAAAAAAACAAAAAGCACAAAAACAATATGAAGAAAAAGTTTCTAAATATGATAATGAATATAAATATTATTTAGAAATAAGAGAACTAGATAATCTTTATACTTTAAAATTGACAATGAAAGAAGTAGAAGCATTAAGACATTTAATAAATCAAAATGATAGATTTAAAGAATTAGATTTACATCACGCATTTAAAGAATTAAATCATATATATTTGAATTGTGATTATGAGAATAAGGTAACTCCTGCACAACGTAAATGTATTGATTTAATTGAGAAAAATACAAAACATAAATTTTACGGAAAGACATTATCAAGCGCTAGATTATTTATTTCAAAGTATATTGAAGAAAGTAAAAGAGGTTGAAGAAATGATAAGTAATATCATAGCTTTCTTTATTGGAAATCCTCCATTAATGAAAGCAATATTTATCATAACACCATTTATTGTTATGTGGTTGGGATTTAGAAAGATAAAGAGGGTTTTAAAAGATGAATGAATTTGATGAAATTATGAAAACTGTAAATGAAAGTTTTCAAATAGTAGAAAAAGAAAAGGAAGAGAAGCCTATTCAAATTAAAAGAAAGAGGACTTTGGAGGATAGCACCATGTATAAGTATTATGAAGCAAAAAAGAATTTATTAGTACCCATGAAGCTTAAAAATGGAATGTATAGGCTCGTAAAAATACCTAAAGGTAAAAGGTATCGTTACTATGATGAAATCAACAGGAGGGGCAAAATAACGCTATGTAAAGAGGTGTTTAATAAAGAGTGGTTACGTGATGTTATTACAATGCCTAGAGAAGATTTTAAAAAGTATTTTAAAGAGGTGAAAAAATGAAGCATGGTAAGAGATTAAATTTTGAAATGAAAAAGCTGTTAGTTGAAAATGGATTAAACCCAAAAGAATGGCTTTATGTTAAAAATCTAAATGATAAATTGGTATTGATCAATACAAAGAACAACACCATTAAGGAGTTAGAAAAATGAGACCTTATACCAATGAAGAATGTTATCAAGCTTTGTTAGATGATTACATTGAATTAGAAAATAAGTATGAGGATTTAAAAGAAGAAATTAAAGGCAAAGAAGAAATCATAGAGTTTTTAAGAAATGAAAATGATGAACTCTATCAAAAAACAAAGAAACTAGAAATTGCTTTAAAAAGGAGTGAAAAAGAATGAAAGATAAAATTATATTATGTGTTGTGTGTGTTATAAGCGTTGTAGCGTTAAGCATAACATACAATAGTAAACAAACTTTACAAAAAGAAAACATGAAGTTAAAAGAAGAAATAGAAACTATAGAAGATGAAAAGCTACAGGTAGAAGAAGATTATAGAAAATTGGTAGATGGCTACAATGATTTAAATGAAGCATATAGCAAATTAAAAGTTGAATATGACAACCTACCAAAATGAAGAGCAATAGGTATTTACAAAATAACTAATTATTGTGGGTGCTATGAATGTAATGGTCAATGGGTAGGTAGTCCAACAAAACTAGGTACTAATTATGTTGAGGGTAGAACTGTTGGAGTAGATACCGACTATATACCTTTAGGAAGTAAAATTATGATAGATGGTCATGTTTACGTTGCGGAAGATACAGGCTCATTTAGTGGTCAAGTAATTGATGTATATGTAGATGATCATTCTAAATTTGATATGAAATATAAAGAAGTTTATATATTGGAGGATAAATAAAATGAAAATAGAAGAACTATTAAAAGCACTTGAAACGCAAAAAAAGTGCTAGAAGAAGTGAAAGTTCATATTGATAATATTGAACAAGAAATTAAAAAATTAAATGAAAATAGCTTTGAGTCAACACCTAAAGATTGGAAGCCTAAAGATGGAGAAAAATATTGGATAGCGCATTACACCTCAAACCCAACAATTTTCATTTGTGATGAAAGAATGATAACTAAAAATATTATTAAATACAACCGCATCTTCAAAACACAAGAAGAATGTCAATTATATTGTGATATTCAAAGAGCATTTAAGGATGCTTCTAGAGAGTTTAAATATAATAGCAATAATTATTATATTTGGTATGACCACTTGAATAAAAAAATAAAATATGATTGTCTTTTTAGTGTTCAACATAAAGATATTTATTTTGATAGCAAAAAAACAATTGAAAATCTTATCAATAAATTCGGTGAAGAAAATGTCAAACGTTATTATTTGGAGGTGTATTGAATGTTTATGATTAAATCGTTGTGTTTATCACTTACAACATAAATATACGTAAGAGTACGTACCTTTTAATTATCATTGAAAAAACCCATCAAAAAAACCCTTTAATATCAAGGGTTTCTTTTTTTGCTTATTTATTCAATTTCATCAATTAGTATCTTTAAATGAGGTGTAAGCGTGAATTTGTCTATAGCTTCCTTGTTCCATCTTCCACCCTCATTTTTTTCATATTCAACCTTTACGAAAATATCCTTTAATAAATTGTTCTTTTCCTGTATACTTAATTTGTCATATTGTTTCAAGCAGTCCGCTAAAATAGGGATTGCTTTTTTATATCTAATAATTTTATCTTGGTTAGTGTCTTTTAAAATTTCTTCCTTTGTTTTTTCTATCTCCTTTAATTCACTTTCTATATCATTTTTATCCTCAACATATTCATCATAAGTAAATTCTTCACGATTGTATGATCTTCTTAAATTCTTCAACTCTTTCTTTAAATCCTCAATTTGCTTTTCAATCTTATTTAAGGTTTTAGCGTTGCTTTTAGCTTCTTTGATTATTTCTTGCTCATAGTTATCTACATAGTATCTAAAATCATTTAGTTGTATTTCTAATGCCTGTAATAATCTTTTTTCTACAAGTTGCAACTCACTAGAAACATTGTCACAAAACGGAGTTAAACATATCAAGCTATCATTTTGTTTAACTTTCTTGTTATAAGTGGTTATAATCTTATCCCATTTGCTGTCTTTGATTTCAAGCACTTCTTTTAATTGATACCAATGATTAGCAAGGTTTTTCCCATCATAGAATTTATCAATGTTAGTAGGAAACCACCCTTTAACTGTATCTCTTGATATATTCATTTTTTTAGCTATTTGAGATAAAGAAAGATTAGATTTCTCTTTTGAACTTCTCATAAAGTCTAATAGTTCTTGTTTATCATACTTATATTTTCTAAAACCATTTTTTAAATGCTTTTCGTTGTATGGTCTCCTTATCATATGCCTACCGCATTTCTTACAAAAGACAACACCAGCTAAAGGGTTAGAAGCGTTTTTATTACCACCTAATTTAGATGATGGGTGAGATTTTAATATTTCTTGTACGCTTTTAAATTCTTCTTCACTTATTAAGGCTTTATGCTTTCCTTTGTAAACATAATATTTATCATTTAGCTTTCTTTTTTTGACAACCTCACCATTAATAATCTCTTCAACTGTTTTAAACTTTTCCCATGTGTTATAGCCACAATAAACCTCGGATGTAACTATATTTCTAACCATAGCAGGTGTCCAATATTCATTCTTTCTAGCCTTGTATTTGTACTTGTTTAAATGATTTGCTAGATTGCTAGTGCCTACACCCTCTAATAGCATTTCAAACATTAAAATAACTGTTTGTGACTCTTCCTCATGAGGTTCTAATATAAAGCGATCTTGTTCATCATGTAATTGCTTTCTTTTATATCCAAAAGGTGCTGAACTCCCTATGTAATAACCGTCTCTAACCGATTTATGCCTACCTCTATTCATAACATCTTTAGCATAGTTACGATATTCAGCGGATTGTATCATACGCATTTCAAGATACTTTTTATCCATAGGATTTTTTAGGTCATAAGTTTGGTCAAGGGTTGCTATTAGAGTGTTAGTAACATCAAATATTTTTAAAACATCACCAGCACCATACATACCACTTCTACTTAAACGTTCAGGGTCAACACACCAAACACGTTTTATATTTCCATTTTCTAATCTTCTTAAAAGTCGTAAAAAGTCAGGTCTATCTTTTATATTTTCTCCACCTGATACAATTTCCCTATATATATTTTCTTCTTTAACAGGCTTTCCTGTAGTTTTTATACATAACTCTTGTAATTGTTCCTCATGCCTTTTTAATGTGATCTCTATTGGTTCTTTTATGTTGTCACTTCTTGATTTTCTTAATAGCATTAAATCTATTTCTTCAAATATTGGAATTTTGTTCATTAATTAACACCTTTTTCTTATTGTCATAAAGTTTTCAAATAGTTAATATTTAAATATAAAGTATTCATACATAAATCAATCATACATAACATAGAATTTTTTGAGGTGATCAAATGCAAATAGGAAATACTACAATCAATTTTATAAACCCACCAGCACAAACAAAAGACAACCTAAAAAATCTATATGATACTTGCAATAGAATATTCAAAGATGAAGCGTTATTTTATTCAAAAGATGAAATAAAAAAATTAAAGAAAAATAAAAAGAATATTTGGTTATGAGAAGCGCAATGCTTCTTATTTTTTTGATTGTTCTTTAGCTTCAAGGTACAATCTCATAAGGCTTTCATAAAGTTCTTGTTTTTCTTCAAGTGGTATGACCTCATTTGTAAATATCGTTCTTGCACGTTCCAATAAATCAACTGTTTCTATTTCATCAGTTACAAATCCTAAAGTTTCTAGTGATACATTGAAATAATCAGCAAGTGTTTTAATTTGATGTATATTTAAGTTTCTTCTTCCTGTTTCTAAATTAGAAACTTGTCCTCTAGATAACCCACCCAATACAGTTCCCAATTCATCTTGTGTCATAGATCGTGACTTTCTTAAATGTTTTATCTTTGCTCCTATTTCCTTTGTGTCAATACTCTTTTGTATCTTCAATATTAAAAACTCCTTTCTAGTAATAATTCTAATATATCATAGTGTATTCTAATAGTAAACTTTTCATACCAAAAATGTATTTTCATTATTGCCAAAAAATAAAAATTATTGTAAAATAACATTGTCAAGGGAGCGACAGTTATAATGACATTGCTTCAAATAGTAGAAAGGAGATTGAATAAAGACGATTTATAGAAAATTTATGCAATTTAATGGAACGTATGTTCTTATAATTAAAAAAGTTATATCATGATGATATTACATAAATAAAGAGGGCGATTATATGAATAAATTGATTGATGAATTAGAAAAACTTATTTTTGAGGAAAATATCAAATTTCAAAAACATCACATAGAAAGCCTTAAACAAAAGATTGTTGAGATCGAACAACAAGCAAATTTTTATGATGATGATATAAGCGAAATTGATTATAAGGAGGTAAAAGGCATGATTTAATCATGCTTTATACAAAACGCTTCAAATAGTAAAGAAAGGAGGTTTATTGAATAGTGAGAAGAAAAAAGTTAAAGATGTGGAGAGTATCACAAGACCTTACACAAAAAGAAGTGGCTAAAGCATTAGATACAGCACCTAGTCATTATTCACTCATTGAGCAAGGGATAAATAACCCATCATATGAGTTATTAGTTAAGTTTGAAGATGTTTTCAAAACTGAAAACACATTAAGATTGTTTGAAAAAGAGAAAGGATAAAGGAAATTATGTCACATTTTACAGTAGGAGTTATTTGTAAGGAGTTAAATGATTATGAAAAATTATTAGCACCATATCAAGAAAATAATATGGGAGATTGTCCAAAAGAATATTTGAAATTTACAAGCACTTCAAAAGAAGAAAAAAAGCGCTATGAAAATGATACAACCGAACGATTTGTAACTGATGATGGAAAGTATCTTTATACATGGGATAGTTGTTTTAAAGTAAGAATAGATGAAGAGGAATATGAGAAATTAAAAAATCTCAAAGGAACAAAAGTATCTTCTTATGGTTGGGGAAGCAAAAGGAAGTTTTACAAACTTGATCATTCACTTTTAAAAGGAGAAGTAAAAGAAGTTCCTTATAAAGAATTATGTCCAACTTTTGGTTGTTTTATGGAAGAGTATGGAGATGGTGAATTTGACAAAGAAATGAATGATTACGGTTATTGGGAAAACCCTAACGCTAAATGGGATTGGTATGTTATAGGCGGTAGATGGAGCAATAACGTTTTATTAAAAAATGATGGTAGATGTGATTTTGCAAAATTAAAAGATATAAATTTTGGAGTTGATAATAAACGATATGTAAAAAATATAAGATTTTGGGAAATCGTTGTAGAAGATCAACCTTTAAAAGATGGAGAAGAAAGACCATTTAATCTTTATAAAAAAGAATATTATTTAGAAAGATACAAAGATAAAGAGGATTATGCAACAAGAAATAGTAAACATAGGACATTCGCATTAATTACACCTGATGGTAAATGGTATGAAAAAGGACAAATGGGTTGGTTCGGTTTTGAAGACACAACAAATGAAACAATAAAAAACTATGATAAAAATTTTGAGAATATTGTGAATAAAGAAGAATACCAAGATTATTATTTTGTATTAGTAGATTGTCATATTTAAGAAAGGAACAAAGAAAGATGAAGATTACAAATATTTATAACCTACCTCAACCATTGGTAGACGCTGTTACAAAGGAATATCAATACAAACCAAAACAATATAGCGTAACAGCATTATTAAAAGGAAGTTGCCAAGCTGTTTTAGAAAGAAGATATGGGCATTTAGTAGAGCAAGATGTAAGCGAGATGATTTGGGCGCTATTTGGTTCAGCAGTACACAGTATTTTAGAAAATGCACAAGAAACTGATAGCCAATTAAAAGAAAACTATCTTGTTATTGATGTAAACGGATATAAATTAAGTGGAATTTTTGATTTATATGATGAAAAGACAAAAACAGTAACGGACTATAAAACCGCTACAGCATGGAAAGTTATTTTTGATGATTGGGACGATTACCGACAACAAACATTAATGTATGCTTATATGTTAAGAAAGATTGGTTTTGAATGTGACAAAGGAGAAATCGTGGCTATTTTAAAAGACCATTCAAAAACAAAGGCTAAAACTGATAAAAACTATCCTAAACTACCTGTATATAAAAAACAATTTACATTTACTGATAAAGACTTTGAAGAAATTGAAAAATTCATCTTATCAAAATTCATTGATATTAGCGTTGCCGAAGATACGGACACTGATAAATTAGAGCCTTGTTCACCTAAAGAAAGATGGCATAAAGATGATACATGGAAAGTTAAAAAAGAGGGTAGAAAAACAGCTTTAAAAGTATGCAAAACCGAAGAAGAGGCAAAAAAATATATTCAATATAAAGAGTTAGATAAAAAACATTATATTGAATATTTTGAGGGTGAAGATACACGTTGTTTACAGTATTGTAGCGTTGCTCAATTTTGCCCATTTTATCAAAGAAAATATGGTGAAAAAGATGAATAAAGAAATATGGAAAGATATAAAAGGTTATGAGGGATATTATAAAATATCAAATTATGGAAGAGTAGCAAGTTTAAAAGAGTGGCGAGGAAATCAATTTATAAATAAATTCATTGATGTTTTTAAAATAATACCCATTCGTACCAATAAAGATGGCTATCCTGTTGTAACGTTATCAAAAAATAAAATTGCTAAAGAATATCGTATTCATAGATTGGTTGCTAACGCATTTATTGAAAACAAGTTTAATAAACCACAAGTTAATCATATAGATGGAAACAAAGAAAATAATCATGTTAATAATTTGGAATGGTGTACTTGTAAAGAAAATATTATACACGCTTTTGAACATGGACTTATTACAAAAAAATCAAAGAAAAAAAATAAGCATTTAGATCAAGTAAGACCTTTAAGTATAGAAGCAATGAAAAAGAAAGTTGTTATGTTATCAAAAGATAGCTTAAAAGTCTTAAAAACATTTAATTCAATAGTTGAAGCAAATGAATATCTAAATGTAGATAGAAAAAGTTCAAATATAACAAGTTGTTGTAGAGGAAACAAAAAAAGCGCTTATGGTTATAAATGGAGATATTTAGACAATGAAGAAAAGGAAAATGTACGCTCTTTATAACCACAATGATGAATTAATATTTGTTGGTACGTGTAAAGAGTGTGCTGAATTTCTAGGTCATAGCGTAAATACCTTTAGATCAATGGCAAGTAAGCACAATAGAGGATTAGTCAAAAAAGGAAGAGAGTTTAAGATTTATACATTAGAAGAGGAGAAAGAAGAAAATGAATAAAACATTAGAAAGTATTTTTATTAAACAATACGAAGATTTACAAGAACAACTAACATTAGCAAATAAAAGAATTGAAGAATTAACAAATAAGAAAGAAGAAGATTTACAACAAAATAATGAAGCACCTGTAGTATTTAAAACATTTTCAAAAGAATGTTGCTATTTGGATGTTTGTCGTGATTATGAAATTAGTGGTTCATCAATTTTCAAAGAATTAGTAGCTAATGATGTTAAAGAGATTATTGATAATGAAGTAGCATTAAAAAACTATGCAAATATGATTTGTGATTATTTTTCATATGATAGACATGAATTTGTAAAAATTCACACAAAAGCGTTTCCTTATTCGTCTAAAATTCAAGACATCATTATTTTATTGGAAATTTATTATTACTATAATGAACCAAGCGCAAATTGTTATATCATGGGGGATAAAGATAATCTAACTAAATCAAGATATTTTGATATTAAAGAAAAAGATAGATTGTACAAATATGGATTAGAAAAATTCAAGGAAGAATTAGAAAAAGTTTATAAAAAGAAATTACAACAAGAGCAAGAAGAAAGAAAAACAGTGGAGGAACAATAAAATGACAGCACCAAATGTTAGTAATGAAATGAATAAAGAAATAAATGATAGTTTTCAAAGTGAAGATATTTATACAAAACTATCTCATATCCAAAATGAATTGAAAGCGCCAAAAAATCAATTTAATAAATTTGGGAATTATAAATATAGAAGTTGTGAGGACATTTTAGAAGCCTTAAAACCTCTATGTGCAAAATATAAAGCAACATTAATTATCTATGATGAAATCGTTATGATTGGTGATAGATACTATGTAAAAGCTATGGCTAAATTATACGATCAAGAAACAACCGATTATATCGAAGCTTATGCTTTTGCAAGAGAATGTATTGATAAGAAAGGTATGGACCAAGCGCAGGTAACAGGAGCGACAAGTTCATACGCTCGTAAATATGCTTTAAATGGATTATTTAATATTGATGATACAAAAGACTTTGATACAAATGAAGTACATCAACAAAGCAACCAAAAACAAGGGAATACACAACCAAAGCAACAATCACAACAACAAGGATTTGAACAAGCTAATTTGATGGCTAACATTGATAATTGCTTGAAAAAATTAAAAGAATTAGGTGTTGATATTAATAGTAAAGGCTCAATTGATTTTATTAATAAATACAACAATAATTTACATGACATTAATATCATGACGGATAGCGAAAAATACAATTATCTAAAAGTATTAAATGAAATGATTAAGTTAAAGGAGAAACAAAATGTCAATAAATAAAGTAGTAATGGTGGGGAATATGACAAGAGACCCTGAATTAAGAAGAACAGCAAACGGAAACCCTGTAGCTTCTTTCACTCTTGCATTAAATAGAATTCAACAATCAAGTGACGGACAACAAGTCGATTATATTTCATGTGTTGTATGGGGTAAGATTGCTGAAAGTACAGCGCAATATTGCTCTAAAGGTTCAAAAGTTGGAGTTGTAGGACATTTACAAAGTAGATCATACGATAACGCACAAGGTCAAAGAGTGTATGTTACGGAAGTTGTATGTGAACAAGTTGATTTTATCAATACAAGAAACCAAGAAAATAACGCTCAACCTCAACAAGTAGAAAATAACCCTTTTGATCAATCTTTCAATATTATGGATGAAGATTTACCATTTTAAATAAAATGCTTCAAATAGTAAATGTTAATAGAGGTTTGCAAACATTGTAAATCTCTATTAATTTCAAAGGAGGAACATATGAGGAAATTAAAATTATGGATAGTACACCATCCATATTTAACAAGGTTTATCATAAATGAATTGATTTGTGTAATTATATTTGCACTTTGCGTTGGGATATATCATTTTTGCATTAATTCATTCACTTTAAAAGAGATTGTTATTCTTTTTCTAGGTTATCACGTTTTACTTTATATATTGGGTAATAATTAAATGATTAAAATTCTAGCTGATTATACAAGAAAATTAATTAATGAAAAAGGTGATCTAGAAATAACTTTCACTATTAAAGATTATGCAAGTAAAAAAAAGATTGATGAACTAAACAAAGATACGTACCAATTAGAAATAACAAAGCCTAGAAGTAAAAGAAGTCTCAACCAAAATAGGCTCTTTTGGAAAATGGTTGGACTTATTTCTAATAAATTAAATCAAGATGAAATGGAAATATACATTTTATTATTAGAAGATACAAACGCAAAATATGAGTACATCATGGGAATAGAAGCTATTGAAGATGAATTAAAAAGGACATTTAGAGCGGTTAAAGTTGTAAGACCTGAATATCACAATGGAAAGAAATTTATCATTTATAAAGTGTTCTATGGTTCGTCTAAATTTGACACTAAAGAAATGACAATGTTAATTGATAAAGCTATGACATGGTGTCATGAGTTGGATATACCTATTGATGATGAATATTAGAGGTAAAAGGAAATGGAAATAAGATTACAAGAAAATATTGATTTCACGTGTAAAGGTAAGTGTTCAAAGTGTGGAGCGTGTTGTTCAAATTTATTACCTTTAACAAATGCTAAAATTAGACATTTAAGAGAAATCGTTAAGAAAAGAAAATTAAAGCCACATTATCATATATTGTATAACGCTAAATATGATATGACTTGCCCATTTTTAAACGATCAAAACAAATGCTCTATTTATGAAGATAGACCATATATATGCAAAATTTTTAAATGTGATAAGAAAGTAATGAATGAGGAAGAAGCAAGAAGAATATTAAATGCAAATCTAATTAATTTAAGAGAGGTTATTTTTAAATGAGTAAATCGTTATTACAAAATGAAAAGAAATGCTATATAACAGGTGCAATTAATAATTTACATCAACATCATATATATATGGGTGCTAATAGAAAGAACGCTGATAAATGGGGTTGTTGGGTATGGTTAAGAGCCGATTGGCACAATATGAGCAATTATGGAGTTCACTTTAATAGAGAATTAGATTTAAGGTTAAAAAAGGAATGTCAAAGAAAGTTTGAAGAATTATATGGTCATGAAAAATTTATAGAAGTATTTCATAAGTCATGGTTATAAAACGCTCATATTTTCGATTTTAAGGGGTTTTTATATAAAGATGGTTAATTTATCGAAAAGCAAATAAAAACCTCTTACAATAAAAATCTATATAGAAAGAAATGATATTATGTATTATCCAAGTGGTAAACCCTATAAGAAACAATCAAAATATAAGAACAAGAAAATTATATACAATGGTATTAAATTTGACTCAAAGCGAGAATGTAAAAGGTATAAAGAGTTATTGTTATTGCTAAAAGCAAATGAAATTAAAGATTTACAGCTACAAAAAAGGTTTGTCTTACAAGACAGCTTTAAATTTCAAGGTAAAACAATTAGATCAATCACTTATATAGCTGATTTTGTCTATTATGATAAAAACGGAAATATGATTGTTGAAGATACTAAAGGGGTTAAAACCGAAGTGTATAAAATTAAAAAGAAGATGTTTCAAAAAAAATACGGAATAGATATTATAGAAATCTAAAGTATTCAAATGGTAAACAAATAATACAATAGTTATTGAGATTGAATAATTATTGTATTATAATTTTAATGTAAAATACTAGAAAATACTACCTAGTAAGAAAGGAGCGCAAAATGGCAAGAGAAGATTATTCAACCATCATGATTAAAAATGAAACAAAAAGAATGATGGACGATTTCAAAAAAGAAAGTGGTAAATCATTATGGTTTATCATGCACGAAGCAATAAAAGAATATGTTTCAAAGTATTCTAAAGTAAAGGAGAAATAGAATGAGTAGTAAGAGGTATTATTGGATAAAGTTAAAAACCAATTTCTTCAATCAAGATGAAATTGATTTTCTACTATCTCAAAAAAATGGTTGTGAGTACGTTGTTTTGTATCAAATGCTATGCCTTAATACAGCAAATACAAATGGAAAGCTAGAAAATAGAATAGGTGAAATGATTGTACCCTATGATGTAGATAAGATCGTAAGAGATACTAAATATTTTGATTATGATACTGTTGTTGTTGCTTTGGAATTGTATAAGAAATTAGGGTTAATTTATCTTAATGAAAATGACCGTTTGATGATTGCTAATTATGATGAAATGGTAGGAAGTGAAACATCAAGCGCTAAACGTGTTAGGGAATGGAGAGCGAAGCAAGAAACACAAAAAGCGTTACAATGTAACAATGATGTAACTCACAATGTAATACAAGAGAATAGAGATAAGAGTTTAGATATTAGAGATAAAGATATTAAAGATATAGATAAAGAAAATAATACACCCACACCCTCTAAATCTAAAAAAACTAAACCTCAAAAGCATAAACATGGAGAGTTTCAACACGTATTATTAACTGATGATGAATTTGAGCGTTTAAAGAAAGATTTTGATTTCTATGAAGAACTAATTAAAAAGCTAGATGAATACATAGAAACCAGCGGTAAACGATATAAAAATCACAATTTAGTATTAAGAGGTTGGGTTTTAAATTGGTACAATGAGCAAGGCTATAAAACATCAAGAAAAGAAGTAGAACCTGATTGGTTGAATGAAAAACCTAAACCAAAAGAGGAAACATTAGAAGATAAAACAAGTAAGCTTTTAAAAATGTATGAAGTACAATTAAAATGTAATCAATTAAATCAAGCGCAAGAAACAGCAAAACAGTATAAAGCATTAACAGGTAAAGACATTGAAGAAGCAAAAAAAGAATTAGATGAAGCATTTAACGTATTATCAAAATATGATTAATGCTTCAAATAGTAAATTTATGAGAAAGGACGAATTAAAAAGGGGATATAACATGAAAGATTATGAACAACAAAACTTAATATTAAAGTTTGATAATCAACTAACTAAAGTATGTGATTTAAAACGAAGCAAAACACCTATGACCTCAAAAATAAAAAAAGATGAATTTATAGAAGAAGCAAATAAAAACTTTGATTATGATTTTGACGGTGTTAATAAATTTTATCCATTTGAATTGCCAACGATATTAAAAGAATTAGATTTTAATATTCTTTGTATTGTTGGGGCAAGTGGGAGAGGTAAAAGCGTATTTTCAAGATATTTTGGAGAAGAAACTAAAATTGAATGGGATAACTCAAAAGCAATAATTAGTAATTTTGATAATGTAGATGAAGCTATTGAAAGATTAAATAGTGTTGGTTTAAATTCAATTCCAACTTGGTGCAAACCTAGAAATGTATTAAGTATTGGGGAGGGATTTAGAGCTGATTTAGCACGATCAATAAAAGATAATTGTGTTATTGATGAATTTACAAGTACAGTTGATAGAAATGTAGCTTTAAGTTGTAGTAATTCAATTCAAAGATATATAAGAAAAAAGGGATATAAAAGATGTGTATTTGTAAGTTGCCACAAAGATTTTATTGATGTATTGTGTCCAGACTATGTTATAGATTTAGATGATGAATGTTTATATGATACAAGGAGGTTACCCAAGCGAAAATTTAAGTTACAATTGTATGAAACAAGAGCAAAAAAAGAAGTTTGGGAAATATTTAGACAACATCATTATTTAAGTGGTGATTTAAATATAGCTTCTAGGGTGTTTGTTGCTTTTTTAAATAATGAAATAGTTGGATTTATAGCAATATTAACATTACCAAATGGAGCGTTAAAAAACGCATATAGAATACATAGGTTAGTAGTTCTTCCTGATTATCAAGGATTAGGAATAGCAACTAAAATGATAGAATACTTTGCTAATTTACACGTTAAAATAGATTGTGGTTTATATATTAGAACATCTCATGTAAGATTACACAAATATTTTGAACGTAATAATAATTGGGTTGAAACTTGTAGAAGTGGAAAGGTTTCTCCAAAACAATCTAATAGAGTGAAATTTAAAGTAACAACGAGAACACCATATAGTTATAAATACATTGGTAAATATAACAATCAATTAGATAAAAATAATATTGTTTTATATGAAAAAAAAGAAAGCGTAGAAAAGAAAATTGATCAAATGACTATATTTGATGTTTAGTATTCAAATAGTAAAATAGGAGGGATAACATGAATATAATTATAGGTGTAGTGATTGGTGTATGTATCACAAAAATATATATAAATATTAAAAACTATTTAGAGTTCAAAAGGCTTTTTAAACAAGCTAATGAGCTTTTGAAAATAATTGATGAACAAATTGAAGAACATGAAGAAATATTAAAACAGCAAGAAGAAGAGAAACAGTGAGGTAATAGCTATGGAATTAGGAGAACTACAAAATAAAGTATTACTTGTATTAGAGAAATACGAAGAAACAAGAAGTGATGATTTCAAGCTATATTTTCATGTATGTAGAGCGATAAATGAGAATGTAGCTATAATGGATAGATTTTCTTATGTAATGCTAAATCATAAAGAATTAGGCTTTCCATCATTTGAAAGCGTGACACGTTGTAGGAGAAAGATATTTGAGAAGTACCCTAATTTAAAACCAAAAAAAGTAACAAAATTTAGAAAGGAAAAAGAAGAAGAATTTAAGGAGTACGCTAGAAAATGAAAAAAAGTGTTATGATTTTAGATATTCAAATAGTAAACTTTGTTTGATAAAATAAACATAGAGGTGTCTAATGAAAGGTATAGATGAACTAGCAACAATAGATGATTATTACCAAGAAATAAAGGAAGTTGAAAAGCAACTAAAAGAAACAAACTCAAATTATCGTAAAAATGATTTGATGAAGTATTTATTTTACTTAAAAAAGGAAGTTAAAGACTATATCAAGTTTAAAAATAAATAATATTGGAGTTGTCTTTATTGAAAATAGAAATTGTTAATATTCATGATTTAATACCATATGGGAACAATGCAAAGGAACATCCAAAAGAACAAATTGAACAAATAAAGAAATCAATCATTGATTTTAATAATAATGACCCTATAGCGATTGATGAAAACAATGTAATTATAGAGGGGCATGGAAGATATGAAGCTTTAAAAGAGTTAGGTTATGAACAAGTTGAATGTATTAGGCTGGACCATTTAAATGATGATCAAAAGAAAGCTTATAGACTTGTTCATAACAAACTCACAATGAATAGTGATTTTAATTTTGACTTATTAGAAGAAGAATTAAAGACCATTAACGATATAGATATGGGTTTCTTTGATTTTGATTTGTCTATGTTTGATGAAATTGAGAAAGAAATAAAAGAAGAAGCTAACAAAAAATTAACTGATGAATTTCTAATACCACCTATAAGCGTTTTTGATACAAGACAAGGCTATTGGCAAGAAAGAAAAAGAGCATGGAAAGACATAGGAATATCAAGCGAAATTGGACGAGATGAAGCTTTAATAAGTGAGGGTTTGAAACGATTAGGTGATAAATTAGGAAGTAAAACATTAACAGGAACAAGCGTTTTTGACCCTGTATTATGTGAAATCATTTATAAATGGTTTAATGTTCATCAAGGTAATATATTTGATTGCTTTGCTGGTGGAAGTGTAAGGGGTATTGTAGCCGAGAAACTAGGTTATAAATATACTGGAATTGATTTAAGAAAAGAACAAGTAGAAGCTAATATATTAAATGCTAATGAATTGAATTTAAACCCTACTTGGATATGTGATGATAGTTTAAACGCTGATTTATACGTTGAAGATAATAGCGTTGATTTATTGTTTAGTTGTCCACCTTATGCCGATTTAGAAGTCTATAGTGATGATGAAAGAGATATATCCAATATGGACTATGAGCAATTTAAAGAGGTTTATAAAAAGATTATTGATATAGCTTGTAGAAAAGTAAAAGATGATCGCTTTGCAGTATTTGTTGTTGGTGATGTAAGGGATAAAAAAGGCTATTATAGAAACTTTGTTGATTATACTAAAGAGTGTTTTAATAATAATGGTTTCATGACATACAATGAGATTATTTTATTAGAACAATTAGGAACTATACCAATGAGAGCAAGGCTAGTATTTAAAAAAAGAAAAGTAGCAAAGGCACATCAAAATATATTGATATTCTATAAAGGTGATATAAATAATATCCCTTGCAATTACAGTAATATAGAAGTAGGACAAATAGAAGATACTCAATAGAGTGTCTTTTTTTGTTTTCAAATAGTAAACAAAACACTTGATTATATGTAATACATATATTATAATAAATACATAAGATAAAGAAAGAGGTAAAACAATATGACAAATTTAGAAATCGTAGCAAATGAAGTTGTAACAAATAATTTATTAACGGAAGAACAAGTTGAAGAAATGATAATCAAATTTGGAGCATTACCATATAAAACATATCAAGAATGGAAATATAGTGGTTATCAAGTTAAGAAAGGCTCTAAAGCAATCATTAAAACAAAACTTTGGAAAAAGGTTAAAGAAAAGAAAGAAAAAGAAGATGAAGAACAAACAAGTAAATTCATTCTAGTAAGTGCTTCATTGTTTGGAGTAGATCAAGTAGAAAAAATAGCATAGGGGATTTATTCCCCTAGTGCTTCAAATAATAAACATTAAAGGAGATAGGAAAACATGAAAACAATCATTAAATTAAAAGGTAAAAAGATTTCAAAGAAAAAAGCGGTTGAATTATTCGGTAAAGAAAGAATTGATAATAGAATTAAAGAAGCAAAAGAAAGTTTCATGAATGACCCATACGAAATAAATTCATGGATGGACGGAATGGAAATAGAATTCAAATAATTAGTACAATGAGAACTCTTAATTGAGTTCTTATTTTTTTGTAAAAAAAGTAAAAAAAGTTATTGTAAGATATTGACATTTATATGTATTACATATATAATAAAAATGTAATAAGAAAGAGATAGAGAGGTAAGAAAAATGGACAAACTTTATGAAATTAATTTTATTTTATCAAAAGTATTTAAATATAAAGAAGATGCGGAGTATTGGTTAAGCCTACTACCAATGCGAAAAGATTCAGTTGAAATAATTCGTGGCTATGCTAAAGAGTTATTACACGCAAACCAACATAATGATATAGGAGAGTTTTTACGTGTATCAAATGAATTAGTAGAAATGTATAGGATCAATTATGACCTATACTTCAAGTAAATAGTGAAGCGATAACACTTAAAACACTTTAAGAAAGGATAATAAATATGTGGAAGAATATAAACATTTCAAAAAATAATATAGATCATGAAACAGCTAAAGCGGTATTAATCAAAATGCCGAACAAAAGCGATTATAAAGGTTATTGCTTTTGGCACTCATCAAAGCTAGTTAGAAAGGGAAGAAACAAAAACAGTATATCTATAGGGTATACAAATGATTTCACTTTCAAGTTAATTAAATATGGTAATGGTAAATATAATAAATTTGACATTATCAAAGAAATAGAAATAAGCGTTGATGAATTTGAAAAAGCCTTTGAGGTGATGAATGAAAACATCAAAGAAAAGACTTTTAAAAATGAATTTGAAACATATAAACCTCAACCTAAAGAAGTTGAAAAAGTTGAGGTTGAACAAGATTTATTAGATTAAAAAAATAAAAAAATATTATTGTAAAATATTGACTTTTATGTGTAATACATATATAATATAAACGTAATAGGAAAGGAGAACTCAAAGGAGTTCATAGGAATAAGGAAATGTTAAAAATTAAAAAAGTTTGGGTTGCGGATAATGGAGATATTTTTTTAGAAAGAGAAGTTGATTATAGAAATGTCTCTTTAAAAGAAATTGAAGCATTAAAAAATCAAGCTGTAGAAATGCTTGATCGTGGAGAATTTGAAAACTGTCATTATGTAAATGACGGAAAAATTAAACATGGTTCATATTATACCTATGACAATGAATTTATAGGTAATGAGCAAATACACATCTTGACAAAATATAATACTCGTCAAGAAAAAATGTATCTAAATTATAAAGGAAATTTAAAACCTTTATGGGATACAGTAAATTAAAAAATCAACAATTAGCCTTTGATAAATTATCAAGGCTAAAAGTTGGAGCATTATTTAGCGAAATGGGAACAGGCAAAACCAAAGTAGCATTAGATTTAATCAATTCTAAATCAAATAAAATTGATTATATTCTTTGGATATGTCCGTTCTCTATTAAGAACGAAATTATAAAAGAGCGTGATAAATGGTATCCAGCAATGAAAATAGATGTTGTAGGTTGTGAAACAATAGGCTCTAGCGATAGAACTTATTTAGAAATCTTAAAAAAGGTTACTACAAGCAAAACATTTATTGTAGTTGATGAAAGCCTAAAAATTAAAAATATCAATGCAAAGCGCACAAGAAGAATTATAGAATTTGGTGAATATGCTCAATATAAATTGATATTGAACGGAACACCAATAACAAAAAATGTAATTGATTTATATACGCAAATGGAATTTTTAAGTCCTAAAATATTGAAAATGTCTTTTAACCAATTCAAAAATACTTATTGTGAGTATTACATAAGAGGAAGATTGAAAGGCATGGTTAAGAAGCAACACAACATAGAACATTTAATATCATTAATAGAGCCTTATATCTTTGATTGTGATTTAGATATAGAAGCAAAGAAAATGTATTATAACTATTTCTATGATGTTGATACATTCCAATATTCAAAGCTTAAAAATGAATTGCTAGAGGGCATAGCAAATATAGATTTCTTTGTATTAACAACAAAGCTACAACAATTCTATACAACGTATAAAGAAGAAATGCTAAAAGAGTTGTTAGGACAAATAAACGATCAAGTTATTATATTTGTTAAATATCTTGATAGCATACCAGCAGGAGCAAATAAAATTGTAGGAGATATGAACACAAAGGAAAGAAAACAAGTGATAGATAAATTTGAAAGAGGTGATTTTAAAGAATTATATATCACTTATGGTTGCGGTTCATATGGCTTAAATCTTCAATTTTGTAGAAATATTATATTTGCTGAACATTGCTTTGATTATTCGCAAAGAATACAAGCCGAAGCAAGAATATATAGAATAGGTCAAAATTATGATGTTAATTATTATAATTTGTGGTGCAATGTTGGATTGGAAAAAATGATACAAAGTTCATTAAATAAGAAATCAAACTTATTAAATGAAATAAAAAAAGAGATAGAAAAGAAAGGAGAAAACAATTTAAAAAAATTGTTGTAAAAGATTATGAATGAAACACTAAAAAAAGAACTTGAAAGGATTGATCAATTACCTATTGAAGATAAGGTTAAAGAAATCAATGAATTAAAGGAAGGAATTAAAAAGATTAGTCCGTTTGTAAAAGAGCCTGTTGATTGTGTTATTTGGGTTAAAAGTGATGAAGTAGTAGCAAATGAATATAACCCTAACCATGTAGCACCTCCTGAAATGGAATTGTTGCATACATCAATTAAAGAAGATGGATATACACAACCTATAGTAGTTTATCAACATGACGGAAAATATGAAGTTGTTGATGGTTTCCATAGAAACAGGGTTGGTAAGGAATACAAAGACATTAATGAAAGAATTAAAGGGTATTTGCCAGTTGTAGTTATTAATGAAGATGTAGCTGACAAGGGGCAAAGAATAGCAAGTACAATTAGACACAATAGAGCAAGAGGAAAACACCAAGTAGAAGCAATGAGCGACATTGTTCTTGATTTAAGAAAGAGAAATTGGAGCAATGAAAAAATAGCTAAAAAATTAGGTATGGACGCTGACGAAGTTTTAAGATTAGCACAAATAACAGGACTTGCTGAAATGTTCGCTGATAAAGATTTTAATGAAGCGTGGGAATGTGATTTAGAGGAAGAAGAGTTAATAAATGAAAATGAATAGAATATATCACCCATATTGGTTATGGGAAGACTATTTGCATAGGATGTATGAAACACCATTGAAAAGTAAAATAAGTGGTGTTGATGAAGAAGAAAGGCTATTGAAAGTTGTTGAGTGTTTAGGTAATGAAAAGACTTGCTATAAGTATATGAAATTGGTTATAGATCAATGGAAATACGCTTGTGAATATAGATTAACCAATAAATCTATGAATAGGATTGCATGGCTTGGTCAATGTGCTTGTTGTTTGTATGGTGGAATAAAGCAAGATGAAACTAAAAAAGCATGGCATTTATTAAGCGAAGAACAACAACAAAAGGCTAATGAAATAGCAAGAAAATTAATTGAAGAATGGGAGGTTGAACACTTTGGATAGTAAAAGATATTTAGGAATTGATGTATTAACAGCTTCAAAAGAGAGAATTAAATGGGCATTTGATAATTTTGAAAAGATATGTATTTCTTTTAGTGGAGGTAAAGACAGTACAGCTATGACACACCTAGTCATGGAAGAAGCAATAAAAAGAAATAGAAAGGTAGCATTGTTATTTATTGATTGGGAAATCCAATATAAATTAACTATTGAACACGTACAACATATCTATGATATGTATAAAGATTATATCATTCCTTATTGGGTGGCATTACCACTATTAACCGATAATGCTTGTAGTATGTATGAGCCTGAATGGATTTCATGGGATAAGGCAAAAGAAAATCTATGGACTAGAAAGCCACCTAAAATAGCTATTACTGATGAAAACTATTTCCCATTTTATTATTATAAAATCACGTTTGAGGAATTTGTTCCATTGTTTGGTGAATGGTATGGAGAGGGAAAAAGCACAGCTTGTTTTGTAGGAATTAGAACAAGAGAAAGCTTAAACCGATATAGAGCATTAACAAACAAAAAGAAAAATAAGTATCAAGGTAAAATGTTTACTACTTGTGTAACTGATAATGTTTATAACGTTTACCCTATCTATGATTGGAGTGCTGAAGATGATTGGAAATACTTTGGAAAGACAAAAAAACCATATAATAAATTGTATGATCGTTTCTTTCAAGCTGGATTAACATTACATCAAATGAGAGTTGATGAACCATTTGGAGATACAACAAGAAGAAGTTTATGGCTATACCAAATTATTGAGCCTGAAACATGGGGAAAGATGGTATTAAGAGTTAATGGAGCAAATAGCGGTAGCTTGTATTCAAGAGATAATGGAAACATTTTAGGAAATAGAAGTATTACATTACCTAAAGGTCATACATGGCAAAGTTTCTCTAATTTCTTATTAGATACAATGCCAAAGAAAACGGCGGAACATTATAAAACAAAAATAGCTGTTTATATTAAATGGTATATGAATAGAGGCTATGTTGATGGAATACCTGATGAAGTAGACAAACAAATTGAAAAACAAAATGATGTACCATCATGGAGAAGAATATGCCAAACGTTATTAAGAAATGATTATTGGTGTAAAGGTCTTGGATTTAGTCCAACAAAACAAAGTGCCTATAATCAATATTTAGAACGTATGAAGAAAAAAAGAAAAGAATGGAATATATATGGAGATGTAGAAGAATGATAAAAGAAATGACCGAAAAAGAATATAATTTCTTCTTTCTAATGGGGAAATTCTTTGCAAGTAGAAAATTTATAAAAGAAATGGATTGTCAACTTTATAGCAATGAAGATATGTTATGGTATATCTATTTCAATAAAGAGGGTAAAATTTGTGGCTTTGCTTCATTAGAAGATAATGAAAAATATTCTATGTTAGATAACTTTCTAGTGCTAGAAGAATATAGAAATAAAGGTATTGGCAAAGAAATTTTAGATCATATCGTTAATGATGTAATGGAAAAAGATATTAGATTAATTTCAAGAAATCCAATAGCAATTAAAATGTTTAAAGAGCGTGGTTTTGAGATTACAGGACATAACGGAAGATATGAAAAGATGATAAAGAAGATTAAATAAAATGCTTCAAATAGTAGAAAGGAAGATAAATATGAAAACAATTAAAGTAAAAAAACATGAAGTAGAAAAAGTAATTAGTCTTTTAAAAAAGCATGAGGGAAGTGAAGAGGAAAGTGAAGATGGAAATTATCATTGGTGTGCATTGAATAGCATAAAACCTAAAGGTTTTTACAAAATTGATTGTGTAGAAATTGTGGAGATTATAGACATTTGTATACGTAGATTTGGCTACAACTCAAAAGGAATTAACGCTCGTATTTATTCGTTATTATCATTCTATGGAATTGAAGTGGAGGAATAGTGATGGAAGCAACGATAGATCAAGAAGTAAATTTATTAATATTTTTAGATATTATGTTTGATGATTGCTTAATCTTTCTAGGAATTGATGAAAGATATATCATTATAGACAATTACAATAAAAGCGTTGGTATTGGGAATATATTACATTGTAAACGCATTTATAACGCTATTAATTCAAAAAATACAAATAGAATGACACCTAGAGAAGTGTTAAAGATATTTGAAGAAAAGGGGTGGTTAGATGAATAAATATGAAGAAGCGTTTAATGTAATTGAAACAATTTTACATTTAATGTGCGGTGAAGAAAGAGAAGATAATTATAAACCATCACATGATGAAATGGTTAATTCTATGGAAGATTTTAAATAATTAGTATAAAGAGCAACACCAAAGAAACTTCTCTATAATGGAGAATATGTTTCATTTTGTAACTGTCCTAATTGTAAGAAAGTCGTTCCTATACATAGTAACTACTGTCCTCGTTGCGGACAAGCATTAGATTGGAGGGAGAAGAATAATGTTGACTAAAGAAGAATGTTTAAAGGCTTTATGTCGCATTCAATGCGGAGCAAAACGAAATAAAAAGTGTGAAGATTGCAAATGTTTTGATAATAAAATAAACATTTGGAAATGTGTTGGAAATACAAATGAGAGTTTAATTATTAGGTATTTAGTTGAAGAACACTTTAATCCTCAACCCCTTAAATTTGAAGAACTTCATGAAAATATGTGGGTTTATGATGTAAAAAATAAATGTTGTATTTATATTGAAGAATTTACTGTTGATAATCAAATGATGATTATTAGATATCCAATGAGCAATAGAGATTCGAATTGTGAATGGTGTAATTTTGAAGAGAATAGATTTTATCCAATTCAAATACCAATGTTAGGAGGAAACCAATGATGTTTTATTTTAGAATTGATTGTTCATTAACTACAGGGTTTAAAAATTATGTAGCTTATGTAACATCACATAAAGCGGTAGTTAAGAGAAAGAAAAGGAGTAAAAGGTGATTAAACAAACATATAGTATTTTACAAAGAGAAGTAAATAAAAGTACAGGTCAAATAGCTGTTAGAGTGTGCAAAAAATGTACACAAGATTTTATTAGCGAAAGCTTAAATTATTGCAGGTCAAGAAGTATCTTCAATGAAGAATTAACTTACTATCTTGTAAAACAGGAAAATGAGAAAGAAGCTATTAAGAAATTAAAAAATAGAGTTGTTAAGAAAGATGATCTATACGTTGAGATTAGATAAGGAGAAAGAACATGATTAATTTAGAAGATTGGAAACTCATTACAAAAGGAATTTATATATATGTAATAGGCGCAAATGCTAGTTATGAAATTCACATTTTACATCATGTGAATGATACTGACATTTTAACAGCAAATGCTAACTTATATATCGTTGGAGATTGGAAAAATCATAAAACTAAAGAAAATTATTTTGAAAGAGAATTACTTTTAAATAATACAGTACAAGAATGTTTAGAAGAAGCTGGAAGAGATTATAAGAAAATGTGGTAAAGATAAATTAAAAGAGGAGAAAGAAAATGAAATTAAAAATAGGACATAGATATTTTGATATAACTGAAAAAGATAGGGTTATGTTTAACTGTAAAGTATATATTGTTATTACACAAAAATATTTTAGTGAATGGAATTATGCTAATCCATTATTAGCTACAAACAAGGCAAATAAATATATTAAAAGAGGTGTATTAGTTCTATGTGCTGAAAAATACAAAGGTTTGCATGACCGTGAATATGATTTATATAGATTTGATATGAATAAATTAGAAGAAATGTTAAAAGAGGAGAAACAAAATGGAATTAAAGAAATTGAATCATGAATACTTTAAGAGTGCTTTGGCATTGTGTGATTTTGTGAATAAAAAAGGCATTAAAAAAGAGGATATAGTTGAAATAATTAATATAAAAGGTATATACCCTTTCTCTATGTTTTATTATGAATAGGAGAAATAACATGGAACGTATAGAGGAAATAGAAAGTGCTATCAATCTAATTAATACCATATTAAGAAGTAGTAATTTGACATTAACAGTTAAAGAACGCAAAGGAAAACACTTTCCTGTAATTGTTGATGAAATCAATAAAAAAGAATATGTAATTATCAAAAAAGAGGAAAAGAACAATGGAAATTAAAGAACAATTAACACAAATGTTTTTAATGCAAGAAACATTAAATCAAAATATTTTAAAAGAGTTAGGTCAAGAAGCAATGACCGAAGAAAAATTACAAATGGCTATCATTGATGAATTAGGAGAACTTACACATGAATTAAAAGGTAATTGGTGTTGGTGGAAGAAAACGCAAAAACCTGTTGATAGAAAAAGAGTGTTAGAAGAATTAGTTGATGTATACCATTTTGTTATGACTTATGAAATGTTTTATGGTGTTACTGATGGAAATATTGTAGAAATTTTAGATTATTATGAGTTTGAAATAAAAAGATATGGTAAAAATGTACAAGGAGATATGATAAATTACTGTGTTAGTGATGTAGCAAGTAAAGATTGTAAATTAAATAACTTATTATATTTAACTGAAAAATTAGGTTTCACAATGGATGAAGTATATCAAGAATATCTAAATAAGAATAAAATCAATTATGAAAGGCTAAAAAATGGATATTAAAAATGGAAATCTTATTAACTATTCTAGGCTTGTATGGTGCAGGCTCGTTAATGATTATTATTTGGTTAGAAACAAAATATAGAGAATTTATGATGGGAGAGAAAAGCAATGGAAAAAGTGGAGATAATGAAAGAGTTGATTGATCGCTATGAACAACTAAAATCAATGAAAGGTTGTAAAAGCGCTTATGATACAGTTGAGTTATATATTAAGAAGCTAGAGTTAAAACTAAAGGAATTATTATAGGTATTACCTTAATGCTTCAAATAATAAATTTAGTATGTTAGAATGAACAAAAAGGAGTGGTATTGTGACGGAAGCACAAAGAAAAGCGTCAAAGAAATATAACGAGAAAAACACAAAGATATACCCTATAAAGGTAAATTTAAAAACCGAAAAGGATATATACGATAAATTAGAAAGTGTTGATAATGTAAATGGTTATATTAAACAGTTAATTAGAAAAGACATTGAGAACTCATAAAAGAGTTCTTTTTTTATAAATAGATTGAATTTTATAATAAATGTGATATTATATTAGTGTCCTTTTAGAGATAAAAGGCGCTTGTACTAATGTATGGTTTAGCAAATTTTCTTATTTTTAAATCCTTTCTAATATAAAATTACACGAATGCAATTAAGACACTGTAAAAGGTGTCTTTTTTGTTTTGTAAATAATTAACATTAAAAGTATTCAAAAAGTAAATTTATGATATAATTATCATGATAAAAGCAACAAAGGAGGGTTAAAAAATGTCTTTAATTATAGGAAGCGCAAGACAAGATGAAAGAGGTAAATATAGAGGAGGTAAAGCAGGAGACCAAACAGGAAGAGAAGTCTCTACACAAGCTTATTATAGACACTCTAAAGGATGGTATGTGTTACGTGCTAAAAATGTATCTCATGCTAACGCTTTAGCGAGTGCAATGCAACAAGCTTGTAACAACAATAATATTGGTTATGATCAATATAATCGTGGTGGAGTAATTACTCAAATTAAAAAGTATGGAGCATTAAATAAGATTGCTGTTAAAACTGAATGTGATTGTTCTTCTTTAGTACGTGCTTGTATTATTCAAGCTTGTGGAAAAGATGTGGGCAACTTCACAACATCAAATGAAGCTAGTGTATTAGAAGCTAGTGGGTTGTTTGAAAGTAAAAAAGCGGTTGATAGTTCAACAGTTTTATACAATGGTGATATTTTAGTCACTAAAACAAAAGGGCATACAGTTATTGTTGTAAGCGGTAAAGCAAGAGCAAATACAGTTAATGTACCAACTAATTCATCTAATGATAATTGGGTTAATAGATTAAAAGCTGAAATCAAAAGACAAGGCTTTTATACATATCCATTAGTTAAAAAAGGTGCTAAAGGAAACATCACAAGATTAATTCAAGAAAGATTAAATAGTGTAGGTTTTTATTTAAATGTTGATGGAGATTTTGGTACAAATACTTATAACGCTGTTAAAGTGTTCCAACGTAATAGAGGTTTAAAAGTTGATGGTAAAGTTGGTCCTAAAACTTGGTCATGGTTAATTAAAGGAACTAAAATGTAATGGCTAAACGTGGAAGAAAAAGTAAAAAAGATGTTATTGAAGAAAATTTAGATCGTATCGAAGAAATGGCTAGGTATGGAGCAAATGAAGCTGATATAGCTAAATCTTTGGGTATTTCAGTTTCCACATGGGAGAAGTATAAAAACGAATTTTCACAATTAAAAGAAGTCTTAAAAAATGCAAGGCAAGATTTAGTTGTAGAGATTAAAAGCGCATTAGTGAAACGTGCTTTAGGCTTCAACTATGAAGAAAAGAAGCAATACATAACCGAAGATGAAGAGGGTTATAAGAAAAAGCATACTGAAATCACAACTAAATATTGTCCTCCTGATGTGGGGGCAATAAATAGTGCCTTACAAAATTTTGATGATAATTGGTATAGAGATAAAAGACAAATTGAATTAAAGCGCCAAGAATTAGAATTAAGAAAACAAATGGCAAATGATAAAGAATGGGAGTGATAGCATATGAAAAATATAATTAACGTAGATTTTCAAAACACAATAAATAGCGGTATGTATTGTGTAGCGAATGATACAAACACATTAGATTTATGCCTTACTCCCTCTTTAGTTCAAAAAACAAATTATAGAGTTGAAGTTACTGATACTAATAACATTGTTCATACATCAAAAGCTATAGGATTAAACGCAAATGATCAAATTAAATATCAAGTAAGCAACGCTTATTACAATGGCAATGGTGTAATGAAAATAAGATTATTAAGTAATGAAAGTAATAGTGATTATATAATCTTTAATTGTGTTGAGTTCACAACCGAAGATTTAATTTGTAAATATGCAAACAATCAATATAACTTTTCAGTTAAAAAAGTAAATCCACTCGAATTACCTATTGCAACGAAAGAGAAACTAGGAGCGGTTATTGTTGGTGATGGTTTAGAAGTAGATACAGCAGGTAAGATAACCGCAAATGGTGGTGTTAAATTACCTATTAGTGCGAATGATGTTATTGATAACTTTGAAAGTGTAGATGAAACACAACACGTTATTAATAAATATTTAAAAGATAGAATACCAATAGCGAGTGGCTCAATATCAAATGAGGAATTAGAAAAATTATTAATATAAGGAGAAAGTAAAAAATGGCAAATTATTTAGATAAAAACGGAATAGTTTATTTATGGGGAAAGATTAAAGCAAAATTTGTAGCAAAAGAAAGTGGTAAAGGCTTATCAACAAATGACTATACTACAACTGAAAAAAATAAATTAGCTGGTATTGCAAATGGCGCAAATAATTATAGTTTGCCTACAGCAAGTGCTAGTACATTAGGTGGGGTTAAAGTTGGTACAAACTTATCTATTTCAAGTGGAGTATTAAGCGCAAAAGATACAACTTATGGAGTTATGAAAGGTGCAACAGCAAGTGCTGATGGTGCAAGTGGTTTAGTACCAGCACCAACAAAAGGTAACGAGGAAAAATATTTAAAAGGTGATGGGACATGGGGAACACCAGCTAAAACAATTGTAGATGACACATTAAGTGACACATCTACAAACCCTGTACAAAACAAAATTGTAAAAGGTGAAATTGATAGAGCTAAAAATATAGCCGATCAATCAATGACATTAGTTGGAAATTTAGCTAATGCGTTAATGTATGAAATGGCAATTAATGATAGTGGATTTATTTTTAAAGATACAGGCGGTACAAGCTATAGTTTATGTAAAGATTTAACAAATTTTGTTGATCTATCACCATACGCTAAAAAAGCTGATATTGTAGGAACATACAAATATAAAGGTTCAGTAGATACAGCAAGTGCATTAACAACTAGTGGACAAACAATAGGAGATGTATATAATATCGTTGCTTCAAGTTCATATGGTCCAGCAGGTTGTAACGTAGCATGGAATGGTAGCGATTGGGATTCATTAGGTGGTATTTTTACAATCACATCAATTTCAAACAGCGAATTAGATACAATTTGTGTATAGGAGAAAAAACAATATGGCAAGTTATTTAGATAAAATAGGTGTTCAATATTTATGGAAAAAAATAAAAGAATATATTGATAGTCATAGTAGTGGCGGTGTTGTTAGCAATACATTAAATATTGGTGAAAACTTTAGCGGATATACTGATGGTGAGGGGTATATTATCTTGTGTATTCCTCATGTTGTCCAATGGTATGAAGCAAATGGTAAACCTAGCAAAGTTGTAGTAAGCGGTGGCGGTGATTTTAATCTTATTTATGATGGTCAAACAAACAAAGGCTCTTATACTATTGTTCCTGTAAATATAGATACTAGCGCATCAATAGCAACTCAAATATCACAAGGGTATTTGAGAATAAAGCCAAATTGGACAATAGGTGGTTCTTCTAGCTGGAAAAGATATTTAATTAGTGGCTACACAACCAAAAACATTATTTTAACTGTAAATTAAAAGAGGTGATTTAAAGTGTCAAAACATTATGCAATTTGTGAAAATATGTGTTTGATAGAAACATATTCAAAAGATGAAATTGATAAAATGATTATAACAGTTAAAGTACCTTATTATATTCCTCGTAATGTCGATGATGAAGTTATAAGTGTATTTTATCCAAATGGTTTTAACAAAGATAATTGTATTGTTGTTGGATTAGCTTATAAATTATCAAATGAAGAAATAATAAAAACAGTGCCATTAGAAATTAACAATAGTACATTAACAAAATATATTCCATTTTGCAATTTGTTATCTAACACTATGGAAGTAGGAATGTTTATAACAAACAGTTTATCACCATTTGGCGAATATTATATGGATATATTTGTAACTTTACAAAAAACTAATATAATTGATGGAATTATACAAGAATAATTTAAGGAGAAATAAAAATATGAAAGTAAAAGCAAATTTTGATTATAATGATGTTTTATTAAAAAGATTAGTAAAGAAAGATGAAGTTATTGAAGTTGATGATGTAAGAGCAAAAGTGCTAACAACTGAATTATACAATGGTGTACCTTTTTGTAATATTGTAGAAGAAAAACAAAAAGAAAAAGAGGAAGATAAAGAACCATTAGAGCCTAAAGAACCTTTAGAAGAAAATAAAGATATTTTACAACCTAAAGAAGATTTAGATGAAGTTGTAGAAGAAAAGCCAAAAAGAAAAAGAACTAGAAAAGCTAAAGTTGAAGAATAAGATCGTAAATATTTAGCAAGGAAAAGAGGTGAGACCAATGTATATTCTAGTTAATGCTTATGAAAATAGGAGTGTTGAAACAACTCAAAAAACAATAGGTAAAACATTTGAAAATGAAGCAACTATATTAAAAATCCTATTACATGGTGATATGGTTGAAAATGATGTTTACCTAGAGTTTAAGAAAGAAGATTGTTCTAAATTTATGACCCAACCACTTCAAATAGTAAATGATGAAGATAATAATTATGTTGAATACAAAATGCCTATTAGCTTGTTAGATCAAGTAGGGGATTTAAGAATGGAAATTGTATTAAGAAAAGATGATTATGTTTGGAAATCATATGCTATTGATTTTCATGTTCTTGATAGTATTAACGCTAGTAATGAAGTAGCACAAGAAAACAACGATTTCTTTTCTTATGTTATGGATAGAGTTAATGTTATTAAAAAAGACGGTGAGGGTACAAAATATCTTGCTGATGATGGAACATATAAAGAGGTACAAGGTGGAGCAAGTGATTATAATGATTTAGCTAACAAACCTATCACAAGAATAGTAAGCGGTGATAGTTCTAATAAATACCCTTTAAGAGATTTAGAAACAGGGTTATATATCTTAACAGGATATTTTACACCTTATAGCGGTATTGATGTTTCTATGGTTGCAATGGATGTATTCACGATAGTAACAAGAAATGATAGCACATCATATATACAAATGATTTTCCCTTTCAACAATCAAATTCAATATATAAAAACTACTGATACATCATATGAAAGTAATTTCTTATCATTGAACGATTTACAAAAGGAAATGAAAGTTGTAGAAAATACATATTCTACAAGCGTAACAATTCAATTAAATGATAGAAATAGTTTTCAATATACAAAAGACATTAAAAAGCTAACAGTTAATTTACCAGCTGATATTGAAGCTGGTTATAATGCTCAAATAGTCTTTAATAGTGGAAGTACAGCAACTGAATTAGTTTTTAATGGTGATATAGTTTGGATTGGTGATGATGTTTCAAATAGTAAATTTACACCTCAAGCAAACAAATATTATACTGTTAATGTTTGGAAAGATGTTAATAAACTCATAGCTAAAGTGTTAGCTATTTAAGGAGGTAATTATTATGTTTGTTGATGATTTATATAGTACATCTACTGAAATGGGATTAACAGCAAATATGGGTAGACAATTAAGAGAAATGATTGAAGAAGTAACTTCACGAGTTGAAGAATTAGAAGCAAGTCAAATTGACTTGTCAAAATATGTTACAAAATTATGGTAGGAGTAAATAACAATGTCACAAGAATTAAACCAAGTTAAAATTAATAAGATTTCAAAAGCTTTATATGATGAAAATGTAGCAAATGGTACTATTACCCCAACAATGCAAGAACAAGAAGTATGGATTTTCACTGATGATGAAGTATATACAAGCGCTGAAAAAACTAAATTAAATGGTATTGAAGCAGGAGCGCAAGTAAACCCAACTAAATTAAGTGAATTATCTAATGATGTTAATTTCATTACTAATTCAGTAAACAACTTAACAAATTATTATACTAAAACAAATACTTATACAAAAACCGAAGTAAACGATTTGATCAATGGTATTACTTCTATGAATGTAGCGGTAGTACAAACATTACCAACAAGTGGTATTAGTGCAACTACAATTTATTTAGTACCTAAATCAACTAGCCAAACAAATAACGCTTATGATGAATATTTATATGTTAATAACAAATGGGAAAAGATTGGTGATACTACTATTGATTTATCTAATTATGCTTTAAAGAGTGAAATTCCAACAGTTACAAATGATTTAACTGATACATTAAAAGCACATTATGATAGTGCTTATGAACATTCACAATTAGCACACGCACCATCAAATGCACAAGCAAACGTATTAGAAAAAGTTAAAGTAAATGGAGTTCAACAAACAATTTCTAATAAAGAAGTCAATATCACAGTACCAACAGCTAAAACTGTTATTTGGTAATTATGTCTCAAACTTTAAACGGTATTACAGTAAACAAGCTAACTTTAGCACAATACAAAAGTGCTAAAGCTAGTAGTTCACTGAATACTAATGAAGTTTATGTTATTAGTGATATTGATGAACAATTAGAAAATTTATTAGTTTATAAAGAAAGTTTAGATGTAAACAATCCAATTATTTTAAGAAGTTTAGAAAGTGGATTATATAAGATTTATGGCTATTTCAAATATAACTCTAATCAAACAGGAATTAGCGGAGTTGACCCATTCGCATATGTGATTATTGAAAAAGGTAGTTCATTATCATATGCAACTATTATTGATACAACAAAGGCGGTTAGATATTCAATTACTGATACAACATATCAAGATTTAGATGATACAGGTTGGATTGATCTAGATTATGTAAGTGGTTATAGTGCTGGTACAGCTACACAATTACAATATAGATGTAAAAATAATATGGTAACTATTAGAGGTGGGGCAACAGGAACATTTGCAAGTGGTAGTTATGTAACTGTTAATAAAGACTTATTACCAAGCAAATATAGACCTCAAAAAACAACAAGAGGTGGAGCAATGGGGGCAAGTATGAGACCATGTGGCTTTGAAGTAAATGTTGATGGAACTATCAAGCTAGGAAGTAATTTAACTACTATGCCGTCATGGGTTGCCTTTTGTGTAACTTATCCTATCTAGGAGGAACAATGAAGTATATTACTAATTTAAGTGATTTCTATAAAACTAAAGAATGGGAAGCATTTAGAAAGAAAGTTATACATGACCGCTTAAATGAATTTGGGGAAACAATAGACGAGGTAACAGGAAAGCCAATCTATAAAGAGTATGATATTATCTTACACCATAAAATAGAATTGACTTTAGAAAATGTTAATGATGTATCTATTAGTTTAAACCCTGAAAACATTATGATCGTATCATTCAAGACACATAATGAAATACATAGGCGCTTTGGAAACTATAAAAAGAAAGTCATATTAGTACATGGTTCACCTTGTAGCGGTAAATCTACATGGGTTGAGAATGTAGCAACTAAAGATGACATTATTCTTGATATGGATAAGATATGGCAAATGATTTCTATTAATCCAAAGTACATTAAACCTAATAGACTTAAAGAGCCTGTATTCGCATTAAGAGAGTCTATGATGGATATTATCAAAATGAGAAGCGGAATGTGGTTTAACGCTTATGTAATTGTAACCATGCCTAGAGTGATGGAGCGCAAAAGATTAATTGATCGTTTAGGGGTTGATGAAGTCATACACATTAAAGAAGATACGAGAGTTTGTCTAGAAAGGTTATATGACAATCCTAACGGACGAAATAAAGAAGAGTATGAAAAGTATATAAGAGATTACTTTACATCATATCAAGAAGAATAATGTATGTAGTACGGAACTAATAATAATTTGTTAGTTCCATAGTGCATATATCGAAAATAAAATATAAAGGAGGATACGAGATTATGGACAATAGAGCATTAGTAGGTGTTATTGATGATTTAACGAGTGATAGCACAACGGACGCATTAAGTGCAAACCAAGGTAGAGTGTTAAAAGAAATGATAGACACGATAAACGCAAAAGATATTATCACAATTAAATTAGAGGATAGTTTCAATGAGGAAAGCGGAGGAACATATAAGAACGTTCCAATGATACTATATAACAAAATAGGTGATAAATTATCGTTAAGCAATAATGGAGTATTGATTGGTTCAGGAGTATCTAAAGTATTAGTTAGTAGTAATCTAAAGGTAATAAGCAATACAACAGGAAACAAACATTCAAGGATATTAAAGAATGGAACTACAATGTGTTGGACTGATAGCACATCAATTAAAGCAGGGCATGAAATAACTATCAACAATACACCAGTGTTAATAGATGTAGAGCAAGGAGACTTAATCACATTAGCTTACTTTGTATTAACAACGGATAAGATAAGCGGAGGGCAATATACACCAACGTATCTAACAGTTGAAGTAGTACAATAAAGAGGTAATATATATGAGTAATGTAAAACCAATGAAGAATAGTAAGCATAAGTGCAAATGGAAAGAAGAGTATATAAAAGAAAATAAAAATAAAAAGCATAAAGAGAATAGAATGGTTAATCCGTATAAAAGGGATAGTGTAGAGAGTAGATGATATACCCTCCCATATGAAAAAAATTTAAAATCATAATGGGGACTGTAAGGG